>Ga0073936_10000697_pt1 | contig 52434 bp, 44 predicted proteins | sample AliMusrvi5mmetaG_FD_87041 | JGI IMG/M metagenome (GOLD analysis project Ga0073936, IMG submission 87041) | Freshwater lake bacterial and archeal communities from Alinen Mustajarvi, Finland, to study Microbial Dark Matter (Phase II) - Alinen... | ecosystem: Environmental > Aquatic > Freshwater >...
ATCTTTAGCAACCAAATTCGGTAAATTTGGATTTCGTTTTGGAAAAGCCCGTTTTGCTATTTCCGATCTTACAAATTGGAATTCAGTTACTGCAATGTTAAAACAACTTTTACCACAGTATGTGAAAGTTGAATATTCACCGGCAAAAGATAAGTTATTGCAGGATCGCAACATGAATGAGGTAAACAAATTCTTTCCTGTACTTGGCTTGTCGGTCGTTCAGGATGAGAATTTTTATATTGATCTCAATAAATAAAAATCTGGAGAAAAAGCCCTCATATACTTATACATCTCGCGGTTCATCAGGAGCGGTCTTAAAACACTTACACATTCATTTGTGTAGGTGTTTTTTATTTACGGCAACATTATTCCATACTTTGGGGCTTCCAGATCATTTTGAACTGGTAACATTCAAATTACTATGACCCTTTATTTGGTTCCCAGGATGCAATATTTGCATTTGCGTATAGAGACGCAATTAGTGCTAATTTAAATTTGAAGTTTTATTCTTTATTGATAGAATCCTTATTCTTTAGTAACAAGTCCTGAGCATGACTTTCTCACATAACAGAATGATTATTGACTGGTTACTGGTTTGCCAAAAGGCATGCATTTGGCAATTAAACATCAAATTTTAATCGGAGGAGATGAAACATTAGTAATTGAATTTGTTATAAGTTTAAAAGAATAGCGCGATAGAAGGAGATTCCTTCCTCTAAAACAATGTCGGACCCAATCCGACCTGTATGTTTTTAGAATATTCTATGTAAGTTTGCATACGATATCTATGGGAAAGGTTGGAGAATAGTGAATATACTTTTATAAAGCCAAATCGAAAACTATGATGGTGTTATCTTTTCTGTTTTTAAGCCTTGCGATTGGTTTTACAATTACATTTTTTCTGATTCCAATAATCATTAAGGTTTCGATAACCAAGAAATTGTTTGACGTTCCTAATCACCGGTCTGCCGCTCAACATGTTGTACCTACTCTTGGGGGAATTGCCATTTTCGCAGGATTTAGGATCAGCGAGATTATCTCATTAAACAATTTCGATGTGAATGATCTGAGATACATGTCTCTGGGTGTACTTATCATGTTCATCCTCGGGCTAAAAGATGATCTTATTGCTCTCTCAGCCAGAACCAAACTCATCGTTCAGTTTGTAATGGCTCTCTATCTGGTTATTCTGGGACACTATCGGATTACTAACTTTCACGGGATTCTTGGGATAGAGGAAATAAGCTATGTTGCCGGAACAATTTTTTCAGTATTGACTATGGTCGGCATCATTAACGCAGTCAACCTGATTGACGGAATTGACGGTCTTGCTTCAGGAATCGGCCTGCTCATTTCTCTCGTTTATGGAATGTGGTTTCTTAATGTAGGTGACTTTATCTATGCGGTTACCTGTTTTAGCTTATTCGGAAGTTTATTGGCCTTCTTTCTGTACAATGTATTTGGAACAACCAATAAAATATTCATGGGCGACACAGGCTCTCTTATCCTGGGAACGATGGTAGCTCTTTTGACCATTCATTTTAATGAATTCAATTCATCTGCGAATATAGCTCATGGTATTCCTGCAATCTCCCTGGCTATTATCATTGTTCCTGTCATTGATACCATTCGAATCCTTGTAATACGTTTGTCACAAGGAAAATCACCTTTCTCACCCGACATGAATCATATTCATCACCAGGTGCTCCGATTAACAAAAAGTCATATTAAAGCGAGCCTGATCATTATAGCTGCAAATGCGATATTTATTCTTTTTGCATTTTGTTTCATTGATACTTTCGATAACAACTCAATGTTCATACTTCTGCTTATCTCCGGATTTATTTTTGCCGGGATTCCTTCCTTGATATTGAGGGTTCAAAACAAATATACGGCTGTTCAAACGAAAAACAAATCCATTTTTATCCAGTTGATTTCCCTGTTAAAGCTGAAAAGAAACACACAATAACGGATATAAAAGCAATCTGTCAGAATAAAATGGACCCATCAATTTTCGGGTTCCAGTCTCCTGATTTTAAAAATACATCCTACATAAGAGTAATTTTATAACCGGTGAACTTCGATAGGAAGCAGGAGGAGTCGAACACATATTATGTCCTTTTTCAGGGATGAAACTATTGTCCCAAACATTTCCAATTCAGGATATATTAAACTATCTATGCTCTGATTTTCTTTGTAAAAGAATTGACTAAGTACCATACCCAAAATATCTATAGGAGGGGAAAAATGAATAGGATTGTTTTAATTATCATAGCACTGTCTGTCACTTCAAACTGTATGGCATTCAAGTGGCCACATGGGGCAAAAAGTGCCGTGAGCATAACTGCTGATGACGGATGGTGGTCAGAAACCACAGAAGCCCACTATTTGGAGCGTTATGGCTGGCGTGGTACATTTTATCTTGCCGGAAACCTGATCGATTATTATCCTCAGCCACAGGAATTGCTGGATAGATGGAAAGTAGTTGCTGCTGCAGGACATGAACTCGGAAATCATACCTATTCTCATGCTTCATATTGTAAGCCGGAAGATAAATATCTGGTAACCAACTGGAAGAATGTCGCAGATGATATTGCTGATCAGGAACGGTGGTTTAGGTTGAAAATCTACGGTCATAATCCTGAAAATACAATTCCGCTTCCACCTCACACTTTTACTATGCCGAATGGTCAATATTTTTTTGGCTCATCAATAAATACTTATCTTGAAAAACAAGTGGGCATTGCCGAATATGCTGCCTGTGTCTCCTTTTACCTGCCGGGAGCAAGAATCTCCTCTTTTGGAGCACATAACGACCCCTTAAAGGTGGCCCGCCTGAGATATTTAATCAATTCAGAGAATATTGATAAACTTAGCAATACAGATCCTGTACTTACTGCCAAGGAGGCTATCGACAAAGGAATTCACGATCGTTCATGGACTGTTTTGACCTTTCATACGTTGGAAGGCGATAAAGCTTGTGGATATTCGGTCACTGATCAGCAATACCTCGATATTCTAGAACATTTAAAGAGTAAAAGAAAAGATGTCTGGGTCGCCCCCGTCATCGAAATTCTGAACTATATCATACAGAATACTCCCGATACGCCCTGGGGATGTACAATCAATGAAAATGGTTCCCCAAAGTAATTATAAACATATGAAATCTCTCTTTACATTACTGCTTTGTCTTTCAGTGTTGTTAAGTATATCTGAACCTATAAAGCATCAGGTTTCGCCGAAAAAGTATGAGGCAACCTGGAGTTCATTAACCCAACATCCCTATCCCAAATGGTTTCGTGATGCCAAATTCGGAATCTATTTTCATTGGGGGATATATTCTGTTCCGGCTTTTGGCAGTGAATGGTATCCGCACTGGATGTATATCGACACTTTGGTGTGGGGCTCGCAATACTTCGATCATCATGTTAAAACGTACGGGACTCCGGACAAGTTTGGCTATAAGGATTTCATTCCGATGTTTAAGGCTGAAAAGTTTAATGCCGATGAATGGGCCAGTCTGTTCCGACGTTCAGGAGCCAGATTTGCAGGGCCTGTAGCCGAACATGCCGATGGGTTCTCCATGTGGGATAGTAAACTAAACCCCTGGAATGCAAAGAATATGGGTCCAAAACGCGATATCCTTGGCGAACTGGAGTCTGCCATACGAAAACAGGGGATGAAATTTATCGCAACCTTTCACCACTCGTGGGAATGGGGGTGGTATCCCACCTGGGATGCAAAGACCGATTGTGCCAATCCTGAATATGCAGGTCTGTATGGACCAAAGGTGCTTCCCGGAGCTTTTGACTACAAAAACCCAAATCCTGCACCAAGCCTGGAATGGTTTCAACTGTGGAAGAACAAGATGATCGAAGTGATCAACCGGTATCATCCCGACCTGATCTATCTTGACAGCCGCATATCATTTATTCCTGATTCCATCCGCAGAAACTTTCTCGCCTGGTATTACAATGAAGGACTGAAGCGGAAGAGTGAAGTGTCGGTGTCCTACAAAGTCGGTGAAATGGAAAAGAACTCTGCAATCCTGGATCTGGAAAAAGGAACCATGGCGAACATCCTGGAATCACCCTGGATGGTCGATGCAACCATTGACGACCTGAGCTGGTCATATAATCTTCATCCGAAATATAAAACTGCCCAGCAACTGATTGACTATCTGATCACGGTAGTCAGTAAAAACGGTCAGTTGTTGCTCGATATACCACCCAGACCCGATGGTACTATTCCCGATGAAGTCCAGACAATTCTGCTCGATATGGGTGCCTGGTTATCGGTAAATGGAGAAGCGATTTATAGCACTCGTCCATGGACTCAGTATGGCGAAGGTCCCACACCTGACGGGCAGGGCGATTTCAACGATAAAATCCCGGCCTATACTTCCAAAGACCTTAGGTTTACAACCAAAAGCGACACACTGTATGTGATTTCCATGGCTCTTCCAACCAATCAGAACATACAGATCACTTCCTTTCCCGGAGACAAATACCAAATGAAAGCCATTGAGTTGGTCGGCACCAATCAGAAACTTAAATTTACTCAAGACCTGTTGGGAATCAGGGTAGAACTTCCCAAAATCCTTCCTTCAAAATATGGGGTGTCACTCCGGATTTTAGGGCTGAAGAAAAAATAAAGGCACACCAATATCGGGTAATGTTGTTCTAAGTAATAGAAACAATATAATGTCATATTTTATCAGCGTATGAATAAGGACAAAATCTTTCACCGCTACGCGGCTTTTATTCTTAATATTCAACTTATTACTACCATACTGACACCGCTATGCGGCTAATATTTATGAGCGTAGCACTGAAAGTTTGGTAGCAAAAGTACAGAGATTCGAAAATGAGCCGCGTAGCGGTGACACAATATTGTTAATGCGGAATAATTTGATTCCCTTACCTTGCCGGGTGGTACTCAATCCCCCTTATCCATAAACACCTGAAGGTTTTTAATTTCTTCACGAATTAGCCTGTACCCGTGATTGTAGAGGTTCATCCTTTTTTCAAGGCTCTTCTCGGTGCGTCCGATGGAGAATTCGCCAGAGGGAGCTATCAGATACAATCTTCCTTCCCGTTCCATTTGTTCGCAGAAATCAAGAGTCTTATTGTATTCGATATTTCGGTTGAGCAGTGTTCTCAGAAATTCGGGTTGTTTTCTGAACGCAACTTTAAAGGGAAGCGTATTCTTCATTTCGCTTTTGCGGTAGCCTCTCGGACGGGTCAGAATGACAACTGCCCGCTCATGTTTACTCAAGGCGTACCTGACCGGGATGGAATCTGATACCCCGCCATCAAAGAATAATTGGTCACCGACAGCTGCAGGTTTCGAAAGAAGCGGAATACTCGATGAAGCGACAAGCGCCTTATCTATCCCGATATGCCTGATTTCTTCCTTTGAAAAGATTACACTTTCTCCTGAACGCAATGATGTGGTGATGACATCAAATTCTGCAGGATTCTGATAAAATGCCTGTTCGTCAAAAGGGACAAGTTTGGTGGGAAGTTCGCCAAAAACAAACTTCATATTGAAGTACGATCCGGTTGTCAAGAGGTGCCGGAAACCCATGTAGCGTTTATCCGAAGGATATTCCACGTTGACTTTCAGGTTTCTTCCTTTCTGTTTCGACAAATAAGATGCGCCGACGCAAGCTCCCGCAGAGACTCCTACCACCCGGTCAAAACTGACATCCTTCTCAAGTAAATATTCCAGTACACCGCTGGTGAACGCTCCGCGAAGACCACCACCTTCCAGAACAATACACGAATTCTTCATTACAACATCTTTCCGGCAAAGATACAGTCCTGTCAATACACTTCAAAATCAGAATGGCCTGAAGTATGCCCTGTATTAAACAAAAAACCATTGTCTGTTCAAGGTTAAGGTGTTGATAGGTTCGCCCATATACCGGCCATCTAACAGGCTTTAAAATTATTTGAAACTTATTCAAAAGTTATTAGAAACCTATTCGATAATTATTAGAATATAATTGAATCATCTTCGAATAATCTTCTAATAACCTTCGAATAATCTTCTAATAATTTAAAGAAGCAAATGCTCAATGAAAGCAATATAACAGGGCAGAAGCGCTTTACATTTTGGGGAAGAGTATTTTGGCATAGCACACGACACAAGTTCGGTGCATGGATATTGAAGTTTCAATTCAAATTTCCTTGCACTTATTTTAAGTTTAATGCAGTCATTTTATTGAAAAACTGAATATTATGACTTTTTCAGCAGACCATAGATAGAAAGTAGATGGCCGCAAAATGATGGAAGGAAGGTAGCAGGGGTTCCCTGATCGAAGATAGTTTTGATGCGAACTCAGGATACAATTGGTATATAATTTAAAAGGAAATCTTATAGGTAAGATTAAATGCCTGTCCGTCGTTTAAAGACAGACTGCAAAGGATAGCTCTGAAATGATCAGAAAAACATTATACTTTGCTGTTTGCCTTCAGGCAACGAGCGTATTCTGACTCTGGTTTTTCCTCGCAGGGGAGGGTAAAATGAAACACTGAACCCTTGCAAGGTTTTGATTCAATCCAGATCTGGCCACCCATTAACTCAATCAGATTTTTCGAAATGGCCAATCCCAGACCATTGCCACCATATTTCCGGGTGGTTGCAGTGTCAACTTGCCGGAATCGTTCGAATATTAACTCATGAAATTCTGCAGGAATACCAATCCCGGTATCTTTGATCTGAAATTCAACGAATTTGCCCCGGAGGTGATAGCTAATTTCGATGGAGCCTTTTTCAGTAAACTTGATGGCATTACCGACCAGATTATTGAATATTTGCCGAAGTCGGTCTGCATCAGCAAAGATTATTGTATTTTCATCAATTCCAGGTATATCTAACTCAAAATCAATATTTTTGGCTTTTGCCTGACAGACAAATTGTTCCTGTATGGATGTGCAGAATTTTTGTACATTAATCGGCGATTTACGGATTGTAATTTCATGGGATTCAATCTTCGAAATGTCCATGATGTCACTGATAATGTTTAAAAGGTTATTTCCATTGGCAATGATATGTTGCACAAATTCGAGCTTCGTTTCCTCTTCAAAGTCAGGATCGGCCAGCAATTCAGAAAACCCGATGATGCTGTTAAGGGGTGTCCGTACTTCATGCGACATATTAGCCAGAAAGGCTGATTTTAGGCGATCGCTTTCTTCGGCTTTGTTCTTGGCCTCAATTAACTCCTTCTCTTCACTTTTACGTTCGGTAATGTCGATGGCGACTCCGATCAGTCCAAGAACATTACTTTCTTTATCCTTTATGTTTGTCGTTGATAAATAAATCGGAAATTCACTTCCGTCTTTTCTTCTTTGCAGCAATTCGCCCTTCCATTCGCCATCGGTTGTAGTATGCAAAATTTCATCAATCATAGTCGTTTCATTGGATGGAGATCGTACCATAGCTATGTTTTTCCCGATAAGTTCATTGCGGTCATATCCATAGGTATTCAAAAAAGATTCGTTGACGAAAAGGATGTTATTATTCAAATCAGTGATGCTGACGCATTCATTAATGCTTTTTAAAGAATGGGCAAGCATCGTAATTTCTTTTTCTGCAAGTTTCCGTTCGGTTATATCCTGAACTACCGCTATAAGTCCACTTATTTCGCCATCGTTCCCAAATACCGGGATCTTGTCGGTATTCACCCATCGTATTTCACCTTTGGATGTATTTAATTGTTCAATGATACCCAATTTAGACATGCGGGTATTAAACACTTCAAGGTCATCTTTAAAATATTGTTGCGCAAAAGAAGGGAACAATTCTTCAGCTGAGTGTCCTTCAATTTTATCATTTATCATTCCAATATCAGAGCAGACCTGACGGTTTACACGAATGAAGTTGTTATGAGTATCCTTATACCATATCTGGGCCGGAACAAGATTAAAGATAGTCTCAAATTCATCCTTTTGTTTCTTTATGGATTCTTCAGCATGTTTGCGATCGGTAATGTCCCGTCCTATACCAAGCACACCAAGTAGAATTCCATTAGAATCATACATTGGTGTTTTGATGGTTTCAAGAAAGACCTGATGACCATCATCTGCGTAACTAACCCATTCTTCGTTAATGGTCGGTTTACCAGCTTCCATGGCTTTACGATCATTCTTACGAAAAAAATCAGCCAGTTCACGATCAACAAAGTCGTAATCTGTTTTTCCGACAATCTCAGCTTCCCCTGCACCAAAAAAACGACCAAAAGTGAGATTGCACGATAAATAGACCCCATTTGTATTTTTCAGCCAAATCAAATCAGGAATTGTTTGCACAAGTGTGCGAAGGTGGGTTTCACTATTAAGCAGAGCCAACTCAGCTTGCTTTCGTTTGGTTATATCCCGAATATTACACTGAATCACCTTCTTATTATCTACTAAATAAACATTACTGACGAACTCCACATTGATCTTTCGCCCGTCAACTGTTTCAAGCGGTAAATCATCATAACGGACATATTCCTTCTGTTGTAATTCTAAAAATTTATCATAATTGGCCACTATATCTTTGAAGAATCCTATTTCCCATATTTCTTTTTCGATGAATTTTTCTTTTGAATAGCCCAATAACCCAATTAAAAATGGATTCACATCCATAATCCTTCCGGTTTCGGCATCGAGAATAAGAATACCATCTTTTGCTGATTCAAATAGTCTGCGGTATCGGGTTTCGGAGGCCAACAGCGATTCTTCAGCCTGTTTGCGGTTACTGATTTCGATCGCTATAAGCTGGCAATGTTCTCCATTTCCAGAGGCCACTCCACTTAAGTGAACATAGGTTGGTGACTTATCGATGATTGAAAGCCAGAGTTCGCAGGTTTCTTTGGTTTTACTGCTAAATATCCTGGCCAGGAAAAGATTAAACTCTGGTTTGGAGTCAGTGGCAACAAAAAAACAAAAACTGCTGTTTTTGATGTCGGGACGTTCTTTTCCCAGCAACAAGGCTCCGCAAAAGTTTAATTCAATTATTTCACCATCTCTGGAAAGGGTAAAATTTGCAGAAGGCGCAAAATCGTATAATTCCTTATAATCATTGGAAACATGTTCTAATTGAAGCTTTGCTGTCCGAAGCTCTTCGTTCTGCATTTCAAGCTCAATCTGATGTACCTCAAGTTCAGGAACGATTTTCAGTAATTCCGTCTCTGAAAGTTTGTTGACAGAAACAGACTGTTTCTTTTGATGCGCTTTAGCCCTTTGCCGAAGAGTTATATCATTTGTTTTGATTTGTTTTTCCATAATAAAATCACTTTAAATTCAGTGTTTCAATATTCAACCTCAATTTCCCGGGACTACCGAATTTCAAGGGCAAGATAGGCTTTGTAATGTATAAAATGTTACAAAATTCCTGAAAAAAGTTACATGATTCATACTACGGGACATAGAGAAAAGAGAATAGTTGATAGAGAAAAAAGGAGAGGGGAAAAGGGAAAGTGAAACATGGATTTGTAATCAGGGACGAATTTATTATGGAAAGGAGGATAAATACCTGGGACATTGAACTCTGAAGAGGTACTATAAGTAATAGAAACTAAATAAAGTTGTATTTTATAATGGTAAGACAAGGAAAAATAGAACGCGGATTTACACTGGTTTAGCAGATTAAAGACGGATTTAGAATACTTTGTATTCAGATCTTTATGACGGGCTATTTAATAGTCCCCAATGTTAATAAAGCCTTGCAGTTCTTTTCAATCCGTCCCGGCTTGCCGGGAGTTAATCTGCTTTTAATCCGCTAAACCAGTGTAAATCCGCGTTCTATTATTTGACAGGAATTAAAATTATTTTATCATCATACTTCAATTGCGAAATACGACCACGCAATTGGAGCGAACCTGACAACAACCGGATCGTTTAGCTCAACAACACATACTTTGGTTCAACAACACGAAATAAAAAGATTATAATTTCCCTTCTCTAAGATTGAAAAATTTGCGAGGAGAGGATTTTTTTTAGAATCCCGAACTTGTTTCGGGATCGCCTCGAAAGAAATAGGCTTTCGTAAATCATGTTTTGCAGGATTGTTTCCAAAGAGATGTTTTGCTGGAAAACAATCTTGAAACAAGTTCAGGAAGGCATGGGATGAAAAATCAGAATTGGTTGGGGATTTAAATTACTTCACTCTCGTCCAGATTCCTGAAAGACCACTACTTCGGCCATCACAACTATCATCGATGAGTGTAAATGATAGTTTCCCGGCACGAATACGATACTTATAATGGCCGGGATTGTTGCATGCTGCTCCTCCAATATCTCTGAATTCAATTTCTTTACCGTTTACAAGGTAATACCCCCAGATATCAATTTCAGGATCACCCATAAAGTCAGACTGCACTTTATGGTCTGGCATAAATGTCCGTGTAATAGTTCTGCCTGACACTTGTTTTTGCCAAACGCCTGTGATTCTTTTGCCTGATTTGCTGAGTCGTTTAATACTATCATTCATGTTTGTTCCCCAACCTTTTGTTAAAGCCATTTCGATAAACGGCGCTTCACAAAGAGTTGGGTTCACTTTTGCTTTAGCAAGGAATACCTCTTTTAATAAATCAAAACACAGTTGATCAATGTTTCCACTTTGAGGATGAAATGCGGATAAATTTGATAAAATGATTACTGCACTTTTTGTATTTAAATCCATATACAGGCATGATCGGTACCCATCCATACCGCCATTATGAAAATACCAGTTACAGGCGCCTCCACCAATCTTTTTAATATGCCAGCCCAAAGCTAAATCCATTCCTTCTTTACTGGTATAAGTTTTTTGTCTTTGGAAAGCCAGGATTGGATCACTGGTAAAGTTTGCCAAAACATAATAGGATAAGTCTTTTACATTGGATAAGATACCTCCTGCAGCCTTTAGAATATCCGGTTGATAGTTTGGAATGATATTTCCGGAGGAATCACGTCCCTGAACAACAAGGTCTTCAATTTTATCCAATTCAGAAGAGGTAGAACTCATATCATACTTTAAAAAGATCTTGTCGAGTAATAATTGTTCATACGACTTCCCGGTCTTCAGTTCCATTAAATATCCGAGTAAGCCGGCTCCAAGATTTGAATAGTTATATTTTTCGCCGGGGACTGAATTTAGATTTAATTGTTTCTGTAAATAATACCGAAGTTGAATAGAATCATAGGCCATTGCAATATTATCGGGCATACGTGGAAGTCCGGAGGTATGATTTGCCAATGTTTTAAATGTAATTAGGTTTCTGTTTTTTACAGTCTGTTTTAGTTCATAGGGTAATACTGATTCTATTGGGTCGTTTAAATTTAAGACTTTCTCATTTACGAGATTAGCCAATAAAGTCGAAGTAAATAATTTGGTGATTGATCCTATTTCAAAAACAGAATCCTGATTGTTAATGGTTACCAAGTGGTTATTAATCTTCTCTATCCCAATGCAATTAACATTATTATCCGAGATTATAGCAATAGAAAGCTGGGTATTATTGGGAAAGCCAGAGACATATTTGGTAATTAAATCTTTCCGGGATATAGACAGGTATTTATCGTTATCAAGGTTGGTCTGGGCAACCAAGATATTCCCGAGGCATAAAAACAGAGTAAGGAAAAGTGCAAGGGCAATTGGTATGCTTTTCATTAAAATAATTCAAATCAGGTATGCTTACGTCAAAATTAAGAAAAGTTAGTTGCCCTGCAATAAGATCTACCCAGCTATTCACGAAATGTCAGAACACGATGATGGATTATAGGATATAAATAAATGTAGTTACAGATTTAATGATTACGGAGTCTTAAACTTGAAAATGGCAGTTACGATTAAAATTATAAAGGTATATGGATGGTTTATGCCAAAAAACAAGAAATCCAAAAGAACAAACTGGCTTTTTGGCTTTCTGGCATATATGATGCAAATGAATGACAATATTTAATAAAATGAATAATGCCGGAGTTGTCCGAGATGACAGGGACGTTTACTGAGCATGAGATTCGAATTTAACCACATTGTAAAACGCAGTTACGCAAAAGTTACCATATAAAAGCAGAATTCACCGATGTCCGACAGGATCGGATGGCTGTAATTATCTTAGTTTAACTCCAGACGATGATGGATTTCCTCGAGTAAAGTTCGAGAAGGATTCAAACTCTATTTCGGAGTCGAAAGCTAACTTTGACATGATTATAATATCAGCTAAGCTGCCTGTTTAGTTTGATTTCGAAGCAGGTTCCTCTGCTTTCTGTGCTCGATACATTAATTTTGGCGCCATGCAGTTCAACGATTTTGGCAACTATCGCAAGGCCAATCCCGAAGCCACCAATGTATTTCACATTTTCACCCCGGCGGAAGGGTTTAAAAATATTCTCCATCTCACTGTCCGGTACTCCTATCCCATGATCCGATACACGCACCGATAATTGTTCGGCCTCCATTGTAAGTTTAACTTCCACCTCGTCGTTCGAGAATTTACAGGCATTATCAATCAGGTTTTTAATGGCGATTTCAAGAAGACCTGAATTTCCTATGATCAATAAATCGTTTTCATTCTCCGAATATTCAATCTTTGGAAGAATCTTCCGTCCCGGGTATTTGGTTTTTATTTCCTGTATGGCACTGAATATCAGTTCGTCAATTCTTAACGGCGAAAGGAAGATTCGCGTATCCCGGTTTAGTTGTGCCAGTTCAAGCAAACTGTTCAGCAAGGCATTGAGTTTACGCAAGTCATCGACCATTCCTGAAATATGTTTGACGTATTCTTCCCGAACGCGGTCCTTCCCGAGAATATATTCCGATTCAGCGATAATAATGGCCAGTGGTGTGCGTAATTCGTGTGAGGCATTCGAAACAAACTCATCCTGGCTCTTAAAAACCAGTTCAAGATCGGACAACATCTGGTTGAAGGTAATAGCGAGCTGTTCAATCTCATCCCTTCCGCGACCTTCGTTTAACCGGCTGTTCAGCTTTGAGGAGTTGATCTCTTTTACCTCCGTTATAATATCCGATATGGGTTTTATGGCCAGTTTCGAGAAGAAATAGGAGGCAGATATGCAGAGCGAGACACTGAAAAGAATACTCCAGAATAGAATGGTGCGCATCTCAATCAGGTTTTGTGCACGGGAATTATCGTAAGCCAGCACGTAAACATGATAAGCAATATTCTTGATCCGGTGATTATAGCTTACCCCGTCTTTCTCGCCAATGGCAAAATAGTTCGGACTTGAATTATACGACTTTTCCAGAAGCATTTTAGCCGACAGATAGTGGGTATTATTGCTGTATATCAGGTTATTCGACGAATCTGTAAGCGCTATTTCTTCTTCAATAAGAGAGCTCGTTGTTTTATGGATCTTTTTCAGAAGAGTTGAGTCAACTCCTTCAACACTGATTAATAAAATGGCAGTATTCTGTGCCTTTTCCAAAAGAAGCTCCCTGAATTTTGACCGCTGACTGGTGTAGGAAAAATAATAAACCAGTAACGAAAAGAAAAAGAGAATCCCGATGACGACTAAGGTGAACTGTATGGATAACCTGATTTTAATGCTCATAGGTTGCGTATATAGATTGGACAGATCCAAAGATACTCAAATGACAACGTGAAGCCACACCCCAGCTCTCCCGGTTTTATCGGGTGAAGGTTTGGAAGGGGCTTACAATTCATTCTCGCTGCAATAAAAGCCAAAGCCAAATTTAGTGTGGATAATCTTTGGCTCAAAATCCTTATCGATTTTCTTACGCAGGTAATTCACATACACGTCAATAATATTCGTTCCGGTCTCAAAATCAAGGTCCCACACTTTCTCGATGATAAATTCACGCGACAGCAGTTTATCCTTATTCACCAGGAAGGTTCTCATCAGGGCAAATTCTTTCGAAGTGAGATCGATTTTCTTACCTGAACGGGTGGCAGTTTTAGTATCCAGATCCATTTCGAAGTCGGCAATCTTTAATTTACGGGTCTCCGGGACAGTAACATTCTTCCGCTTCAGGAAAACATTGATTCGGGCAAGCAATTCTCTGAAATCAACGGGTTTCAATACGTAATCATCAGCCCCCGCTTCGAATCCGATCAGTTTATTTTCCTGGGTACCAAAAGCAGTAAGCATGATGATGGGAATTTTGCTGTTCGTTTTCCTGATTTCCTTACACAGCTCATATCCATTCATCAGGGGGAGACCAATATCAAGAATAATGAGATCATAATCAGAATTTTCCATCATCCTTTTACCTACATATCCGTCATTGGCAACCTCTGCTTTAAAACCTGATTCCTGTAACTGCTTTTGAAGAATTTCAGCCAGCCTTAATTCATCTTCCACAATTAAGATATGAGCTTCAAACATATTATTTTGTTTTTGTGACAAAACTAAGATACAATCATCAATAAATCCCGATTCTAATAAGATTTTAATAACATTCTAACTACACTCTAACCGACTAATAGAAATTAGAGCCGTAGATTTGTTTCGTGTATTGGAAGAACCTATTTATTTAAACGTTTCAACAAATAAACAGTTTCCCAATTCAGATTTATGGTTTTTGGATTGCACGTTTTGATTGGTTTTATAATATAACTTCTACTCAGTTTTTAGGTTTTCTCTTTTAGTCTGTAAGGAAAGTGCAGGCGTTTGGAAATTTCAAAAATACCGCAGACCGAATCTGCGGTATTTTGATTTATAGCAAGTAGGTTTTCAGGATAAAGAAGTTCAAATCAACGATAAATTCAACCGAATCTTCCTGAGTTTATATCAGTTTTTGTCTGTCGGCTATATTAAGAGGCAGTTTCTTCTGTGATTACTTTGAAAGCGTTTTCAATCCTGCTTCCCAGGCTGGATGTGCCTTTACCCAACTGCTTTTAAAGAATTTGTCACTGATATTTGATTCAAGTGTTCCGGCATACCCTGCAAAACTTTTTAACGTACTTGCTGTACCGGCATCTTTGATCCATTTATCCTTTATACTGGCCCAACCCTTACTCATTGCGGAAGGAAGCAACCCTCCCTGTAGCGTTTGCAGTGCTTTCCCTGCACCTGCAGCGTCTTTCACGGAACTTAAACTGCTCAGAAAACTGCCTTTATTTTTTTTAAACGAATCGGTGAATGCTGTGTCTGAGATGTTGTTGGTGAGTGTTGAAATCAGACTCCCCGGATTGGCCTGATCGGTAACTGCAGCAGTTTCGCTTTTAACGCTTTGTTGTGCCTTTGACAGATCCGCTTTTGTAGGAAGTTTTGGAAGTTGTGCCTGTACAGCTATCACAAATAGAAATACAAGAATGAATAAGATTGATTTTTTCATAATCTTTTAATATTTATTGTTAATAAATTAAATTGTTCATACATGCTTATAAATCTATTTTTCACTAATGCTATGCACAATAGACTGAGGTATTGGTCCTCCGAAGTTATTTTTCTCCAGTTCGGTTTTGATGGTTTCTATCATTTTCCCGGCGACAGAAGCTTGATTCTGTGGGAGCGTAAAAGCTTGAAAGGCAACAGTTACGGTTCCGGGTTTTAAAGCCACAATACCTATACCTGGCTGTGGGTCAGGTAAAATACGCTCATCCTGCAAGATGACTGGCAAGATTAACTTACGTAAGTCTTCAATATTTGTTTTCCCTTCCAGGTCAACAGGAACTTCAATCAATGTGCTATTCAAATGGGTAAAATTAACCAGTGTGGCATTACTTACGGCACCGTTGGGAAGTATAATAGTTTCCCCCCGGGGTGTATTAAGTACGGTACTAAATATCTGGATCTCCTTTACGACCCCGGTTTTGCCATGCGATTCAATTACGTCGCCTACCTTAAACGGTTTAAACATCAGAATCAGCACTCCACCTGCAAAATTGGCTAATGTACCCTGTAAGGCAAGCCCGATTGCCAAACCTGCGGCACCAATAATTGCAATGAACGAGGTGGTTTGTATGCCAATCATACCAGCAACACTTATAATTAAAAGAACTTTCAGCACGACAGTGACGATACTGCTAAGAAATGAACGAAGTGATTCATCCAGCTTTTTCATACTGAAAGATGCAGCTTTTCCTATTCTGCCAATGATCCACCAGCCAATGATCAACACTACCAAAGCCATTATCAGTGATGGAAGATAATGAAGTACCATTGTTTTTATACTTTCCAAATACTTGTCAATCTGATCCATGATTTTTATTTTTAGAGGAACAACAGTAATTAACAATACGACCTGAAATTAGTTTCCCTCTTTCTGGTTAAAATATTACTAAAGATAATTAATTCCTGCGAAATAGTAATGTTCTGATAATTTCCTTTTTAGGGAAGAGCCCTCTATGATATCTTTTCCCTTGACAGAAGGACACGATGACACGAGCATGAACAAGGAATTGTAATTTAAAACAACTACCTTAATGATCCTTAGTGTTTTATATCCTTTGTGGCAAACATAAACTTTCAGAAGTAGCCTTAAAAATTATAGTTGTTAATTAATATATAAGGTAACAAAAAACTGTTTTATAAATAAAATATGTAACTTTATGCCTTTAAATGTATCCACTAACAGAGCATGAAACCTACAAAAAAAGAACAACTGGAGCGTACGGCCAAAGAGCTTTTCTGGAAGCATGGATTCAAAAAAATTTCCATTGACGAGATCTGCCGAAAAGCAAACGTAAGCCGTAAGACCTATTATACGTTCTATGAAAATAAGACTGCTTTGGTCATTTTTATTCTCAAGACTATGGTAGAAGAGATCAAGACATCCTATCAAAAGATCTTTGAGGACGACATTCCTTTTGCCGAAAAGATGGAGAAGATGCTCATATTGAAACTTAAAATGAGTGAAAGCTTATCATTGGAGTTTGTGTCTGATTTCTATAACCCTGACGCCGGCGAAGTCCTTGAATATTTTACAAAAATGACTGAAGAATCAATTGCCTTCTCCAGGGAATTTTTCCGTAAAGCCCAGGAGAAAGGTGAAATGAATCCAAACCTGAACCTGGATTATTTGACTTGGCTGATACAGCGGGCAATGGAGCTTTGCAGCTCTCCCGAATTACTGAAGATGTTTCCAACGGCTGAATCCATGACCAGGCAAATCTCTGAATCAATACTATATGGCATTATGCCGGTTAAGACCAATTTACAATCATGAGACTGAAAATACCGATTACCCTCGTTTTGTGCTTGATTTTCTTCTGCTTATCTGCCCAGGAGGATTCAACCAAAATAACCTTCAATGGTCAGGTTACAGGTTGGGGTATCGGGCAATTCGAAAATCCCTTTGGCATTCAATTGGGAGGGCGTTTTGTCCCAACCTTGCTGGGCGATTTGAAATTGAAGTCAACTACCAAACTGGATTTTGAAGCATCTATGAATATAAATGGCTCCGCAAACTTTACCGGATTAAGATATGATAGTCTAATGGGTCATCTGAAGCCTTACCGGGTCTGGGTTCGCTATTCAACCAGCAAGTGGGAAGTGCGTCTGGGTCTGCAGAAAATCAATTTCGGGAGTGCAAAGCTCTTCCGCCCCCTGATGTGGTTTGATGGCTTGGATGTACGCGATCCATTGCAATTGACCGATGGAGTGTATGGCGCTTTGGGGAGATATTATTTTAAGAACAATGCCAACATATGGTTGTGGTCGCTGATTGGCAATAAGAAGCCCAAAGGGTTTGAAACAATCGGCAGCGATGAGTGGAATCCTGAACTTGGCGGACGATTTCAGATGCCTGCGGGGCCAGGCCAACTGGCTATAAGCACCAATTACAGAAAAGTGGATGTACACAATTCGAACCTGATAGCCCCTGAAGGTAATTTATTGAATGAATCACGCATTGGTCTGGATGGTAAATGGGATCTGGGCATTGGCTTATGGTTTGAGTCCAGTGTAACCAAATTACAGGCAAATACAGATAAACTTTCAACCATTCAGGATGCCTGGAACCTTGGCGCCGATTACACGTTCGGAGTAGGTAATGGTCTGGGTGCGACCCTTGAATATTTCAGATACCATACCGGAGATCAATTCCTGGTGAATGGGACCACCCTGAACCTGGTGGGAACTTTATTCACTTATCCGGTTTCAATCCTGGATAACCTTTCAGCTATGGTATTTTATCTCCCGGGGCGCAATCTGGTGTATAATTATCTGAACTGGACCCGCACCTACGATAACTGGACCCTTTACGCTATCGGCTACTGGAATCCGCTTAACTATCAACTTATTACCACACAGTCACAGGGGAATAATCTTTTTGCGGGAAGAGGAATACAGCTAATGGTGAATTATAATTTCTAAGATGAACGAATTTTACGAATTAAGACGAATTAAACGAAACATATTATATGGAGACAATCGTTGAAGTTAAAAACCTGGTAAAGAAGTTTCCCATTGGGACGGGATTCTTTACTGCCTTAAAAGGCGTGAATCTTGTCTTTACCGAAGGTGAGTTCGCCGGATTAGTGGGCCCGAGCGGATCGGGTAAAACCACTTTGCTGAATATTATCGGAACCCTGGATGTACCCTCAGAGGGTGAGGTTATTGTGTTGAGCAAATCTGTCGGACAACTGACCCCCAAAGAAGCGGCCCAACTTCGGAAGGAAGAACTGGGTTTTATCTTTCAGAATTATAACCTGTTGCAGGTTTATACGGTGTACGAGAATGTTGAATTTCCTTTGTTGCTGCTGAATATGAATGCAGAGGATAGAAAGAAACGCGTAATGGAAACCCTCGAATGGGTTGGTCTGACCGAGAAAGTCAACTCCCGTCCTTCTCAGCTCTCAGGAGGGGAATGTCAGCGTGTGGCTATTGCACGGGCCATGGTCAAACGACCACAGCTCGTTCTGGCTGACGAACCAACGGCCAACCTGGATGCCGCCAACTCGCACAATATCCTGCAAACGATGGAGAAACTGAACAAAGAACTGAATACAACATTTATTTTCGCTACTCATGATGAAAAGGTGATTGGATACCTCCACCGCATCATCCGGCTAGCTGATGGGAAGATTGTTTCTGACGAACAAGTGAAAGGAACGGAGACGGAAGACAGGAGACAGAAGATGATATAATGGGAAACAATTCGTTTAATTCGTCTAAATCAGTGTAATTCGTTCTTTAGTGTAATTCGTGTAATTTGTATAGTTATGACAATGATAAAAATGGCTTTGCGTAGTTTAATCGGCAACGGACTGAAAACCTGGCTCAACGTGTTTGTGCTTTCTTTCACCTTTGTATTGATTATTTTTATGCAGGGACTGCTCGAAGGCTGGAACCGTCAGGCAGTAACCGATACGGTGACCTGGGAGATTGCCGGGGGACAATACTGGAGTGAGAAATACGATCCTTACGATCCTTTCTCCATCGATTCAAGCGCTGCTGTGCTGCCGTCATCGTTTAAAAATGAATATGAAGCCCATCAGATTGAACCTGTTTTATATGCCAAAGGTACCATTTATCCCGGTGGGCGTATGCAGGGTGTTCTGCTCAAAGGCATTCGTCCCGATCAGAAGTTACTCGCCCTGCCCACCTACCTGTTAAAAGGCGACGGATCGGATGTTCCCGTCATCATGGGTGCTCACATGGCCAAACAGGCCAATCTGAAGGTAAACGACACGGTTACCCTTCGCTGGCGCGATGTGAACGGAACCTTTGAAGCCATCGATATCCGTGTGGCAGGTATATTCAGAACGACGGTCCCAACGGTTGACGTTGGACAAATCTGGCTGCCATTGGACCAATTGCAGAAAATGACCCTACAGCCCAATGCTTCTACAATCCTGATCACAAAAGGCGAGATCCCCATACAAAAGCTCACCGCCTGGCCCTTCAAGGATAAAACCGAACTGACCAAACAAACTGAAGCAATGATTCAGGCCAAATCGAAAGGCTACAATGTGTTTTATTTCATATTCTTTACCATGGCTTTGATTGCCATATTCGACACGCAGGTACTATCTATTTTCCGTCGGCAGCGCGAGATCGGAACACTCGTGGCTCTGGGTATGACTCAAAAACAGGTGGTCTCTCTTTTTACCCTTGAAGGAACTATGAATGCCTTGCTGGCCGTTATCGTTGGAACCATCTGGGGTCTGCCTCTTTTTATTGCTTTTGCTGTCTATGGCATACACATACCTATGGATGCAACCAGTTTTGGTATTCCGGTGGCCGATAAAATGTATCCTGCTTATACGCTGAAACTGATTGTCGGAACTATCTCGTTAATCATGCTAATAACCGCTTTGGTCAGTTACATGCCCGCACATAAAATTGCCCGCATGAACCCAACCGATGCCATAAGGGGGAAAGCTTTATGATCAAATTCCTGTTTAAAGGTCTGATGAGGGACAAATCGCGCAGTCTGATACCCATTATAGTGGTGGCCATGGGCGTAATCATGACTGTATTTCTGCAATCCCTGCTTAGCGGAGTGATCGGTGACAGCATCGAATCAACAGCCAATTTCACAACCGGGCATGTCAAAGTAATGACCCGTCCTTATAATGAAAACATGTCCCAGCTGCCCAACGATCTGGCCCTGGTGGGTGTCGATACCCTGAAGCAAAGTTTACAAAAAGAATTTCCATCCATAACCTGGGCTGAACGTATTCAGTTTGGTGGTTTGCTCGATGCCCCCGATAGCCAAGGGCATACCCGCTCGCAGGGAAATATATCTGGAATGGGTATCCGTTTAATGAATTCGACAGAGGAAATTAAAAGGATGAACTTAGGTCCGACATTGGTTATTGGGAGTTTCCCTTCCCGTAAGGGTGAAATGTTGTTAAGCGACGAACTGTTCCATAAGATGAAACTGAAGCTGGGCGACAAGGTGACTTTGATATCCAGTGGAATGTACGGCGACATGGCGATGTACAACTTCATCGTATCAGGTACACTGCATTTTGGCATATCCATGCTTGACCGGGGAACGATGATTGCCGATATTGAAGATATTCGTACTGCCCTCAATATGGAAAATGCTGCTGGAGAAATCCTTGGATTCTTTACCGATGAGCGATACGACAATAATCTGGCCCATCAGACAGCTTCCGCTTTTAACGCCCAATACATAAACAGCAAAGATAAATTCGCCCCTGTTATGATACCCTTGTCCGATATGAATGACATGGGATTCATGGTGGCCTATTCTGAAAACGTACAGACAATTATCATATTGGTTTTTCTAATTGCCATGTCCATTGTATTGTGGAACGCTGGTCTGCTGGGCGGACTACGACGTTATGGCGAATTCGGCTTACGGCTGGCCATCGGAGAAAGCAAGCACGAAGTCTATCGCACCATTGTGGCAGAGTCTTTGCTGGTTGGAATAATAGGTTCTGTGATTGGTGTATTGCTTGGCTTGCTTCTGTCATGGTACATGCAAAAGGTTGGAATTAATCTGGGCAACATGTTGAAAGATTCAAACTTCTTAATGTCATCCATCATGCGTGCCCACATTAGCACTACAACCTGGTACATTGGCTTTGTGCCCGGCATATTTTCAACCGTTATCGGTGCCATGCTCGCCGGTATAGGTATTTATAAACGACAAACCGCCAATCTGTTCAAGGAACTGGAAGGCTAAGAAGATTCATGTAATTCGTATTAATTCGTGAAATTATGATATTAAAAATAATCATCCTGTTGTTGCTGGTCTCAGCACTCTCTTTTGCACAGAATTACCCATCAGGCAAAACCATCCTGGATAAAGTGGACAATAACATGTCGGCCAAAACAAGAGTGTTAACCGCTTCCATGGAAGTCGGAACCGAACGTACCAAGCGAACCATGGTATCCAAAACCTATGGCGAAGGCGATCATAAAGCGTTTACAGAATACCTGGCTCCTGCCCGTGAAAAAGGAACCAAGATGCTCAAGCTTGAAAATCAACTGTGGATTTATTCCCCTGCAACCGACCGTACCGTGCAGATCTCAGGACACATGCTGCGCCAGTCAGTGATGGGAAGCGATATGTCGTACGAAGATATGATGAACGATAAACCACTTCTGGAACAATACAAAGCCGAAGTAACCGGCACGGAAACTGTTGAGGGTACTAAATGCTGGGTAGTGACCCTCACGGCTATCATTCCCGATGTCAATTATTTTACCCGTAAGATGTGGGTAGACACCGAACGCTTCGTGCCAATAAAGGAGGATATGTTTGCCAAGAGCGGTAAACTGCTCAAGCGCATTACCTTTTCAAGTGTCCAAAAGGTACAGGGGCGCTGGTACCCCATGTCATTTGTCTATAAAGACATGTTGAAAGAAGGCCCGGGAACAAAAATGACTATTCAGGAAATTCAACTCGATGTCCCCATCCCGGAAAGCTATTTTAACCTAAGTAGCCTGAAATGATGAATTATTTGATAGATCAGAGGTAACAACCGCTCTGCTTATTTCTTTTGCAGATCTGCCAGAAGCTTGTCCCCCTCAGTATAGTCCCATCCATCCTTCAGGGCAATACTTTTCCCTTGCTTCAATAGTTGTATGGCGTCCTGCTTGTTGTTTATTTTCAAATCGAGTTTTGCGCCTAAAATACAGGTACCGTATTCCTTCTGCAATTCAAGCGACCGCTTCGTCCATTTCACTGCCTGAACTATAGCAACAGAATCCGAAATACGATTAAGATATACATTGGCGATTTCAATCAGTCGCGAATAACTGTTCCAGTCATAAGTCCCTACTGATGCTAAGGTTGTTTTCTGATAGGCCTTCCAATTGCCTGTCGATTCAGACAATAGTATATCAAAGTAAAAGAGGACAGAGTCCACCTGATACAGGTGAATTGCTGCAGCAGGTTCCCGTTTAATGAAATAGTTAACGGTATCTTTGGCCATCACCAGTGGATTCAACATTTCCTTTACCAGGTAGATAATCTTCCGTTCGACTCTTTCGGGTGAGGTAATTGCCGCAAATTCTTTCTGATGACTCAGTACAAATTGAAATTCACGCGAGTTAATATCCGTAATACCGTTGGAGATGATCATCCAGTTCATTTCTGTGAGTAATTGTTTTTCGCTCTGTGTCGCAAAATAGGCCTTGACCATCGAAGAACAATCCAATCCTCCTTTTTTGAGGGCCCTCAGGTAACGTAAACAATTATCCGGGTTGCTGACATCGTTTTCAAATTGCTGTTTCAAATGGGGCAATTGTTTCTCAGGCTGAAGGGCATACATTCCTTCCGAAATAAATTGCGCTGCTTTAAACTCTCCGGTCATTCGGTAAAGGGTTGTTCCCTGGCTGTCAAAAAAGATGAAAGTGGGATAAGACTCAATCATTAAACTTTTGTGAAGCTCCACTCCTTCGCCTTTCTCCATATCCTGGGCGACACAGATAAAATGCTCATTATAGAAATCGGCTACCCCGGGATCAGTGAACACCGATTTTCTCATCGCAGCGCAATGAGGGCACCAACTGGCATAACACATCATCAGCACGGGTTTGTGCTCAACTTTCGAACGTTCAAGCGCTGCCGCCAGACCAATTTCTTCCAGATGAAACATTTGTTGTGCAGTAACAGTTTGTCCTGTTGCAAAAATGATTAACAGGCCGATAATTCTGATCGTATGATTCATATCACATCTCTTTTATCTGTCAGGCAAAAATACCCTGAAGGGTAAATATATTCAATTTCCCTGAATAAAATGACTTTCAGAAAAGGCATCAAGATTCATACCATTAAATCCACCTGTAACCAACTTTCTTGTATGTGTGATAGTTTGATTTGTTTTTTGTTTGTAGATTTGGAATGGATTCCCAATCAGGAAAGTCTCATTTGTGAGTGAATCCCGACAGTTGGAAATCGTTTGTTTTGCGCAGTTATTCGTTTAATAAATCTAAAAGGAGTACACCAATCATGGCACAACTTACGCAGGAAATGAAGGAAATGATCCAGACACAGCAGTGTTTTCTGGCTACCGTCAGCAAGGAAGGCATTCCTAACAACGCCCCCAAACGTTCGACACGGGTTTTCGATGAAGAAACTCTGATCTTTAGTGAAGGTACCGGCGGCAGGACCTATAAGAACATTTTGGATGGATCGAAAGTAGCCGTGGCTATTGTTAACAGGGAAATTCTTGACGGCTATCGCTTTCTTGGTACTCCAGAAGTATTAACCGAGGGCCCAATCTATGATAAGTCGGCTGAAATGTCTTTAAAAAACGGTATGCCTATACCCATAGCCGTGATCCTGATTCATATTGAAGAAATCTATAGCCTGAAGCCCGGCCCGATGGCTGGCAAGAGGATCGGATAGTCAATTCTGAATTCACAAAACCCATTTCTGATTCTTCCTTGTCTTTGCTCCCGAAACCATGAAGTATTCTTCCCCTTGATAGGGGAGGAGTAATTATCTATGCCGCAGATTATAACTAGCCTCAATTCGATTTGCAAATTAAAGAGAACTCATTATCCAGCCGCAAGACCGGCATCCGGGGAATACCTTCTTTAAGTAAGGACAGAATCTCTAACACTCCCCATTTATTCTCTTCATTGTTCCCTGAACTTTCTGCCCTCACTTTCTATTAAGGGGATATCCCGTACTATCTGTTTCCCTTCAGAGCTTTACACGGCTGCCCATCGGGTTAGGTTATAAGTATAAATTTAGTATACCCTAAGTATACCCTCAGTGTAGCATATGTATTTTTAAATACCTAAGGTACACACAAGGTATACTTAATGTATACACAAGGTATACACAAGGTGGTAGGTTGTCCCCTCCCGTTTAAAGCCAGAAGAGATGTCATTCTTCATCCTGTTCGTGAACTTCAGACAATTTGGAATAAATCAAAATCCACTATATGAATGTAACAACTAATATTATAGATTTGTAGAACCAATTTCGTCTGTATGAAGCTAAAGACTTTTGTTTTCCTGCAATTGATGTTTGGTATAATCTTTATTTCTGCATCGGGTCAACCATCACTTTTTGCACCCAAAGGAATTGGTGGTGGCGGGGCATTGTTCTTTCCAAAGATTAATCCTGCAAATGATAATGAGTTTTATGTGAGTTGCGATATGAGCGAACTTTTTCATAGTACGGACTATGGAAAATCATATTCTCAAAGTCATTTCTCCAGACTTCAGGTATTCAGTACTTCCACTTATGAGTACACCAAAGACAATAATATAGCGTATTGCAATTTCAATGACGGGAATTCAGGCTATCCGGTAAAAACTACCGATGGCGGCATTACCTGGAAGGCCCTGCCCGGCTATTCAGTCCCCGATTATGACAATGTCTACCGGATAGTTGCCAATTATAACAATCCCAATCAACTGATTTTAGGTTCCTACGGTTATATTTTCTTCTCCGGTGATGGCGGCACTAGCTTCAAAATAGTAAAGAATGCTGCCAATAATGGAGCAGGCTTAATTTTGGGAGGTGTTTTCTGGGATGGAAGTACTATCTATATTGGAACTAATGATGGACTGATTAAGTCTTCGGATTCGGGATTGACATTTACCGTTCAGAATACTTCAGGAATTGCTTCAGGCCAGGTGATCTGGAATTTTGTCGGGGCAAAGAACGGGAGTACTACCCGGTTTGCCTGCATTACAGCCAATATAGCCGATACATATAATGGGGTGATGCCCTGGGATTATTACAACTTCGCCACCGGAGTTTATACGATGGATAATGATAATGGAACCTGGGTCTCCAGATCAACGGGGATTAACTTTGCCAATGATTTTGTGATGTATGCAGGTATGGCTGAAAATGATATCAGTACGATTTATTTGGGCGGACATGATAATGCAATAGGGGCTCCATTGGTTTACAAATCGTCTGACGCTGGTTTAAGCTGGTCAAAAGTCTTCAAAACCAGTAACAATTCGAATATTACAACAGGGTGGGAGGGTATAGGTGGAGACAAGGCCTGGAGTTGGAGCGAAACCTGTTTTGGGATCAGTGTTGCACCCAATAATTCGAAGAAAGTTCTGTTTGGCAGTTTTAGCAATGTTGAAGCCACATCTGATGGTGGAGACAACTGGACACAGGCATATGTAAGCCCTAACGATCAGCATCCGGCAGGAGCAACTACTCCGGCAAAGCAGTCTTACACGAGTATCGGTCTTGAAAACACAACCTGCTGGCAGGTTCAATGGATCGATGCGAATAATATGATGGCCTGTTTCAGTGATATCGGGGGCATAAGAAGTGTTGATGGTGGAAATAAATGGAGTTTCAATTATAGTGGTTTCTCGGTAAATTCATTGTACAGGATGGTTAAAACTGCCAATGGTAATTTGTATGGCGCCTGCTCCAATATTCATGATATGTACCAGAGTACCCGCTTAGCCGATGCACAATTGGATGCGTCTGACGGCAACGGTAAAATTGTGCGTTCGACAGATAACGGTGTTACCTGGACAACCTTGCACAGCTTTGGACATCCCGTGTACTGGCTGGCAAACGATCCAAATAATTCGGAAAGAATGTATGCCTCTGTCATTCATTTTGGCGGGACACAAGGATCACAGGCGGGTGGAATTTATATCACCAATAATCTGTCTGCCGGAGCAACATCTGCCTGGACCAAACTACCCAATCCACCAAGGACAGAAGGTCATCCGGCCTGTATACAGGTTTTGAAAGACGGCAAGATGGTTTGTACTTTTTCGGGAAGAAGAACCAGTGCAGGGTTTACCAAAAGTTCGGGAGTTTTTCTTTATGATCCGACAACGAATACATGGACTGATCTAAGCAACTCCGGAATGTTTTACTGGACAAACGATATTATTCTGGATCCCTCTGATCCTTCCCAGAATACCTGGTATGTTTGTGTATTCAGTGGTTGGGGCGGTGCTCCAAACGGTTTGGGTGGTTTATACAAAACGACTGACCGGGGAAAGAACTGGACAAAGCTTACCGGCAATCAGTTTGACCGGGTTACTTCAATTACCTTTAACCCTCAAATCTCCAGCCAGGCCTATCTTACCACTGAAACACAGGGACTCTGGATGAGTAATAACATGAATACAGCTTTGCCAACCTGGACTTTGGTTAATAGTTACCCTTTCCGTCAACCTGAACGGGTATTCTTTAATCCGTACAACCTGAACGAAATGTGGGTAACAAGTTTCGGTAATGGAATGAAGGTTGGTCTAATGAATGCCACCGGATTGAATGAAGTAAAGTTTGATCAGTCAAAGGTATCCGTTTACCCAAATCCATTTAAAGAGAAGATACATTTCACCAATACTGATATGAGTAATCAGGTCATTAAAATAAATGTATACGGATTGAATGGTCAGTTGTTGATTTCACAGTCGAATAATGAGAATTCAATCCAAACATCTTCCTTGACTTCAGGAATTTATGTTCTGGAGTTTATTTTTAAAGACCAGTTAAAGGAATATAGAAAAGTAGTGAAATGATGCTTTAAGAAAAGGGTGGTAAGATAAAAGTCATTCAATATCAAATTATTGAATGACTTTGGAAGTAGTCCCACCGGGAATCGAACCCGGATCTACGGTTTAGGAAACCGCTATTCTATCCGTTGAACTATGGAACCAGTATTTTATCTCAGGTATGATATCTATTATCTATTATCTGACCATTCCCTTTTTACAAAGGTGCTGCAAAAATATGCAAATATGCTGTCTATGCAAAAATGAGCAAACATATTTTTTAACCTTAGTAAAATCGACTAAGGTTAAGGAATATTTTAAATTAAGAATATCATACTTCGCAATTTAGGCGTTTATTGCTTAGAAACATTATAAATTAGTTAATTTGCACGGCATTTTATTGGTTGTGATGCCTGTTAACTCTACTTTTGGCGGGCGAATTAAAATGAATCTAATATTAAAATAAAAATCTGTTATTCTATGAGCAATTTACTGACCACCTCTATTGGAAAGAAACTCCTGATGAGTGTTTCAGGTTTGTTCCTGATTTTGTTCCTCTTTGTTCACTTGACCCTTAACTCATTTCTGCTGCTTGACGGCCTGATGGGATTTCAAAAAGGTCAGTTGTTCAATGCCGGGGCACATTTCATGGCAACCAACCCTTTCATTAAAGTCATTGAGCCCATGTTGGCATTGGGATTTCTTGTACATATCCTTTATTCCCTGATTCTGACCCTTCAGAATATGAAGGCCCGTGGCCCACAAGCTTATGCTTCAGGAAATAAAACAACGGGAGTTGAATGGGCATCACAGAATATGCTGGTATTGGGTATTGTAATTTTTTCGTTTCTAATCGTGCATCTCTTTGACTTCTACATGAAAATGAGAGGATATATCGCATGGACACCCGGTGAAGTGGAATTTCCATTTTTTGGATCAATGGCGAAAGGTGAAGATGCTTATTCACTGGTGAATGCTACGTTTAAGATTCTTCCAATTGTTATCATCTATATCATTGGTTCGATAGCCCTTGCATTTCATTTGGCACACGGATTCTGGTCATCATTCCAAACCATTGGATGGAACAATACCAAATGGATGCCACGTTTGAAGTGTATCAGTACTATTGTCGGCGTTGTTTTGGGTGGTGGTTTTACTGTCATCGCCTTGGCGCAATACCTGTTTTTCTAATTCTCTAATAACTGAATCATGAGTAAAATAAACGCAAGGATTCCTGAAGGGCCACTGGCTCAAAAATGGACCAATTATAAAGATCACCAGAAGCTGGTGAACCCTTCCAATAAACGCAAACTGGACATTATCATTGTAGGTACCGGTCTTGCTGGAGCTTCGGCTGCTGCTTCACTTGGAGAAATGGGGTTCAACGTGAAGAGTTTCTGCATACAGGATTCACCACGCCGTGCACATTCTATCGCTGCACAGGGTGGAATTAATGCTGCAAAGAATTATCCCAATGACGGAGATTCGGTTTTCCGTCTGTTTTACGATACCATCAAAGGGGGTGACTACCGTGCCCGCGAAGCCAACGTTCGTCGTTTGGCAGAAGTTAGCAATAGCATCATCGACCAGTGTGTGGCCCAGGGAGTTCCCTTTGCACGTGAATACGGCGGTTTGCTTGACAACCGTTCATTTGGAGGTGCACAGGTTAGCCGTACTTTTTATGCCAAAGGACAGACAGGACAGCAATTACTGTTGGGCGCCTACCAGGCTCTGATGCGTCAGGTTGATCTGGGAACAGTTACTCTGAATACGCGCACCGAGTTGGTTGACCTTGTGATCGTAGATGGCAAAGCCCGTGGGATTATCACCCGCGACCTGGTTACAGGTGAATTGCAACGCCATTTTGGACACGCAGTTGTATTGGCTACCGGAGGTTATGGAAATACCTTCTTCCTGTCAACAAATGCCATGGGATCAAACGGATCGGCCTTAATTAAGGCTTACCATAAAGGTGCCATGTTCGCCAATCCTTGTTATGCGCAGATTCACCCAACCTGTATTCCTGTTCACGGTGAATCGCAAAGCAAGCTGACCCTAATGTCTGAATCGTTACGTAATGACGGACGGATTTGGGTACCAAAAAAGAAAGAAGATGCTGAAGCTATCCGTGCCGGAAAGTTGAAGCCTACACAAATAACTGAAGAGAACCGCGATTACTACCTGGAACGTCGTTACCCTGCTTTTGGGAACCTTGTACCACGTGACGTAGCTTCGCGTGCTGCCAAGGAACGTTGCGATGCTGGTTATGGTGTTGGAACAGGATTGGCTGTTTATCTCGATTTTAAATCTTCCATCGACCGTTTGGGACAAAAAACTATCGAGGAACGGTATGGCAACTTATTCCAGATGTACGAAAAGATCGTTGACGAGAATCCATATGTTACTCCTATGATGATTTATCCTGCTATTCACTATACGATGGGTGGAATCTGGGTTGACTATGAACTACAAACCAACATATCCGGTTTATTCTGTTGTGGTGAAGCCAACTTCTCCGATCACGGCGCCAACCGTTTAGGAGCATCGGCTCTGATGCAGGGATTGGCTGACGGATATTTCGTTTTACCTTATACCATTCAGAATTACCTGGCTGATGAAATCGCTACCAAGCGGATGACCACCAACGAGCCTGAGTTCATTGAAGCAGAGAAAGCGGTGAAAGATCGTTTTGTAAAGCTGATGAGCATTAAGGGAAATCGTTCGGTTGACAGCCTGCACAAAGAACTTGGACTGGCCATGTGGGACTTTGTTGGAATGGGCCGTAATGCTGATGGGCTGAAGACTGCCATCGAAAAGATTGCTGCTATCAAGAAAGAATTCTGGTCGAATGTCCGCATTCCAGGTGATATTACAGGGATGAACAATGAGCTCGAAAAGGCAAGCCGCCTGGCTGATTTCATTGAAATAGGTGAATTGATGGCCCGTGACGGACTGAACCGTGAAGAATCGTGTGGGGGTCACTTCCGCGAAGAATACCAGACTCCTGAAGGGGAAGCTCTTCGTGACGATGATCATTTTGCCTATGTTGCCTGTTGGGAATATAAGGGCAACAATGTCGTACCTGAACTTCACAAGGAAGAACTGGTTTACGAAAGCGTTAAAATGGTTCAGCGTAATTACAAGTAACGGCTTATTAATAGGAGATCAATCATGGAAAAGAATATAAATATCACGGTTAAGGTTTGGCGTCAGAACGGTCCCAAAGAAAAGGGCCGTTTCGAAACCTTCAAATTAAATAATATCTCAACAGACAACTCGTTCCTCGAAATGCTTGACATTCTGAACGAGCAGCTGATCAATGAAAACAAAGTGCCTGTAGCATTTGACCACGACTGCCGTGAAGGCATCTGCGGAATGTGCTCGCTCTACATCAATGGCCGTCCTCACGGACCGGATGACGATGTAACGACCTGTCAGCTCCATATGCGTAAGTTTAAAGACGGACAAACGGTTACCATCGAACCCTGGCGTTCGGCTGCTTTCCCGGTCATTAAGGATCTGATTGTTGACCGCAGGGCCTTCGATAAAATTATCTCAGCAGGGGGTTATGTATCAGTCAATACTGGTGGTATCCCTGATGCCAACGCAATTGCCATTCCAAAGGTGGATGCCGACGAAGCAATGGATTCAGCTTCATGCATCGGATGCGGTGCCTGTGTAGCTGCCTGTAAAAACGGCTCAGCCATGTTGTTCGTATCTGCCAAGGTAAGTCACTTGGCCATGTTGCCGCAAGGACGTGTTGAAGGTGCCCGTCGTGCCAAAGCCATGGTCGCTAAAATGGATGAACTTGGTTTTGGAAACTGTACCAATACCGGTGCCTGTGAAGTGGAATGTCCTAAAAACATTTCCCTTTCCAACATCGCCCGCATGAACCGTGAGTTCCTAAGCGCTAAATTTCAGGACTAAGGCTGGGAACAAGGAATAAAAAAAAAGGAAAGCTATTTTGAGTGGTTTACCTTTAAATATAATACAAAGCCCCGGAGATTCTTTCTTCGGGGCTTTTTTGTTGAATTTCAGGTATACCTATCAATGCACAATCACGTTAAATCCATTGTCATTTCAACGTTTTTATCCTCCTAAACCTCCTTTTCAACCTGCCTGATTTCCAAAAACATAGGTTTTCAGGGAAATACCTTATAGTTTATGAGTAGCTGCCTGTTCATATCTTTCCGCTTTTAGTTGGTAATGATCAATCGTTCAGTACTATGCCTTGCTTTTTGAACAATTGATTGTTGATTAGTTCTTTTGCGAAGATCAGGATAATGAAAGCCTAATTTGTATATTCGCAAGAGTGAACCTAAAAACCTCTTTATGCCATACAGGAGATTACCAAATACAGACGTTGCCAGACTTCGTGCTATAGAAGCCGGACTGGAACTTGGCAAAAGAACAGCCTTAACCAAACTGGCATTCAGCCAGCAAACCCTTGAGAAACTACAGGTCTTTTATCCTCATTTTCTGGGTTCTATACGCCAGTTAAATATCTCCAAGCAAAATCAGTTTGACCGTTCTAAAGAATACAGTGAAATCTTCAGAAAGGCAAAACTGTATTTGTCGCATTTCCTTCAGGTGGTTAACTTTGCCATCGCCCGTGGGGAGATGAAACCTGAGGTCATCGAATTCTATGGCCTTAAAATGAATTCAAAAGCTACTCCTCCTTTAAACCTTGAGGCACATATCTTGACCTGGGGTGAACGCATAATTGAAGGTGAACAAAAACGTGTCATGAAAGGCGGCAGTCCAATATATAGTCCATCGATTGCACTGGTAAAAGTCCATTATGAGGAGTTTAAAGAAGCATACCATCACCAGAAGATGCTTCAGAATATTACCAACCGTGCCTCTGTTAAAGTGGCTGAATTGCGTGAACAAGCCGACGAAATGATTCAAACCATGTGGAACGAAGTGGAAAACTCGATGACTCATCTTTCTGATGACGAGCGGAGAGAAAAAGCCGCCCAATATGGTATCGTTTATGTCTTTCGTGCTTCAGAACAAAAGAAGTCTGAGGTGGAAAGTTTGCAACAGAGTATTGTCTTTTCTTAATAAAAATCAATCAATTCGTGATGCCTGTGAATCAAACTGATTTGCAGGCATTTTTGTTTTGCCCTGTTCGTAACGGTATACCAGGTACAACAAGTAACTTACCGCTATCACACTGAAAATAACCAGTGGGAATTGTCCGTTCCCGGTACCCCATTCCTCCACATCTTTGGTGATGACACCTTTATTGATCAGGTAATAACCTATAACATCCATAGCATTGTTTACGAAATGAGCCAGTATCGGTACCCACATCGTTCCGGTCCACACGAGCAGGTAGCCAAACATGGCCCCCAACACCATTCGTGGCAGAAATCCGTAGAACTGTAAATGAATGGCGCTAAAGATAATTGCAGCGATCCAAATACCCCAATGGTAATTTTTGGTCATTTTAGTAAATATACCTTGAATAAACCCACGAAACATAAATTCTTCCCCAATTGCAGGAAGGACGGCAATCATGAATACGTTAAATAACAATCCGTAAATGCTTTTTACGTCCATAAATTTTTCAATTGCCACCTTTGCCATATCTTCCCAGTTTTTCATCTTCTGTTCTATACCTGATAGAAATTCAGGAAGTCTCATTAGTTGATTTATATCTCCCAAAAAGTTAATAAATGGAATAATCAGAAGTAATGAGCAAGATGCCATTAGATATGTTTGCCAACGGGTCGTCCGGTTGATCTGTAGATATTCGGGAATGTTTCCATGATATAATGAGCCAAGAATAATTGGTGGAATAACAAATACCGTAATTGATTGAACAACCTGAAAATATTTTAAAAAATATATATTCTCGGGAGAATTTAATCCATCAATAGATAGACTGCTTATAATGATTTTCATTCCAAAAAAAGGAATTGAAATTATTATCGAAACTATACTCAGAATTATCCCTGAGCATACCATTATAAATAAACCAAACATCAACTGGGGAAAAGGCTTCATCTCCCGAAATGCAGTAAAATCCATGCTTATCTTTTTTGTTCAGGAACAAAGATAACAAAACAAAATATATCAATCAGGAAAGAGGAAAGAGGAAAAAGGAAAGGAAAGGAAAGGGAGACAGGAGACCGAAGACCGTAGACGGGAGACGGAATAAGATATTCATAAATGCGTGTCACAGGACCATTTATATAATCCATTATGACTGATGATTCCTTTTTCTGTCTCCGGTCTCCGGTCTTCTGTCTCCTATTCCTCCATGAGTTCTTCCATCTCCTTCAAATGAAGCTCAAAATGGGGCAAATAGCCTTCAATCATCTCATGCATTGTAATGAGACTTGTCTCACTGCTGATCCACTGGTTATTGAGCTTCGAGAGATCAATATTCCGAATGACATGGATGAGATGCAGGTTGGCGTATTTCCAGAGCTGTATAAGGTTATTCCAGTCCTCATGCTGGTAATCCTGAATGGCAATCCAGCGGTCGTTATTTCCGTTGGTTGCATAATTCGGGAAAGCACATGGGCTTTCCCGGTATTGCAGATGAACGATCCGGTGGGTATTGTTTGAAACTGAATCAAACAAATGCCCAAGTATTTGCCGTATACTTCGGTTCTGACTGTTCTTCCTTTCGCTGATGACTTCTGTGGATAGTGCCTGCAACTTCGGCACCCAGACTTCCAGGTACTGCAGGATAGCCTGACTGAGGGGTTCAAAGGAATTCATAACAATATACTTTAAATTCTACTTATGCTTTTTTAAACTCGTGATGGCAGTCGAAACAATGATAAGCTTTTCGCATCGTACATGGATACAACCCCAATAATATGGGAATGAATAAATGCCGATAACCAAATTTCCGGTTTACCGAACCACCGTAACTAACATTGACAGAATTGCATTTAGGGCAATGAATCCCGGCTTCATCCTCATTAGCAGTAGGATCAGTTATCGGTTCAATCTGTTCAGCCTTTAGCAAGGAATTGATCTGTTCAATGTCCCGCTGAAAAACATTTAACTTTACTCCCCCGATAGCCTGGCTGTACATCAGATTCACCGTTAACATATTCACATCCGTAAGAAAGCATTCAATCCCGCACGAAACAAGCAGCCCCTTTATGATATGGGCTTTAATCGGATCTACGAAGGACTGGTACACTACTATTTTATCTTCAACCATTTTGGGTATGATTATAGAAGGTTTAAAAATTCACTCTTCTTGTATTAAGATAAACAATCTATCAAAGTTATGCTTTTGAACGATAATTGTATGGATAAAAGGGAAAAAAGATTCACCACAGATTACACAGATTAATACAGATTTAAAATGGAAGAACAATCTGTGGTTATCTGTGTAATCTGTGGTGAATAATTCTCTATAAAAGTGTACTTTTGCACCGTGCTTTCTGTGAAGGCCGTGTACTTGGTAACCACGTAAAAAACAAGAAATGAAAAAAGAAGTATCTGTACTATTTATGCTTGCAGGCATCTTATTTGCCTCCTGTTTATTGATTTCCAACATCCTTGCCACCAAGATTCTGATGATCGGTCCCTGGGCTGCACCCGCAGGTGTACTCATCTTCCCGATTGCCTATATCCTGAACGACGTCATTACAGAGGTCTGGGGTTTCCGTAAAGCGCGCCTGATTATCTGGACCGGCTTCGCTGTAAATATTCTGGCAGTTCTGTTCTTCTCTATCGGAATAGCCATTCCGGGAGCGCCTTTCTGGCAAAATCAACCTGCCTTTGCTACCGTTCTGGGCAATACTCCCCGCATTGTGGTTGCCAGCCTGAGCGCTTACCTGATCGGTTCGTTCCTGAATGCTATTGTGATGAGTCGTATGAAAGTAATGACCAAAGGCAAAGGCTTCTCCGGAAGGGCTGTCGCATCAACGGTAGTGGGTGAAAGTGCCGATTCGCTCATCTTTATTACCATCGCCTTTGCGGGGATATTTCCGCTGGGAGTATTGGTCACTATGATCTTTACACAGGCCATGCTGAAAACTGTTTACGAAATACTGATCCTCCCGGTCACCATTTGGGTTGTCGGATTCGTGAAACGTGCTGAGGGAGTCGATACCTTCGATACCGATCAGTCGTACAACATCTTCAGTGTCAATGAAATTTAAGGAAATGAATGCTGAAATAAAACCAATGAATAAAGCCTTAGTCGTATTTTCGGGAGGCCAGGACTCCACCACCTGCCTGTTCTGGGCCCTGAAGCAATTTGATCAGGTCGAAGCCGTATGCTATGATTACGGTCAACGTCACCGCATCGAGTTGGAGGCTGCCCGTGCCATTGCCGAAAAAGCAAATGTGCCCTTCACCCTTCTTCAGATGGATCTACTGAAGCAAATCACTCACAACTCGCTTACCAATGCGGAGATGGATGTGGATGAAAACAAACCCGATAACCAACCTCCAAATACCCTGGTGGAAGGGCGAAACATGTTGTTTCTCACCTATGCTGCCATCCTGGCCAAGAGTAAAGACATCCCGAACCTGGTTACTGGTGTCGGACAAGCCGATTACAGCGGTTATCCCGATTGTCGCGATGAGTTCATCCGTTCGCTGAATCAAACACTGAATCTGTCGATGGACTATCCGTTTACCATTCATACCCCCCTGATGTGGAAAACCAAGCAGGATATTTGGGCCTTGTCTGACGAGTTGGGGGTGTTCGATTTGGTGCGCACTCAAACCGTTACCTGCTACAACGGCATCATCGGTGCCGGTTGTGGACATTGTCCTGCCTGCCAGTTAAGGAAGAAGGGGCTGGAGGCGTATCTTGAAAGGAGATAATAGACATTAGATCTTAGACGAAAGACATTAGAAAAGAGGAAAAGAAAATCGGAGCGTCATCCTGAACTTGTTTCAGGACCCCATGTTAGGAGGGGGTCCTGAAACAAGTTCAGGATGACGCTCCGATCAACAACTTTGAACTTTGAACCTGAAACTTTAAACTTTGAGCTTGAACCCACAACCCTTTTAACCCTTCAAACATTATTAACATTTCAAACCCTTTACCCCCTATGAGCGACTTAAAGAATCTCGGAAACGAAAGCAAATATCTGTTTGAATATTCCACGGAAATGCTGGAAAGCTTCGATAACAAGCATCCGGAGAACGATACGATGGTCAAATTCAATTGTCCCGAATTTACCAGCCTTTGCCCCATAACCGGTCAGCCGGACTTTGCTACCATCTACCTGACTTATATTCCCGATCAGAAGCTGGTCGAAAGCAAGAGCCTGAAGCTGTATCTCTTCAGCTTCCGTAATCACGGGGCTTTTCATGAGGACTGCATGAACATCATCATGAAAGACCTCATAGCCCTGATGGATCCCAAATACATCGAAGTATGGGGTAAATTCCTGCCACGCGGCGGCCTCAGCATCGACCCTTACTGCAACTACGGCAAGCCAGGCACTAAATACGTTCAGATGGCCGATTACCGCATGATGAACCACGACCTCTATCCGGAGAAGGTGGATAACCGCTAGAAAATGATACTCTCTCATTAAAATCCGGCAACTATTAAGCATGGTTATTACAATGATTATGACTTGCATTAAAATTACACAGAGGTACACTAAGAAGTCACAGAGATACACAGAGAATTGAGATTATATTAATTATCTCTGTGGCTCTCTGTGTAAAACACTGTGAATCTAAATGTTGTAAACCTTAAAGCATTGATTTACAAGAAACAAAGCAAGCTAAATAGTTGTAAAATCCGAAACTAACAGAACTACAGTAAAAAGTCATTAGTCATTGGAAAAGAGTTGTAGAGCAACTTTCCCAATGACTAATGACTTTTTTCATTGTTCCATTCGATAATTTCCTCCCCCCAAAGTGCCTAACGGGTAAGGTCAAAGTGTCACCTTGTGTATACCTTGTGTATACATTGAGTATACCCTGTGTGTACCTTATGTGTTCAAAAATACATAAGGTATACATATCTTATACTTTACGTATACAATTTTTATACACAAATACCCTCTCGGGTATAGCCCCTATACGACAGGAACCCCGCTCAATGTTTCACTGAGTGGAAGAAAAATGAAAAGAGAAAAGGTGAAAAGGAAAAATATTCAGGATAGAAGTTTCCCGGTTACTGATGGGATCAGGAATCGGTATTTCAATCCGACAGATTCATGTACGGCTGAATGAACAAAGTCACTACCATTTCGGCAGGTTTCGAATCTACGCCCATTTTCGGGTACGGTTTGACGTCGAGGATCCTGATATTGTAACCGGCCGGTTGCTGATCCAGGGTTTGAATTTCGGTATGTACTTCGAAATTGGATTTATTTTTATTGGCTGTCCATGTGCCCTTGAGGCTGACTTCGCCCTGCCAGATGCACTCCACTCCTGTAGGGCATCGCGAGTCAGCAATTTCAGTTATTTTCAGGGTATAGTGTCCATCTGATGAGGTATAAAGCTGGTTCAGCCGGAAAGTGGATTCTGTTCCAAAAGTAAACGAAGGGTCCAGTGTGGTTTTCTCACAGCTTATTCCGGTGAAGAGGAATAAGACCAGGATCCATTTTAAGGCAGCATGCAATTTCATAGAAGGACGGTTTATATGTTGTTAGACGGCAAAACAGGTGATTTGGTTGCGTCGGATAAAGATAATGATAAATGATGCTGATTCGGTGAACCTGTTTCAGGAATGAGATTATAATTCGGGGTGCTTTGTCAGTTTGACACATTGTTACGGCTCTATGACGTTTGTTATAGGTTTGAGTACACACTGAAAAGTCAAATTAAACGCAAAGACACGAAGGCACAAAGACACATCATTTATAAAACAAAGAATATTATACATCTTACATTACTTTGTGCCTTAGTGTCTTTGCGTTTAATGTCAATTTGGGGTTTACGAAATGAGCACGAAAGATAATTTACCCACACTATCCGTTATAGAACCATTGTTACTTACTTTGCAATGAATTAAAAGCAAAGACTGTGAAGATCGGGAATATAGAATTGGGGGAAATGCCGCTGTTTCTGGCGCCTATGGAAGACGTGACCTTCCAGTCGTTTCGTCATTTGTGTAAGATGAATGGAGCTGATGTGGTGTACACCGAGTTCGTTTCGTCGGAAGCGCTGATTCGCGACATTCAGAAGACCAAACTGAAAATGAGCTTGTTTGATATCGATCGCCCGATAGCCATACAGATCTATGGTCACGATATCGAATCGATGGTTGAGGCTGCCCTGATTGCTGAGGAGTCGGAGCCCGATTTTATCGATCTCAACTTTGGTTGCCCCATGAAGAAGATTGTCCGCAAGGGGGGAGGAGCCTGTATGCTGCAGGATCCCGAGAAGATGCAGCGAATGACCGAGGCCATCGTAAAGTCCGTGAAATTGCCCGTTACGGCCAAGACCCGTCTGGGATGGGACGATAACAACAAAATCATTGTTGAGGTTGCTGAACGGCTTCAGGATGCAGGAGTATCGGCCCTGGCCATTCACGGACGAACCCGCAGCCAGTTGTACAGCGGGGAGGCTGACTGGTCGATGATTGCCGGGGTGAAGAATAATCCGCGAATACATATTCCCATCATTGGCAACGGCGACATTAACGGGCCGGAGAAAGCCCTTCAGTGTATCAATCAGAGTGGGGTAGACGCCCTTATGATTGGACGCGGTTCGATTGGGCGACCCTGGATCTTCAACGATATTAAGCATTATTTGAAAACCGGGGAGTTGCTTCCTCCACCAACCGTTAAGGAAGTGGTTCAGAAGGTTCGCGAACATCTGAACCTGGCCATGGAATCGAAAGACAATGCGCTTAGCTGCATCCTGATGATGCGAAGGCATTTTGCACGGTATTTCCCGGCCTTGCCTGACTTTCGGGAACACCGTATCCGCCTGCTTCGGGCCGATACACTTGAATCGGTTCAGGACGAATTAAGCCAGATCGAAAATATATACGGGCATTTGAGGGTTGATTATTGTAATGCTAGTTTGAAGTAAGGATTGGAAAACAGATATAGTCCGTTTGATGGTTTATTTAAAATACAGTTGAGTACCTTTAGAAAAATAGATTACTGCCCAAAGGGATGGATAGTCGGGTTGAAAAGGTTGGATAGTATTACTTTTAGTAGTGGTACAAGCAAGTTGCAATTATATTTAAATTGAGCAACATGAAAGCATTGAATTTTTGTTTATTACAAGTCTTAATTTGTTGTGTTAGTATTAACTCATTTTCGCAAAATGTGTATAATGATAGTATTGAAAATGGGACTAATTTTTCTAAAGCAGCATTTAGAGTCTGGATTCCTGATACTACAAAACAGATAAAAGGAATATTAGTCCTTGTACCAGGTTCAGGATATGATGGGAGGAATGACATATCTAATAAAGACTGGCAAGCACTATCAAAAGAATTAAACTTCGCCCTTATGGCTTGCTTTTTCAAGGATAACCCCCATGAACATCCAGAGATTGAGGAATATGTCAATGTCAGGAATGGAAGTGGAAAAGCAATGCTTCAATCAATAAAGCGAATTACTGGTTCAAGTCGACACAAAGAACTTGATACTATTCCATTCATGATGTTTGGAATGTCTGCAGGAGGTCAATTTAACTATGAATTTGCTTGTTGGGTGCCACAGAGAGTCCTGGCATTTGTAGTTAATAAAGGAGGTATTTATTATACGGCATTAGCACCACCGGCGTCATGGAATATTCCAGGTCTTTTCATCACAGGTGAAAAAGATTCGCCATACAGAACCAATATTGTGAAAGGTATTTTTAGCATCAATAGGAGGTTTGGGGCACTATGGACCTACGCTCAGGAGTATGGAGCGGAACATGTAATTGGAAAGTCAGCGTTCCTGGCACAAGCATTCTTTAGAGAAGTAATAAAACGTAATAATGGGCAATTGAATAATAGCGATACAAGCTATATTGGACTCGTTGATAAAAAGCAGCTAATTATTAATGAAACAGGGCGAAATATGTTTTCAGATCTTACCTCATGGATTGTTAGTAAGCAGTTTGGAGACTATTGGATAGATTTTATTGGTAAATAAATTCTATAAAATAATGATAACTGCATTTTTAATATTCGGGCTTATTCTATTTATTTTACTCATTGGCAAAATAAATTTGTCAATAAAATTCAGCAGAGAAGTAAAAGAACTTTTTGCTCAATCCAAGAGTACATCTGAACAACTATTTCATAAAGCTCAATTGGACAATTTACCAGAACCTGTTCAACTGTATTTCAATCACATTTTAAAAGAGGGACAATCCTATATAAGTTATGCAAGAATTAAACACGATGGGCAATTTAAAATGGGCATTGACAAAGGTTGGATAAATATTAAAGGTGAACAATATGCTACAACTCAAAAACCGGGTTTTATCTGGAAAGGCACAACATCGATGTTTGTTGCACGAGACATGTATATTGCAGATAAAGGCAGACTAATTGCGTCCATTTTTTCTTTGTATAATGTTGTGGATGCAACAGGAGAACAATATAATCAAGGTGAATTACTTCGCTGGCTTGGAGAAAGTATTCTGTATCCCACCAATTTTTTACCCAGCGAAAGACTTCAATGGTTACCAATTGACACTCTATCGGCAAAGCTCAAATATAGCTACAACGGACTTTCATTATTCTTTAAAATTACATTTAACGAAATTGGTGAGATAACCGAGATGGAGACAAAGCGGTATATGGACGAAAAGAATTTAGAAACATGGGTTATAAAAGCAACAAATTACAAACACCTAAATAATGTAATTATACCGACAGCCTTTGATGTTTTATGGCGATTAGAGAAAGGAGATTTTAGTTATGCAAAATTCAACATAACAGAAGTTGAATACAATAAACCTGAAAAGTTCTAGCTTTCCCCAAGTGGCATTCAGCTAAAAACAGCTATTACATAATGCTGGTTTCTGCGGTTTTTAAAGTTCAGTTTCCTCAGGCAAAGTATGTCACGTTAGATACAAATATAGCTACGCAATACCGCATAACGCATACTTAATATGGCACGCAGATCCTGACGTGAAGTCCTGTAATCTTAATTCTTTCCGTCAATGAGTTGTACTGCCGATTCATTCTTATACTTTTAAGGTCTGATTTATACAACAGTATATGGAATTGCTCTCATCTCTGCATACTAACCTTCTCGAATGGATCCTTATCCTGCTATGCGGAATATTGATCGGTATGTCGAAAGTAGGCGTTCCGGGAGTATCGATGATCGTGGTGCCTGCCCTGGCCTTTATCTTCGGCGCCAAACAGTCTACCGGTGTGCTGCTTCCTATACTGATGATGGCCGATATTTTCGGTGTGGCCTATTACCGCCGTCATGCCAACTGGAATCACCTGGTTAAGGTATTGCCCTGGGCCGTGGTGGGTCTTCTGATTGCCTTGTGGGTTGGTAAAATCGTGAATGATGTACAGTTTAGAAACCTGATTGCCATTTTGGTATTCCTTAGCATCGGGCTGATGTTATGGCAGGACAAGCGCAAGGGATTATACCTTTTCCCGGATAAGTGGTGGTTTGCCGCGTCCATGGGTATCCTGGGAGGCTTTGCAACCATGATCGGGAATGTGGCTGGTCCTGTTTTTGCCATATACCTGCTGGCCATGCATCTTCCCAAAAACAGTTTCATCGGAACAGGGGCATGGTTCTTTATGATTATTAATTTCAGTAAATTCCCACTCCAGCTTTTTGTCTGGAATAACATTAACATTGAAACACTGACAATCGACCTGGTAACCTTACCTGCCATAGCAGTGGGAGCTATTTTGGGATTTAAGGTGGTAAAAATAATTCCCGAACATACTTACCGCGGATTCGTCATTGTAATCACGGTGATTTCGGCATTCTTATTGTTATTATAAGTTGGAATGACTTAGTTTTACTCTAACAGACTAAGTTATTAAGGTAAGGGGATTAGTGGTTATTGACTTTATTACAAGAAGGTGGTCAGATTCGCTTCAGTTGCATGAAGGATCAGTGTTCATACAGGCTATCAATAGGTAACAGTTTTTCTATTTGTTCATTTTCTTCTTTTTCAGGCTGTCAAAGTATAAGCAAATTGTCAATATGAATAATGAAAAGCTTGTAAAAAGTGCAACAAAATACATTTTCTCATTTGGCAAGCTAAGTCCGAGAAATAATGAACCCAAAACAATAATTCCTGCAAATATTGCATACCAATTTGTCCTGTAAAACCAGGCATATGGGAAAAGGTGTCCGCCTGTTATTATTGCATAAGTCATAATAAAATATTCAGGCATTTTTATCATAGTAAAAACAAGAAATGGGAAATAGAATAATTGGGCAAAATTTAGCCATAGCCCTAAGGATTGCAATGGATTATCCTTATTTTTCCAATTCGTTTTTAATAATTTGGAAAACAGAAAAGCCAAAGGAAGCAATGGTCCTCCTGCTATAAATACAAGTACTGCTTTGTCATAAGGTTTGAAATCAAGTCTCCATAAAAAAGCAACTACAAACCATATAATACTTGCAGCCAATGTAAAATCAATTCCATTTTTAGATTTTATGGATAATCCATTTCTTAATTCATCAAGGTCTTCTGATGTCATTATTTAATTGTTAGTTCGCATTGCGACTTCACGTAAAATTGCAATCAACCGGCAAATAGCGGAAAGTTTATAGTACTTTCAGCTATTTGCCTTTCATATAAAATCCACTATTTCACCTCCCAATATCAATAATCTACTACTTCCTGGTAGAGAATGTTGAGAATCCGGGTTTTGTCAAGATCAAATCAGGCATTCCGTCTTCAGTCGGCTAAAGGGCTGAAGGTTTATTTCTTTAGCCGATGGACAGTAGCTTATTCTCTTTAAACATCGCAAATTAAAATTCCCTGACGAAGAGATTCGAGTTTGTTTTCCTTTGATGGCATAAATTCCTGGGCGACAAATCCTGTGTATCCGGTTTGAACGATTGACTTCATAATGAAAGGATAATTGAGTTCCTGTGTTTCGTCAATTTCATGTCGTCCGGGAACCCCACCAGTGTGGTAATGACCAATGTATTTGTGATATTTTCTGATGCTGTCAACAACATTACCCTCCATAATCTGCATATGATAGATGTCGTATAGAATTTTGAGTCTTTCTGATCCGACCATTTCGCAAAGTGCAGAAGCCCACGATGTCTTGGAGCACTGGTAATCTTTATGGTCATTGGTGTTCAGAAGTTCTATGATTAACGTAACGCCATATTTTTCGGCTATTGGCATTAGTTTTCTCAGACCAATGGCACAATTTATTAAGCCATCGTTTTCAGTTTGTCCATCACTGTTTCCTGAGAAACAAATCAAATTGGGGACTCCTGCTGCAGCAGCTTTAGGAATAACATCAGTATAATGTGCAATCAGTTTATCGTGGTATTCCAAATGATTAAAGCCTTTGGGTATTCCATATTCAGTTGTCATTCCCACGGCACATTTCAAGCCATATTTATTTAAACCGTCCCATTCATTTTCGCCTAAAAGCTCAATAGACTGAATGCCCATATCGACACATGCCTTTGCAAATTCATCCATAGGAATACTTCCATAACACCATCTGCATACCGAGTGTTTAATGTTGCCTTTGAGTTTGGCCGGAACTTTGGAATTCACCTGTTGAGCATTGCTTATTGAAACTCCTAAAGCCGATAAGGCGATGGTGCTTCCTACATTTTTAATCATACTTCTTCGGTTCATCACATGAATATTTATCTGGGTTAAAAATAATTTGCCGAATCCATTTTGCTCCGGTGATAGCAATAAAAATACCTCCTCTTTCAGGGTATTGATATATTCCTGTCAGCGGTTCGGTAACTATTTAAAACCTGAATTTACTGATGAGGAAGTTATGACAATCTATCTGAATGCTATGCACATTGAACAATGTTTTAAAGTTAAACAAATCCGGGAATATTCCAAAAACCACCCATGTTCGTGATTTCCGTCACTTCTCCGTTTGAAGGCATATAATAGTTTATTCTTGCCAGATCTGACTTAAAGAGCCAAAGGTTAAGTTCATTTATTAGGGATGGAATTTATTCTATCAAACAGGACGAAAAACAGAACCTAAGTACCAAGGGTTCGGCCTATTGTAGAATATTTAATTCAATTAAACCTTCATTTATAAGGATAGATTCCATTTCTGGGTTCAACATTTTCCACAGTATTAAAATCAATGGTTATAAAATATGGGTTTTATGACTTTTGGTAGGGGTAATTATTTTTAAAATTCATAGCTAATTAATTCTACTTTAATAGATTCAATTTTCACTGAGATAAATAAATAAGCAGCTTTAGGTTCCCCTATTCATTCAATTTCTGAGTATAGGTTATTGTTTTGTAATCGTTTTTCTATTGTTATCATTGTTTTAGTTGAGTTATTTGACTTGAAATCAGTAGAATAAATACCTTCCCCGCCAGTTTTGCCATCAGATTTTAATCGAGTTGTAATATTTTTGTAATTGCTGTGTAATTATTAAGTTACAATTTTGTATCGGTGAAATAGCAAATATTCAATATTTATAAGGCTTTTCATGCTGATCTAATATTTCCGTATATTAGGCATTCAAAAGATGAAGAATTTAATAAATTGAGGAGTTCATTCAATGACCTGATAAGCATGTCAGGCAAGAAACAGATAATTGAAAATAAAATCATATGACCTTAAAGAAAGACGAAGCATTCCAAAGCATACTTAAAGATTATGAGAAACTTGCAAATTTGGTTCTCAGTCAGCTTGACGAAGTAAAGAGTTTGATTTCATCCGGAGAGATTAAACCTGAAGACGAAAAGCTATTGTTCATTAAAAAGAATGAAAGCAAGGTTAATAAACTGGAAGTAAAGCTTTCCGAAAATGTCATCAATTCCATTGTTTTGTATCAACCCGTAGCGTCAGAATTACGCAGATTAATTGCATGTTACCGTATTATTATCAGTCTTGAGCGTATCAGTGACCTGTCGATGACTATTGTCAAGCTGATGAAAAAGATTGAGGCGAAGGAAGTTTACGAAAGCCTTTCAGGATTATTGTCAAAAATGATGGATTTAAGTGTTGATATGGCAAGGCGTTCGATGCTCTCGTTCATCAATCAGGACATGGAACTGGCCATGTGGACCCTGAAAACAGAACACATTGTGGATGAGTTCAACCACAAAATGCTCAAAAAGGTTGTTGAAAATGCGAATCTGGTTACGGAAGATAAAACCATTCTTCTTAGTTTTATCAATATCAGGGAAATGGGTGCTGCCATTGAGCGAATTGCAGATCATGCTGCCAATATTGCAGAAGCTTCCTATTATTCATCTGAAGGGAAGGATATCCGTCATAAACGAGTTTAGGAAATTATGAATCAGGAATATAAAATATTAGTAGTAGACGACGAAAAGGATCTTTGTGAAATTCTCCAATATAACCTTGAAAGTGAAGGTTTTTATATCGAAGTGGCCTATTCGGGAGAAGAAGCTTTGAAAAAGTCGGTTGAACGTTTCGACCTTCTGTTGCTCGATGTAATGATGGGCGGAATGTCAGGATTCAAGCTGGCTGATAAGATCCGGAAGGAACTTGAAATATCGGTTCCGATTATCTTTCTGACAGCGCGGGAAACGGAGAATGATTTACTTACCGGTTTTAATGTCGGTGCCGATGATTATTTATGCAAACCTTTTTCAATCAAGGAACTGGTTGCACGGATTAAAGCTGTTCTACGCAGGGGCAAAATGACTGAATTAAAGAACAAACTGATTACCATCGATACCATGGAAATTGATTTGAGCCGTAAATCACTGATCATCGAAAATAAACCCGTTTTTTTAACCCGAAAGGAATTTGATATCCTGGTGATGCTGATTACAAACAAAGGGAAGTATCTGAGTCGTCATGAAATCCTGGACAGGATATGGAGCGATGATGTAATCGTAACCGAGCGGAATGTTGATGTCAACATAGCCCGCATGCGGAAGAAAATCGGAGTCTACGGCAATTTGCTGAAAGGCCGGTCAGGATATGGATACTGTTTTGATTATTAGGAATGAATTAATAGGAAAGAGTCTTTAGAAAATAGGAAATAGGAAAAAGGGAAAAGGAAAAGTAAAGAAGAAAAGGAGTACGAAAAGTCATGCCATCCCGATGGCTATCGGGATTGTTTCGGCACCTCCTCGAATTCGGGGATCCTGAAACAAGTTCAGGATGACGCTCCATTTTACATTTCCATATTCCTCTTTTCTCTTTCTTATTTTAAAAAATAAAATCATTTTAATTTTTAGTGTATGGTAATTCAACGCACATTTCGCAACAGGATATTTGTCAACTTCTTTATTGTTTTTTCGGTTTTTACTTTAGCTATTTTCGGATATCAGTATGAACGCGAGAAAAGTTACCGGGTGGACGATCTGGAGAGCATTCTGAATAATACGACAGAGATTACCCATCGCTTTATAGAGCATAAGAAAATTTTCGAATCGGGTGACTATAAATCGCTTGATACATTAAAATCATTGTTGCCGGATTCAAATACCCGCATTACCATTATTAACTTGACTGGGAAAGTAGTATACGACAGCTTTGTGGCCGATATTAGTAAAGTTGAAAATCATTTATCCCGGCCTGAAATCCAGGATGCACTTAAAACTGGTAAAGGTTCAAATATCAGGTTATCTGCAACAACCAACCAGAAGTTCTACTATTATGCAAAAAGCTATAAGAAATACTATATCCGGACTGCTGCATTATACAATATTGACGTTATAAAATTTTTGAATGCAAGTGGAATGTATATTATTTTTATCATTTTACTTTTCTTACTGATGTGGTTTCTGCTTCATTATACCACACGTCGTTTAAGTGATTTTATTACCAAACTGAAAGATTTTGCACTGAAAGCAGGTAATAATGAGGATATTTCGAAGATGGACATCAATTTTAAGGACGATGAACTTGGAGTTATCCGGAGACAAATTGTACAAATTTACGACCGGTTAAAAACCACCAAGGATGAATTAACCAGTGAAAGGGAAAAACTGTACGGGCACTTACAGGTACTGAAAGAAGGGATCTCTATTTTTTCTTCGGAAAAGCATAAGATACTGGCCAACAGTCATTTTATTCAATTCATAAACATGATTTCGGAAAAGTCGACGATTTCAGCAGAACATATTTTTTTGATTCCTGAATTCGCAAGGATTTCTGAATTTCTGGATCAAAACCGGGATAATGATATTAACATTCGTACGAAAGAACTTCCCCAGATAGAATATACCATTGAGAAAGGAGAAAAATACTTTCATGTAAGATGCATCATTTTTGTTGATAAAAGCTTTGAGGTATTGATCAGCGACGTCACACGTCCTGAAAAACAACGACTGTTGAAGCAGCAATTGACTTCGAATATAGCCCATGAGCTGAAGACGCCTTTATCTTCCATTAAAGGTTACCTGGAAACGATATTGAACAATGGGAATATACCGGCAGTGAAACAAAAGTATTTTCTGCAGAAGGCATTTGCACAATCAGAACGGCTCACCGATTTGTTGAATGATATCTCGTTGCTTAACAACATTGAGGATGCCGGTGGTTTGTTCGAGTTTAAGCCAGTAATGTTGAAGCCGGTAATTAATGATGTGTTTGAGAACCTCAAAAGCAGGCTTACTGATAAAATCATGTCCTATTCAATTGATGTTGAAAATGATGTGGTTGTGAATGGAAATGAATCTTTATTGTTTTCGGTATTCCAGAACCTGGTTGAAAATTCGATTAATTATTCGGGCAACAACACCATGATTTTAATACGGAAATACCTGGAAGACGATAAGTTTTATTATTTCCAATATTCAGATACCGGTGCGGGTATTTCTGAAGAGCATTTACCAAGAATTTTTGAACGGTTCTACAGGGTGGATTATGGTCGTTCGCGTGAGAATGGGGGAACAGGTCTTGGACTTTCTATCGTAAAAAATGCAATCCTGCTTCATAAAGGTGAAATTTCAGTCAGGAATAAACCAGAGGGCGGTTTGGAATTTTTATTCTCCCTATCGAAAAAGTAATACAAGGACATATCATGAGTAGCTTTTGAGTTGCGATGGAAGAAGTTTAAGCAGATATATAATAGTCTTAGTTTATAGTCCCGGTGCTCCGGGACTTTTTTTGTTACGATTTTATTTTACTAATCGGACAGTTAAATTTTATTCAGAACATTTATATGTTTGAAAGTAGCTTTATAGTTAGTGTTTGAATATTTTTTTTAAATTTAAAACACGAGCCATAGGGCAGAAATCATTAAAACGAAAAGAATTAATATATGGATATAATACACATTAGTGCAGAGTGTTATCCTGTTGCAAAAGTGGGCGGATTGGGTGATGTTGTGGGTGCATTGCCAAAGTATCAAACCTTACTGGGGCATTCTGCAACGGTCATCATGCCTTTCTATCATGGGAAGTTTAGTCAGGAAAATGAATTTTCAACAGTTTTTTCAGGTTTTGCACGATTGGGTCATACTAATTATGCCTTTCATGTTTTAAAACTTGTTACGAATACGCTGGGTTATGATCTAGCCCTGATCGATATTCCGGGTTTGTTCGACAGGGAGAATGTTTACTCCTATCAGGACGATACCGAACGGTTTATCACTTTCCAGATTGCTACCCTGAACTGGCTCAATCAAAAGGAGGATATACCTGACATTGTACATTGTCACGATCAGCAGACAGGGTTTATACCTTTTATGATGTCAAAAGTTCGGGAATACAGTAAATTCGAACAGGTTCCAACAGTATTCACCATTCATAACGGTCAGTATCAGGGCCAATTCGGATTCGACAAATTGTATTACCTACCGCCTTTTCATTCCTATTTCAATGGACAGGTTGAGTGGAATCACATGATTAATCCTTTAGCTTCAGCAATTAAATGTGCATGGCGGATGACAACGGTATCTCCCAGTTATCTGGATGAGATCGGTTATTCGATGAAGGGTATGGAAGAACTGCTTCGCAAAGAACGCAGTAAATCGGTAGGAATTTTGAATGGCATTGATGCAGATGTATGGAATCCTGAAACCGATCCGATGCTGGAGAAAAGCTATGGGATAAAGAATGTTGATGCAGGGAAAAATGCTAATAAGGAGGTTCTTTGCAAACAATTCAGTCTGGATCCTACCAAACCTTTGTTTACATTTATTGGCCGGTTGGTTGGAGAAAAGGGAGCCGATTTGTTGCCTGAGATCGTATATAACCTCTCTAAATTTAATCCGGGCGAGCAAAATTTCCTTATCTTAGGTTCCGGAGAGAAACAAATCCAAAATGCTTTGCTTCACCTTGAACATGAATTCAAGGGGAATTATTGTTCCTTTATTGGATATAATGAAAAACTTTCACACCTGATATATGCAGGTGCAGATTTTCTTCTGATGCCGTCAAGGGTTGAACCTTGTGGCCTGAACCAATTGTACGCCCTTAGATACGGAACAGTTCCGATTGTAAGGCGAACCGGAGGCTTACGTGATACAGTTATGGATATTGGGGATGGTGGTTTTGGCATCTGTCATGATCAATGCTCAATTTTTGATGTTACTCATTCCATTCAGAGAGCCAAATCGTTCTTTAAGAATAAGAAAATATTTACTGCAAACCGTAAAAAAATGATGCAAATTGACCATTCGTGGAATAAAGCCGCTAACGATTATATCGAATTATACCAATCACTTAAAATTTAAAAATATGAAAAGCAAAACATTATCTATAATTCTAGGGGGTGGACAGGGATCAAGGTTATCCCCATTGACTGAAAACAGATCAAAGCCTGCTGTTCCGATAGCAGGGAAATACCGTCTGGTTGATATTCCAATTTCCAATTGTATCAATTCTGATATTAACCGCATTTTTGTTCTGACTCAGTTTAATTCAGCATCCTTAAACAAGCACATCAAGAACACCTATCAGTTTGGTCACTTTAGTGATGCATTTGTTGATATCCTGGCTGCGGAACAAACCCCGGACAATAAAAACTGGTTCCAGGGAACAGCAGATGCGGTACGTCAATGTATGCACCATTTTATGAACTATGAGTTCGAATATGCTTTGATCTTATCGGGCGATCAATTGTATCAGATGGATTTCAACGAGATGATTGAAGCCCATATTAAGGCCGGTGCAGAGATTACCCTTGCAACACTTCCTGTTGTGGCCAAAGAAGCTTCAGAATTTGGTATTTTGAAAGCAGATGAAGACAATATTATAACAGAGTTTATTGAGAAACCTGCCCCTGAGTTGCTCCCTGACTGGACTTCCCAGGTAAGTGAAGAAATGCAGCGTGAAGGTAAAATCTATCTGGCCTCGATGGGTATCTATATCTTTAACCGTGATTTGCTCATTAAACTAATGCAGAACCACGAAACCAAAGACTTCGGAAAGGAAATTATACCTCAGGCTATTCATATAAATAAAGTCCTTAGCTACCAATACGAAGGATATTGGACCGATATTGGTAACATTGAATCATTTTACGAAGCTAACCTTGGATTGACTGATGATATTCCAAAGTTTAACCTTTTTGATAACTCGAAGATTATATATACCAGACCACGTTTACTTCCTCCATCCAAAATATCAGGAACAACACTGGAGAAAACGGTAATTTCTGATGGTTGTATCATTCATGCCAGCAGAATAGATCATTCCGTAATTGGCATCAGGGCCCGAATTGGGAAAGGCACAACCATTGTCAATTCATACATCATGGGTAACGATTACTATCAGGATTTAAATGAAATTGATAAGGATCATAATGATGGCAAAGTGATGGGGATTGGCGAGCGCTGTTATTTTAACAACTGTATTGTTGACAAAAATTGCCACATTGGTAACGATGTTCGGGTAAACGGAGGAAGGCATTTACCCGATTCCAATAATCCGCAATATTCTGTGATAGAAGGCATCGTGGTTATAAAAAAAGGTGCTGTTTTAGCGAATGGATTTGTGATTTAGATTAAGAATATAGTTTTAATCTGATCACAAAATAGTACTGACCGGTATCTTAAACCACTATATTCTTATGAAATCACGTTTGGTGCTTTTGTTCGTTTTCGCAGTTTTAGTGACAGTCAATTCTGTTCAGGCAAGATCGAAATTCCTGTTACGGTTGAACCTTCAGAAAGGGTCAATTTACGAAATGACAATGGTTACTACCAGTAACATTGATCAGGAAATGATGGGTCAGAAAATGAAGATTGATCAGAAGATGGAAATGGTTTTCACTTATGAGGTTATTGATGTTTTGCCTAATCATAATTTCCAGATTGATTATTCCATCGTAAAAACAAAGCTGAACATGAATATGAATGGTAAGGAAATGAATCTGGACTCTGAAAGTAAAAACGACACCATTCCTGCGGTTAATATATTAAAGGATATCAATAAGGTCAAACTATCCCTTGAAATCAATCCAAAGGGACAGGTTGAGAAATTGGAAGGTATTGATGATCTGAAAAATAAAATTGCCGGTAGTCCTCAATTAGCTCAATCAATGTCAATGTTTTCAAACGAAGTAAACTTTTCTTCATTTGTTAGTCAGTCATTTGGTTATTTTCCTGAGAAAGAAGTTGGCAAGGGAGATAAATGGACTTCATTCTTTAAGCTTCCATCCTTGATGAACATGGAGACAACATTGAATTTTGAAGTTGCTTCCATGGACAAACATGAGACTATTTTAAACGTGTTGTCGGATGTTAATATGGAGTCACCTGTGGAGCAATCAGGGATGAAAATGAACATGAAAATGAAGGGAACCCAGACCGGAACAATGACTATTGACACGAGAGATGGCTGGTTTCGTGCATCAAACTTGAATCAGAAGTTTGATATGGAACTGAGAATGAAAAATCCTCAAAGCGGAGAAGAAATGGAAATCCCGATTGTTGTGAATTCTGTAACAAATATGGCGGTCATTAAAAGGTAGATATTCTCTGGATAACACACATTTATTTAAATCATAAACCCCGAAACTGATCTTTCTGTTTCGGGGTTTATTTTTATGTCCATTCTTTGTTGGCAAATTTTCAAAGAAGAAATTTGGTTACCA
>Ga0073936_10000698_pt1 | contig 52355 bp, 38 predicted proteins | sample AliMusrvi5mmetaG_FD_87041 | JGI IMG/M metagenome (GOLD analysis project Ga0073936, IMG submission 87041) | Freshwater lake bacterial and archeal communities from Alinen Mustajarvi, Finland, to study Microbial Dark Matter (Phase II) - Alinen... | ecosystem: Environmental > Aquatic > Freshwater >...
AGCGGGGGGTCGGCGGCCTGAACGGCAAGCGTAAAAGCAAACGTGGACCCGACCCCCTCCTTGCTCTCCACCCAGATTTTTCCTCCCATGAGCGAGAGCAGGCTTTTGCAAATCGCGAGCCCGAGGCCGGTGCCGCCGTAATGCCGGGTGGAGGAAGCGTCCACCTGGCTGAAGGGTTTGAACAGTTCGCCCATCTTGTCCGGGGGAATCCCGATCCCCGTGTCGGTGACGGAAAACTTCAAGAGGAGGTCGCCCGGGGTCGCTGGACCCGATGGCGGTTCAACACCGACGCGGACCTCCACCGAGCCGGTTTGCGTGAACTTCACCGCGTTGTTGATCAGGTTGACCAGGATCTGCCGCAATCGGGCGATATCCGCCGTGACCCACTCGGGGACGGCAGGATCGACAACCGCGCTCAGACTGATGGGCCGGGACCGGTCGGGCATGCAGAGCGCCACCGCCTCGTCCACGCAGTCGCGCAGGTCGAACGGCCGGGGATCGAGCTTGAACATTCCCGACTCGATCTTGGAAAAATCCAAGATGTCATTGATGATCACGAGAAGGGATTCTCCGCTCGTGCAGATCGTATCGACGAATTCCCTCTGCTCTTCGTTGAGGGGAGTCGATTTGAGGATGCTCGCGAACCCGAGCACCCCGTTCATGGGGGTCCGGATTTCGTGGCTCATGACGGCGAGGAACTCGCTCTTGGCCATGTCGGCGGATTCGGCAGCTTCCTTGGCCTGGCGCAGTTGGATTTCCACCCGCTGGCGTTCGAGAAGCGAAGCGGCCAGGTCGTCCACGCGCTGATCGAGGCTCTGGTTCGCCTCGGTGAGCTCCCGCCGGGCCTCGAGCAGCCCTTCGCGCGCGTGGACCAGGCCGTCGGCCGCGCGCAGGATTTCGGCCTGGAGGATGTTGAAGCTCTCGGCCATTTCACCGACCTCGTCTCGGGAGTTGGCGATGATCGGCTGGATATCCACACGGGCGTGGGCAGCATCCAGATCGCCCCGGCCCAGCGCCTGCATGGCGCTCGAAAAATCCGCGAGCGTGCCGGAGGCGAGGCGCCTGGCCGCAGCGGACACCTCGACCGCCGAGTGCGCAATCATGCCGGGGAGGACGAGCCCGACCGAGATCGTAAGTATCGCCACCGCCACAAAAATGTCCTCGAGCGCCGCGAGCTGCGACAGGTCCGAGGGATCCACGCTCCGGACCGCGATCAGGTAGCCGATGCCGTCGAGAATCAGAACCAGAAGCATCGCTCCCGTGAGCTTGATATGGAGAGACCGCGCGACTCCCGGCAGCCCGGCCTTGCGGCGGTCAGAAAATTTTCTCCAGGCATAGAGCGCGGCACCCGAGTAGGCGAAGACGAGGCCGATGAGCACGGTCGGCAGCCCGAACTGCTGGAACCCCAGGATCGCGGTGACACCCCAGATGCACGCCGCCAGAACGCCGAGCCCGATGAGCCCGCGCGGCGCACGGTATGGCCGGCGCATGGCCGGCTGGTCGCCCCGCAGGAGCCAAACCGCCACGCTGGGCAGGCCGATGCTGATGAGGTAGGTAAAATTGGCCGAGGCCACCAGCCAGATCGGGTCGCCGATCAGCAGAAACCAAATGGAAAAAGCCGCAGTCAGGCAGGTCGCCACCCAGGGGGTGTCCGTGCGCGAGCGCATGGCCAGAAACTCGGGGAGCAAGCCGTCTTCGGAAAGCTGGGAGAGCGTCCGCGCGGCACCGGCCAACGGCTGCAGCGTGCCGTGGAACATGTTGAACATCATGAACCAGATCGCCGCCGCCTTCGCCGCGCTGCCCAGCACCGGAGCAAACGTCGGCCCCAGCACCAGCATCAGGTCCTTGCCGAGTTCCTCCGGCCCAAGGACGCCCAGCCAGACGACCGGGAGCACGATGAAATACACCGCCGCCATGAGCGCGCTCGCCAGCATCGCGCGCGGCACGTTTTTCTCCGGGTCGATCGTTTCCCCGACGTGGCAGGTCGCGGCCTCGAACGCCGGAGCCGCGAAGCCGATCAGATAAAGCCCCGCCATCGCGCTCGTCAGCGCGCCGAACCATCCGGGAAACGGCTGCGTGAGATGGAACGAGCAGGCCCAGTGCCAGTCCACTTTTCCGGCGAGCACCGGGGCGAGGGACGAGATGAATGCCAGCGCCGCCGACATGGCCGCGACCGGGATCGCCAGCCGCGCCGCCCACTGGACGCCCATCAGGTTGACCCCGGTGAACAGCAGCACGATGCCGCAGGCCAGCACCGGAACCGGGATCCCCGGCAGATACCATTCGTGGATCGCCGCGGAGGAAAGCAGCGCCGTCAGCCCGCAGGTCGGCACCCAGCCCCACCAGTAGCAGACGCCGGTGAGGTTCGCCAGCACCGGGCTGTAGGGCTTGAACGCCTGCGCGCATGTCGCGGCAATCCCGCCGACACGGTTGGGATACATCATCACGAGCTCCAGCCAGCCGGGGGCCGCGGCCCAACTCAAGAGCAGCCCGATGATCAGCAGCGGCACCGCTGCGCTCCCCTGGCCGGATATGACATCCTGGCCGACAAAAAGCGCGGTGATTAAAAAAAGGCTCTGGTTGCTTCCGCCCATCGCCAGGGCAGTCGTGCCGACCCAGCCGATCCGGCGCGGGTGCGGGTGGCGCACGTCAAACTGCGGATCAATTTCGGCAGAGGTTTGAGTTGTCTCCATGGTCGGCGAATGGTCCAGCTAGCCTCACACCGCTAACCGATCGGCCGGAAAAAAGCGATGGAAATTCCAGGATGCCGCGATCGAATCCCGTGACGGTTTGGTCTCGTGTTCAAGCCCGTGAGAAATCAAGCCTCCGGGCTGGTGTTTACAAGCCGACCAGTTGCCTCAGGCTTTCCTTCGGAATGACCCCCACCTTGCGTCCGACCTCCTTGCCCTCGCGGGTCACGACGAAGCAGGGGATGCTCCGGACATTGTATTGCCGCGCGAGATCCGGGCTTTCGTCCACGTTGACCTCCAGGACGTTGACCCGGCCACGCAGTTCCTGGGAGAGCTCGTGCACCACCGGCTTCATCATCCGGCACGGCCCGCACCAGTCGGCATAGAAATCCATCAGCGTCGTCCGCCCGTCCAACGGCAGCGGGACCGCGGGCCTTGAGCCGGTCCAAATGACCCAGGCGATCACCGCCGCCAGAACGAGAAGGAATAGCGAGCCGATGATGTTGCCCCTCATTCCCTGACGCTAAAAAGCAGCCCGGGACTTGACAAGCCGAAACTCCGAAATGAGCATTGACAGCGGCGGAAGAGTAGGACACGATGTGTCCCATGCGTAGAAAATCCGCCCCTTCCTTCGTCCGCCTGCCGCGGGACGACGATCGCCGCCGGGTCTCCTCCACCCGCGCGACGCGACCGCCCTACGCGCGGATGATCAAGATCCACGAGCTGCTCGCCGCGGGGAAATTCCCCAACTGCACGACGCTCGCCGATGTCTTCGAGGTGTCCTACAAAACCGTGCAGCGGGACATCGACTTCATGCGCGACCAGATGCTCCTGCCGATCGATTACGATTCCGGGGAGCACGGGTTCCGCTACACGAAACCGGTGAGCTCGTTTCCGGCGGTGAACATCACGCAGGGCGAGGTGGTGGCCCTGCTGGTCGCCCAGAAGGCGCTCGAGCAGTATCGGGGGACGGCGTTCGAGAAGCCTCTGCGGGCGGCGTTCGGCAAGATGGCGAGCGCGCTGCAGGACGAGATCTCGCTCTCGCTCGACGACCTGGGGAGCGCGTTCTCGTTCCGCCCGATGGGGGCCGCGGGACAGGAACTCGCGGTCTTCAACGTCTTGGCCGAATGCGTGCTCGGCAACCGGACGGTGGAATTCGATTACCAGGCCCTCAAAAAGAACAAATCCGAGAAGCGGCGGATCGAGCCCTACCACCTCGGCTGCATCAACAACCAGTGGTATCTCATCGGCAACGACCTCCAGCGCGGGAAGCTCCGGACGTTCGCGCTCACCCGCCTCAGCCGCCCGAAAGCCCTCAAGCAGACGTTCCGCAGGCCGGCGGATTTTTCGCTGTCGAAAATGATGAAGGATAGCTTCATGGCATTCGAGACGGGAAAAACCAAGACCGTGCGGCTCCGGCTGGATGATTTTGCGGCCCGCCTCGCCTCCGAGCGCGTCTGGCACAAATCCCAAAAGCTGAAGCCCCTGGATGGCGGGGGAGCGGAGATGACGCTCGAGGTCGGGATCGCGCCGGACCTCGAGAACTGGATTCTCGGGTGGGGGAGCCACGCTGTCGTTCTCGAACCCGCGGAGCTCCGCGCGCAAATTGCTTCCACCGCCCGCGCGATGGCTCTGCAATACCGCGCGTAACCCGGGCACCATGCGAAACATGAAACGGGAACTTCCGAACCGGTCCGCTTATGCGGTGGCCGACGCGCTCAAGCGCAGCGGCGGCCTGCCCGTGAGCGAGATCGCCGCCCGCCTCGGGATGAGCTACATGGGGATCAAGGCCCAGTGCCTCACCCTGGAAAAAAGCGGGCACATCACGGCGCGGAACCAGCATCACGGAAGCGGGCGGCCCCAGCTCGTTTACCGCCTCACGGCAAAAGGCCAGCGGCTGTTTCAAAACGACGACCACCGCCTGGCCGTGTCGCTCCTCCACGAGGCGCGGACGCTGTTCGGGGCGGCGGCGGCCGAGAAACTGCTTTTTCTCCATTTCCAAAACCAGGCGGCCGGGTATCTGGAAAAGATCCCGGTCAAAGCTTCGCCGGAAGACCGGCTGGCGGCGCTCGCGGCCCTGCGCGATGCCTCGGGCCACATGGCGCGGATCGAGGGCGGCTGCCTCGTGGAATCCCATGTCCCCCTCGCCGGGCTCTTCGATGCCTTTCCCGCGGCCGTCGCCATGGAGGAAGCCATGATCTCAAAAATTCTCGGCACCCCCGTGACGCGCGTCTCCGAGAGCGCCGGCGACCATTACCAGATCCGCTTCGAAGCATTTCGTTGCGGGACGGACGCCACCTGATGTAGGATCGCCGCCGATGAAAAAGATCTTTGTCACGGGCGGGGCCGGTTACATCGGCAGCATTTGTGTGGAGCAACTCCTGAACGAAGGGTTCGAGGTCGCGGTTTTTGACAACCTGAGCGAAGGGCACAAGCGGGCGCTCGACCCTCGCGCCCGGTTTTTTCAGGGCGATCTCGCCGACCGGACGGTCATCGGCCACGCCCTCGACGAAGCCCGGCCGGATGCCGTCATGCACTTTGCGGCGAACGCGCTGGTGGGGGAATCCATGCAGAACCCCTCGAAGTATTTCCGCAACAACGTCTGCTCGGGAATCAACCTCCTCGACGCCGCCGTCGAGGCCGGGGTGAAAAAATTCGTGTTTTCCTCGACGTGCGCGACGTTCGGGATCCCCGACCGCATGCCGCTTGACGAATCGCTCCCGCAGAAGCCGATCAACCCTTACGGCGAGTCGAAGCTGATGTTCGAGCAGGTGCTCCGGTGGTATGAGGAAATCCACGGCCTTTCCTACGTGGCCCTGCGGTATTTCAATGCGGCCGGCGCCTCGGAACGCTTCGGCGAGGACCACCGGATCGAGACCCATCTCATCCCGAATGTCCTCAAAGTCGCCCTCGGGCAAAAGGAGTCGGTCGATATCTTCGGCACCGACTACCCGACCCCCGACGGCACGTGCATCCGCGACTACATCCACATCCTCGACCTCGCCCAGGCCCACATCCTCGCGCTCGGATCCGATAAAAGCGCGAAATACAACCTCGGCACCGGCGGCGGCACATCGGTCCGAGAGGTCATCGACACCTGCCGGAAAGTTACCGGCCGGGAAATCAAAGCCGTCGAAAAACCCCGCCGCGCCGGCGACCCGCCCCGCCTCATCGCCGCCTCGGACAAAATCCAGTCCGAACTCGGCTGGAAACCGAAATTCGAGAACATCCTGCCCATCGTCGAGAGCGCGTGGGCCTGGCACCTCAAGAACCCGGCGGGCTACGGGGACTGATTTTCTCCTTGAACGGTGTGCTTGGACCACTAGGTTGGACTCCCTTGATGAGGAAAGTTGCCGCCATCTGTTTTATTTTCGCCGTTTCCCTGGCCGGGCTGCGCGCCCAGCTCGGCGGCCTCCCCGGTTTGGGAAACTTCGGCGACGTGCCGGTCGAGATCACGGCCGACGGGAACACGCGCTTCGAGGAGGGCGTCGCGGTCGCCGAGGACAACGTCCAGATCCATTACAAGGAATACAGCATCTACTGCGACTATGCGGAGTATAACCCGGAGACTCGCGATGTGCTCCTGGTGGGGAACATCCGCATCTATACTCCCAAGGAAGTGCTCACCGGGCAGCGGGCGCTTTTCAATCTCGAGAGCAAGCAGATGCGCGGGCTCGAGTTTGGGGGATCGCATTTCCCGATGCTCTTCCGCGCTTTCAACTTCCGGGCGATGTCCCAGACGGAATTCCGCGTGAGGGACGCCGTTTTCACCGCGGACGACAACTCGAAGCCCGACTTCCATGTCAAAGCCCACTCGGTCCGGGTTTACACCGACAGCCGGGTCGTGTTTTCCAATGCCACGGCTTACATCGGCCAGACTCCCATCTTCTGGTTCCCCTACCTCTGGGCGGACATCAAGAATCCCGGCTTCGCGTTCCTGCCCGGTTACGACAGCCGGTGGGGGGCCTACCTGCTCACCGCCTACAGCTGGAACATCAGGAAAGGCATTGATGCCACGGTCCGCGCGGACTTCAGATCGAAATTCGGGCCTTCGCTCGGATTCGACATGAAGATGCTCTACGGCAAAGAGGACCGCAGCTACGGCGCCCTGCGCACCGATTATGTCTTCGAGACCAAGGATGTCACCACGGTCAACGCGCCGGGAGAGCCCGCCGAAACAAAGACGACCCAGCGCTACCGCGTCTCGTTCCAGCAGCGGCTGTTCCTGACCGACGACATCTACGCCACCGCGGATATCAACCTGCTCAGCGACGTGGATTTCCTCCAGGACTTCTACCCCAACGAATACCGGATCAACCCCCAGCCGGACAACGTCCTCTCGCTCACCAAATGGGATGAAGCCTACACCATCAACTTGATCGCGCGCTGGCAGATGAACAGCTTCCAGGACGTCACCGAGCGCCTCCCGGAATTCGTTGCCGACTTCAAGCAGCTCCAGTTTTTCGGAACCCCCGTGAACTACGACGGCGAGACCGGCGTCGCCAATCTTCGCCGCACGTTTTCCAACGACCCCTCCTCCGGCGAGACGCAATACCCCGACTACGGGGCTGTCCGCTTCGATACCTTCCACCAGTGGTCGCTTCCAAAAACGTATTTCGGATGGCTTTCCGTGATCCCGAAAGTGGGCATCCGCGGAACCTACTACAGCCAGAGCGGCTCGTTCCTGAACCCGCCCGGAGGAAGCGCGGCCATCGATCCGGTGACCGGCCAGCCAACAGTCGTCACGGATTCCGGCAACACCACCCCGCTGAACGACCCCTCCCCGTTCCTCAAGAACAAGGGCGCGGTTTTCCGCGTGGTGGCAAACTACGGCGTCGAGGTTTCCGGAAAACTCTCGAACACCTTTGAAAAAGTCCAGAGCCGCTGGCTGGGTCTGGACGGCCTGCGCCATGTCGTCCAGCCCTACATCAATTATTCCGGCGTTTACAACATGGGACCGAGCCCGAGCAGCATCTACCAGTTCGACCGCGTCGTCGAGTCCACCCAGCCCCTCCCGCTCAACTTCCCGCAGTTCACGGCGGTGGATTCGATCGACACCTGGAACATCGTCCGGCTCGGGGTCCGCCAGCGCCTCCAAACCCGGCGCGACAACAAAACGTTCCAATGGTTTTCACTGGATACCTTCATGGATGTCAACATGCTGAACCCCTATTCGCAGGGGGCTGTCTCGAATCTTTACAATGTCTTCGCCTTCAACCCGGTGCCGTGGGGCGCGCTCTCGGTCGCCTCCCAGCTTCCCCTCACCAACCAGGGATACACGGAAGTCAGCGCCTCTCTCAATTTCATGCCGTCGAGGGATTGGTCCTTCGGCATCGGCGATCAATACATCAACGGGAACCCTTTCTTCACCAACAACAACCAGTTTAGCTTCACCTCCTACTGGAGGATGAACGACCACTGGGCCTTCAGCATTTACGAGCAATATGAGTTTGTTTCCCAGGTGCTCCAGTATCAGAGGTATATGGTCCACCGTGACCTCTCGAACTGGATCGCATCCATCGGAGTTGATGCGCGCAACAACCAGGGCGGTTCCCCCCAACTAGGAGTTCTTCTGGTCATGACGCTCAAAAATGCGCCGCAGCTCACCCTGCCGCTCGCGTTCAGCCAGTCAACGAATCCACTCACCCCGTAGCGCGGCGGCCGCGGCCTTTTTCTTTCACCTCTCCCAAATTCCCTATGAAAATCTGCATCATTGGTTCCGGTTATGTCGGTCTTGTCTCGGGCGCCTGCTTCGCGGAAGTCGGCCACCACGTCATCTGCGTGGACAACGACCAGCGCAAGGTGGACTCGCTGCTCGCCGGCAAAGTCCCCATCTACGAACCGGGCCTCGAAGAGTTGGTCTACCAGAACGTCTCCGCGAAGCGGCTGCAGTTTACGACGAGCACCGAGGAGGGGGTGGACAACTCGGAGGTCGTGTTCATCGCCGTCCCCACCCCGCCCCAGGCCGACGGCAGCGTGGACCTGTCCTACATCGAAAAAGTCGCCCGCGAAATCGCCGCCGTCCTCAAACCCGGCCAATACCGCGTCGTCGTGGATAAAAGCACCGTCCCCGTGAGAACCGGCGAAAAGGTCGCGGATACGATCCGGCGCTACAACAAGACCGGGGCCGAATTCGACGTGGTCAGCAACCCGGAGTTCCTGCGCGAAGGATGCGCGGTCCCCGACCTCATGAAGCCGGACCGGATCGTCATCGGCGGCAACAGCGAGCGCGCGATCGCCCTCATGCAGAAGATCTACGAGCCGTTCATGGCCCCCGTGCTGGTGACCGACATCAACTCGGCCGAGCTCATCAAGCACGCAGCCAATTCGTTCCTCGCCCTGAAAATTTCCTACATCAACGCCGTCGCCCAGATCTGCGAGGCCAGCGGCGCGAATGTCGAGAAGGTTGCCGACGGGATCGGCATGGACCGCCGGATCGGACGCAACTTCCTCAACGCCGGAATCGGCTACGGCGGCTCGTGTTTTCCCAAGGACATCGCCGCATTCATCGCCATCAGCGAGAATCTCGGCGTGCCGTTCACCCTGCTCAAAGAGGTCCAGCGGATCAACCGGACACAGCGCGACCGCTTTATCGCGAAAATCCGCGAGGCGCTCTGGGTGCTCAAGGACAAGAAGATCGCCGTCTGGGGGCTCACGTTCAAACCCGACACCGATGACGTCCGCTCGTCGGTCGCGGTCGAGGTCGTGCACGATCTCGTCGCCGAGGGTGCCGAGGTCACATTCTACGATCCCAAAGGCATGGAAAAAGCGGAAGAGTTCAAACTCGTCGAAGGTGCTGTCCAGGCAAACTCGCCGCTCGAAGCAGCAAAAGGGGCCGAGGCGCTGATCATCGCCACCGAATGGAAAGCCTTCGCGGCGGTCGATCTGGCAGAGCTGAAAAAAACCATGCACACCCCGCTCATATTCGACGGACGCAACCTCCTCGACCCAAAAACCGCCCGCGAATTCGGCTTCACCTACACCAGCATCGGAAGAGAGTAGCACAGGCTTTCCAGCCTGTGAACCCGCCTCAATCACAGGCTGGAAAGCCTGTGTCACACTTCAGAGCATCGCAAAACCCCGCGGCTTTTCAGCCTTTGACTTGCCGCGCATGATTTCTTGGCGCATCCTCTTCCATCATGTCACCGCAACAGATTATTCAAGAAGCTGTGGCGCTCCCCTTGGCCGAGCGATTTCATGTCGCGCAGGAACTTTGGCAGAGCCTGGATGCCGGCATCCACGATACAGACGCTTCCTCGGCCCTCTCGGAAGCAGTTCTTCGTGATGAGGAACTCGCTGCCGGCCGTGTTGCAGCACGTTCCCACCAGGACGTCATGGTTGCAGCCCGTCGAGCTATCCGATGCGGGTTTCCCGCTTTCCGCTTTTCTTCCTGGTAGGACACCCGTTGACCGGGCTGCCGAGCGAAGATCGCGGGCATCCATGATAAATCGCCCGCCCCGATCCGCCTCTTTTTCGGCTTTATCACACGCCCGGTAAAACCTACGCTTTCCGCCAATGTCACAAACCCTCGATGATCTGACCGCCACGAGTGTCTCGAAATACGGGGAGATCATCGAAAGTTTGTCCCATCTCTACCTCGAAGATCCGCGTCCTTGGATAGTGGGATTCAGCGGGGGCAAGGATTCAACGATGGTTGCATCCCTGATTTTCGAGGTGTGCGCCAGAATTCCAAAGGAACAGCGCACCAAACCGATTGCCATGCTTTCCACAGACACGCGGGTTGAGATTCCAGCCATTGTCGAGATGCTGGAGGGAACCCTCGGACGAATGAACAAGTTTGCCGAGTCGGAGGATTTGAACGTCGAAGTTCACCTTCTGCGTCCTCCACCGGAACAGTCTTTTTGGGTCAATATCATCGGTCGCGGCTACCCGCCACCGAACAGAACTTTTCGCTGGTGCACCCAGCGATTGAAAATCGATCCGGTCAGCGAATTCATTCGCAAGCGCGTTGAGAAGTGGGGAGAGGCGATCCTCCACCTCGGAGCCCGGCGCTCGGAAAGTTCCACGCGAGCGCAAGCAATGGCTGGGCGCAAAACAAAAAATGGCCTGCGTCGTCACGAGGATCTTCCGAAGGTCTGGATCTCCAATCCAATCGAATTTCTGACAACTGAAGAAGTTTGGGCTTACCTTCTTCAGAAAACCCCTCCATGGGGCGGAAATAACAGAGATCTTTATCGGCTCTACGCGAATGCCGCTGGTGGGGAATGCCCCATGGTTGTCGACCAATCCACGCCGAGTTGCGGAAACAGCCGGTTTGGATGCTGGACATGCACGGTGGTCGAGCGGGATCGGGCCAGCGAAGGGCTGCTCTCCAGCGGCGATGACCGCATGGCGGAGCTCATCAACTTTCGCGAGGACCTGATTGCTTTCCGCGACCCGGAAAACGGCAAACGGGACGACCGCCGGATGAATGGCGCGAAAGGTCCCGGTCCCCTGAATATCACCGCTCGTCGCGAACTTCTCCACAAGCTCCTGAAGCTCCAAGAGCAAACCGGCCTGAAACTCATCAGCGAAGAAGAGCTTCTCTTGATCCAAAAATTCTGGAACAGTGCCCGCAACCCCGATGACGGAGGAGGCGTTGCCCGGATCGTCACCCGCCAGAGAGGAATCGTTATGAGTGATCTCAAAGAGGTAAACCGCTTGCGCGAACTGCAGGAAAAAGTCGCGGATGAAAAAGGGCTTTCCGCCGACGCCCTCCGCCGCATGCTCGCGAAGGTCGAGGAATACAGCGAAAGCCACCGCGCCATGGGCCTCCCAGACGACTTGCTCAGGATTCTGAAGGACGATACCGCAACAGAATCGTGATTTATGGCGGAGGTTTATCTCGATTCACTGACGATTGAAAATTTCGGCCCGTATTACGGTCGGCACACGCTGCAATTGGGTGACCTCGAAGACCGCTGTGGAATTCTGATCGGCGGAAAAAATGGAGCCGGGAAAACCCACCTCCTCCGAGCACTTTATCTCGCAGTGGTAGGAGAGGCCGGGGTCGGCGACCTCAAACGTGTGGAGCAGGGATCTGATGTTACTCGATTTGCATTCGATCGTTCGTTAAACCGCCGGGCTCTTGCGGAAGGCGAGGACACAACGCGTCTAACTGTGTCCTTGATTCAAAAGGACGCAGCAAGTGGTGGTGGTCGCAAGGCTGAAATCACGCGCGAAATTCGTCACCGGCCAAATTCCGCGCCGGTATGGAAATCCGTTGCGAACCGCTCGGACACAAACGGTCTGATCGAAGACGAGGTTGTCATCCACAAGTTGCGTGACGCCTTTCTACCCCGTCATTTGGCCCGGTTCTTTTTCTTCGATGCCGAGCGTAGCCAGAGCCTCAACCTCGGCCAGCAGGATATCATTGAGGGAATTAGCCGGGTGCTTGGCCTTTGGTCTTACACCGAGTTGGAGAACGATCTTCGGCTTTTGATCAACAGCAAGATCCCCAAGGTTTACAACTCTTCCGATGCTTCTGCCGCCGAGCGGCGCCTTGCAGACATCAACGCCGACATCCTCAAAATCGAAGGGCACCTCAAGGCCGATATGAACGAGTTGAAGAGTATCGATCTGAGCCTGAACGAAAAGGAGGCTGAACTTTCGGAGGTCGAGGATGATCTTCGCGCTCTGGGCGCAGTGGATCCAGAGGTCCTCGCAGAATCAACCCAACGCCGAAGCGATGCCGGTGCCACCAGAGGGAAGATCGAGGAGCGTCTCATGGAGGCGTGGGAAGCAGCAATTCCGCTTGGCCTTTTGGGAGCAGTGCGTCCAGAACTCAGCGAAGCATTGCGCAAAGAGGAAAAACGGCGCGATTGGGAGGGCAGCAGAGCTGCTGTCGAACCGAAAATTCCGCAAATCAAGGCCGATGTTTTTGAAGATGTTGAGCCTGAGTTCGCCCTCTCCCCTGATGTTTTTTCATTCTATTCCGGTCGGCTGGATCGGGCTTTGCAATCCCTTTTCCATCCGCCACCGGACGGAATGGCTGAGGAAATCTTTCTGGTCGATCGGAGCGACATCAGCGCACAGGTTCGTGATCGCCTGAACCGACATTCCGGATCGCTTGACGAGTTGGTCGGACTTTGCACAGAGGCAGAACGACTCGATGCCGAACTTCGGGAACTCGATGGGAAAATCCGATCCCTCCAGCAGAACGCAGCAGCCCTTTCCCGTGGTGCCGAACTCAATCAAACCCGTGGATCTCTCATTTCCGAAATAACATCTCTCCGCAAACGCAGCGGGGAACTCACGGCAAATATTGAAAAACAAGAGGGAGAGCTTGTTGAGCTCCGTCGCGAAGAGACCAATCAGAGCGCTCTTTCCGCCAGAGCTGCGGAGGGCCAAAGCCTCTTGAGTCGTGCCCACAGCTATCGTGAAGCGGTCGCCGAGATCCGGAATCGTGCAGCGGTTCAATTGCGCGGACGCATTTCCGAGCATGTCGGTGAATTGTGGGTGCAAATCGCTGACCGCGCCGAGGAGTTCACTGGAATGGAGTTTGACTCCCATTGGAATTGCTTCCTTCACCGGCACGATGGCTCGAAGGTCTCATGGGAGGAAACAAACACCTCCGCCGGACAGCGCCAGGTTCGCATGCTGGCCTTTTACGAAGCATTGCGCAGATTGGCCAAACTGGTTCCTCCGCTGGTCGTCGATACCCCGCTCGCACGTCTCGATAAAACAGTCCGCGCGAACGTGCTCGATCACCTGTATCTGAGTGGCCATCAGTCCATCATTCTGAGCACAGACTCCGAGATCGATGCGGACAGCACGGCGTTCGATGCCATTCAGGATCGCATCGCCCGGGTTTACACTCTTCATCCGCGCGGCAATCCCAGCAGTCAGAATTATCAGGTGGAAATCACCGAGGACTATTTCGGGAGGACGGTTTAGTTATGAAATTCAGACCCAGCGCCGCCGCCGAGGAGTTTATCGAAAATGTCCATGCCCGCGTTCGTGCCCGCAACAAAGCAGTCCTCGGGCGTTCAGCCCTCATGCTCGCGCTGAAGGAGAGCGTGCCGAGGGATTTCAAGTTGGGCGATGCGGCAGGGAAAGACCTCGATGACGAAACCGTCATTGGCGATGATCTGCGCGATTTGATCAGAACGGCGCTGAATTTTCGATCTGGGCGTGCGCTGGACGAAGCCGGATACCGGCAGGAATTCCGCCGGCACTTTGAATACGGGTGCTTACGCCTGAAGCAAATCTGGGGAGACAGCGAAAATGACCAAGCCCGCTTTGTGTCGGAACTCCTGCGCATTGGGGCAGAGCACAATGGCGAGCCCTATGGGACTGGTCCCACACCAAGCACGAGAAAGACAGTCGATACAGTCGTGGAGTTGAAACTGCTCACCGAGGCCGACGCGTGGAGGATGAACGACTCGACGATCAGCGGGCAGAACAACTCACTCCTTATTATTTCAGGTCAGCCGGGATCGGGCAAAAGCCAGCTTGCGCTCGATTTGCTCGCGCAGCTCTCCCGGCAGGGAGTCCGATTCCTGTTTTTCGACCTCAAGGGCGAACTCGAAGAGGCGGGGGGCGACAAACAAAAAGCCGAGAGCCGAAAAAAGTTTTTCGATCTCACGGGTGCCCAGTATCTCCGCCTGATTGATCAACCCCTGCCCGTCAACCCGCTGTATGCGGGCAAGAGCGGACCGGACACAGCCAATATCGCCTCTCGCATTGCGTCGCTGGTGCGTGCCTTCGGCCCGCAGATGGGGCCAAACCAAGAGGACGCGATCCGCGATGCCTACCAGTCTCTTTCAAGTCCAGATTTTTCCGGTCTAGTCCAGCAACTCGAGGCCAATGGACAGGAAGGGGTTGCGGTTTCCGTGCTGAGCAAAATCGTCGATCTCAACATTTTTGCTTCTGCTGGCAACGCGCGCCCGTTCGAAGAATGGATCAGCCGCTCAAACGTGATTGACCTGAAACCGCTGGACAACGACACGCGCGTCTTGGTGGTCGCCTTCATTTTGAATTTCTTTATTGAGCGCCTGAACAAAAACATGTCCGTCCGAAAGGGCGTCCAGCCACTACAAATGGTGCTTTTCGTGGATGAAGCGCACAACATTCTTCCGAAGGACGGAAAAGCCAAGTTGCTTGAAAAACTTGCGCGCGAAGGTCGTTCCTGGGGATTCCCGCTCTGGCTCGCCAGTCAAGACGCCGACAAGTTCCTCAGCAGTGGTGTTGACTTTTCCGAGCTTGCTTCTGCAGGAATCCATTTCTCACCGCAAACCCTGAACACAAAGGAACAAAAGGCTATTCTTGGGGCGGTGGTGTCGAAGCCGCTGGAAAAAGGTGAGGCCGTGCTTCGCCTTGGCGGCAAGACCGCGACCAGCGGTGCCAGACAGTTTTGGCGGGATGGAGGGGCATCGAAATGAACGATATATTCTCGATTTCCAAACCGGCAGGACGCTCTCTCTCAGATTATCATCTCAAAAGGATGGTGCTCTCTCCCGACCATTGGAGAAACTGCAGTTTGCCGGTCACTCTAAATTGGCAGATTTTACAATTCACAGAAGCCAACGCTGATCATGTCCCAAACAATACGAAAGGGATTTATTCGTTTTTAGTTCAGCCTGGCATCGCACAACACCCATCCTGTTCCTATCTTCTATACATTGGTCAGACTGAGCGGCAAAACTTCAGGGAAAGATTCCGACAGTATTTGAGGGACTGGCGAGCAGGTTCCGCATCAAGGCGCGTTCATATAACTGACATGTTGGAAAAATGGGAAGGATTTCTTTGGTTTGCGTATGCTCCGGTCCAACGCGATGAGCTAATAGTTCCTATTGAGGACGCGCTCCTTTCCTCGTATCTCCCACCAGCGAATAAAGATTTCCCCGCAGCAGTAGCTGCCAATCTTAGGCGCCTATTTTCAACCTAATATGCCACCACCAAACACACTTCTTATCCCAGCTATTCGCGCCCGTATTGGAGACTGGTGGTTCTATGTCGCAACTCTCACGTTTGGGGAAATTGCGGAGCGCGTAAAAAGAGTTAGTGATATTCACGAGAAAAAAGAACTGAAGACATGGATCCAACGCGAGATCAAGGACGAACGGCTTGAAGAAATAGCGGAATATATTCGAAGCCAACCTCAGCGATTTTTTAATGGCTTGGTTCTTGGAATATATGGCGGCGATCCCGACTGGATGCCGATTAAAGTCTCAAAAAATCTTGCGCGCCCTCAGGTTGAGCTCAATGAACGTGTAGAAAATGCTTTTGGTCTTATATCTCTGAATGGAACGGAGCAAATGTTTGCCATTGATGGACAACATCGAGTTGAGGGTATAAAGCGCGCACTCGAGACTGACGAATCAGGAGTTCTCGCGCAAGATGAACAGACCGTCCTTTTTGTATCGCACAAGGAATCTGATGCTGGTCGCGAACGCACACGTCGCTTATTCGCCACACTAAATAAATATGCAAAACCCGTATCCAAAGGTGAGATTATTGCGTTAAGTGAAGATGATTCTTTTGCTATTGTTACGCGTCAACTTGTTGATTCTTATCCGGGCTTGAGCAGCGAGTTTGTTCCTTTGCTAAAAACAGCAAATCTTCCGCCCGGCGATAAGCGAAGCATCACATCCCTTATTACATTATATGAGGTAGTGAGAGCTATTGCACTCCCAACCAAAAGCAAGGAACGAAAGCGACTTGAAGTTGGGCCTCCACACCCAGAACGAATTCTGGAGTTATCAGAGATATCTGTTGAGTTTTGGGATTGCCTAAAAGCGCATTTCGCTCCAATTCAAAAAGTGTGTTCATCAAAGCCAGATTCTGAACTTGCAGGGAAATACAGACATGATAGTGGAGGACATTTATTGTTTAGACCTCTCGGGCTTACTGCTTTTGCTAAAGCGACTCGAATTCTGATTGATCGCGGATATTCGATGAATTCCGCTGTCAAGATCATAGCGAAGTCTAAGATGGACCTTACAACCGATCCTTGGCGATATGTGCTTTGGGATCCCAAGAGGTCCGTGATTGTTTCGAAAAACTCTCAGCTTGTCAAAAACCTACTTCTGGTAAGTGTCGGCCAATTGCCTGATCCCAGGGATTTCGATGTAGAAGATAGCTACCAAAAAGCGATCGGGGAGGCGCAATCTACCTTTGAAGTTCCTAAGAAGATGATAGGCAAGAAGCTCAGACCGAAGTGAAGAATCCGTTTTGCCTTTCGGAACTTAAAGGTGGGACTTCATCGCGTTGCCGTTAAATTTGCAATAGTGCGTTGGACGGCAGAAATGGTCTCCCTGATTTCCTTGGCGGAATTCGACGCCCGAAGTGAAAACCTCACACACTGCCGGGCGGCGCTTCCGGGTTTCATCGCAGCAACAACATGCGAGGGGTCGGGCGAGTCCGCGAGGCAGGCGGACCCGCTGCTAGCGCAGACCCCGGCCTGGTCGAGAAGCAGGAGCAGGGCTTCGGATTCAATTCCGTGGAACGTGATGTTCGTCGTGTTCGCGAGGCGCAGCGTGGGGTGGCCGTTGAGTTCGGCTTGCGGGATCGTGGTGAGAATCTCAGTCTCTAGGGCATCGCGCAACGGGCGGACTTTGCCATCAAAGGCAGGCGCTTTCTTGCGGGCAATGTCCGCCGCCAATCCGAGACCAGCGACAAGCGGGACGCTTTCTGTTCCGCCGCGCCGCCCGCGTTCTTGATGGCCGCCTTGGATGAACGGGGTGAACGGAGCCTTGCGCCGCACGAACAAAGCGCCGATGCCCTTGGGCGCTCCGATCTTGTGTCCGGTGAGCGATAGGTAATCGACGGGAAGGTTTTTCAATTCGATCGGGATCTTGCCCGCCGCCTGAACAGCGTCGCAGTGGAAGAGAATGCCGCGCGAGCGGCACAGCGCGGCGATTTCCCCGACAGGAAAAAGGACGCCGGTTTCGTTGTTCGCCCACATGAGCGAGACGCCCGCCGTGTCCGGCGTAATGGCATTTTCCAGATAGCTGATCGAGATAAGCCCGGCGCGGTCCACTGGCAGGTAGGTGATCCGGAAGCCCGTCTTCTCCAAATCCCGGCAAAACGTGAGGACCGCCGAGTGCTCGACCGCCGAGGTGATGATATGCCGCTTGGCCGGGTCCGCTCGCAGCATCGCGTTAAGCGCGGTGTTGTCGCTTTCTGTTCCCCCGCTCGTGAAAACGATCTCCAGCGGATGAGCGCCGACCAGCTCCGCGACCTGTTCGCGGGCGGTCTCGATGACTTTTTTTACCCTCGACCCGAACCGGTAGGAGCTCGATGGATTCCCCCATTCCTCTCGAAAGAAAGGCATCATCGCTTCAACTACTTCCGGCAGCACCGGAGTAGTCGCATTGTGGTCGAGGTAAATCATCGGAGACAGAGTCTAGCAACCTCCACGGAATATTTCCATATTTGGTGCCGGGTCTTTGGTTGTGACCCTGCCCTGCGATCAGGGACGGCTCAAAAATGAAGATGCGCGGCAATCTTTCCCAAGCGCATCCGTGCTGACCTTTTACGTTTTGGTATTTTCACAATCATTTGCGAGTTTCATCACCCCAAATGCGCGCAGGCGGACTCCACGGTTGCGGAGAAGCTTTCCTGCCGTTTTTTGGCGATCCGGTTGATCTTTGCGACGATAGCTTCCGTCAAAAGAACCTGTTTGCGGATTTTGCCCAAAGGTTTGCGGCCGGCTCCCGGGCGGGCGCCGCCACGACGGACGACCACGCGACCAAGGTCAAAGTAATCCAACACATCCTCGCCGGAATCGAATTTCGTTTCCAGGTTCTTTGAGGTGGTCGGTTTAGCGGGAGTTGTAGAATGCGGTTTCATGTTTCGTGCTTCTTCTGACGCTGATGATGCGGATTCTCCCCGCACGGCTTGTAAAGATGGCTGTCCAGCAATGTCCTTCGAGTCTGCCCACGAGCAGGAACCGGGGTTCGCGATCTGACCTGGCCGGAACCTCGACGGTTTTTCCGGCCCATAGTTCCTGCGCTTTTTCAAAATCGACTCCGTGTTTATGTAAATTGATCGCGCTTTTGTCGGCATCGTATTCAAAAAGCACATTTGAAATAATACACACCAAACCAAACCCCGCAAGGATCGATTTTGAGGATGCGACGGGCCTGACCCCGCAAGTGGGACGCCGCAAAAACTGAAGATCCGGCTTACCCTTTACGAACCGTTTCCGCGCGGGTTTTCCTTGATGGACATGGGGCGGGGTCTGCTAGAGTGGCGGGCTTATGAGTTCCAAGTCGTCTGCCCGCCTGCGCCCGCATTCTTCCATCGTTCTTGACGGCCTGAGCCGGGCGCCGAGCCGGGCGATGCTTTATCCGGTCGGATACAAGGAGAGCGATTTTGGGAAGCCGCAGATCGGGGTGGCCTCGACGTGGAGCATGGTCACTCCCTGCAACATGCACATCGACCAGCTCGCCCGAGAATCGGCGCTGGGCATCGATTCGGCGGGGGGCAAGGCCACGATCTTCAACACGATCACGATCTCGGACGGGATTTCGATGGGGACCGAGGGCATGAAATATTCGCTCGTCTCGCGCGAGGTGATCGCGGACTCGATCGAGACCGTCGTCGGATGCCAGGGGTTCGACGGCTTCGTCGCGATCGGAGGATGTGACAAAAACATGCCGGGATGCATCATCGCCATCGCGCGCATGAACCGGTCGGCCGTGTTTGTTTACGGGGGCACGATCCTTCCCGGGTGCCTCGCCGGAAAAAACCTCGATGTGATCTCAGTGTTCGAGGCGGTCGGACAACGGGCGGCGGAGAAAATTTCCAGCAAGGAACTCCACGATGTCGAATCCTGCGCGATCCCCGGCCCGGGCTCGTGCGGCGGGATGTATACCGCGAACACCATGGCCTCCGCCATCGAGGCCCTCGGGTTCAGCCTCCCGAACAGCTCCGCGCAGGCCGCGATCTCGGCGCACAAGACCAAGGACTGCCGCGACGCCGGCGCCGCGGTCATCAACCTTCTCAAAAAGGGCATCCGCCCGTCGGATATCTTTTCGAAGGAGGCGTTCGAGAATGCGATCACCGTGACGATCGCGCTCGGCGGCTCGACGAACTCTGTCCTCCACCTTCTCGCCATCGCGCACTCGGCGGGCGTGAAGCTCACGATCGACGACTTCACCCGCGTCGGAAAGCGGGTTCCGGTGCTGGCCGACCTGAAACCCAGCGGCCGATTCCTCATGTCGGAACTGGTGGAAATCGGCGGCATCGTCCCCATGATGAAAGAGCTCTTGGGAGCCGGGCTCCTCCACGGCGGATGCCTCACCGTCACGGGAAAAACCCTCAAGCAAAATCTCGCCGCTTTCAAACCCTACCCGAAGAGCCAGAAGATCATCGCCCCGCTCAAGAACCCGATCAAAAAGGAAAGCCACCTCGTCATCCTGCGCGGCAACCTCGCCCCCGACGGCTCGGTCGCGAAAATTTCCGGGAAGGAAGGCGAGCGGTTCAGCGGCAGGGCCCGCGTGTTCGAGTCCGAAGAAAAGGCGCTGGGCGCGATTCTTGACGGAAAAATCCGAAAGGGCGACGTGATCGTGATCCGTTACGAGGGGCCGCGCGGCGGACCGGGGATGCGCGAGATGCTCTCGCCGACGAGCGCCGTGATGGGCCGCGGCCTCGGCAAGGATGTCGCCCTCATCACTGACGGGCGATTCTCCGGCGGCACGCACGGGTTTGTCGTCGGCCACATCACGCCGGAAGCATTTGAAGGCGGCCCTCTCGCCGTCGTGCGCGAGGGAGACACGATCACCATCGACGCCACGACCCGCAAACTCACACTCGACATTCCGGCCAAAGAGATCGCCTCGCGCCTGGCTGCCTGGAAAAAGCCGAAGCCCCGCTACCGCCGCGGCGTGCTCGCGAAATACGCCTCCCATGTCTCGACGGCCTCCCTGGGAGCCGTCACCGACTTCGGTTTCTAGATCATGAACGAACGTGCGGCCAACCCCATGCAGGCAGCGGCGTTCCTCCGCGAGCGCAACACCGCAGAGAAACACCACACCCAGGTCTCGATCAGCTTCGGCGAACGCACCGACTCCGGGGCTCTGCGCGCCGCATGGGAGGCGGTTTGCGCGACCCATCCCGTCCTTTGTTCTCAATTCTCCTGCTCCGCCACCGGAGACGTCACGCTCCAGGATACCCCCGCAGCAAAAACCACTTGGCGGGAAACGGATTGGCAGACGCTGAAGCCCGAGGAGATTCCGGACAAATGGGCCGGACTGCAAAAATCCGACATCGGCGAACCGTTTGATCACGGCTCATCGTCCAGGATTTCCGAGATCCATCTGCCGGGCGGATCGTCGCATTTCCTGCTGACTGTTCCCTCGTTTCTCCTCGATGAATCCTCGATTGCACGGGTCCTCCTCGACTGGCTGCTGGCGCTCGAGCGGCCTCCCTCCGCACCCGCGGAAACTCCTGCTCCGCTCGCAAGCGCCGCAGCTTGGACAGAAATTCTGAAGGCTGCGGAGGCCCCGCTGGTCGCGCATACCAGGCCGCCGGCCACGGACTCCATCACCGCAACGCTGGCCGTCGGCCGCGAAGAATCCCGCGCGTTTCTCGACTGCTGCAAATCGAAGTCCCTCGACCCGCGGGTCGTTCTCCAAAGCTTGTGGGCACTGCTCCTGCGCCGTTTGGGAGCAACCGGCAACGTGACGCTTGGACAGTTCGATGCTCGGCACTGCCCGGGTGAGGCCGGCTATTTCGAAAACTGGCTCCCCGTCGTCCATTGCTGGGACTCGAAAAACTGGCTCCGGGAGGCGCAGCAGGGATTCGAAACCATCACGGCCAACGCCTGGATCTCGCCGGCTTCCGCCATGGCTGCTGGCCCCGCGAGCCTGACAGCCGACTGCCTGCAGACGGGGTTCGCATGGCGCGGCCCAGAAATCCGAGACCTCATCCAAACCGCTCTTCCCCGTTGGATCAATTTTGACGCGCGGATCCAGCGGGCCCGCCCGGAGTTTCTGCTTCTCGAAGTCCGCGGCGGCGCGCAGCTCTCCCTGCAAATCCACGGCCCGCTCGGCACTGAGGCGCTCGTCCGCGATCTCCTCGGACGTCTGGCGGAATTGATGGGATCGCTCGATTCCATCGAGGGCAAGCCGGTCGCGCAGATCCCGCTGCTCCTCCCCCAAGAAACGCGAACCCTGAAGGAATGGTCGCGCGGGCCCGAGGGCCAGGAGCGCCCTCTGCACACACTCGCCGCATTCCGGAACGCGGTGGAAAAATTCCCGGGAAATGTCGCGGTCCGCGACGGCGACTACGAGCTGACCTACGGCGAGCTCGACTCGTTGTCCGACCGTCTCGCCGCCCATTTCGCGCACGCATCGCTCGCGGGAGGCTGGCATGTCGCCCTTTTTCTCTCTCCCTCATCGTGGATTGCCATCGCGCTCATCGGCTCTTGGAAAGCCGGGAATTCCTGCCTGGCCCTTGATCCGGCCGCACCGCCGGAATGGATCGAGTCCATGCTCTCTTCCCACGACGCGGGCGTCGTCATCTGCGACGCCGCAAGCGCCCCGCTCCTCGACGCCTCCGCACGCAGACGGATTGTCCTCGATCAGGAGTGGGACAATTTGGAGACCGCTGAAATCCCCAGCCCGGAGATCACCCCCAATTCCCCAGCCGCCATCATGCCGGGGCATGCCGATGGCGCACCGCCTCAGATCCGCGCCCTCACCCACGAATTGCTTGTGGCTGCGGCGATCGAGGGTGCGCGAGTTCTCGACTTCGGGCCATCCGACTCTTTCCTGGCCCACTCCGCGGCGGGCGGAGGCGCATTTTTTGACGAGTGGCTGCTGCCGATCCTGGCCGGAGGGACGGTCCGCGTGGCGGATGACGACGTGCTTGATCCGGTCTCGGGCAACGCCACCCACCTCCGCCTCACCGCCCCGGAATGGAGCAACCAAGCCGCGCGCTGGTCGCGGGGCGAGGACCAGGCCGCGAATCCGCCAAGGATCGTCGCCGTCGAATGCGGCACGGCTTCAAAACACGCGCTCGATATCTGGAACCGCTGCACCGGCGACAGCGTGCGGACCATCACGTTCTTCAGCCCCGCCGGTCTCTGCGGGCTGGGAATCGCGGGCAGCGCCACGGCGGAGGGCTCCCTGCTCATGGTCGGAAAACCCACCCCCGACGTGGAAGCATCAATCTGCGACGGCGACGGACAGGATGTGCCGCCGGGATTTTCTGGCTCGCTGTGGATGAAATTCCCGGGCTGGAAAAAATGCTCCCTACCCCGGGGCCGACGCGGCATCGATACCGGGTTGCGCGCTTGGCGCAATGGAAAGGGCCTCATCCAACTCGAAGGCCGGGCCGGCCGACTCCCCGACTTTTCGCCGGCATCCGGCCGGCTCAGGTCGCTCCCGGACGTCATCGACTGCCTGGTCGGCGAACAAACCTGGTCCCTCTCGTCCGGGTCCGTTGCCGGCACGTTATCCGTTTCCGAATGGCCGCTGACCCGCGGCGGCTGGATCGATGAGCCCGCGCTCCCGAAACCCGAACCACCCGCCACGCACAAGCCCGCTCCTCCCGTCGCGGCCCCGGTGGAAAAGCCGCGCGCGGCCGTTCCGTGGACGCCGGTCAGCGTCCTTCAAAAAGACGGGACCCCGACGCCGATCGTGCTCGTGCCCGCCGCCTCGGGAGTCACCGACACTTACCGGGATTTTGTTTCCGCCATGGGCAACGGCCGCCGAATCCTCGGGCTGACCGCCCGCGGCGCCTGCGATCCTGACGCCTGCCACACGACGATCGAGAGCGCTGCGGCGGCATGGATCGACGCGCTGGCGGAGGATGATCCCTCGCTGTCGTTTGATTTGTGTGGCTTCGGCTATGGCGGGATTGCGGCCCTCGAGATGGCACGCCAGTTGGCGGCCGCCAGGCGCCGGGTTCCTGGACTCATCCTCATCGGCGCCCCGCCGCCCCAGATGGAAAAACCATCCGGATGGCTTTCCTCGATGAAGAGCGCCTTCAAGCGGTGGAGCCCTGACGAGCGCGTGGAGCCCTTCACGCCGATTGGAGAGCCCGCGCAAACCCACGAAGCGGCATGGCGACGTTACCGTTTCGTTCCGTGCGACCTCAAGGCACGGATCATCATCCCGTCGGATTTCCCGCCGGACTCCGCCGCCACATGGCTCGCGATCCTGCCTTCGGCCCGCCTGGAGCCGGTCAAATGCACGTGGGGGGAAATGCTCGCCTATCCGGCGGTCAAGCGACTCGCCTCGATCCTCGCGGATTCCTGATTTTGCAATGAATCCCATCTCATTCGGTTTTATCGGCGCCGGCGCCATCTCTCATTGGGCGGCAAAAGCGGTCCAGTCCAACCCCCGCGGGCGCGTCGTCGCGGCCCACGACCCCCATGCCGAACGCCTGGACGAACTCTGCAAGACGTTCGAGATTCCCAGCGCGTATTCGACCGCGGAGGAGTTGCTGGCCGACCCGTCCGTGGATGCGGTCTATGTCGCTGTCCCGAACAAATTCCATGTCCCGCTCGCGATCCAGGCGCTGGAAGCCGGAAAGCACGTGATCTTGGAAAAGCCGTTCGCCCTCAATGCCGGAGAAGCCGAACGCGCGGTGGAGGCCGCGCGGAAATCCGGCCGCGTGCTGACGATCGGAATGAACCAGCGCTTCGAGGAGAACAGCCAGGCGTTCCGGGTGCTGGCCGCCGGGGGCGTGTTCGGGGAAATTTACCATGCCAAGGCCTGCTGGCTCCGGCGTTCCGGAATTCCCAAAATGGGAACATGGTTCGGGAGCCGCGACCTGGCGGGCGGCGGATGCCTCTACGACATCGGGGTCCACGTTCTCGATCTCTGCCTCTATGTGATCGACAACTTCGAGCCGGTGAGCGCTTACGGCGCGACCTACACGAAGTTCGGCAACCGAGGCCTCGGCCACGGCGGCTGGGGCAAGTCGGAAAATTCCGGGGTTCCCTTCGAGGTCGAGGATTTCGCGAGCGGGCTGATCAAATTTTCCAACGGATGCACGGTTTCGCTCGACGTGACTTGGGCGCGGCACGCGGAAGCGAACGACCGCGTGGAGGTCGAGTTGTATGGGACCGAAGCCGGCGGCCACGTTTACGCGAACAAGGTCTTCCGCAAGGACAGCACCCTCGGCGCGCACTACACGGTCGAGAATTCCAAGGTGACGACCCCCTTCCCGCACAAGGACCGCTTCCACAATTTCATCAACCACCTCCACGGCACCGAAGACCTGTGCGTCACCATGGAGCAGGCGCTCGTCGTCCAGCGCATCCTCGACGCCCTCGCCGAATCCGCCCGCACCGGCGGCTCCGTCCAACTTTAATCCCATCCACAAAACCATGAACCACATCGAAAAAAACCTTGGCGTCCAGAGCTATTGCTTCCGCCATTTTAATGATAACTCCACCGTCGCGGCAAAAGTCCGCGGAATCGGACTCGACAAAATCGAGCTCTGCGGAGTCCATGCGGACTTCAACGCGCCGAGCAAATTCGGCGATGTCGTCCGCATCTACGCCGATGCCGGCGTGCAGATCGTGTCGATCGGCGTCCAGACATTCTGCGGTGCCGACAGCGAGAAGGAATGGTTTGAATGCGCGGCCGCAGCCGGCGCCAAACACATCTCCGCACACTTCCAGATCGGGACCTACCTTAACGCCATCCCGAAAGTCCGCGCCTGGTCCCGCGAGTTCGGGATTCGGGTCGGCATCCACTGCCACGGCGGCTATATGTTCGGCGGCTCGATGGACGTGCTCGACCACCTCACCGGGCTCGGCGGGCCCGAGATCGGCGTCTGCATCGACACCGCATGGGCGATGCAAACCGGCCCCCACGCCGGAAACCCGGTCGCCTGGGTTTCAAAACTCGGCAAACGCATCACCGGAATCCACTTCAAGGACTTCGTCTTCGAGCCGAACGCCCAGTGGAAAGATGTGATTGTCGGGACCGGAACCCTCGACCTCCCCGCCTTCTCCAAAGCCCTTCTCGCGGATGGCTTCGACGGCATGGCGGTCATCGAATACGAGGCGGACGTCGAAAAACCCGACGCCGCCCTGAAAGCGTGCGTGGACTCCATGCGCAAAGTCCTGTCCTCGCTGTAGGCAGACCGGCCGTTCGGGCGGCTTGAGGAAACGGAAGCGCGTCCGTGAAGGGCGCGCTGGCGGACACACCCGGCGCGGGCGTGTCTGCGGTTCCGGCGTCGCTCCTTCAGGCTTTCGCCTTGACGAGCGCTTTGGTCAAACGGCCTTTCCTGCGATCGGCCACATTGCTGTGGATGATCCCGCGCTTGGCGGCTTTGTCGAGGGCGGAAGTCAGTTTGACAAATTCCGCGCGCGCGACATCCGGCTTCCCCCCGGCGAGGGCGGCGCGGAATTTTTTTTGTTCGGTTTTGATCCCGGTGATCACACCGGCGTTGATTTCGCGACGGCGCACGCTTTGCCGGGCGCTCTTCGCTGCAGATTTGGTATTGGCCATATAGAGTTGTTGGTGCCAGAGGGGAGAATCGAACTCCCGACCAAGGGCTTATGAGTCCCCTGCTCTACCGCTGAGCTACCCTGGCGAGTAATTGGATTTTTAGTGAGTTATTTATTTTACCCGCGCTGCTTTCTGACATTGCGCTACACGTTGTTCTCCTTGAGCGCCGTGAAACGCAAGCGAAGGTCATGTAACCCAAGGTCGGTGAAGAAACCGCGGGTGGAATCACGGGGGGCACTTTATCGCAGTGACCGATTCGCGCAACCGAAAAATCCGGGGCCCATGGCGGCGCAAAGGAAGATATTGCGTCCATTTGATTGTGCCCGACCCCAATCCCACCCCTGACGGTTTCGCCTGATGAAATGACCGGGCGAGCATCTTCGCGCGCTACAAATCGATTGCCCACGCGTATCGTCCGCATATATTGGCCGCCAATAAATCACGAAAGACAAACATGAGAAACCCCTTCACCTCCCGCCTTTCCTCGCTCCGCCGCAACCATGCGGCCCTCATCAAGCGCAAGAATTCGGTGGATGCCTCATGGGACAACGGCGTTTACGAGCGCTACGTGAACCCGGTCATCACCGCGGCCCACGTCCCGCTGGAATGGCGCTACGATTTGAACCCGAAGACGAACCCGTTCCTCCTCGAACGCCTCGGGATCAATGCCGCACTCAATGCCGGAGCCATCGAGTGGAATGGCGGGATCGCGATTTGCGTCCGGGTCGAAGGATGGGACCGCAAGAGTTTCTTCGCCATCGCCGAATCCAAAAACGGCATTGACGGGTTCCGGTTCTGGGATGAGCCCTGCGTGATCCCGGAAACCAAGGATCCCGACACCAACATCTACGACATGCGGCTCGTGAAACACGAGGACGGCTGGATCTACGGCCTCTTCTGCACCGAGCGCCGCGACCCGAAAGCCAAACCCGACGACCAGTCCAGCGCGGTCGCGCAGTGCGGGCTCGTGCGCACGAAGGACCTGAAAAAATGGGAGCGCCTGCCGGACATCAAGACTCCCTCGGCCCAGCAGCGCAACGTCGTCGTCCACCCGGAATTCGTCGGCGGAAAATACGCGCTCTACACCCGCCCGCAGGACGGTTTCATCGACACAGGCTCCGGCGGCGGCATCGGCTGGGCGCTCTGCTCGTCGATGGAAAAGGCCAGCACCGGCAAGGAATCCATCATCGACCGGCGGACCTACCATACGATCAACGAACTCAAGAACGGCCAGGGCCCGGCCCCGATCAAAACCGAGGACGGCTGGCTGCACCTCGCCCACGGGGTCCGCAACACGGCCGCCGGTCTGCGCTACGTCCTCTACCTCTTCCTCACCGAACTGAAAAATCCCGCCCGGATCGTCGCCAAACCGCAGGGCTACTTCATCGCCCCCGTCGGCGCGGAGCGCATCGGCGATGTCTCGAATGTCGTCTTCTCCAACGGCTGGGTCGCCAAAAAAGACGGCACCGTCCTCATCTACTACGCTTCCTCCGACACCCGGCTCCACGTCGCGACAAGCTCGATCGCCCGCCTGCTCGACTACGTGAAAAACACGCCCGCCGACGGTCTCCGCTCTGCCGCCAGCGTCCGGCAGCGGCTCGCTCTCATCCGCGCCAACCGCAACCTCTGAGTTTCCGCGAGCGGTTTGCTGTGAAAAATCCATTCCCCATCGAGCGGGCCCAAAACGAATGTGGAAAGAGGCTGGCCATATCCGCGGCGAGAGTGTAGAAGGATTCCTATGTCATTCCGCAGTGTCATTTCCGCAGTTGTCCTCCTCTCGGCCGGACTATTGGTGGCAACCGAACCGCTGACGAAGGAACAGGTGAAGTCCGCGGTTCTTTCGGAGGCGGTCACCATTCCCACCCCCGGCGAGTTTTTTTCCGCGATGGACGAGCAGGGGCAGCCGAACTGGACCCAATTGTATGCCCCCAAGTCCGCGGGCACCACCTCGAGCCGCGAGCAGATGGCTCTCATGCTCGGGGTCCTGGTCGCCGATGGCTACATCGCCGTCGAAGCCCAGGACGGGCAGGGCGTCAAGAACACGGGCAAGGAGATCATCAACCTCGCCAAGAAACTCAACGTCAGCCAGAGCGTGCTCAGCCGGGGCAACAGCATCAACGACTTTGCGGAGAACAACGACTGGAGCGCGCTTCGCGAGGAGCTGGAAGCCACCCAGAACGAAGTGAAACTTTCCATGGCCGAGCAGAAAGACAAGGACCTCGTGATCCTCGTCACCGTCGGTGCCTGGATCCGCGGAACGCAGGTGGCATCGGACTTTATCGCGAAGAACTACAGTCCCGGGCTCGCCGGGCTTCTCCGCCAGCCCGCGATCGTGGAATACCTGCTGGCCGAGCTGGCCAAGCTTCCCGACCGCATGCAAAAGCAGCCGCTGGTCGCCGAGGTCGAACAGAAGCTCAAGGACATCATCAACCTGGTCCATACCAAAGACCGCACGCCTCCCGCTCCCGATGCCGTGAATGCCGTGGCCGCGACGATGGACTCGCTCGTGAACGACATCGCCAAGGGAAGCAAAGAACCATGAAGACGCCCATCATCTTTTTTCTCTCCGCCTGCCTTCTCACCGCGCAGGAGACCCCGGACTCCCGCGATCGCGGCACATCCCGCAGCAAAGTTCTGGAGCTTGCGGGCGCGTTCGCGAACGACGGCTACAAGATCCGCGACGGATACTGGTCCGGAGTCTTGGAGCCGGGCAAACCCCAGATCCTCGAGGTGAACCTTTTTGCGGGGAACGCGTATTGGTTTTGCGCCGCCGCCCTTGCTCCTGCCAAAAAACTGTCCGTCACCCTTTTTGATGAAAACGGCCGCCCCGTGGAGGGGGAAGTTTTTCAGGATGGCTCGACCTCTGCCGCCGGGCTGCTCCCGGACGTGAGCGGGCGGTATTTCGTGCGCCTGGAACTGGTCGAGGGGGATAAGGCGGAATTCTCTCTCGTCTATTCTTACAAGTAAAAAATGCCGCCGCCAACAGCCGAGAAGCTCAACACCCCGCAGGTCCGGCAGTTTTCTGTTTTTCTCCAAAACAAGGTGGGCGCGCTCCTCGAGGTGGTCAAACTCCTCGACGAGAGCCATGTCGTCGTCCTCGCGCTCAGCATCCAGGATTCCTCGGAATCCGCCCTCGGGCGGATGATCGTGAGCGACCCGGAACGCGTCACGGCGCTTTTCCACGAGAACGACATCCCTTACAGCGACTGCGAGCTGCTCGTCGTGGAACTCGACGAGGGCCCCGGCGATCTGAGCCGCGTCCTCGCCGCTCTCCTGATGGCCGAGGTCAACGTGTATTTCAGCTATCCCCTGCTCGTGAGGCCGCACGGGCGCGCTCTTCTGGCCATGCACGTTGATGACAACGAGTGCGCGAGCTCGGTCCTCGCCGGCGAGGGGTTCAAGCTTCTCGCCCAGGGCGACCTCTCACGCTGAAAACAAGCGGCCTGCCGCCTTCCCGCGAAAAGGCGGCCCCTTTATTCGACCGGGGCGTTCTTCTCGTCGAGGTTGTGGTGGTTGACGACCATCCCGTTGTCGAGCACGTCCACCCTTTCCTCTCTCAGCCGGCTGAAAAACTGGCGCATGTCGCGGATGCCGCCCCACGAAAACCAGACCGCGGTGACGGCGGCGAAGAAGACGGGAATCCCGATCCCCACAACGAACCAGAATTGCGACCACGCGCTGATCGGCCAAGGGGCGATCAGGTTCCAGACCGTTCCCACCACAAACACGACAAACCAGAGGATGCTCCAGCCGAAGAGCCCGCCGGCAAGAAATTTGTCTCCCAAGGTAAAGTGTTCGTCCAAGCCGATGAGCTTGCCCCACGTCACCCGCTTTTTGGATTTTGTTTCATACTTCCTCTCCGAGGCCACCGCATAGGCCCCGCGGTGCAGCATCCGGTCCATGTCAAAATCCTGCCGGCAGGTCAGAAGCGAAACAATCCCGTAAACCAGGCAGGCCGCGATCGAGCCGAAGAACGAGATTTGCGCGCCGTTGAGCGGGAACCCGTCGCCCCAGATCTGCCGCGCAATGATCCCCCCGGTCACAAGCCCCGAGCCGGAAATCAACCCGGCCCACGCTCCCGCCGTTGTCCCTTTTTTCCAATAGAGCCCGCCGATAATGGCCACGCCGGCCCCGCCGACATACAGGGCCTCGGTGACCACCCACCACATCATCACGTATTCGGTCTGTTTGAACAGGCAGCCGAAAAGAAAGGCGAACAACGCCACTCCCGCCATCGACCATCGCAGGAGCCGGATGTGCTCCTCGGGCGCGAAGGGTTTTTTGCGCAGCGGGACCACGACGTCCTGAATGAAGATGCTGCCCCAGGAAAGGAGGTGCGTGCCGTCGCCGCCGAAGACGCCCATCAGCAGAATGATGCAAAGCAGCCCCTTGATCCCGGCCGGAAGCATGTGCTCCACGGCGATGGGGATCGTCATCTGCTCCTGGATTTGCGGCTGGGCGATCTGCGCCACTTCCGCCTTCACCGCCGCGGATTGTTTGGCGAAATCCGGATGCGCCAGATACGTCATCGCGCAGACTGCCAGCAGCGTGATGACCGCAGTGTTTCCCAGCCCCTTCCAGTTCGACATGATGTTTCCCATCCGCGATTCGTGGGCCGTGACGGCCGCCGTGCTGTAGGCGCTCTGGTTTTGCCAAGCCATCGTCCGGTAAATCCCTCCCCAGATTCCCATCAGCACATACCAGATATTGAAATCCTTGAGGCCCATGGAGTCGAAGGGATTGAGGATCGACTCTCCTGGCGGCCGGGCTTGGAGCACATGGCTGATTTCGCCCCAACTGAACATCATCAGAAGAGCGACGATGATCACCAAAAAGAGGATCTGGGACATCATGCCTTCGATGCAGTTCGTGATCATCAGGGTGATGAGCCCGCCGGAAAGCGTCAGCGCGAGGGAAATCCCCAGCAGCACGGCCATCAGCAAAATGTGCGTTGGAAACGACCAGCCAAAAACAGACAAGACCTGCGGCAGCCCGAAGAAGTAGGTCATGAACCTGGCCCCCACGACCGGGATGACCCCGAAGTTCACCATCCCCGCACCGAAGCCCAGAAACCCCGTGAAGATGCGGAAAGACTTGCTGTAACGGATTTCAAAAAACTGGGCGAGCGTGAGCGCGCGGGTTTCCCGGAATCGGTAGATCACCCACCCGCTGGTGCTCACGACAATCCAGACGGGAACGCTCAGCCAGCCCCACCAGGTGAGAATGAACCCCGACTTGGAAATCACCTCGAACATGGCCACAAATACGACGGCCCCGACACCCTGCTCCCCCTTGGCCACGGCCAGCAGGTAGCGCCCCGCGAGCCTTCCTCCGGACAGGAAATCCGCCACCCCTTTCATATACGTCCTCGTGTAGAGAGCGACGAAAAGGAGGAGCAGCAGAGGAAAACAGACCAGGATCCAATCAATCAGTTGCATGGTGGGGAGCAGGTTGGTGCAGGGGGTTCTTTGGGTTCTTTGTGATATCAGGAGGCCATCCGCCCGGACAGAACAATGACCGTGAGCCCGGCTACCAGGCCCGAGCGCGAAAAAATCTCGCGGCTGATCTCCGCGGGCAGCCCGCTGCCAAAAACGTGCTGCCGCCGCCCGGCGCTCCAGTCCACGCGGATTTCTTCGCCGCCTCCCAACTGGTAGCAGACCGGCACCTGGCAGAGAGTGAAGGCCAGGCTCGATGCAGGCAATGCCATTTCCTTCTCGCGGCCTCCGACATCGATATAGGAAAAGGTTCCGCCTTCGGGCAGGAATTCCCCCGCATCGAGTAGCCGCGGCTCGAAATGAAGCCGCCCGTCCCGGACTTCGACTCCGAGCTCGCCGAGGCGTGTGAGAATTTCCTCTTTGACCTGGCCGGTCATGCCCGGCTGTTGTGCTCCCTTGTGGCGCGGCGTGTGGGAATAGGGGTCCGTGGGAAACGCGCCATAGACCTCCGGGGTTTTCCGGAACCCGAGTCCGTCGCGAATATCTTGGCAGGCCAAAGCCAGCCCAGCCTTGGCCGACGGGTCGGAGCCATCGCACGACTTCCAGCATTCCTGCACGGCGAGAAGCAGTTTGGCGACCATGTGCCAGTAGATCGAGCCGAGCCCTTCAAATCCGAAGATCGACCCGCTCCGCCCGGTGAATGCGCTGTGGTGGAAGACCTCCTCCCAGATTTGAAGCAGCAGGGCGCGGTCGCCGAGGACGTCCGCTTCCCATCCAGGACGCCCGGCCATGGCATCGAGTTTCTGTTCGAGATCCGCAGAGTTCGTAAAGTCCGGATGAAAATGCAGCCCGCCTTCGGCATCGGGCACGACCAGGCTGGCATCGGCGGCGTCGAGGAGCCGGCGAATCAAAACCGACCGGTCCGCTGCGTTGGCGGGGAGCCGGTTCCGGGAGAGAAACGGCGTGAGTTCGCGATCCGGCTGGAGCATGTAGCTGTGCTGGTCTTCGCGGTAGAGCGGGCTGGCTTTCAGTGCGCCGAGCAAGCGGAGCGCATCGGCCGGAGCAAGGAACCCGCTGCCGATGGCGGCGGCCTGGCCTTCGAGCATGAGATCGAGGCGAGTCACCTTCGCTCCGCTGTCGCCGACGCCGAGCAGGTTGTAGCTGTGCGCCAGGCCGTCTTCGCGAATATTCGCCCCGAGCGTGGCTTCGACCACCGAGAGGGCCGCGTCCAAAAAATCTCGGATCTCCGCCACGGGGAGCTCTTCCGTATCCGGGCAGCGGCGCCCGTAAATCGCCCGGCGATATTTTTCTCCGGCGAACCCGAAGCGCCGGGTCAACGCCAGGCGCAGCGCGTCGTCCAGAGAGTCGTGCGACCCGGTCGGGCAAGTTCCCAGAGCCGCGGTCAAATCCTCGAGAAACCCGCGCGACGGGAGCGAGAACGGAACATTGCCGGAGGCATTCGAAAAGATCTGTTTGAGGAGCAGGAGATGCCGGCGGAGGTGGAAGACGGTGACGACCGAGAGCCCCCATCCGGCGAGCGCGTTATTGGCGTCGTTCCACTCCGGGCGCTGGGTGTTGAGCCAGATGCCGCCGCCGGGAACGAGGTTGCTGAGCTTGGCCATCACGGGAACGATCAGCTTTTCCGCGAGCGAAAACAGGACCGGCTCGCCGTCCGCGCCGGAGAGAAGTTTCCCGTCATTTCCGATTTCCTCCGCGAGCCGGAGCAGGTCGCCGTGGAGGGCTTCCACAAACGTGATCGAATGGCGCGGATCCCGGAAGAGCGACTCGATCCCGGCGATTTCGTAGGGCACGACCGCGCTGGAATACAGCCTTTCCGCCAGCCCGCCAGCCAGCTTCCCCGGCTCGTGTTTTTCCAGGCACTCGAGAAGGCGCGAGAGATAGACGATCTGGTGGTCGCCCCAATACCCGATCTGGCTCCACGGGTCCTCGGGATCAAGCACCTCCCATTCGAGCCCCTCGCGGGTGATCCGGTAGGGGTTGTATCCGTCTGCGGTCGAGGCGTTCAAAAACACCGCGATCATGCCCTCCAGAAATCGCGGGTAGCTGTGGCCCAGGCTTTCCCAATTTTGAAAAATATCGCGCCAGTTCCCCTGGTATCCGTATGCCGGCCGGCCGCTCTCGTCTTTCAGCCGGATCGAGAACCGGTTCCACGGGCGGCTCGGATCCCCGTGACGCCGGCTGAAGAGCAGGGGAAGGTATTCGCGCGCCAGCCGCATCAGTTGCGGGTCGCCGTTCGAGCGGGCGAGCCGCTGGAGTTCGTCGCGGTCGAGCTTGGCGGGAAGCGACTCCAGCCATGCGCGGTGCCGCCCGGCAACCCGGCGGCTGCGGCCCCGCAAAAACTCCGCAAAATCGAAGGCAGGAAATGCGTGGCCGTCATCCGGCACCCCGCCCCGCATGCAGTTGAAAACCGTGTTCGCAAAGTGGTGCGCGTCCAGATCGGGCTGGGAGGTTTTCTGCAGGCCGTCGGCGGATGCCACCCGCCTCCGCAGGCTTTCCCGGCAGCCCGACAGGCTGGCATCGAGCCTGGCCTCCAGCGACGCGGGATCCCCGGCCTCCCTTACCAGAGCCAGGACGGACGCGTGATCGAGCGCGGTGTCCGCCGCGCACGTCCAGCGATGTTCGGCGCCTGCGGCGATTTCGACCGCGTCCATGGCCAGCCAGGCCCCGAATTCCCCACGCACTTCGTCCTCGGCAACCACGGTGTCCCCCGCGCGGAACGCCGCAATCTGCCGCCCGGAGAGCAGGAAGGAGGGGTCCGGATGCCCGAGCGACCACGCGCAGGTGACGCGGAGCGACTCGCTGGGCTCCGCGCGGTCAGTCACCCCGGAGTTGAGAGTGAAAAGCCCGAGCCCTCCCGCGCGCTCGTGGCGCATGTAGGCGCAGGCCAGATAGCTGAAGCGCGAGTAGAGCGATTCGCTCACCCCCGCCGGAAGCAGTTGGTGAAAGCCGTCGAGGTATCTCACGAAAACCGTTTCGCCCGACTCGTTCGAGAGCGTGCACCGGCGGACGAGGCCGTATCGCCCGCTGACCTCGAGCGTCCACCGGAACCTCAGGCCGTGGTTCGTCTCCTCGAACACGAGCGACGTGCCCATGGCGTGTTTGTAGAGGTTGCGCCGCGCGCCGTCAGCAGGTTCGCCGCGCCACGGCTCCCAGCGCGCGGACCCCGCCACGCACTCGACGTGGAAGATGCTCAGGGCTCCGGCGGACTCGGGGCACGAGAGGATTTTATCCGCAGTCTGGTAGGGAAAGATGGCGTGGTCGGGATCCGTGCGCCCCGCGGTGAAGGCCCCGTTGCTCCCCGCAAAAAGCCAGAGATCCGTGTCGCTCACAATGCTCATCAGAAACGGCGGCATCGCGTGCACATCGCGGATGACAAAATAGGGCTCCCCGTCGATCAGGGTTTTCTCCATCGCCGGCTTTCCGTCCGCGGGAAAAATATTTTCCGGAGGATGCGAAATTTTCCGGTGCCGGCCAGAGCCGGATCGGACAGGTAGCGGGGAATTCATCATTTGACCAGAAACGGGATGTTGTCCACGCTCGCGCTGCCCTTCCCGTCCCGGACGGTGAGAAAGAGCCGGTAGGCACCTGGTTTTCCCGGTGTGCGGAGGCTGACATCGCCGCCTGACTGCGTGACGACGCACCCTTCCACGGGCTGGGGCACGACCTCGGCATCGCCGCCCACATGAGCGGACGTGCTCTCGGGGAGAACAGCCCACTCGTAGGTCACCGCGTCGCCCTCGGGGTCCTCCGCCTGCGCGGAAGCTTTGCAGCCCTGGTTCGCGCCGACCACGGCTTCGCGGAGCGAGGATTCAAACTTCAGGATTTTCGGGCACCGGTTTTCCGGCCACTTGCCCGACCAGGCGCGCACGATGGCATCCACGGTGGGCAGCTTTTCGCCGGATTTCAGGAACATCCCATACCATGTCGCGGTCACCTCCTGCTTGTTTCCCCAGAGAAAAACATAGCTGCCGAGACAGAACCCCGCGCCGTCCTTGAGCACGTTGGTCTCGGTCGCGTAGTAGCTGGCCGCCTTTTCGCGGCTGGTGGGTTCGATGGCCGCTCCCCAGGATGTCTTTGCGGTTTCCCAGTGCCCCACCGGACCGAATTCGGTCAGCACAAACGGCTTCTTCCAGCCCTGATCCATCAGCGCTTTGCCGACTCCGGAGGCCCCCGCATAAGCGTTCACCCCCAGCACGTCGAGCGACGGGTAATTCGCCAGGATTCCTTGGATCTTGTTCGGGGCGGCGCCGGCAATTGCGGTCATTACCGGGTGGTTGGGGTCCTCTTCCTTGATGATGCGCGCCAGCCCGTCCAGCACTTTCCAAACCGCCGGATTCGATCCGTTCGGCCCTTCCATCTCGTTTCCCAACCCCCACATCAGCAGGGCCGGGTGGCCCTTGTATTTTTTCACCGCGCTCCGGACCTCCTCCTGGAGATGCGCGACTTTGGCCGGGTCGGAAAAGTTGAATCCCTGGCGCTCGGCTTTGATCCAAATCCCGGCCGTCACCGCCAGCCCCAGCTCCTCCGCGCGATCCAGCAACGTCTTCCCGTCCACCTTCTCGTCGAGCTGCTCGATGCCCCATGTGCGGATCGAGTTCCCCCCATACTTGACGAGTTCCTCCAGGTTGTGCGTCCCCCCCGCCCCATTGATAAAAAACGGCTGCCCGTCGCGCCGGAGTTCGAATGCGCCAGCCGCATTTTTTTCAACCTTCACCACCGGTCCCGCTCCTGCGGGCAGGGCCGCGGCAAGAAGGATCGCGGAGGGGGAAAAAAACCGGAACAAACGAGCAAAATGCGAGGCGGGAAAAGCGCGGATGGAGCGAGGGAGGAAGGGAGTCATCCAGATTACATTGCATAATTGTGCATTATCTGGCAAGAGGTTTTTTGCCGTGCTGTCCGTCGTGCATAAACTTGCACTCCGCATGCAATCGGTTCATCCTGACGCTGCGCACGCATATTTTTCAAGGGAGGTCCTATGTCCAAAATCAACCAGCAACTGATCGCCGATCGCGCCGGAATTTCCCGGGCGACCGTGTCGAGGTGCTTCACCAACCATCCGGGAATCAACCCGGAAACCCGGGCCACGGTCTTCCGCCTGGCAAGCGAGCTGGGCTACCGGCACATGGAGATGCGCACGGAGTCGAAGAGGAAGGCGGCGACCGGCCAGACGATCGGCGTGCTGGTCTGCACGAAGGTGGAGGAGTATTTCCGGCCGGACTACCAAAGTCCGGGCGTCGGGATCTACGCGGGCATCTGCGAGTATGCCCAGCTCCACAAACTGCGCCTGGATCTGCGCTACGTGAACCCGGCGGACGCGTCGCTCGCCGGGGCTTCCTACCGGGAGATTGAGCCGTTGCAGCGGCGCGCCTGGAGCGGGGCGCTGCTGATCTATCCCTTTCCGCGGAAAGTGGTGGACGGCCTCCACAAGCTCATGCCGGTGGTTTCCTTGGTCGAGCAATATGTTTCCGACCCGTTGGATTGCGTGGACGTCGATCACTTCAAGGGGATCTCCTCGCTCATCAACCGGCTCTACGAGCTCGGGCACCGGCGGGTCGGGTTTTACACGAAGGAATATGACGTGGAGCCGGGGTGGTCCTACCGGCGGTTCAGCGCGTTCGTCGAAAAGATGCGCCGCCAGCATATCCGGGTCCCGGACCAGGACCTCATCAATATCTACCCCACCGTCTTCCCGGACCTCGAAGCCGGCTACGACTACGCCGCGAAGCGGGTGCGCGAAGGGGTCACCGCATGGGTTTGCGCCGCCGACCACCAGGCCTACGACCTGATGGCGGGGCTCAGGGCGCGCGGACTCAGGATCCCCGACGATGTTTCCGTCACCGGCTTCGACGGCATCGAGGCCCCCGCCTCCGAACTGGAACTCACCACCATCATCATCCCCTATCGCGAGATCGGATTCACCGGGACCAAGCGGCTGCATGACCTGATGCGCAAACGGTTCGTTTCCCCGCAGCACATTCTCATCGGGAGCCAGATGCGCGAAGGGCGGACGGTTGCCCGCCTGAAAAATGCCCCGAAAGTCCGCTCGAACCCGACGTGATCGGCGGCCGAAAATAATAGTGCATAAAATTGCATTTTTTAGTTGACTGGATCCGCGGCGAGTGGTTTATTGGAGGTGGATCCACACTCCTCATGAAAATTCCTTCCCTTCTTATTCTCCTCAGTCTCGGAACCCTCGGCCCGGTCCTCGCGCAGGATGCGGCGCCCGCGGCGCCGCTGGACTTCGGGGACTACACCTCCGCGACATTGACTTCGAAAGCCTGGAAGGCGAGCGAGGCCAAAGACTTTGCATCGGCGGCCGGATACACCGCGAAGTGCATCGACATGCACGGCGGCGTGGCGGTCGAGCAGCAGAAGGCGCTGACCGCACCGCTCACGGAAAAGGAGGAGATCTTCAAGCAGTGGGCGTTGAACGACGTGGGAACGTGCTACTTCATCCAGGGCCAGGTCCTCGAAAAGCAGGGCAAAACCAAGGAGGCCGTCGCCTCTTATAAATTTTTGGTGGACAATCTGGCCTTTGCGCAATGCTGGGACCCCAAGGGCTGGTTCTGGAAACCTGCCGCCGCGGCGGCCGGGCGCATCAAAGCGCTGGAATTCGACGCCATGTGAGCGATGGTTGAAGTGTGATCCCTCCGCGCCATGAAGCCCCGACCTCCATCCGGACCGGCTGAGGGGAGCGGCTTTTCGCTCATCGAGCTTCTCGTCGTCATGGCGATCCTCGGGATTCTGGCCGCCGTGACGATTCCCGCGATGAACTCGATCCAAGGGGCGGGCAACGTCACCAAAGCCGCTTACGACATAGCCGGAGTGCTCGAACAAGCCCGCGCGTATGCCATGGCGAACAACACATTTGTCTTCGTGGGGATCGCGGAGACGGACTCCTCCGTGGATGCTTCCGCCAAACCGCAGGTGGCGACAGCCGACCCGACGATTGGAGGGAGGATCGCAGTCGCCGTCGTGGCTTCAAAGGATGGCACGCGCGGGTATGATGTCACAAGCGGCAGCCTCCCGAATCCCGCATGGTCAGACACCAACCTCGCCTCAAACCTCGTGGTGATCGGCAAACTCCAGCGGTTTGAAAACCTCCATCTCGCCCCCAAGTTCTCGACGATCACGAATAGCGGCGGCACGACCCGCCCGAGCGTGAGTTCGGGCAACTATCAAATCGGGAACTCGGCCTGCGCCTCCGTGACCCCGTTCGACTGGCCGATCGGTTCGGCAATCGGCTCCGGCCAATACTCGTTCCAAAAGGTCGTCAACTTCGACCCTCAGGGCGTGGCGAGGATTCAGACATCGGGCAACACGGACACCATCGGCCAATACATGGAAATCGGGCTCCAGCAAACCCGCGGCACGACAGCCTCCTCCAATGTCGCCGCCATCCAAATCGACGGCATGTCCGGCACCACCCGCATTTATCGGCCATGAAAATGGAAAACCGGAAATCTTCAGGTTTCAGTGTTCAGTTTCCAGCCAGGATCCAGCGATTTTTCACGCGGAGGCGCGGAGACGCTGAGGAGAAGCGGATGCGGGGGTATCATCCTTTATCCTTCATCCTTCATCCTTCAGGATTCACCCTTGTTGAGGTCACTCTCGCCCTTGGAGTCGCGTCGTTCTGCCTGCTCGCGGTCTTCGGCCTCCTGCCGACCGGGATCAACTGCAACCGGGCTTCGGTCGAGCAGACGGCGGCCGCCAGCCTCGCCCGGGCGATCGTCGCCGATTTGCGCGCCACGCCCCATAACTCCAACAGCTCCCCGCAATATGCGATCCCGTTCCCATCGGCCTCGGTTCCCTTTTATTTTGGCGAGGATGGAACTGCCGGCACGACGTCCGCCCGGTATCTGGCGACGGTCACGATCAACCCGGCTGCTCCGACGGCTTTCGCGAACATCAGGATCACATGGCCGGCAGCAGCACCGGTAGCTTCGGCGTCCGGCTCCTACGAAGTCACCACCGCGATCGGCCGCAAATAGCATGGCTCGCGGCACGAAAAGCGATCCACTTCCTGTAGCGGAACACGGAACGTGTTTCGTCAGCGCGGGTTTTTCGCCATCGAAATTCTTTCAGAATTCCGCTGTTTCCGGTTTCACCGTTCTCGAACTCCTCGTATCCATGGCGGTGTTTACCATGCTGGCCCTCTTGATCGCCCAGCTTACGATCAGCGCCACTGCGGTCACCACCGGCGGCACCAAACGCATGGACGCGGACAGCCAGGCCCGGCTGATCTTTGACCGCATGGCCAACGACTTCGCGAAAATGGTCAAGCGGCCGGACGCCGATTGCATTTTCGCGAAGCAGCCCGGCAACGACGCGATGTTCTTCTACAGCCAGGTGCCCGCCTATGCCGCTTCGAGCCTCGGCTCCACGACGAAAAACACCGTGGCGCTCGTGGGCTATCGCATCAGCACGAACAGCTCGAAATACCAACCCCCCAACTACGCCGCGGGCTACCCGGTCCTCGAACGGCTTGGCGAGACGCTCGCATGGGATGGCGCTACGAGCAACGACGCGACCGCGGCGCAGGATAACACCTCGCCGGGCGGCATGGTTTTCTTCGCCTATCCGACCGGCTCTGCCACCCCCGACCCGGCCAGCACGCTGGATGGAAACTGGTCGAAGACCATCGGCACCGCCGCAAATCAGTATGCCGATGGGGCGGACAAGGACTACCATGTCCTGAGCGACACGGTTTACCGGATGGAAATCGCATTTCTTTTGACCGACGGAACCGTTTCGACGTTGCCGGTGACCAATCCCTCCACGACCACCAACAATCTCGCGGCGACCGCCGCCCCGACGGGGGCCGCCGACCGCTCCGCCGGCTACACAGTGGGTTCGCGCTGGCTGAATACCACGACAGGCCGCGGCTACATCTGCACGGATGCCACGGCCGGGGCGGCGGTCTGGAATCCGATCGGTGTCCAGGATGTGTCGGCAGTCATCGTGGCCATCGCATTGCTCGACAATACCAGCCGAAAAATCGTTGCGGGCTACGACGGCATGGCGTCCGCCCTGCCCGATGCGTCCGGCACCACGCCGATTGCCAAAACCTGGAGGAGCGGCAATTATCTGACGGGCGGCGGCATCCCGCGGGCCGCCGCCTCGCAAATCCGCATCTACCAGCGCACGTTCTCCCTCAACAAATGACAAAGAAAAAATCTTCGGCGGGCGAAAAGAACCCCGGAGCAAGCTCCGGGGCATCTGGAGGGACCGCCGCTACCCGCGGACGGCACGGCGGGCGTCCCTCCAACAATAAAGCGAGCTTCGGGGTCGCAGACCGTTCCTCGTCGGCCGCAGCCCTTGTCGTTGTCCTCGCCTTTGTCGTGTTGCTGACCGCCCTGGTGCTGGCCTTCTTTTCCCGGGCCATGAGCGAGCGCGTGATTTCCAACAGCAGCGCCAGTCAAACCAAGGTGGAGATTTTCGCCCAAGGGGCTGCGGACACCACTATCGGCGATCTCCAGCAAGAGATCGCCGATGGCTCGACGGCCAACCCCATCGTGACAGGCAGCGTCACCAACACCATCTACATCCCCAAAGCCCCGGCCAACGCCGTCCCCGCGCTGGTGGGATCCTCGGGAACCAACGGGCTGCAAAACCTCGTCAAGCGCAGCGCGGGCGGCCAGCCGTTTTACACCGGCGGAACAAACCGCGCGTCTTCGGCATCCACGACAAACACCTCCCAGAACGGCCGCTCGATCTCGCTCGCCCGCTGGAACAAGCCGCTGCTCGTGCCGCCGGCCAGCGCGTCGAACCTCGCGCCCGCCGCCTCGATGGGTTTCACCGCTCCCGACTGGATCCTCGTCGGGCGCGACGGGTCCAATCCGACGGCTGTCACTGCCAACTCGACGGACGCAAACTATGTCGTCGGCCGCTACGCCTACGCGATCTACGACGAAGGCGGCCTGCTGGATGCGAATGTGGCGGGGTGTCCTTCGACCGCCACCCCCGCGCAATCGACATACAAACCCGCCCTCTCCTATGCCGACCTCACCCAGGTCGGCCTCACGCCAACGCAGGTGGACAAGCTTGTCGCCTGGCGCAACTGGGCTTCGACCCAAGCGCCCGGCTCTTCCTTTTCCAGCCCCGGCTTTACCGCGGCATCCGGGACCAACTACTACAAATCTGTCCTCGCAAACCCGACAGGTTTTCTAAGAACCAGCGGCACCGCATTGAACAACGGCCAGTCCGACCGGATGTTCGCCAGCCGCCAGCAGCTCATCAGCTTCCTGCAAAACGGGCTCGGCCTCTCCCCCGCCAGCCAGGCGTTCCAATGCCTCGCCACCTTCACCCGCGCGCTCGATCAGCCGTCGTTCGCGCCCGACCCCAACCGCCCGAAGATCGTCGGAAGTGGCCTTCCTCCCGCCGATGCGGCAGCGTATCAGGGCAATAATGCTTATTGGAACGGCGAGCCATCCATCAATTTAGTTGGAACAGGGGGATTTCTTTCGGTCCGCGTGCAGACGGCATTTTCCCGGCGCGATGGCTCCACAGCCGCGGTGGGCGAGCCGCTCGTTAAAAAAAGATTCGCCCTGTCGAATCTCTCTCTTGTCGCAACGACGGCCACAAATACCGCCAGCGCGGCAACTCAACCCCCGGCCACCGATCCGATCTTTTCCCGCTTTGGCCTCTACCGCGCCGACAGCTCAAAACCGTGGATTTACAACCACGGGGCCAACTTTATTATGACACTCGGCCAAGTCGCCGCGCTGGGCGGGGCCAGCGCGCGTGAGCCCGACTTCGCCGAACTGCTCAAGGCCGCCATCAACGCGGGATCTGTCGGCAAAGGCGCCTTTACCAACCAAGGCAATAACTACTCTTACACCGTCGATGTCTCGGGCGACCGGCAGATCCTGCAGATCATGGCCAACCTGATCGACCAGGCCAAGGCCGACAACTACCCGACGGCAATCCTCCCGTTCAATAATGCCGCATCGACCGCGCCCGTCTTCGGCACGCAGGATCTGCCTTATTTTTATAACTATCATTTCTTCAGCGTGACAACCAAGCTGCCCTCCCCGCTTCTGAGCGCGGTAGATACAGTTCTTAAATCACTGCTGGATCCCGCCAAACTTGGCACGGCGAACCACATCAGGGCCGCCGCGCTGACGGATCCGGGCAAAGCCTCCTACATGATTGTCCCGCAAATCTGGAGGCCCCACGACGCCAACACCCCGCAAGTAACCGGCCCGACAGTCTTCCGCGTTCTGGCGGAGACGACCGATCCCACCGGCACGCTTGGATACTGGAAGATCAAGGCCGCGCCCGAAATGAACGGGCAGGCGTTTGATGGGGCTAACGATATCGCGGCGGCGAACCCGCCAGACTCTGCAAAATCCACGCCAGTTCAACTCGATGCGAGCAACGGCACCCTTCAGTTCGCTGACTCAAGCAATGGGCGCGCATTCCGGGAACCCACTCTCTTATGGCGGGATGGCATCCCTGGTGGCGTCAGCCTTTCCGGGATATCGCGCACCGAGGATGTCTCGCTAACCGGAAAAACCTATTTTGGGATTCTCGTTGGCGACGCCCAGGTTTCCTGGTCTGCCACGATGAATGGCGTCACTTATGTTTGCCAGTCCTCCACCATGCAAAGGGGGACGTCCGTCGCCGGCCCTCCCGGCTCGATCCCTGACAATATCACTTTTCGGATGCAGTATCAGGACGCCAGCGGGAACTGGGTCACTTACCAGAATGCCTTCGCCGAGGCGACTTTGCCAGACGTCCCCGGTTACGCTCTCTTTGTCAATACAGCCGACTGGCCAAACAAAGAGTATGACAACCCGCTGAATATCTTTTGGGGCGGCTCGGCGCTGAGCGCTCCGCGCGGCGGGCCATTCGATCCGCGCTCGAGCCGCTTTGCAACACCCGTGCGGGGGTTTTTCGACCAGGATGACCCGACTCTGAACGGCAACCCGACCCTGGACGCGGTGACCATGAAAAACAATTTGCTCACACTGACAGCCACCGAGAACCAGGCGGTCGCGAACAGCAACTTTGTTCTCATGGTTACGCAAAGGCCCTCCACATCACGCGGGCAGTATTACAACTGGACAAATCCCGCGGCCTCATTAGCAGCACAGCAAGGCTTTTATTCCTCGTCTAATTTTAACAACAGCGGAAACTTCGGCGGGTTGTTCAGCCAGAACAATCCGGCGATCATGTTGGCCGGGGGCGTCCAGAACTACTACGAGGACCCCGACGGCATCTGCCGGCGGGCCATGGGAGGATACGTGCCGGCGAGCGGGTCCGCTTCGGGCTGCCTCACGAATACCGGCTCGACGGTCGGCCTGCCGCTCGCCACCGCGTCGAACTCATTTGCCAACGGGCTTGGTTCGCCGACGTCACAGAGCCAGAGCCGCCCGATCATTCTGCACCGCCCGTTCCGCAGCGTAGCCGAAATGTCTTACGCTTTCCGGGGATCTCCCTGGAAGAATATCGATTTCTTTACGCCGGAGAGCGGCGACACCGCGCTCCTCGACGTCTTCTGCGTGAACGAGCCTCCGGCGGATGCGATGGTTGCTGGCAAGGTGGACCTGAACACGAGGCAGGCTCCGGTGCTTCAAGCAATCCTGGCCGGGGCGTATCGCGACGAATGGGCGAACTTGCCGACGCTCCCTGCCAGCGGAGCGCTTCCGGCACTCAGCGCAACGGAGGTGCAAAATGTGGCCAACAAGCTCGTCGGCATCACCACGGCGAGCGATGCATGGCGTGGCCCCCTGACGAATATCGGCGATCTCGTCGGACATTTCGTCCCGAATGCTGGTTCAGCCAGCGGGGCGGATGTTTGGCAATATACCAGCCGGAACCCCGCGGGAAGCGGCCAGACTTACACTTATGCCGGCCTGAGCGGCGCGCTCGATTCGTCGGTCTATACTTCTTCGTCCTCCACCTCCATCCAACGGTTTCGCGAAGCCGCCATCCGGCCGCTGGCAGCCTGCGGCCAGACACGCGTGTGGAACCTGTTCATCGACGTCGTCGCGCAGACGGGCAAGTTTCCACAAAACGCCTCTGCCCTTTCCAACTTTTTGGTCGAAGGTGAAAAACGCTATTGGGTGCACGTCGCCATCGACCGCTTCACCGGCCAGGTCATTGACCGGCAAGTGGAATTGGTCACAGAATAATCATGCGCGCGACACCAGTCATCACCAGGTTCATCCGCTTCTGCAAATTTTCAGGATATTTTGCCGGGCTTGCTTTGGCCGCAAATGCCATCGCGCAGCAGGCGGCGGAAACGCCGCAAATTCCGACAGGCAAACTCCTGCTGCCGCCGCCCGAATATTCCCAATGGGGGGTCACCTATTCCTACCCGCAAGACAGGTCCAAGGAAGGCGCGCTTCCCGCGCTCGAAAAATCCCTGCCCCGGAGAGTCACAACAACCAAAACGTGCGACATCCTGCACGAGGAAACCGTGGACGTCGCCGGGGTAAAATCCGACAAGTGGCAGGCCGGAACCACGTTTTACCTCAAACCTCCCGGTCAGAATTACTGGGGGGAATACGACCGGGCATGGTATCACAACAACCTTCCCACATCCGCCGCATTGCAGCCCGTGCCGCTGAAAGGATTTCAGGATCTGGACTGGATCGGCCGCGATACCTACGCCGGATCCATCAAGCAAAACGGCGCGGAGTATTTTGTTTTTGTTCCTTCCAATGCGGGTAGCCTGGATGTCGGGAATCCGGCCGCGCTGCACGCCCAGCCTGTGATCGCCTATGTGGATGCCGCGACGCGGCTGCCGGTGCGATTCAAGAACGGGGACGTGATCAGGAGCTATGCCTTTGCGCCCGAGGCTCCGCCCCCGCTCGCTTTGCCGGCCGATCTCGTCCGGGAAATCCGGGATGGAAAAGAACGCCGGGCAAAGGTGTTCGTCGCCCCTAAGCGGGAATATTAGCTAATTCGCGGCGCTCGCCGGGGCGGGCAATACTCCGGATTGCACATGGAGATCGTCCACGTATCCCTTGAACCCGCCGAACCGGACCGATAGCGCTTCTCCCCTTAGCGGGAGGAGCTTGGCGCTGCCGAGCAGGCGGCCGTCTTCCCACATCTGGAACGCTCCATCCGCCCCGAGACTCATCTGGTAGAAATGCCATTTTTTCGGAGAGAGCGCGTCCTTGAGCTGCTCCCAACCGACAACGGCATAGCCCTTCTCGTCCGCGACATCCGGGGCGACCGGCTTCGGCCACTTGCTGGTGCGGAACGCCACGGCCCGCTTCCCGCCTTGCAGGATCGCCGCGATCTCGCAGCTATCTGCCCCGAAAGAAAATTTCTCGCCGAAGAGCCAGAACGAGACGGTGATCCCGGCCGACACATCGGGCGTTCCCAGGTCCACCTCCACAAAGGAATCGAAGTCGTTGAAGTGCAGTGCGCGGCCTGACAGCTCGCGGTTCCAGCCGACGTTCGCGCCCGTGCTGTCCACCGATCCGGTCACCTTGAGGGTTGGGATTTTTTCGTTTTGTCCTGCGGGCAGCCTGCCTTCGGGCAACTCATCGAAAGAAACGAGCGCGATCGTTTTTGGCGTGGCGGCGGCAGGCGCGGCGGAGTTCGCTTGCGAGACCGCCATGTCGTGCCGGGCAAAAACCCGTCGCCCATCCGGCCAGACCGCCTCGACTTCGAGATACCCGGGGAATGCGTCGCCGACACTTCCCTCGAACTTCGGGCCGAAGACCGGCTCGCTGCCGCTCGCCTCCCAGACGACCTGGGCTTCCTCCAACGGCGGCATTCCCGGCGCTTCCAGAGTCGCGCTAAATTTCTCGCCGGAAGGGATTTTGTCCGGGGCCCCCGTGATTTTTCCGGCCGCCGACTTCCACGGTTTGGACGGAGCTCCTGCCTGGCCGAGCAAATACATGTAGGCCGCCAGATTGCGGGCCTGCGTGGTGATCGTGAACTCCGCAGACACGTTAAAAGCATCGGTGCCCGAGCGGTCGTAGAACGGGAAATTGGCGCCCAGCTCGGGATAGAACAGGCTGTTCAGCCCGTTGCGTCCGTCCATTTGATATTGGTAAAGATTGTGCGGGCCGCCGAACACGTTGCCGAACGGAATCCCGGATGGCGGCAGGACGCGGTCGTCGTTCTCGGCGTATTGGTGGACGATCTCGCGCATCCACCGGTTGCCGGTTCCGGACACAAACGGCCGGTTGGAGGGGTTATCTCCGAACTCGTAGCCGGAAGCGTCGCTCAGGGTCCTGATCGCCTTGGCCCGCAGGCTCTCGTCCAGCAGGGCTGCGGGAACCACGTCGAACGCGCCGTCCATCGCCCAGAACCAGCCGATGGCGCGGAACCGTTTGCTCTCGAGGGGAACCACGATCCCGTAGGAACAGGCTTCCGCGCGACCGATCTGCGCGTTCCCGGCATCGATCACCTCCTGCCGCATTTTTTTCAGGTATTCTGGATCCTCTTTGCCGCCGCCGGGCCGGCCGGACAGTTGGGCAAACGCATAAACTCGCGCGGCGCTGCCGTAGGATTCGGGAAGGTGCCACCAGCCCCAACGCCGGGAATCCGAACCCTGCGGATCCGGCCACCATTGCTTCAAATCGTTCTCGTAGGATTTGTCGCCGGTGGCTGCAAACATGGCCGCGGCCGCATACGCCATTTCATCGTGGTGGCCGAAAAGCGCGCCGTAGTGGCTGATGAGCTGGCTCGACCCCTCGTAGCCGTGCGCGGCCACCGCCCGCCGGAGGAAGTCGTAGCCTTTCTTCGCGGCCGCCATGTAGCGGTCGGCATCTTTGGGAAAAAACTTGCGGAACGACGGCGAGCTTCCCATCTCGGCCAATGCCCCCACGGCCTCGGCGGACGAGATCATGTTCTTCGGGAAGACGACCTGCGGGTCGCCGTTCTGCGGGAGAACGTCGCCCTCGTATTTCCGGTTCTTCGGATAGACGAGGAAATAAAATCCCCCGTCTTCATCCTGCATTTTCGCGACAAAATCCGCCTCCCACTTCGCCATCTGCAGCGTATCGGGAATCCCGTCTCCGCTCTCGGGGATCCCGAGGTTGTCGGGCTTTTCGCCGGGAATGCAGTCGGACGCAAACGCGAGATGGTGGATCTGCACGCACGCGCTGTTCATGTATTTGCTGTAGTCGCCGGCATCATGGAACCCGCCGCTCACATCGACCTTGCCGTGTCGCACGAACGGATAAAGGCTGGCATCGACGTTGGCCAACTGGGCTTTTTCCATCGTCTTGAGGTTTTTGTTCGTCGCCTCGAACTGCGGATCCATCGTGGGGATCTCGGCCGGCGCCGTGTGGCAGGCCGGGTGGGTGAACCGCGTGAACGGCAGCTCGTTGGCGGCCCCGCAGAGCTGGTGGTAAATCCCCAGCGCATAAGCGCGGGCGGCGTAGGCCACAGCGTCGTCATGAATCCGGAAACCCGCCGATCGCCCGAGCCCGGGAATCTCGATCATGTATTCGCCGGGGGTCTTGAAATCGCTGAAGTCCGCGAGGAACACCTTCTGATACTCCCCGTCCGGCCAGCCATCTTCCTTGGCCGGCACCAGCTTTCCGGACCACACGTTTTTCCCGTCGGGGGTGACAAGCGAAAATTCGCGGGCCGTCATGTCGAGCTCGCCCAGACTGCCGAGGAACAGGCCGACGCGCGCCAGCTTCGGCAGCGCGGGCGCGTAGCCGATTTGGTTCACATGGATCGCGGGATTAAAACCGGTGCCGGTCCAGGTCGCTTTCAGAGCCCCGTTCCCGGGCCAATACGCCGGACCCTTCGAGCGGATTTCGACGCTTTCCCCGACGGCCAGCGCGCGGTCGAGTTTCAAAAACAGCGAGCCGATCGCGCGGACGTCGAACCCGTGGAACGCGGCGAAATCGAGGACCTGCCGGTAGCCGGTTTCCGCCACCTGCACCGGCCCCCAGGCTGATGTCGCCGAGAATTCCGAGGGCGCGGGAACCTGGACCTTCCCGTCCTTTCCGAAAAACTGCTCCAAATGGACCAGCGGGCCACCCATTTTTTCTTTGGTGCCGACGATCCGGATCTCGACAAGGTCCGGCGCGAGCATCCGGGCATCCCATTCGCCGGCCTTCGGCAGCGCCACGGGCGTGGGAAAAAGCCGGTCCGCGGAATCCGCCGCCGCGCCGGATTTTCCGATCAGCAACACCGCGACAATTGCCGGGACGATAAAACGCACGAGCGGAAATCCTCCGCGACGGTTCAGGGAACAAGGGGGCAGGTTCATAATGTATTAGGCCGAAAACGGATTTTAGACAGAATTAACAGAATGGACAGAATTCAGCGGAAGTGACTTGCAACAAGAGGAAGAGGACCATTTCAGGACAGTGTGGATTCCGTGTAACTCATTCCGTTAATTTTGTTAATTCTGTCAAAACTTCTTCAATCGCTGGATCCGGGATTAGGCTAACAATTCATCGGCATCGCGTCCAGGTGAGCGCGGAGCTCATCGAACGAGCACCAGCTTTCGCGCGGCGGCATCGGGAAAAGGCCGGTGCCCCGCAATTGCGCCGCCAGCTTCTCGTTGAATGTTCCGCGGGCCGTCAGGAACTGGCCCCACCAGGAAAAGTTCCACCGCACGTCATCGTGGACCGGCGAGAGCCGCTCGCGCCAGCAGGCCGGAAAATAGGCCAGCCACCGCGGGTGCCCGTTGAGCCATGTCCCGGTCTGAACCTCGGTCGCCCCGAAGTCCCGCGCGGCCCCGTCCATCACGTTTCGCAAACAGTCCGCAAGATACGAAGGAGGATGGAAGATCGAGCCCGGCGCGTTGGCATTGGCGATGTGAAACCCGACCCGCTGCGGCGTTCCCGGCATCGGGTCATCATACGTCAGGCTCCCGCACTTGTAATCCAGGACATACGGCCGCTCCGAAAAATCCCTCTCGCAGCGTGCATCGACGGTAGGCTGGAAAATCCTGAACCCCTCGTCCTCGAAACGTGCCGCATCGCCTTTCGCGGACTCCCAGAGCGCCTGCAACTCGTCTTCCAGCGCCAGCCAGCCCGGGCTCTCAAAATGGAAGGCCCTGGGGTTCATCCCCTCCGGATTCAGGTCGGACTTCCGGTAAATATCCACGCGCTCGCGGAGCACGAAGCGCAGGTCCTCCTCCGGATACGTGTGCAGCCGGCACCAGAGATACCACACTTTGAGCCTCACGATTTCGTGGAGGTATTCGCGGTGCTCCGCGAGGGTTTTCGGACGGGCGTCCTCCGCTCGGGAACAGGAGTTTTTTTTCGGCATCATGATTTTCAAGTCCCGAGCCGCCCGGCCACCGATCCGGGGGCCGGATCGTTGAGGCCGGAGATTTCGATGCTTCCGGCCGCCTTCAGCGTCTCGTCAGTCCCATTGCGGAGGCGGCCTCCGCAGCCGGTCAATGCCAGTTTTTGGGGGGAGTGATTCATGATTGATATAATGTATAGCTGTCTATTTTAAGATCTGCAATTTCCATTTTCGAGGGACTTTCAATCGTATGGGTTTTCAGGTAGGTGAGGAAGAAGAGCCCCCGCCATTCGGCCGGCATGCAGGAGCGCGGGCGGGACGCTCCTTTTTGCAGCAAAGTGAACGCTATCGGGCAAGATGCCCGCGCCAACCGCAGGACCTCACTCGCTGTTGATTAGACCCCTTTCAGCCACGCTTATTCGCGCGGGCGATATATCCCCCTCTTCATAATCCTGTTCGCACAGGGTTTTTGGAAGAATTGACGCCGGTTAAAAAAGGCAGATCCGCTTGTATTGACATTGACAGTGCAGCAAAGATCGTGTCACTTACGATAGACATCTATCTGGATTGCCTGCTTCATGTCCCCTCCCTTCCATCGAACACCATTCCGATCCGGCGATTCTGCGTTCAGTCTTCTGGAGCTTCTGGTCGTGATGGCGATCATGGCGGTCCTCCTGACGATGACGATGGCGGTCGGGCCCGGACTTCTGAAATCCACAGCCATGAGTTCGTCGCTTTCCTCGGTGGCCAGCGCGGTTTCGCTGGCCAGGTCGGAGGCGATCCGCACGCGCAAGCAGACGTATTTCGTGCTCGCGCCCACGAATTCCGGCACGCTCGATGAGCGGAGCTACACCTCCTACGCCGTGATCCGCCAGGAGGATGCCTCCGGGACGAACTACCGCTATGTGACGCCTTGGAAGAAGCTTCCCACCGGAGTGCTCTTCAACCCGACGAATTCCCTCACGCCGTTGGCCTCTGTCACCAATCTCCCCTATCCCAACGAAAACGGGAGCGCACAGACCATGCGTGTCATCAGCTTCGTTTCCGACGGCTCGTTGGACGAGGATCTGCACCCACAGATTCCGGTGCTCCCGTTCCAGATAGGAACCCGTTTGACAGCGACCGAGCTACCGGCGTATCAAGGGCAATATATCACCAACCAGATCACCGTCCAACGCCTGAGCGGGAAGGTGAAGGTGGTGAGAGCCGGAGACCAATAATGAATGCCGCCCCCATGAAAGCCCGCGCGTTTACCCTCGTGGAAATCGTGCTCGCCCTCGGGCTGGTGAGCTTTTCGATGCTCGCGATCTTTGCGCTCGTCGCGCAGGGGCAGAAAACCAGCCGGGAGTCCCGCCTCGAAAGCGTGGCCGCTCTCCTCGCGGGAAAGGCGAGCAGCCGGCTCCGCGCGAGCGCCGCATGGAGCAGCCCCATCGCAGAATACACCAGCGGCAGCACGCTCGCGGATATCGCGGCGAACTCGGCGGCCGTGATGATCACAAATTACTACGATTTAAATCTCAACCCCGCTGATCCCGCCAGCCCGGACCGCCAGTTCGCGCTGGCCACCGAGGTCGGGCCGGTCTCGGCCGCAGGGCTTTCCTCGACGAACACGGAGGTCTCCAGCGCCCTCGCCACCCTCGGGTCCGCCGGGAATACCGTCTATCTCAACATCACGGTCGCCTACCCCGCCCAGGCCCCCGACGCCAACCGCTCGAAGCGGTTCTTTTCCTCGATCATCACCCGCACGTCCACCAACTGACACGGATGAACCCCGAACAAGCAACCTCCGCGAGCCCATGCACTAGGTTAGAAACTACCTCCCGTGGCATGGGCATCCTGCCCATGCGAAACACAACACATGGGCAAGATGCCCATGCCACGAACAAGTTTCTAGGCGGCAACATTGGGTTTACCCTTCTCGAGATGCTGGTGGCCACGGCGATTTTTTCGTTGATGATCCTCATGCTCCTCCAGCTCACGAGCGGCCTCATGTCCAATGCCAACCGCGTGGATGAAAACCTTCAGATCGACCAGGAGGTCCGGATCCTTTTTGACCTCATGCGCCGGGACCTCGCCCAAGCCCGGATCGGAACCAACCAGAACCAGTTCTTCGGCACGGCCACCAACGTCTGCTTCGTCTCCTCCTCCTCGCACCTCAAAACCAACTACGTCTCCGACCAGCGCCTCGTCACCTACTTCTACGCCAACAATACAATCTACCGCGCCGTCGTGGACCCCACACTGACAAACTACCCGACCGTCTGGAACCCGATCCAGCCAAGCTGGTGGACCCAGCCGGGATTCGTGACAAATGTCGCAACGAACGCGAACGCGGAGGCCATGCTCACGGGGGTTTACCCTTATGATGCCAGTTGGAACAACGGCAACCCGTTTTCCTACGCTTTCAGAGGCACTAACACTAATAGCGCACCCTCCAACCCTCCCAGCGGGCTCACGATCGGTTTCTCGGTGGCGAGCCGGCAGGCGACCCGGTCCGGAAGAGACGCCGTCAACACCAACGACAGGAAGCAGATGAAATACGACATCGAGCTCAACATCCCGCCGCCATTCAACCCATGAAGCTCCTCGCGCGATTCCGCAAA
>Ga0073936_10000703_pt1 | contig 52252 bp, 55 predicted proteins | sample AliMusrvi5mmetaG_FD_87041 | JGI IMG/M metagenome (GOLD analysis project Ga0073936, IMG submission 87041) | Freshwater lake bacterial and archeal communities from Alinen Mustajarvi, Finland, to study Microbial Dark Matter (Phase II) - Alinen... | ecosystem: Environmental > Aquatic > Freshwater >...
ATATTCCTCGTAGCTCGCGTAGTCGCGCCGCAGGGTATCGCCATCCTTTTCATTCTTCCATCCGCCTTCTCCGTGGTGCTTCTTGCGGACCTCGTGCTTGTCCCGCTCGTGGTCATACTTCGCATCCTGCATCCTGCGCAGCTTCCGGATGTAGCCGTATCCGCCGGGAGTGCAAAGGTGGAGCGCGGTCTTGATCCAAAACCCGGGGTGGACCGGGCGGATCAGGGAATGTCGGAGATAGGCCATGTGGGTAACTTGGGAAACCAGCGGTGGTCAGGCAAGAGAATTGACGGCGCGGGTATTCGGGTGCCTGCGCCCGAACGAGGGAAGCGTCATCAGCACGAAGAGCGTGATGGGTCCCTCGAAATAGAGGTGGTCGTATTTTGCCGGCCCCACATAGTGACGGCACACGGAATCCGGCCGGCGAAAAATATTCCAGGTGATTTCGTATTGCGGCGGGAGCGGGCCGCCGCGATTGAATGCGGAGGCGCTCAAAGCATACAGGGTTTGCTCGAAAAACTGCGGGTGCCAGGCGGTCTGCTCGAACGTCGCCAGCAGCTTTTCGCTCATGTCCAGATCGATTGCCTCGCGGCAGATGCAGAGCAGCCCGCTGTTGAATTTCTCCCAAAGCCGGACCCCGAGAGCGGGCTCAATTTGCTCGCGGGGGAGGCAATAGACCTCTTTGATATCCTCGTTGTAGTAGCAGACTCTTTCCGCGCCTTCCGCCCATTCGAGCAGCAGATCCGGGCGTCGGAAAAAGAAGAGATCCGCATCCAGGATGAGATATTTGTCCGACGGCGCAAACGCCAGCGGATCAAAAAACTTCAGAAAGAGATTGTGTCTGCTCCGGTTCCGCAGGCAGGCGGGGTGCCCGGAGAGAAGCCGCCCTGCCGCCACGTCCGCCTCCGCGCGCGGCACAAACCGCACGCCCTGCAGCTTCGCCTCGATGCGGGCGCGGGAACGCGCGTCAACCGATCCGTCTTCATGGACAAAAACCTTCCATCGCTTTCCTGAGAAATACTCCAGGCTCAAAACCGACATCAACCCCATGCGCCAGGTTTTTGACGACACGAGGATGTGGACGGAAACCGGGATCTCCTGACCTTGCGGCCGCCGCCCGGCGGCGACAATGATCGGCGCGATCAGACGCCAGCCGACAAAACGCAGCAAGGCGCGGGCGGACTGGCGGAGAAAATCTGTCATGCGATGAACATCCAGAGACATCAGAAACAATCCTCTGTGGCCTTGTTCCAGGAACAGACAAGCTCGCTCGACCCCGATGCGGCGAGCCATTTCTCAAAATCCACGTGCAGTTTTCCCTGCCGCATGCAACCGCTCCAATAGATAGGATACGGCCCGAGGTAATGTCCGAACATCGAGAACCGGCGCACCTCGGCGGCATCACGCGCGGCTTTCCCTCCAGAATGTTTTGCCAGGAAGAGTTCCGCATCCGCCGCGAACCGGATCACGGAATTGCGCAACAGAGTGCCGCGCGAACGGGATTCCGGGTCGAGCGATGCCGAGCCGCGGACCCGGAAACACCGGCCCGCGATGGAATCCACGCGGGGGTCGCCCGGCATGTCGCGGTGGCGTTCGAAATTCCACGGGGTTCTCTGGCCCTGCGGATAGGTCTCCATCCGGGATTCCAGCAGAGCCTGCAAAACCCCGAGATTCCAGAGCCCGGGATGGAGCGAGAACTTCCAGCGATACGAAGGGGAGGTCTTTTCGAGATGCGCGAAGGCCGGCCCCAAATCCTCTCCTTCCCTGCGCCGGTGCTGGCCGTATCCGAGCAGACCGATGCAGCCTGCGCCGAGGCGCTCCGCCAGCGCAGGCAGGCGATCGTTCAGGAATTCCGCATGGCAACGGCCCACCGGCGGGTGGTCGTCCAGAATCATGTAGGCGTGCGAGTAACCCAAATCGCTGAGACGCCGGACGGCCTGGAGGTTTACGCCCATCCAGTCCGAGGAATCCCCGTCAAATCCGAGGCTCTGTTCATCGCGCCGGGTAAGCCCCGCGAAGAAGACCGGCGGATGGTTTGCCCACTCGCTGTCGATCCGCCCGAGAGTCCAGCGTGCCAGTTTCTCGTTGCGATCAAACGTGCTGATCAGAATGCAGGTCATACGGATATCGCCACGATCATAGCGCTCTCACTCACCCCGTTTCAAGCAGCCCGAGGGATGGTGTGAGATCAGAAATTTGCCATGGAATTCAGGGCAAACCGAACCAACATCCGCCCAATACCCCCCGGCCATCTCAAAGATCCTTGAATCCCCCCCACCCGGCATCCCGCAGGCGAGCGCGTCTGAGGAGCAACTCGCCGGCGAACCACCGGGAAAATTTCGCAGCCCCCAATCCCGTGGGATGCACCCCATCAAACCAATACTCCTTCTGCAAGAACGGCTGGAGCTGGTCGGAGGAGGGCGGCCCGATCATAATGGCTCCCTCCGGCAACGACCTCGAAAAGCGCCGCTGGTAAACCGCACGCTGGGGTTCGAGTGTCGGCATCGCAAAAAATGCAACGGCATCAATGTCGCCACCCAAGATCAGTTTTTCATAGTGGAAACAGGCGAGCCATCCGGGAGGCAGGCTGCTCCAAGGTAACGATTGCTCTGTCCCGGGGATCCTGGCGGAGGATTTGACCATCGTGTCGTAATCGAAGCCGGGTTTGGTGCCCGACAGAGCATGAAATGCCTGTGTCCGCTTCTTCCAAACATCGGGATTCATATCGGAGAGGGCCCCTGCGCAGAAACGGTTCATGAGAAGCCTTTCGCCGATGAGCCTTCCATAATGGGAAAGACTCGAAACCCTTTCCAGCAAGGGGATTTCCTCCGGCAAAGAAGCAGCAAACGCCCTCAATACTTGAAGCGCATTTGACGGGTTCATGTAAACTTTGGCCCGTTCCTGATACTCGTCCTTATCAAAAAGACTCAGGGGATTATTGTCGTAGGTATCGAAGACTTCTTTGAGGAGAACGACACGGGCATTGCGGATTTGATTCCTGTCTGCGGGGGATAGGTTCCGGAAGAAAGCCCCGATCATAAATGTTCTCTCAAAATGATTGGCCCCGGAGATTGAGAGCTGCAAGACGACGGGGTCCCAGCCTTGAGCTGCGAGAGCGGCCTCCACTTCCCTGTTGTCGATACCAAACGCGGTGATGCTGCTGCCTTCGATGATCAAGATATCTTTTTCCCACCACTTCGGTTTCTTTTGCAAATCGCGGACTTGGGCACGGACCTTCCGGGCGGCGTCGGAGTTGATGAAGACCTGTTCGTCCGGTATGGTCGCGCGAAGACAGAGGAACAACGCCAGCACCCCGGCAACCGCCAGTATACAGGGCCAGACCGGAATCCGGTTCCCGGAATATTTCACGGAAGAGACCAGCACCAGTGCGGCCACCGGAATCAGGACGAGAATATCCATCGGGTTAAAACTGAAAGTATATGAACGGCACGCGCTCCGACCGCATGAAGAGAAAGATCACCAGCAGGGAAACGCTAAAAACCAAGGTGGCCAGCACCGGGTTTCGTATTAGTCCCGAAGCCGCGCGCTCCCTGGAAGAAACGATGAAGGTGTCCACAACCAGAGGCACGGTGGCAAGCAGCCAGGGGAAGCCCTTGGCCGCTCCCCCATGCCCCGTGAAAAACGCGAGCAAACCTTGGAAAACGGTCCCCGTGTCCGCAGACGACTGCGCGCGGAAGGGAACGAAGCAAAGCAAGACAAAAAACTGGACGAGAGCCCAGCTTGCCGCCAACCCGGCGATTCTTGCCGCGGTGCTGTTCGCCCAATCCCCGAAAGGAAAGCGGTGTTTTGTCGCCGACCAGAGATGGTTGGCACACAGCCCCAGCCCGTGCAGCCCGCCCCAGAGAACAAAATTCCAGTTCGCGCCGTGCCAGAGCCCGCCAAGGAGCATGGTCACCATCAAATTCCCATACTGCCGGGGCACACCGAGCCGGTTCCCTCCCAGGGGAATATACACGTAATCTCTCAACCACGTCGAAAGCGAGATATGCCATCGCCGCCAGAAATCGACCAGAGAGGCAGCGCCGTAGGGGAAGGAAAAATTGTCCGGCAGCGTGTAGCCGAGCAGGTTGGCCACCCCGATCGCCATGAGCGAGTAGCCTGCGAAATCAAAGTAGATCTGCCCGTAGAAACCGAGGCAGGCGCCGAAAATCGCAGTCCCCGGCTGGCCGGCCGGCGAACCGTAGATCGGGTTCACCGCAGACGCAAGATTGTCCGCAAAGACCGCCTTGTAGAGCAGTCCGATCACGAACTTCCGGCAGCCCGAAAAAAACAGCGCCCCGTCAAAGACCCTCGGCGCTGCCAGTTGCGGCAGGAAATAGTGGGCGCGGATGATCGGCCCCGCCACGAGGTGCGGAAAGAACCCGAGATACACCCCGAGTTTGACGAAGTTTTTCTCCGCCGCCAGCTTTTCCTGATAAATGCTGGCGAGGTAGCTGATCGCCTGGAAAATGTAAAAGCTGATCCCCGCCGGGAGGATGATGTTCAGCGTCGTCCACCCGGGGTTGATCCCGACGGCCTGGAGCGCGTGCTGGAAGCTTCCGCTAAAAAAATTCGCGTATTTGAAATACCCGAGAACCCCGAGTTGCACGGCACAACACCAGAAGAGCGCCCGGCGGGCATTTCTTCCGGTGCGCCCGAGGGCGCTCTCGATCCACAAACCGCCCGCCCATGTCGTCGCCATGACCCCGAAAAGCAGCGCCATGAACCTCCAGTCCCACCACCCGTAAAAAAGGAAATTCGCGGCGAAGAGGAGCGGGTGCCTCCACCCGTCGCTCCTGAACCCCCAGTAGGCGGGGAGCAGAAGAGCGATGAACAGCAGGAAAATTAGCGAGTTGAAGACCATGTCAACATCTGCCTCAACACGCCCGGCCATCGCATCTCCGCGATCCCGCGCGGCCACTCGCGAAACGACATGGCCAGCCCCGCAAAGAAGACCGGCGGATGGTTTGCCCACTCCCTTTCGATCCGCCCAAGTGTCCGGCGGGCCAGTTTCTGGCAACGATCAAACGTGCTGATCAGAATGCAGGTCATTAGGGCTCCACCGTAGCGTCCAGATAACTCAAATGTTCCCGGACATATCCTGGACGAAGATGACTTTTGTCATAGCGTATCGGCCCCTGCTCGTTTTCGGATACGCAAATGCCATCGGCGCACAGATAATCAACCGGGTCTATCACATCAGCGCCATTGGAAGTTGCCGTCTCTGACAGCCCATCGGACAGCTTCGCGGTCGAACTCCACTCCACTTGCGTTTGGGCTTCGATCCGCTTTTCTATTTTTCCGTTGAGATGCCTCACCAACATATTTTGAGGTGCCAGCTTCTCGCCGGTGGGAGTGCCTAGCACCACTGTCACATGAATATTTTTCGCCGCCAGCTCACGGATCATTTCACCCATGAGAGATAACGCCTGCCGTTTTGCTGCGCTATTTCCGATGCATTCACCTCCGATATAGTAGCCCGATTTTTGCTTGAAATAGATACCCCATCGGGCCGCCATCACAACCCGGTCTATTCGTCGGTCCTCGTCAAGGAGTTTATTCATGGATGCAAGCATCTTTTCGCAGTCTTGGTAGTCGGATCTCAAGGTCCTGATCGGAGGAACTCCCGGCGAGGATATTAATATGGCCCCTCGGGCGCCTTGAGCATTGGATTTTAGCAGGCTCTGAATTCTCGGCCAATACTGGGCCATATGGCTATCCCCAACAAAGAGCGTTTGTTTTCCGTTCCCTCCGACATGGAGCATGGTGCCGTGCTCGCCTGTGTGTTTGCCAATCGGAAAGCGATCTTTCTGAGCGGCCAGTACACTGTCTATTCCAGATCCAAATTTTCGGCATAACCCGCCATCCCACACGACCCACCCCAGGAGGCCGACGAAGACAAATGCCGCCGACAGAATGGGAACTATCCATCGGGATTTTGCGAGGCGGAGCGGACGCTCGATCAAAAAGTAGGTCGCCGCAGACAAAAAAATGGCGGCTCCCAGTGCGCCCACGATATAGATGTCGCCCGCGCTATTCCCCCTGACGATGCGGACAAAGGAGAGAGCGGGCCAGTGGAAGAGGTAGAGAGGGTAGCTGATCAAGCCGATCCAGACCGCGAGCGAATTGGAAAGGATCGTTCTGTTTACCCATGGCTTACTCCCCGCCGCAATAACCATCACACTTCCCAAAACAGGCAACACGGCCCTCCAGCCCGGAAAGGGGTCCGACATGTGGATCACGACCATGCCCGCCGCCAGCAACAAAGCTCCTCCGATGGAAAGCAGATTAGCGCAGGGAGCCTCTTCCTCGTGCCTCATGCCATAATGCCACCAGGCGAGTTGCGCCCCCGCGAGGAACTCCCACGCCCGGAACGGTGTGAGGAAGAACGCTGCGGCATGGCTCTGGTATGACATGACGAGATTCGCCAAAAGGGAAATCCCGAGCATGGTTAAGATCAGTGGGGACATCGGCCACTTTTTCTTCCAAAACAGGAGCAGCAGGGGGGGGAAAAGGATATAGAACTGTTCTTCGACCGCCAGCGACCAAAGGTGCAGCAGTGGCTTGAGGCTTGAGGCGATATCGAAGTAGCCGCTCTCCTGCCAAAAAACGATGTTCTGGATAAAGACGATCCCCGCAGCCATATGCTTGCCCATCTGTTCGTACTCCGCGGGCAGAAGGACCAACCCTCCGTATCCCAGACACAGCAAAAGCACGGTGATGAGCGCCGGGAAGAGCCTCCTCACCCTGCGGGCATAGAACTCCCGGAAGCAGAAGTCCCCCTCTCTCATCCCCTTGTAGAGGATCCCGGAAATCAGGTAGCCGGAGATGACAAAAAAGACATCCACCCCGATGAATCCTCCCGGCAGGAGGCGCGGAAAGGCATGGTAAAGCACCACCGCCAAAACAGCCACAGCCCTTAGCCCGTCAATGTCCGGGCGATATTTCAGATGGGTCACGCTAATTGCTTTTCCGTAGGAACATCCGTGTAAAAATGCCGGGCCATCGCATCTCCGCGATCCCGCGCGGCCACTCGCGAAACGACATGGCCAGCATGCGGGCCGCATCGAGGGCGCGTGTCGGCGCGAGAGCGTAGGCCTGCAGGAGATAACTGCGCCCCAGTTCGCGGCGCTTCTCGCGCATCAACCCCGGAAGATTCCCTTCGTCGATCAGGCTGTAATAAGGAGAGAATATCCTCTCGCGCTCGACGAGGGCCGTGGCCCAAGACCGGATCGTTTTGGAATCCGGCTGGCGGTGCTGGACGGCCAGGACCCGGGGGATGTATCGGAAATCAAATTGCTCCGACATCCGCCACCACAGCTCGTAGTCCAGCGCGAGGTGGAGGTCTTCGCGCACGGGCCCGGCCTTCTCCGCCGCTTCCCTCCGGAAAAAAACCGCCGGCTGGTGGAGTCTGACCCTGGAACTCCACCAGCGGATGAAATCAAGGCGGGAATCAAACTTTCCGCACGCGACTTCGTCACCTCGCCCGTCGTATTCAATTTGCCGGACATCGCCGAAAACAACCTGCACCGCAGGATCGGAAAATGCCTCGCGAAGCGCGGCAAAGGCACCCGGCTCGTATTCGTCGTCGGAGTTCAGCCAGCAGATAATTTCGCCCCTCGAAGCCGCCAACCCCTTGTTCACGGCGTGGGACTGCCCGCGATCCGGCTCCGACACAAATCGGACATGGGGAAAACCGGCGGCGACATCCGCAGTCCCGTCGTTCGAGCAGTTGTCGAAAATCACATGCTCGAAATCCGGATCGCGCTGGTTCAAGACCGACTCGATGCAGCCGCGCAGGAACTTTCCCTGGTTCCAGCTCGGCGTGATCACGCTGAAATACGGGCGGCTCATTTTTCGAGAATTCTCGGCTCGACCGAAATCCAATCCGGCTCGGTGCGGCGGACGGCCACAGAATAGAGAAATGATCTCCAATGCCGAACTCCTGCGGACCTGGCCAATTGCCTGAGCGGAGGGATGATTTCGGGGCAGCGCCGCCAAACCGCCTCGTCAAGCGCCCATCGCAGAAAATCCGCATCGGATGGCATCCAGCCCGCGTCGAGCCCGCGCTTGGCCAGCCATGCCCGGAGATCGCGTTGGGCGCGCTGTCCTCGAAAAATTCGTTTGGCGTGCTGGGAGCCGTGCGAAACCGGACGCCAGGTTTTGTCTAGGACGACGGAATCGCAAAAGGCCACCCGCTCCAGGCAGCCGCATTTCGCCCAATAATCCCGGTCCTCCATGGGCTCATAGCCGGAGACAAACCCTCCGACCCTCCGGTGGAGATCCGCCCGGACCACCGCGGATCCCGGGGTAATAATCGCGCCACGCTTCAGGGTTTGTTTTGCTGGGAATGGAGGGTCGCCCGCAGCGAAGTCGAACCCGTTCAGGCGCGCCAGTTGTCCGGGCTGCGCGCGCTCGGTCACCATTCCGTAAGCGACCCCGGCACCTTCTTTCTCCGCCCGCCCCACGAGCAGCTCCGCCGCCTGCGGGATCAGGATGTCGTCGGCGTCAAGAAACAGAAACCATTTCCCGGACGCGATTCGGGCGCCGATATTCCGCGCCCGCGAAACTCCCCCGTTGGCGACTTGAACATATCGCACCGCCTCCGGAAACTCCCCGCACACACTCCCGGTCCTGTCCGCGCTCCCATCATCGACAACAATGATTTCCGCAGGACGACGGGTCTGGGCCAGGCAACTTTCCAGCGTCGCGCGGATCCACTCGGCGCAGTTGAAGGCCGGGATGATGATGCTTGTTTCGCTCATGCGGGATTCCGATGCTTGTCGGCAACGATGTTCTGGCAGAAACGGAGAATTTGCGGCGCCGAGCATCCCTGCCCCGCGGACGACAGGGCGCTCCTGGTGCGAGGAGATTTGGCAGGGTCTCTCAAACCCAATCCAGCGAGACGTGGCTGGCCCCGTCTTTGGCAAGCCGCTCGCGTAATCGGGCGGTCGGCTCCACGAGCGATGGAATTTTCGCATCGTGGACCTCGACGAAGATCTTCTGCGCCAGCGGCAGACAACCTTCGTCGATGAAATGTTCCATCAGCTCCACTTCCGACCCCTCGATATCGATTTTCAGAACGCGCACCGGTTTGCCAAGCCCTTTGAGAAATTTGACGAGGTCGACCACTTCAACCTCGATCGACCGCTCGGGGGAAACATTCGGTTTGTCGCGCAGCAGCGAGGATCCGTTGGACAGGGAAACTTCGTTTTCGCGGCTGTCTTTGTGGAGGTAGAGCGCCATGCGTCCGGAGGTGCTCCCTACGGCCGCGTTGTGGCAGGTCACATGAGGCGCATCTGCGAATCTCTTCCTCAAGACCTCGAAGGCGTAGGGGTTCGGCTCGAAGGCGTGAACATCGGCTCCTCCCTCCGCAAGAATCATGGTCATGTCGCCGACATTGGCCCCGCAGTCGATGGCGATGTCTCCGGGCCGCAACCGGATCCGCCTGAGAATCCGCCGGCACCGCGCCTCGGGAGTCAGGTCGAGCACCCAACGCAGATATTCAAAAAAATTTTTCACCGGTAAGATATCCTGAGCACGAAGCCGCTGCTGTCAATGGACAGTTTGTTTAATCGGTCTCAACCGCCGGCCCAGCATTTCCCCGCCGTAGGAAAATGCTTCCGCAGTCCACTCGCCCCACCCCATCATTTTATTGCGCGTCAACTGGCTCGCAGCGCCGCGGATTTTTGCATGCCAGAACTCCGATGTCATCAGGGGATGGATGGCCGGAGGATCGGGGCGCTTCTCAAAAGCCTTCTCCAGAAACTCTTTTGTGACCTGGCGAAAATCCTCCACAAAAAGGACCGGCAGTTCCGAGAACGGCTCCATCGCGCGCGATTTGAGAACCACAGGAACGGCCCCCGCCAGCAAGACTTCCCACATGCGGTGGGTGTCCACGCCATTGCCGGGCGGGCACAGCACGAAACGATGCCGGACCAGCTCCCCGAGAAATCCCGAATTCGCGCCACGCTCGCCCGGAGGTTGGAACGTGATCCAATCCCCGGCCCGCGACCGGCACTGAAAATCGTCATATACCGGCTGCCTGGCCTGCGGGTTTGTGTCCGGGCGGAAATTCACATAAAGCCAGCGGTCGCGCGGGATCCCGGACGCCCTGCGGTCCAGGATTTCCGTCGCTCGCAATGTCGCCGCCGAGCGCGGAGAGCCCAGGCCGAGGGGAATTGCGGTCGCACGCGGGTGGGGCGTCGTGACATTCGTCGCGAACCACCGGGCGACATTGGCCGGAAGGAACTTTTGACGGAAGGCATCGCACGGGAGATCCCCCTCGCCGGTCACCAGGACGATTCTTTTTCGGGTCAATCGAAGGCGCTCGAACAACCTCATCACCTCGTCGATTTTACAAAAAACAACCTCTCCCGCCTGGAAGCGTTCATCGCCCTGCGGACCTTCATTGCACCAGAAGGCCCTGTCGCACCACTCCCGCCAAGAATCGGCTGTCAATATCTTCATGCTTAATCCTTGATTCGTGTTGCTGTTCGTGTAAGCAAGATCACATGAAAACGATCACGCTTGACGATGCGGCCTACACGCGGTTGAAGGTCTGGAAGCGAGACCCGAAAGAGTCGTTTTCCCATGTTGTAAAACGGATCGTACCGGAGCCAGGGACACTCGGGGCCTTCCTGAATTTCGTTGAAGCGAATGACACCGCGCATCTGCCGGGAAACGAAGCGCTGGATTCATCGGAAAACAGCCGGTCCACAAAAAAATCCGATCCATGGAGTTGATCGCGGACACGAGTTTTTTGGTTGGTCTTTGGAGAGGTCAGGCGTGGGCGCAATCATTTGCCAAGGCTCATTCCTCCCGGTCTCTTGGCCTGCCGTGGATCGTCCAGGGCGAATTCTGGCACGGGGCGATTCGCGCAGGTCACGATCCGGAAAAGGTGCGGGATTTTCTTTCAATCGGGGTTTTGTTGAACGATGCGGAGCCGGTTGTTCCCGCCTACGCGCGGATTTGTGCCGCACTTCAAGATTCGCCCGGATATCGGACCATCGGGCAGAACGACCTGTGGATTGCCGCCGTGGCGGTCACGTTTGCCCTGCCGCTTGTGACAAAAAACCTCCGGCACTTCGGCCATATCGAGGGATTGCGGGTCGAGGCCCTGCAGGAACCATGATGGGCATGCATTCTTTTACTCTGGATCTGGGATTCCTCACGCAATGCCGCAGAGCCCGCAGAGAAAAAACCGTCTTCGGGTTTAGCTGCTGTTCTTTTGTGGCTTTTCGCGTCTCTTCGCGGTTATTTTCTTTATAGGATCCCATGCGTTTTCTCATTCCACTCTCGCTCCGCCGCAGCTTGGGCGGATGGTGGCATGACCGCAAGGCCCGTTCGAAAAAGGACGCGCTGTTAAAAAGCCTGCGGGGATCGGGAACCAAGTGCAACGTGTGCGGATGGGAGGGGCGCGCATTCGCCGGCGACCAGTGGCATCCGGGAACCATCTGCCCGCTTTGCGGAAGCCAGGTCCGCCACCGGATTCTCGCCGCCGCTCTGGACGGCCAGTCGGATAGACCGGATCTCGATGAACACGCGTTGCTCGCCGGCAAGGAGGTTTTGCATTTCGCCCCCGAGCGCCAGCTCAGGAATCGCATCTCCCGAGCCGCCCGAAAATATGTGACCGCCGACTATGACCGCGGGGACTGCGACCTCAAACTCGACATCAGCGCCATGCCCTCCGTCCCGGATCGATCGTTCGACACGGTGATTTGCTGCGATGTTCTGGAACATGTCCCGAACGATCTGGCTGCCATGCGCGAGATCCACAGGACTCTCCGCCCCGGCGGCACCGCCATCCTCACCGTTCCCCAAATGGATCCGCCTGCGCGCACGGACGAGGATGCCTCCGTTCTCTCGGAGCCCGAGAGAGAGAAGAGATTCGGCCAAAAAGATCATGTCCGCATGTATGGGGATGATTTCATCGAAAGACTCCGCGCGTCGGATTTTTGCGTGGAAGTCGTGACCGCCGAGCATTTCCCGGGCGCTGTGGTTGGCCGGCTGTGCCTGGAACCCCCGATCCTATCTCCGAGCCCTCTGGCTACCAACCACCGCAGGATCTATTTTGCCCGCAAGAAGTCTTGAACCGATCATCCGGCTAAATTTCCACCCCAAGCAGCATCGAGCTGATCGCCCGGAGTTGGATCGAGCAGACCTGGGATTGCCCCAGCAAAAATTTCAGTTCGGCCACGGTGACCCACTCCCCGTCATCCGGGCCTGCCTCGCCGTCCACCTCGATGACCTCGTAGATGTTTGTGTCCTGAAAAAATCTTCCTCCCTCGTCGCATTCCTCGGTGTGGGCAAGGGTGCGGGACGAAGCGCACCGCTGGTCGAACCGCGCTTCCGCCTCACCGACCGGCCGGCCTGGATAACGGAGGAAGCTTGCGCAAACCGCGACGCCCTTGGGGTAGCCCCGCTCGTGGCTGATGCGCACAAGCACTTCGACGATCCCGCGGTTTTTCCGCAGCAATAGCACAACCCGGCCGGGCGAGCGGCTGTTGATGAGAGGCTGGACCCACGATCCGACTTCCCGGCTGGTGGTATGGGTTTCAAAAAACTCCACGCAAAATCCTTCGACGGGATTTTTTTCGAACAACCCCCATTCATTCCACTCCCAGTTGTCCAGAGCCGTGACCGGCACAAACCCGCGGAACAGAGAGCGTTCATCAAGGGAAGCCAAGATCTGGCCGACCACACCTGGACGGATCGCTTCGCCGAGGCTTTTTCGGATGGCGGACGATGAAGGCTCAATGCAAAACCCGGTTTCGGTGGCCGCCCAAGGCGCAAGCGCCAGCAGCGAGCGGAGGTCCATGTCCAAATACAGGCTCTCCATGACAGCCGCCCGGAGTTCTGTTGCCGACACCCAGACCAGCGTCCCGGTGGCTGGCAAATCTGCGGAAACCTCGATCACCGAAGAACGTTTGACTTTCATCAGGTAGCGTTCCCCCAAATCGCACTGCGAGGACTCGCAGTGCGGCTTGGCATCGGCTTTGTAGGATGTGAAATAGTCGATGTTCGGGGTCGGATGTCCTCCGTGCAGCCTGAGGTAATTGGCGAGGGTGGACTGCACGGTGGGTGCCAGCTGGGCCCCGTTGACGAGCCCGGGCTCAACCCGGGTCTGCAGAAGAAAGCTCGCGCCCGCGCCCTCCATCTTCCCGAGCAAGCCGGCAATGGCCGATTGCGGCTGGTAGAGAAAGACCGAGTCCGCAAACCGCATCCCGTCAAAGCGCGCGCCGATGACGCTGAAGAAGCCCCTGTTTTTATGGACGATCGCGCCGTCATGCAACGCCCATGCTTCCCCTTCCTTCAAAGCCACCTTTTTGGCGGAAAACCCTTCGAGGGCTGCACGGAGTCTGGCGCGCGGTGTCGAGTCTGACATAAAATCGTCCGGAGGCATAAGGAATGCGAGTGTAGTCCGTCAAGCCTGCTCCAAAGCTTTTGAAAGCTCCTCGATGGAAATGCGGTGGTCTGTCGCCCGGATCGCAATATGCCGCTCCACCCCATTCGCGAGACTCATTTTCACGGCAGTGGGCGACCAGATCCTTTCGCTGACCAACTCGATCACAGTTTTTGGCCGGGCCCACGCCGCGTTGAGCATCGCCGCCCCCCAGCAACCCACAATCACCTCCGCACCCGCAATCCGCCCGCGCATCTCGTCCCCGTCCATTTCGTGGGCATGAAGGATTTCGAACCCTTCGGATTTCAAGTAGCCGGCAACTTCCTCTTCATTCGAGATGAATCTCGAGATTTTTGTGTTGTCGGAAACCACTCCCAGACGGGACAGATAGACGCGCTTGGGCGACATGCGGTCCGGCCTGGCCGGAAATCTCTCCCGCAATTTGCTGAGGTTGGCTTCTTCGAAATTGTTGAAAACCTGGCACGGGCCGATCACTTCCAGATCCCGCACCCGGATGCCCCCCGCCGGGATGTTCCGGCACTCGAAGCCTAATGTTTGGCTCTCTCTCCCCGCATACTTCGAGACAAAATCGCAGTCGCAGAGGACGGCGCGGCCGGGTCGCGGCGGGACCCACGCCATGGGCATCAAAAATTCCAGAAAGTAGTCGCCCCACGTTCCCTCATTGACGAATTGCCTGGAGACGATGGTTGCCGAATCGAGGGCTGGCCTCCGATTCTCCCCGTCATGATATTCCCGCGCCGCAGCCAGTATCTGGTCCAAATTGAGCCTGCTGTAAACGGAGGAACAACGCTGGATCGCACCCCGGTGGATGATGATGCCGTGACTCAGCACGGTCGCATCGGCAAGGTGCAATATTTGCACCCCGCACCCGCCCGCTCTTCTTAAGGAATGAATTTCCGGGGAAGCCCGCGGAATGCGGGGATCGATGGAATACGAGGACGGCAGGCCGACCGGCAGGCTGATTCGCTCCAGATCCTCCGAAAGCGAATTTTCCCGAAAAATGCGGTGGGCCGGCGCATACAGGAACTTCGCGGCAAATAGCGGCAGGCGCGCACGGAGCTTTTCAACGCCGCGATACAACGCAGGCAGCTCGCGAATAAGCCGGAGCCTCATCGGTTACCCTCCCGCTGCGCGCAGGTAGGCCGCATAAGTTTCAGACGCTGTTCGGTCCCAACTGAACTTGCGTGACCGCTCGATAGCCGCACGGGAAATTGTCTCGCGTCTCCGTTCTGACTCCAGCAATTCTCCCGCCGCGCCGGCAAAAGCCTCGCTCGTGGCAGATCGCGGATCAATCAGGATGCCCCCTTCGCCCACGACTTCCGGCAAACTGCTGCTGCGCAGCGCCAGCACGGGCGCCCCCTGGGTCATGGCCTCCAGCGGAGGAAGTCCAAAACCCTCATATTCGGAAGGGTAAATGAGGGCGACGCAGTGGGCGTAAAGAGAGGCCAAGACTTCGTCGGGAGGAAACTCGAAAAGTTTGACGAAACGATCCGCCCCACGTTCCACCAAGCGCATGTTCTCCGCCCCCGTCAAGGGCGGGCCGACAACCAAGAGATCGACCCCGTGACCGCAACGGTTGAGGATTTCCACGGCACCAACGGCAAGATCGAAGTTTTTATAAAAAACGCGCGCTCCAACGAACAAAAAATATGGCTTTCCGTGCAGGCGAGGGCTGTCGCCGGGAGGCGGGAGGTTTGAAGCCAAATGGGTAACAAGGCTGCGTCCCTCGCAGTCCGGGAATCGCTCCAGCAAGTCGGCACGCGTCGAATGAGATATGCAAAGAATGATGTCCGCACGACGGATTGCCGCCCCCTGGTCGTGAAGGAGTTTTTCGCTGCGCTCGTAACGGTGGGCATACTTCGAAAAGACGAAATCATAGACGGTGAGCACAACCGGCTTGCGGAGCGAACTCCAGTCGAAGGGGTGTGTGAGGTGGTAGTAGCTCGGGTGGATGACATCAAATGAGGAAGACCACCACCTGAGCGCTGGCCGGACCAGCCCGGCCAGCCGCGGCGGGGTTTTCCAACGCAGGTTCGGATGGCAAGGGGGATGCAGGGCGGGCCTGTGTGAGCCGTAGAGAGTCGGGCGCACAGATGTCGGCAGCCGCGCAATGATCTCGTGAAAATAGCGGTTTACTCCGCCTGCTTTCTGGAGAAAGAAAATATAGCCGTCGTAGAGGACTCTCATCGGGCGCTAAAATAGCTGCCCGTCAGCGAGCTTGGCGGCCAGTTCCGGCAGGTGAATCCGTGCTTGCCACCCAAGGTGCTCCAGCGCCTGGGAAGGGTCGGCCCGGTTCACGGCGATGTCACTGGGCCGCAACAACGAGTCATCGCGCTCCACATGTTCGCGCCAATCGAGCCCGAACCAGGAGAAGACCGCTTGAGCAAACTCCACAAGAGAGTGGGTCCTCCCCGTAGCAATCACAAAATCTCTCGGCTCCTGCGCCAGGAGCATCCGGTGCATCGCCACAACATATTCCGGAGCCCACCCCCAATCGCGCGAGACCTCCAAGTTGCCAACGAGCAGCTTCTCCGTGCTCCCTGCTGCGATCCGGCGTGCCGCATGGATAATTTTCGAAGTGACGAAACGCTCCGGCCGCAACGGCGACTCGTGGTTGAACAAAATGCCCGAACACGCGTAAAGACCATAGGCTTCACGGTAGTTGGCGACCTGCCAAAAAGCCGCGGCTTTCGCAACGCCGTATGGGCTGCGTGGACGGAAGGGTGTCTCTTCGTTCGCCGCCCCGCAGCCTGTGTTACCGAAGCATTCTGCCGAGCAGGCATTGTAGAAACGTGCGGGCTCTTTGAGAAACCTGACCGCTTCGAGGATGTTCACTGTGGCTGAGAGTATGCTTTCGAGTGTCTCTACAGGCTGGTGAAAGCTGAGCCCAACAGAACTCTGGCCGCTGAGGTTGTAGATCTCACAGGGCCTGCAGGCGGCAATGACGGAGAGAACGCTCCGGAAGTCGTTCGGCGCCATCGACTCGATGTGCACGCGCCCCGAGATTCCGAGCCGCTCCAAGCCACCGAACCGGGACGAGGCCGCATCCCTCGAAGTCCCCCAAACCTCATAACCCGATTCCAGCAGGTGGCGGGCAAGATAGCTGCCATCCTGACCGGAAACACCGCAAATAAGCGCTCTTTGCATTTGAAGGAATGGTCTGGACCAGGGGAAAGCGTCGGTTATTGATCCAGCAGGAGGGGAAAATAGCAATGATCAAATCGGCTGCGGGAGGGGGAAGGCACCCATGGAACACACCCGGAAAACTCGTTTACGAAACATGTTTCATGGTCCGGGAAAGCCGTTTTCTGGCTCAATGCAGCTCGTAGCTCACCACTTGGATATGCGGGATATTTTTGAAATGTTTCGGGTTTCTGGTGACGAGGGCAACCCCCCGCGTGCTGGCGCAGGCGGCAATCCACAGATCCGGATAATCCGGAGCCTTTCCTCCCCTTGCCATTTCCACCCAAAGCTCGCAATACCGATCCATCGTCTGTTGATCAAAAGCCTGGAGCAAAAAACCACTGAAGAATGGAGCCAGGTCAGATAATGCAACCCCCTTGAAAAGCGCACCCCGGGAAAACTCTGCCTGCGCGATCCAAGGAACCACGAGCGACGCACTCCCGACTTTATCCACAAGATCCGCAATGCGTGACCGCTTCGTCCTGAACCGCCAGAGATCGATCAGAACCGTTGTATCGGCAATCAACTCCATGTCGCGGAGAGCTTGTGGCGGGTCGAGTGGACCATCCTCTCCAAATCCTCAAAATCCGCATCCGAGAGCGCCGGAAGCGACTGCGCGGCCTCCACGGCTGCTCCGAGAGTCCCCTTGCAGGGAACCATTCGCTCGACCACCTCGGAGAATGTTCCACCGGTTTTCCAAGAGAGCAACCGCTGGTAAGCGGATTCTGTCAACGAGATCGTTTTCACGTGATTCATGTAGCACAGAGCACGGATCGTGTCAAATATGCCCTCCTCTTCGTGGCTACAAAATCCCCTCGGCGATTCGCTCGGCAAACTTTCTGTAATTCTCCCGGAATTTTTCCCGGGTATGAACCTTCCGGGCATGCGTATGCGCGGCGCGCGCACGCGCCTCCACCTCGCCGGCCGACATGTCTGCCACGGCCCGGCAGGCCTGCTGCACCGCCTCCACCGTTCCGGAGCTCACAGGCACCCCGAAATCCATCAAATCAATGGACGCCTCCGTCGTGCAAACCGGCAGCATCCCCGCGTGCATGCAGTGGATCACGCTTCCCGCCCCGCCCTCGGCACTCGAAGGATAGATCACCGCAGCATGCGTGCGGGCGATTTCCGCAAAATCAGGAGCCGCCATATCGAGCCATCCGTGCAGCCGGATGTTCGGCGTCCTGAGCAGCAACTGCTCGTAAAGCCGGTAAAAATCGTCCTCCTTCTCCGGCCGCCCGCAGACCGTCAGCTCCAGATCCGGCATTCCAGCGAAGGCGTCGAGCGCGAGGTCCAGTCCCTTGTGCACCATCCCGTAGCTGCCCACCCACAGGAACCGCTTTTTCGCCGAATCAAAATCCCGGTTTTCGGGCCAGGGAAATTCGTAGGCGGATGAGATCGGCACCCGATCCACAGGCTTCCCGCCAAACAAAAATGTCTGCTTGGTAAATTCATTCCCGAGGACGACCACGGTGTCGGCTCCCTCCACCCCGCGGGAAGGCGGGGCCTGGCGACGGGGACACAAAGCCACCCCCTTGCGGTCCCGGACTCCTTGCAACCGAGAAAGCTCCGCGTGGTTCAACAACAACCAATGCGGGCCCGTCGCATGAAGAATGCGCTTGCAGCCGGCAGGAAGCGACGCCTGCCATCGCTCCAGATTCCCGTGAATATCAACCGCAACCCTGCAGTCAGGAGGTGGAAGATACGCCGTGTTGTCCCAATCGACGACCTCCACGCGGAAGCCGAGGTCACGATACGCCTCCGCCATGGCGACCACCTCGAACGCATTCGTATGCCCGCGGGCTTTGGGGGAATCCCAGCCGTCGCGAAACGGCCAGCTGAGATAGGAGACGACCACGGAGCCGCGCGCGGAACGCGTCGGTTCCAGGAGAAATGGCGAAAACGAGCGCTTCCGGTTCAATAGCAATTTCAGACGTTCAAGCATCGAGAGGCGAGCCCATTGATGGGAATGACTTTCCGTGTGGGAGCTTGGAGAAAGATCTGTTGGTCGGCAGCCTCCAACCAGGCCACAACATTGTCTCGGACTTTTCTGGCGGGCTGCCGGGATTAAATCCTGCGCGGGGAAGCTCGCGCTAAGCCGGGAGGGGCAGGCGGCGCTTGAAACGCCAAACGACTTCAGTGGCCCGGCGTCGGATTTGCTGGAGCAGCGGCTCCCGGAGATCGATTTCCCGGAGATCGCCCGTCGAGCCGGCTGTCAGGCGCGGGAGCTTGTCGGTCGTCTCAGCGCAGGCTTCGAGTTTTTCCCAGAGATAGTCCGGCATCCAGCTCATATTGCAGGTGAGCAGTCGCACGGCGGTTCCCGCGCTTTTCGCCCAGATCCCGCCGTTCGGCGTGGTCCAAATCCGCTTGACAGGGATTCGGCCCAGAATCGGATCCGGCGAGCGCTCGTAGTCCTCGGCAAGTGCCAGCGCATCGTCGAATGCCTCCCCGTCGAGAACCTCTGATGCCCGCCGGGTCACCACGTTTTCCCTCCTGCGAAACTCGCTGAACGCGTCCATCTCGTTGAAAGCAAGGCCGGCATGTGCGCGCAGCCGCTCGCGCTGGGCATCAAGGAACAGGGGATCGGAAAAGAGATCCAGCGTGCAGGCGGTGTATCTTTCGACCAGCCGGAACGATCCCACCCAACCGTTCAGGCACTGCCCGCGGCACTGCGTGGTGCCTTCGACATCCCGGAAGCGGGATTCCCGCGGGGCCAGCGGGGCCAGAACAATCGTGTCGCTGTCAAATGTCCAAAAGGAATCGATTTTTTCGCGCGCCAGGAACTCCTCGATCAAAAACCACCGGCGGAAAACAAACTTCAACCAGGTTTCCACCCCACCGTGCTTGCTGAACCGGTGGCGTTCGCCCTGGATGGCCTGGAACACCTGCTGAAACCGCGCGCTCTTTTCTCCGGAGGAAAAATTCTCGAACGGGAAAAATTCGGCCGACCCATCGGCGGAACGCCGGTTTGCTTCATCGCCGAGCAGGATGATCCGCTTGTCCGGATTTGTTCTCTTCGCACAGCGCAGGGTCGAGCGCAGATACGAGGCCGGCCCGTAGTGGATGAACAGGATCGGAGCGTCAGCTCGCTCTATGGCAGGACTGGTCACGGATCGCGCAACTATTAGCGGGTGGCGGTCATCCTGCCTGCGGCGGCCGGTTCCCGTTTGTGATGGTGGCCTGAATAACCTCAGCCTCCCAGTCGGCAAGCTGGTTCTGCTCGTGAGGGCATGTCCACCTCTCCGAGCCTTGGGAGTTGGACTTCTTCCGCAGCAGCCACAGGAAAGAGTAAATCTCTCCCGGTCCCGGACGCGGAAGATCCAGCGCGCGCACCAAGCCATAGAGGATACGAAGCGAGCTGAGCGTCTCAATATTCACGCGGACAACGCGCCCCCCCTTCACGGCAGCGAGATTCCCAAGCACAAGCTTTCGCGCCTCCACCTCGAGAGCATACCAGTAGCAGAGCTGGTAGTCCGACCACTTCTGGAAGTCGCCTACCTTGAGAAGCGCGGTTTTGGCGGACGGGCCCAAATACCACTCGCGCCCGTTGTGCGTCCGCTCCGGCGTGAGCTCAAGACGGAAGAGGCTTAGCGCAATGCGCCGGAGATCCCGGTCCAAAAGGATCAAATCCGGAACGGGCAGCGATGGCTCGGCAAGCCAGGCCTGAAGCAACCCCTTGCACCAGAGGCTGCTGATTTCCGCGTAGTATTTCTGTTTGATCACAGCCAGTGCCGGGATCTTTTTCTGAAAGAGGAAATCGGTGGCGATGCGCGGGTCGACCTGTGCGCCCCGCATCTCTGGAACAAAGTTCGGCTCGGGCTCGTGGAGCGAAGCCACCCCGGGCAGCAGCCCCAGAATTCTGGAGAGGTGCTTCGTGCCGCTCCGCCCGCTCGTCACGGTGAGGATCAAACGTTCAGGTATTTTCATAGTCTTTCTTACTACCAGTAACAACCGTCCTCAATCTTGTTGGCTGATGGGATCATCTCGGAAGGAGCCGGACGAACCCAGTGCTCGTTGATGATATCGGAAAACTCCTTCATGTTGTCCCAGCGTTTTCCCCTGATCCCGAAAAGGACCTGCGTGGCTCCGCCCATGTGGATGGAGACCTTGCCAAGCGATTTCACAAAGGCGCTGAGCGGGAGCCCATACGCCCCCGCCCCGATAATCGCCACATCGAAGTCCGCCTTCCTCACCTCACCCTGCATCCAGGCCAGTGCCTCAAACCAATCCTTGAAGGGAGTCCCGCTCCCGGCCAGCGACTGGACCGCCCGGACGGTTGTCAGTTGAAACTCCGGAAGCACGTGCGGATCCCGAAAAAGAAGATTTCTGCGGCAGTATTGGGCTTTGATGGACTCGGCAAAGGGGTGGATCACCAGAACCTTCCTCCCTTCCAACGCCATCGACCATGGGTTGGAATAAAAGTAGGGTTCGAGCGCAGTGGGATCGAAGCGCAGCGCCTCCGGACAATACAGCCTGATCAGGTAGGATTCGCCGGGAACCATCTTCCACACACCGATCATGTCCATCGGCCCGATCTGCGTCATGTAATACGGCGCAAAGCGATCCAGGTTTTCGTCGGTTGTTGGAAAAAATCCAACATTGTTGAACAGCAGCCGCTTGATCTTCTCCTCCCATTTGTCCCAGCGGCCTTGAAAAAAGGCGTGGTATCGTTTGAGAACAGACGCGTCCCGCGTCGCACGAATGTCAAGATAGTTGAGAACAGCGAGGGCTTCTGGAGTTCCTAAGCGACTGATCATGCGAGGCTTCCCTTCCCGGATGGCATCGGCGACAAGGAGGTTCGCCTTGTTGGCCGGCAGGATCGAATCCAGAGGGACATTCCGGTAAATCCGTTCCCTGGAAAGCCCGGTTACCTGGTAGAGCTTTTTAACAGCTCTGATGGCTAGATCGCTAAATGGTGTGTTCATTCGGAAGGGAGGCGATAAGGGCAAATAAAAACTATCCAGTGATCCGATGAAGAACGCGCTCCAACTCGGAAAGTGACATTTGATTATTTTTCGTGCAGATCACATGGTATTTCTTCACTCCCATTCCGCGTCCGAGTCGAAGAAACGCCGGGTTCCACCATTTTTCGTCAGCCAATTCAACGACAAAACGAGGCTTCCCCCATATCGCGTTCATGTAGCCGGAACCATGGTTGAAAACAATCATATCAGCAAAAGAAAGTTGCGTTCTTAGCTGCCTGTTGTTCTTGCCATCCGGCCTGAGTATAAGAAAGCCCTTGCTCGCCAAAAGCTCCTCCACTTCGGCTTCATTTTCCAGGACGCGACTCTGCTTGATAGAAGTTGGTTCGATAAAGCCGAGTCGGGAAATATAGATTTTGTCATGCTTTGTAGTGGCGTCCGATGATTCGACAGGAAAAACCTTTCTTACCGCAGCAAGGTTGATAGCGTTAAAGTTATCAAAAGGTTGGCAAGGTCCGATTACGGTCAACTCGTTTACCAGCAGCCCGCTGTCAGGAATTTCACAAATTGAGTGCAGCCCGAGTGATTCAAGGTCAAAAGCACAATATTTGGCGATGAGTGCCCCGTCGGCAATCACAGGCCCTTTGACCGCATCGATCATCCGGCAAAGCGGTAATAGAAATTCGATGAAGTAGTCGCCGTAGGTTCCCTGATCGACGAGCTGCCGGGAGACAAGGGTGGCCTTCGGGACCTTGACTGCAGAACCAGAGCTGAACCTTCGGGCTGCGGCCCGAAACCGGATATGCGGACTAATCCTGGAGTAGCACGAGCTAGCAGGATGTATATGTCCTCCCTGAATAATGATGCCGTCGGAAAAAACAACTGCATCGGATATTTTTATGACGTCTGGCTCGAAATTTGTTTGTGCACGATAAAATGTGATGTCTTGCGTGCGTTTGCCCAAGTCAGAATCAATGAGGTAGGTCGCGGGCCACGCAAGTTCCTGGCATCTTGCCTGGCATCTTTCAAACAGCGACTCCTCGCGTTTGCAGCGCGAGATGGGGCCGTAAAACCACCGCCAGACCTTCGCTGGAAGGCGGCTCTCCAAGCGCATGAGCGACGCGTAAACAACTGCCTGTGTGCGGCTGAGGTGTAACTCCCGGGATCGCACTAAACTGTTTGGGTTTCGGATAACTCGCACGCCATTACCAAAATGCATTTTGGCCAATCGCCATCACCGGCTACCACCGCAGCTTGAACTGCCACCATGGGGGAAGGAGCCTCGATCATGGACTGCCTCGCACCATGAAAATGATCAGGCAGTGTAGAATGGAGGGGCGCCACTATTTTTTGGTCAGTGTGGAAGCCAGAAGCCTGAGCGGTTTTGTTATTTTCCAGGACAAACTCTTCTCCATCCAATCGATTTTGTATGCGTTCAACTGCGGCGCTTGTTCGCGATACTCCTTGAAAAGCGGCAGCAGGGGAAAATCGTTAAAGCCATTTTCCGGAAAGAAATATTCTAAATAGTATTCGATTGCTTGGCGGGTGTCCGCATCATCATACTCTCTGCAGGATTTGGAAAAGCCCCACTTCAGCACTTGATTCCAATGTTCATACATCCGGCGCATAAAAAGTTCCATTTCTCGCTTATCGAAAACTTCTTCTTCGGACACTAGTTCCTGCATGCGCTGCAGCATTTGTCCAACATCCCTTAGATCCTTCACCCCGATTTGCCTTGATGCCTGCCCGTCATGCATATTCAGAGTGGCACCCGGTTTGTCCACGATAAAAACCGGAGCTCTGAGAAACACGAGAAACTGAATCCATGCATCACCCGGAAATGGAAAACGTTGGAATTCACTCTGCGCATTTACGTTCTGAAGGCTGGACCGTCTCCAGAGAATGCTGCTCCAGGAAAAATAGTGCCCCACGCCAGCCCACTCGTTCAGGTGATCCGGTGGCATTCTCCGACCAACCGTTAGACCGCTAGGGTTGACGAATGCTAGGGATTTATTCTTTATACATGCCGTTTGAAAAATTACGGCCCCAAGCTGAGGGTCTTCTTCCGCGATGCGCAATGCTTCACTAAGAAACCCAGGCAACAACTCATCGTCACTGGCGAGCGGCACGCAGTATTCCGTTTGAACTGATGAAATACCATCCACATAGTTTTTGACGGCACCGATGTTCTTGTCGCGCAATGTCAGGACCAGACGGCTTTCCTTTTCGGCGAGGGTTTCGAGCCAAATCCTCGTTCCGTCCGTCGAGGCATTATCCAAAACATGAACACGGATAAAATCCCCCTGCAACAACGCGCTCTCTACTGCTCGCTTGAGCGTGCTTAATCGATTGAATGTTGGGATGAAAACCGTAACTTTTATCGGCATCCGGTAAACTCGTTTTATTTGACCCGCTTTAAAAAGCCACCTGGCGCGACGGAGATCAGCAGCTTGCTGTCAATCGTATTATCAGTTTCAAAATCGTGATGCGTTTTGAGAAACTCTCGCACGGCGGTTTTCGGGTTGTTGCCCGGGCCCCAGGGCCGGTCTTGAAACATCTCAGCAGGCATGTCTTCGACTATTGTGTCAAAAACAACACAATAGCTGCCAGCGCTGGTGAGCGGCGCGTAGGCTCCCAACTCTGCCAGCACGTGGTCGTGGGTGTGGTTGCTGTCCAGGCAGACCAACACGCGCGAGTGTTTGGCAGCGATGGATTTGACCTGATCAACGATCTCCGGATCTATGCTGGAGCCTTGAATCATCTGGATGCGCGAAGCCATAGGGTGAGCTTCAATGGCGGCGCGGTTGTGGGCGCGGATGTCGATATCGATGCCCAGCACCTTTCTCTTCGACTGTTTGGGCTCAATGGTTTCGCCTTTTTCGATCGCGTCGCACATATCAAGCAACGCCAGCATGGACGCGCTGAGAATGAGCGACCCGCCGTGGGCGATCCCCGTTTCGATGATGAGGTCGGGCTTGATTTTCCAGATCAGTTCCTGCATGGCGACCATGTCTTGCGGGTATTGGATAATCGGCCGCCCAAGCCACGCGAAATTGTAGGAATACTGTGGCAGAAGGGACTTCTCCATGAACGCCGCAGCGGCATCGATCAGCGGTGCGTTGTTTGCCATGTCGGCGATGCGTTGACTGACTTGCTCGTGAAATTCACTCATGATCGATGGAAATATAGTTGTATTGGTTGTTGGACATGGCTTTGATTTCCTCAAGGTAATTTGAATTCATCACGTAAATGGTTGACTTGGGGGCAAGTGTGGAAAGCGCACTCTCCGGCGATTGAACGAGCAGCCCCGTCAGGGGAAGGTATTTCCCCTGTTTGGCCGGGTTGATGTCGATGACCGTCTTAACAGGCTGCCCGATGCGTTCTTTCATGAGCGAAAAAATCACCCCTTTTGACGCTCCGCCCCAAACCGCCGCATTCGGAGTCCAAAAGGGATCGCGCTTGGTGATGCCATCGGTGAAATCCTTCGGAAAATCAAATGTGTGTTTTTCATCCGCAACTGGAGTCCTCACGCTGGCCAAATCGGCGATAACGTAGAGGTATTGACCTCCAAAAATCCGGCCGCTTTCGATCACATTCGCAAAAATCCTATCGAAATCCGATAGGCGGAAGTAGTTTACATGCTCGTAGAACACGTCAAACCATGTTCGGCGCCTACAAATCCAATCCAAGCATGGAACTTCGATGTAGATGCGCCCCCCCCCGCCGTTCGCCACACAAAGTTCCTGGAGAAAACCCACCGGGTTTGGGATATGCTCCAGCACATGTCTTAGAATCAAACCGTGAGCGCGAATTCCGAAACCAGGTTCAAAAAAACACCTCCGCACCCGGGGGTTGTCCCCCTCGTAGGTCGGATCGAACCCTGTCAGATCAAATCCATGGCTGAGCAGGAGTTCCAAAAACAATCCCTTGCCGCAACCGACCTCCACGAGCCCTGTCTTGCCCATGCCTCGATCAACGATCCGAGAAACTTCTAAGAGATGGGATTGAAAAAGCTCACTGACGCCCTGCTCGTTCTGATAGGCAGAGTCGTAGTCAACAAGCTCCGGGCAAAAGGCCTCATTGTATATCAAACCGGTCTCGATATTCTGGACGAGCGACATGTCCCCGGTCGGGCAGGCTTGAGCCTCCTCCGCCGTGCCATACATGCGGTTTTGAAAAACGGGGAGTTTTTCCTGCTTGTAAAGCGATTTGAAATTCTCGTCCATTAACAATTATTCCAAAGGAGATGGCACTCCCACAACGCGAGAAGGGTCCAGAAGGTTGTCTGGACGAGCTCCAAATTGCAATAGATCCCGGCGACCGTATTGGTCCGCGATCTTTTCTGCGAATTGCCTCACGGACACAGGCACCCCAGAGCAGATGTTCGAGGGGCCGATGAACTCTCCGAGGGCGACACGCGCGATTTGCTTTCCGGCTTCCTTGACATCCATGAAATCTCGGATCTGGGTGCCGTTTGTCAGATTGACCGGTTTGTTTGCACGGAGCTGGCTGTGAATGGTGGGAACAAGACGGCGCGCATCCTCACCCTCACCATAGAGGTAGAAGAGACGGCACCATGCGAATGCCACCCCTTCATTCTCTAACCATCGAGAGAGGGCCATGAAGGCTGCTGCTTTTGCTCCGGCATACGGGGATAAGGGGTCGAGAGGAGTCTCTGTAGAAAGATCTGAGCCGGTAAATCGATATTCAGCACATGTTCCGATTCCAACAAATCTCCCCACCCCGGCCCGTGCGGCGGCTTGTGCAAGCCGAAGGGTTCCAATAAGGCAATCCATGTTTTTTGGGGAATTCAAATACTTCCCGGGCTCGGCGAACCATGCGACATGAATAATGGTCCCGACACCTTGAAGCGCTTTTGCCCACCAAGCCCCATCCTCTTGAAAAAGATCGTGTGTCGTGACGGGCGGGTCCATCCATCTCGAACCGGGAAGTTGCTTCCCCTCGCGCACCACGCACCGCACGCGAATGTCCCTTGCAAGGAGCTCGCGCAAAACATGCCGCCCAACAAAACCGGTCGCGCCAGTCAGCAAAATAAGTTGGCTCATATGCTCCGCAGGCCTGGAACTGCCGTGACAAACTTTCCGCCCCACTCGCGGACGTAGCTAAGCTGTCCGGTGATTTCCGCGGCAAGGTTCCAGGGAAGAATGACGATGTAGTCGGGTTTTCCCTTGCGGATACGGGCTTCCTCCACGATCGGGATGCGGCTGCCCGGCATGAATTTCCCTTGCTTCGCCGGATTCTTATCAACGACATAGGAAAGCAAGTCCGGGCGCACACCCGCAAAGTTGAGGAGCGTGTTGCCCTTGGCGGCAGCGCCGTAAGCTGCGACCTTTTTGCCGCCGCGGCGTGCCTCGATCAGAAAGGCGAGAAAGTCGTCTTTGACTTTTTCGGCTTTCGCCTGGAAATCCGCATAGAATGCGGCGCCGCGCATGCCGGCGCGCAGTTCCTTTTCCATCAGGTCGCCAAGCCGATTTGTCCGCGGATGTCTGCCGGTATCGGCGCGCTGGGCGAAAACGCGAAGGCTCCCGCCATGGGTTGGGTGTTCTTCCGCGTCGAACACACTGAGTCCGTTGGCGGCGAAGATGGTATTGACCGTGTTGAGCGAGAGGTAGGAGAAATGCTCGTGATAGATTGTATCGAATTGCGCCTCCTCGATGAGGTTGAGCAGGTGGGGGAACTCGAAGGTAGCAACGCCATGAGGTTTGAGCAGCACGACGAAGCCTTTTGCGAAATCGTTGATATCGGGGACATGGGCGAGCACGTTGTTTGCGGCCATGAGATCGGCCTGTTGGCCGTCTGCGGCGAGGCGGGCAGCGAGCTCAACCCCAAAGAATTCCTCGATCGTATCGATGCCTTTGATGCGGGAGGCGGCGGCGGTGCTGGCTGTGGGCTCGATGCCGAGGCACCGTATGCCGCGATCTTTCACATACTGGAGGAGGTAGCCGTCATTCGAGGCGACCTCGACAACAAAACTTTCGCCGCCGAGCCCGAAGCGCTCGGACATTTCGCGCACATAGTTTTCCGCGTGCCTGAGCCACTGGGAGGAAAACGAGCTGAAGTAGGCGTATTCCTCGTTGAAAAGCTCCGCCGCGCGAGAGTAAGCCTCCGCCTGGACGAGCCAACAGGACTCGCAGACAACGACCTTGAGCGGAAACCATTTTTCCGGCCTCCGCAGGGTGACATGGGTCAGGTAGGCGTTCGATGGCGGCGCGGATCCAAGGTCGATTAGCGGGAGTCGTATGGGAGACTGGCAGTGGCGGCAATTCATGGCTTTAACATGGGTTGGGCGGAGTCGCGTGAAGAAATGGCTGAAACCGCGAGGGGCCATGCGATTTCCAGCACAGGGTCCAGCGGGTTGAGACCACCCTCGGATTCCCGGTGGTAGTCTTCAGTGTGCAAGTAAAGCATTTCGCAATGATCGGCCAGCGCCTGAAAACCGTGGGCGAACCCTTCAGGGATTGCGAGTGTTTTGCAGTTTTCGGAACTCAAAACCTCGGCGTGCCACTGGAAGCGAGTGGGGGAATCTGGACGTAGATCGACCGCCACGTCGAAAACTTCGCCGCGCAGGCAGGACACAAACTTCATCTCGGCATGCGGAGGAGTTTGAAAATGCATGCCGCGCACAGTGCCGCAGCGCATGGTCAGCGTGCGGTTAATTTGGCGGATGGAACGCCCCCGGAGCAAGGTGGCGAGAGCCGTGGCGCAAAACATGCGTTCAAGGTATCCGCGTTCGTCGCGGATCGGTTTCCGATGGATGACGGAAAGCCCCTGCAGCGGCGTCTCGAAGATGTCGAATCTATCGCTCAAAGGAACGGGGAACTCTGAAATGGTCTTTGATGCCATTCATTTTGCGAGCCATTAAACAAGTCCTCTTACCGGATAATAGAGAAGGCGGAGCATGCGGTGGAACTGAAAGAAAAATGCTCGCTTGCCCTGAATCAGGTTGACCAGCTCCTGATGGAATATTGTTTTGAGTAAACTGAGTCGAAACCGGAGCGACTTTGCGACAATTGCTGCTAACAATTCATTTCTTCTTTGTGCTCCAAAACCTCCCATGTCATCGACATCGATCGCCTCATGGATCAAGTTCACGAAGAACATCTCCCAGTTGATGGGCCGCCGTTGCTCCAATGGCACAAGATTATTTGTTAAAATGATATCGTGGCAAATCGCCGTCACAGGCGTGATATACTGGACCGGAAGCTGATCGAGATCGGGGAACTCGAATTTATCCCTGAGGGTTTCGCGATTCGAGGTCAAAAGACAAAGCATCCCGTTTCCGTCGGCATTCGGCAGGAATACGGATCCGACATGTTTGAAATAAAGCTGATTGGAATTCAGCGCGGCCAGCGATAACGCGATATTAAAATCAGGGCAAATCATCCGGCACAGCGGCACACCGAGTTGGTCGCGAACCCTGCCGACATATGAATGGTGGAACGCGCAATTCATTCCGCGAGCCCCCGCATCCCAAAGAAGTCTCCATGAACCTGCAGCAGCAGAATCCATAATATCCTTGCCCGCGACAAAAGCAGCGTTAAGGGCTTCTGGTGCTTTGTCCGAAAAACGCGTGTGGTCGCCGATTTTCCAAACCACGGCATTCACTTTGTTGGATCGGAGTAAATGGTAGGCTGTTTCCAGCACCCATGGAAGAATCATCAGCTTGTCACTGCAGATGATAATATATTCGCCGAGAGCTTGCTCCACTCCCGCCTGCCAATTCGCAGCCATCCCCAATCCTCCTGTGCGCAAGTGCCGAATGCGCCCGTCTTGCTTGACTTCAACGACTTTTTCCGAACCCCTGTTCCCAAGGGTGTCGTTGTTCACCACCAACACTTCAAAATCGGAAAATGTCTGGTTCAAAACGGCCTGAATGCACTTCTCAAGCCACTCCGCCCGGTCGCGCGTTGGAACGACCACAGAAAAGAAGGGTTTTTTTGAACGAGACATCCTTGAGGTTTATCAAATTCAGTGATAACCTGACAAACGCGGCTATTTCTCGGGTTTGAGTCGGGCTGCGGTCTGTCGGATCTTGGCCGTGGCCAGAAGCAGAAACAAGTCCGTCCAGCCTCTGGCTTCCCTAAACTGATGCTGGATCCGGTTTCCTAGTCGAGTCTTGCGCACGAAGATCGCCGTGCCATTTCTTTCCGAACGGTCTATGGAGACCGCATGCCAATCTGCATCGATGTGGAGGGCCTCATACACCTTGCGGTTTTTGAATGCATGAAACACATCGTCAAGAAAGAAGCAATCCACCCTGTCCTTGAGAAGGCGGAATTCATCGAAACCGGAGAACTCGCCCCCATCGATGAGCGCGGCATCAAAGCCCGTTTCCATTTGCTCGAGAAAACCCTGCGATTCCGCTTTGATGTGCCGGACATCATCCACCCACCAGCTCTTCACCCTGTCGTAAATATCCTTTGGCTGGCTGCCATAACTCGGCCAAACATCCTTGTCAAAATCTCTGCCAGTGAAACACCCCCAGGAGATCGATGAAGCGCGCACGGCTTTCACCCAGGGAAGATGCGCGGTATTTAGCATGAGGTTGGAGAACCGGTCTTCACGCATTTCGAGGCACGTAAGATAGTGGCTCTCCAGCGGCGCCAGGGCCGCCGCCAAAACCTGGGTGGAACCATCCCCGTCGAAGGATCCGATTTCAAGAATGTTTCGGAGGGAAAAGGCGCGGATCGTGCGGAACATGGCACGGCCAAACCCGCTGTGCAGGGTTATTTCTGGCACAGGGATACGGCTGTCATCGGGTGTTTGGAAAGAAGTTTTCTGAATTGCCAGATCGGGCGCTCGATCAGGTAAACCGAGATCAGAGACAGGATGATCGAGAGGGTTATGACAGGCCAAAAGCGCGTTTCGCTCCGGACGAGAGAAGGCCAGGCCCACTCGAAAAACCACAACACAGGAATGTGCGCGAGAAAAATCCCATAGGAGAGATCGCCGAGGAGATGGTTGATCGGCAAATGCTTGCGCACGCGCAGCACGAGGGCAACGAGCGGCAGACCAATTATGAATCCGAAAGAAACAGGCAAAATGTCATGTTTTCCCGCGAGAGAGCAACGCAAGGAAAGAGCAGCAACGAAGATCCAGGACAAGGCGGGAAACCAGCGCTCAATCCGACCGAAAAGCCCGCTGCCCGTTTTTGGCGCGGCAAGATACGAGCCGGCAAGGAACATAAAAAATATTCCTGGCAGAAGCCGGTATCCCCAGAGGTCGGAGTTGAGCATCTGCACGCCGGCCGCGGCAAAAACAACAAGTGAGGAAGCCCCGAGCACCAGCCGGGTTCGAGGGCCGCATCGAAGAGAAAATCCGAGGACCAGATAAGCCTGCAACTCCGCACCAAGAGACCAAGCGGTTGGGATCAGGGGAAGCCCCTTGTCGCCCAACATCACGAACTGCGGGAAGCAAACATAGTTTAACGGGATCACCGCAAGGTTTCCGATCACATTAAGCGCTGTGAATTTTGGCGCTCCGAAGCCGGTGATCATAACGAACGCCAAAGCCAACCCGAAAAAGTAATAGTATGTCGGATAAATTCTCAGCAATCTTTCGGCAAAGAAGCGACCGAGCGGGAGCCCGGCGAAAGGCCCGCTGACCAAGGAGGCGACCACCGAGCCTGATAGGACGTAGAAGCCCACCACCGACGGCACTCCAAATCCCTGGCCGGCGAAGCGGTAGCCGAGATGGTATGAAACGACGAGCGCGGCCAAAAAAAAACGGAGATAGCCCGCCATCTTTTTTTATGGTAACGTGCCCGAGTCCCGAAAGAGGAGGGAGAGACCGAGGTCGCAGAGGTGCGAATACCCATGCCCCTCGAGATATGAGCGGATCCGTTTGGATTCGCCCTCGTTTAGGGACTCGATGCAGATCAGCACCGGCCGGGTCCGCCCGAGGTCAAATCCCCTCAAAACAGCCAGATCACTCCCCTCACAATCAATACTCAATAAATCCACGCCTTCGCCGGAAAACTGGCTCTGTTCAAATATACCCATGAGAGTTTGCGTGCGCACCTCGACCTTGTGATAACCTCCGGCTTGTTTGTCAGATGGCGAGTCGCCGCTAATCAGCCGGTTCATGGCGGAACTCTTGCACATGAGAAATTCACGGGCTTCAACCCGGTCGGAAAGAGCCGCGCACACATTCTGATCATGCGGCCGATGCACGTGAAACTTACGGATAGCCTCTTCGGATGCATCGACGTTGATGCCGTGCCAACCGAGCAGGTTAAGCAGTCTCGTATTCGAAAATCGGAACGGATCGAAGCACCCCGCGTCGATATAAATCCCGCGCCGCTCTCGTTTGAAATTGGTCAGATGCTCCGCGATAATCAGATCTTCCCCGAATTGCGAAAAAGAGATCCGCATGTTGCGAAAGTCATCAGGCTGCAGCCGGAGAGGGATCCGCCGGAAGCAGGAAAAGGATCCTGCTGCAATCCGGGCGGCAATACGATCAGTTAGGCGGTTCATGTTTATCAGAAATAAAAACTGCGAACACTTAGCGGCGGTCGGTCCTGTTGAGTGAGAAACGCTGTCATTGCAATGTTCCGCGTCAGCCCAGACAACTCCATTTTCCTCTTACCAGTGAAACACCGAATCCCAACCCGACATTGCGGCCTGTGCCGTAGTAATCTGCCGGTGCGACATGAAACGAGATAGGAGCCGGCATATCGAGAACCTCGCCCGCATGATGGTCGCCGTTTGCCACAATGCGAACCACCAACTGGTATTGGCCGGGCACGAGATCCACTGAAATCCATTCGAATGCAAACGAACCGGTTTTCGGAAGCTCCCTGAAGACCGTGCCCGAATAGTTGCTGTAATTGTTAAAAACCGCCTCCTCCGAACTGACGACGCCGATGCCTGCGATGACGGAATCCGAGGGCTTCAGCCCGTCGGCCGCGTAGCGGATCCGCACCGTTACCGGCTGCCCGGCGGGAAGTTCCTCGATACGACGGCCGTCGGACGCCTCGAAATCGACAGCCGTCACGCGCAGCCGCCCTGAGCCAGCGCGTTGGTCCCCTCCGACGTGACCGGCGTGCTGGGAACCCTCCTCAAGATAACGGTCAACCATGTCTCCGGCATTGCCGTCCGCGACCAGTTTCCCCTGTTTGAGAATTATGGCGCGGGTGCAGAGGTTCCGAACGGAAGTCATGTTATGGCTCACGAAGAGGATCGTCCTTCCCTCCTTGTATGCCGCCTCATTCATTCTCCCGAGGCACTTTTTTTGGAATGCCGCGTCCCCGACAGCCAGCACCTCATCCACGATGAGGATGTCGGGTTGCAGGTGGGCGGCCACCGAAAACGCGAGCCGCACATACATGCCGCTCGAGTAGCGTTTCACGGGCGTGTCGATAAATTGGGCGACCTCGGCGAATTCCACGATTTCGTCGAATTTCTCACGCACCTCGGCGCGCGACATTCCCAGGATAGCCCCGTTGAGAAAAATATTCTCCCGGCCAGTGAGTTCGCCGTGGAATCCCGTGCCGACCTCGAGGAGGCTGGCGACCCTGCCGTTCAGTTTGTATTGCCCCTCTGTTGGCGCAGTGATTTGACTCAGCACCTTGAGCAGCGTGGATTTCCCGGCCCCGTTTCGTCCGATGATCCCGAGGATTTCTCCTCGCTTGACCCCGAAGCTGACATCTCGGAAAGCCCAAAATTCCTGGCCGGTCATATCGGGACGCGATTGGGCGATATGAACCGGCGTGTTGGGGTCATCCTCGCCCCGGACCTTCGCCCACCAGCTCTGGATGTCTTTGTAAAGCATCCCTCGGTTGATCACGCCGAGGCGGTATCGCTTTCCGAGGTTCTCAACTTGAATGGATCGTTCCATCAGGATGCGATATCCGTTTCCTCGTAGTCACCGGCCGCCAAGCCGCCGGGAACTTCAGAAAACGCGCGGATTTGGCCGAGTTTCTTCAGGTGGTTTTCGGAGACCATCAAGGAAGTCGCCCACGTGTATCCGTTGATGGGGCCGAACCCTTTGAAGCGGATCTCGGTAAGCCCAGACTCGCGCATGGCGGCAGCGGCTTTCGGGAACCAATCGGAGTTTTCGAGGATATAAATGGGCGTATGCCCGAAAGCCTGGATGCTCCTTCTGGCGCAGGCTCCCCGCTTCCATCCGTCCACGACCACAAGATCGGGCACGAAGTCGAGTTCATCGAGCTCGTCCAGCGATTTTTCACCTTCAAAAAATCTCAGTTCCACATTCGAGGGCACGAGACCCCTCATTTTATCAAGCCACGCAGGGCTGTTCTCGTAGGCCAGTATGGAAGCCGCGCGAGGGGCCCAGAACAAAGTGCTCTGGCCGGATCCGAACTCAAGAATCCTCCACTTCGAGGTGTCGACATCGGATATGTAGTCTATGAAAGGATACGTATACCAAGGGATCGGACGACCATCCCAGTCCATCGGTAATCTGGAGGAAATCGTTTTGGTATGGCCGCGGGCCATAAGCCGCCGGGCGGCACTAATGGAAGCTTGCTCCAGCGGGTCAGTGCAGAGCATTTGCACGACCTTGGGCAGAGCCGGGAGGTTTCCGCAGAAGGTGCGGACGCTACGGGCAAGTTGACGGATTCCTATCATGGTATTAAATGGTGTCGCTGAATGTCCGCTCCACGTGACGGAAGATGAAGATGCCGAGCAGAAATACGACGAGGCTGACAGCGGCGCCCGACAGGAGCTGGTAAACTTCGACGGTTCCGGCGCCCAGAAAAGCGAAGCGGAAGCTCTCGATGACAGGAACCATGGGGTTGAGGACGAGGAGCCAATGCCACTGCTTGGGATAAAGCGAGAGCGGGAACAGCACGCAACTCGCATACATCCAGAGCTGCACGAAAAACCCGAGCAGCATCGCGAGGTCGCGATAGCGGGTGGTGAGGGAGCTCACGATGCACCCGAATCCAATACCCAGCATGGCCATCTGCAATAGCAGCAGCGGCAGGACAACCACCCGCCAGCTCGGATGGACCGGCGCGCCTTTCCAGGTGAAGTAGCCGAGCACGGCAAGAAACAGAGCGAACTGGATCGCGAACGTGATCAGGTTCGTGATCGAGTTGGCGATCGGGACGGTCAGCCTCGGAAAATAGACCTTGCTGAATATCCCGGCGTTCCCCGAAAAGGTCGCCGCACTTTTGTTGAGGCAGTCCGCAAAGTAGCTCCAGGACACCAGCCCGCAGAGGTAGAAGAGGAACGGCGGGATGTTATCCGTCGGAAGCTTGGCGATATTCCCGAAAATGACGGTGAACACCAGCGTGGACAGGATCGGCTGGATGAGAAACCAGAGCGGGCCGAGGATCGTCTGCTTGTAGGTCGCGACAAAATCGCGCTTCACGAACAGATAAATCAGATCCCGGTAGCGCCACAGCTCGCCGAGGTGGAGCTGCAGCCAACTGCTTTTCGCGCTGACGACCCGGTCCCATTCCTGGTCCGGTAAAACCGCTTGTTTTTCAGTAGTCATCGTCCCCCCATTTGCCTCGCTCGCTCCCGCTCAGTTTGGCTTTTCCGCATTCCGAATTTCGCATTCCTCATTCCCACCGCAGGCGGGCAAGCTGCCGCCTTTGGTCATCGGCGGGGGGGTTCGCCAAAACTTTTTCCATAAGGTCTCGGGGCCCGTCATCGGGCGGGGGAGTTGGAAGCGAAGAATGTCCTGATGGCCCCGGCGACCTCGCGGAGTTCCTCCTCGGTGAGGTCCCCGAAAATGGGAAGGGCCATGGATGTCTTCGCGCATTCCTCCGCGATGGGAAAGTCGCCTTCCTTGCAGCCGAGGTCGCGGAAGCATTCCTGGAGGTGCAGCGGAATCGGGTAGTAAATCTCGGTGCCGATGCCCTGGTCGGACAGCGCCTGGCGTAGCGCGTCGCGGGCCTGTGTGCGGATGCAGAACTGGTTGTAAACAGGAACCGCCCCGGGCAGTTCATCCGGCAGCAAAACCCCGTCCACTCCCGCGAGCAATTTCCTGTAAAGCCGGGCGTTCCTCTGTCGGCCGGCCGCATAGGCATCGAGATGGGCCAGCTTCACCTCCAGCAAGGCGGCCTGGAGAGTGTCGAGCCTTGAGCCGATTCCCACCTGCTGGTGGTAGTATTTCGGTTTGGCCCCGTGCAAGCGGAGGATGGACATCTGCTCGGCCAGAGCGGTGTCCGCCGTAACCATCATCCCTCCGTCTCCGAAACCGCCCAGATTTTTTGAGGGGAAAAAGCTGTAGCAGCCGATGTCGCCGAATGCGCCGGCCATGGTTCCCTGAAAACTCGCCCCGAGCGACTGGGCCGCATCCTCGACCAGCCGGATTCCCCGCGAACGGCAGATGCCGGAGATCTCGGCGATCTCGCACGTCTGGCCGAAAAGGTGCACCGCGATCACGGCCTTGGTGTTCGCGGTGAGGGAGCGCTGCAATGAAGCCGGTGTCAGGTTGAACGTGCCGGGATCGATATCGGCGAATTTCGCCGAAAGCCCGAGACGGGTGATCGCGGACGCTGTGGAAAAAAAGCTGTAGGCCGTGGTCACGACTTCGTCGCCAGGCCGGAGCCCGAGCGCCATGAGGGCGACCAGCAGGGCGTCCGAACCGGAGGCGCAGGAAATGGCGTGCGGCACACCCACGTAGGCCGCCACGGCGGACTCAAACCGCCCCACGGCGGGACCCATGATGAATTTCCCTTCTTTAAGGACATTCTCGCAGACCGCCATCAGTTCGGCATGCAAAGGGGCATGCGCCCGGTTGAGATCGAGTAGTGGTATCATAAAATTATCTGGTTTAGGAGGCTCGGATTCCAGCTTTCGGGTGATGAGGTTAATCTCCTGCATATCCTGTCACGAAAACCCTTCGTGCCCGGGCAGCGACCGCTTCGTCTGTCCAGTCCGGGTGCTGCGCCCGCAGCCATGTGTTCACATTCGCGCCGCAGGCGCGCAAGGCAGGCTGCCGCCTTTGGTCATCAGCGGGAATTCTCCGCTGGTCCATGCAGGTTTTTATCGTTTTTTTCCTGTTTTCCACAGGTCTGCGCCAGGCGGCGCGCTAGCTCACCAAAAATTTCAGAATCCAGGGCATCATCTTCTGCCCGCGTTCCATCCAGTGCTTGAGGCGGTCGATTCGCTCGAAGGCCGTCCGGCGTTCTTTCGGGTCAAGATCCTTCGCGAGGCTTTCCATCCGCTCGACCCGCTGCAGGGCGCGCTCCAAACGGGGTTTCATTTCCTCTTTGATGAACGACGTGGCAAATTTGCTCAGCTCCAGGTCCGCCACATAGTGGTCCCTTCGCTCCCCCGGCGCATAGACAACTTTTACCGCCCCCACGGACCGCAACAATTTCAGCCCCTGGCTGGCTGCCCCGAGGCTGATCTGCAGCCGGTCCATCAAGTCCTCCATCGACAGCGGACGCGTCGCCACAAAAAGCAGGCCGTAAATCTCACCGACCGATTTCGGCAGGCCGATCAGCTTGAAAAAACTGATAAACATCTCGATCGCCTCGATGTCCAACTCGCTCAGGCGCGATTCCTCCCCGATCACATTGTCCGCAACGGAACTCATCTGTGTGCGGAAGTTATCGCGGGCCTTTCGATCCTTCAATAAAAAATGAAAGGAATGATCCCCTTGAAAACCGTGGGTCATCCGAGCCCGCGCTCCTCGACATCGTCCTCGTCCCAACCGAGGACATGGCCGATTTCGTGGAGGAGTGTGGTGCGGACCTCATCGGCATAGGAAAGCCCCTCTTCTTCGGCGTAGTCCCGGATATTTTCGAGCCAGAGCCGGATCCGGACGACGGGGTCCTCATCGTAATAGCCGAGGGTATCGGGTTCGATGCCGGCGGCGACATCCTGCCGGGACGGGTATTTTTCGAGGACGACCGGCACCTCGAGGAGCGCCTTGCGGACGGGCTCGGGCAGTTCGGCCATCGTGGCGGCGACCTCGGTCTCTGCTGTCTTGAGAAGTTTCTGCCAGTCCATGGAGCCAACCTTCCGGTTGAAAGGCACGTTGTAAACGGATATTAGCATCGACCATGTCGAATTCTGCCACCCCGATAAACCCGCTTCGTGAAGGATTGAGCAGCCGGGCGATGCCCGAGCCGTGCACGCTCGTGATTTTCGGGGCCACCGGCGACCTCACGCACAGGAAGCTGGTTCCGGCACTCTACAATCTCGCGGCGGACGGGGCGCTGCCACCGGCGATGAGCGTTGTCGGATTTGCGCGACGGGACAAGAGCGATGAAATTTTTCGCGGGGAGCTCGAAGACGCCGCTAAAAAGCATTCCCGGCAGAGCGTCCACGAGGAGCTCTGGGGAAGTTTCGCGGCATCGCTCTGCTACCATCGCAGCGGGTTCGACGATCTGGCCGGCTACGAATCCCTTGCGGGGCGACTGGCCGTCATGGACGCCGCCCGCGGCACGCGCGGCAACCGGCTTTTTTACCTGGCCGCCGCGCCCGACCAGTTCGAGGTCATCCTGGAAAACCTGCGGAAGAGCGGGCTCAACAAAGGCGCGAACGGCGGATGGGCACGGGTGATTGTCGAAAAGCCGTTCGGCACCGACCTTCCGAGCGCCCGGCACCTCAACGAGCTTGTGGAAGGCGCTTTCCCGGAGGCGGACACCTACCGCATCGACCATTACCTCGGGAAAGAGACGGCGCAGAACATCATGGTCCTGCGGTTTGCCAACGCCCTTTTCGAGGCGATGTGGAACGCCCGCTACATCGATCACATCCAGATCACCGCCAGCGAGCCGCTCGGAGTCGAGGGCCGGGCCGGATACTACGACAAGTCCGGCGCCCTGCGCGACATGGTCCAGAACCACCTGCTCCAGCTTTTGTGCCTCACCGCCATGGAGCCGCCGACCGGGCTGGATGCCGATGCGATCCGCGACGAGAAAGTCAAGGTGCTCCGCTCGCTCCGTCCGCTCGAAGGCGAAGAGGTTTCCAAGCATGTGATCCGCGGGCAATACGGAGCCGGGGCGATCGACGGCAAACGCGTGGCGGCCTATCGGGACGAGGCCAACGTGGATCCGGAGTCCATGACAGAAACCTTTGTTGCCCTCCAGATCAACGTGGACAACTGGCGGTGGGCGGGAGTTCCGTTTTTCGTCCGCGTCGGCAAGCGGCTCCCGAAAGGCGGGACCGAGATCGCCGTGCATTTCAAGAGTGTGCCACCGGTGCTTTTCAGGGCGACCGGCGAGGCGGTCGATGACAACGTGCTCGTGATCCGCATCCAGCCCGACGAGGGGGTTTCGCTCAAGATGAGCGCGAAGATGCCGGGGTCGAGCCTCCGCATCGAACCGGTGAAAATGGATTTCCATTACGGCACGAGTTTCGGGAAGGCAACGCCGGAAGCCTACGAGCGGCTCCTCCTCGATGCCATGAGCGGCGACCCCACGCTCTTCGCGCGGCGTGACGAGGTCGAGGAGGCATGGAAATTTGTGGATTCGATCCGAGAGGCATGGACAGCAAACCCTGAGGACCTCGCGTTTTATTCCGCCGGAAGCTGGGGGCCAGCCGAGGCGGACGATCTCACCAAACGCCACGGAACAACATGGAGGCGGCTGTGAGCGAGCCGGGAATGCCGGTGGAAATCGGCCGGATCGACAAGGAGCTGGGCCGGCTCTGGGAGTCCAGCGACGACACAAAAACCCGCGCCTCCCTGCTCAATCTCGTCATCTACACCGAGGAGCCGGAGGCGCTGGACTGCAACACGGAACTCATCTCCGCGATCGCCAGCCAGCATGCCTTTCGCGCGATCCTGATCCTCGCCGACCCCGGTGCCGCGTCATCCGGCGCCCGCGCGTGGATCAGCGCCCATTGCCACCTGGCGGGCAAAGGCGGCCGCCAGATCTGCTCGGAGCAGATCACGTTCCGGCTCGACGGCGAGAGCGCCGCCTCGCTCCCCAACATCGTTTTTTCGCACCTCGATTCCGATCTGCCGCTCTGCTTCTGGTCCCAGGCTGAATTCCGCGAACCGTTGGACCAACAGCTCTGGGCCTGGGTGGACCGGCTCATCTTCGACAGCGCGGCATGGAAACACCCCGCCGCACAATTTGTGCTGACCCGCAAGATCCTCTCCCTCACCGATGGGGGGATGGTTCTTTGCGACCTGAACTGGACGCGCCTGCTCCGGTGGAGGCTGGCCTTGGCCAATTTGTTCGACCACTCCTCGGCGCTCGCATGCCTTCCAGAAGTCACGGCTGTCCGCATCGAATGCGCACCAGGCAATCGCGTGAAGGCCCTGCTCCTCCTGGGCTGGCTCTCGGTCCAGCTTGGCTGGAAACTCCAGCACATGCTCTCGGAAAATTTCTTCCTTTCGAAGGATGGAAAACAGATCTCTTTCGAGATTTTGGAGTCGGCCGGGCATGGACTCTCACTCGTCGAGCTCCGCGGCGAGGGTTTTTGCTTCAGCCTCCGCCACCCGGAGAACACCGGTTTTTTCTACGCGGGCCTGCACGCTCCCGGGATCCCGGATTGCTCCATGACGATCGGGACCAGGCACGAGCGCCTCGGCGACACTCTCTTGGCGGAACTCGCCCGCGGGGGCCGGCACCCGCTCTACGCTCCCGCGCTCGACGCCGTCACCCCCCTGCTGCCCGGTTGACGCGCAGCATCGTAGCCGCAAGCTGAATCGCCGCCTGCATGCTGTCGGAGCGCGCGACGCCTTTTCCCGCGATGTCAAACGCCGTGCCGTGGTCGGGGCTGGTGCGCACAAACGGGAGACCCAGCGTCACGTTGACACCTTGGTCGAACGCGTGAAGCTTCAGCGGGATCAACCCCTGGTCGTGATACATGCAGAGCACGCCGTCGAATTTCCCGGCAACGGCCTGCTGGAAAATCGTATCGGGGGGGAGCGGCCCGTAGAAAACCGCGCCCTTTGATTTTTCCAGCTCCCGCACGGCGGGCGAGATGATTTTGATTTCCTCGGTTCCAATGTCTCCACCTTCCCCGGCGTGGGGATTCAACCCCGCCACCGCGATCCTCGGTTCTTTGCACCCGCATTGCCGGAGAAAGGAAACGAGCAGGCTCCCGATGCGGACGATTTCGCTTTTTTTCAGGAGACCGGCAACCTGAGCGATGGGGACATGGGCGGTGACAAGCGCCACGGTCAGCCCGCCGCCGGTCAGGCACATCGCGAAGTTTTCCACCCCGGCCCGCGCCGCAAAAAATTCCGTCTGTCCAGGAAAATGGCAGCCGACGTCATGCAGGGCCTTCTTCGAAACCGGCCCGGTGACGACCGCCTGCCATTTTCCGGACAGCAGGTTTTTCGCGGCGGTTTCCAGAGCCTCGACCGCCGCGCGCGCGGACTCCTTCGTCGGAGATCCGGGCTTGTGGCCGGACATCTCCCCGACGACCTCGAACTCGAAATCCCCGGGCAGATCGCGGGACGCCAGTGCCGCCCGGATGACCTCCGGGCCGATGCCGGCGGGATCGCCGGATGTGATGCCAATGGTTGGTTTCATGTGATGATTTTCGGATGGAATTTTTGGGCGAGCGGCATCCGGCGCCCGATGCCGAACGCCCGCCCCGTCACCTTGAGCCCAGGCGCGGCCTGCTCGCGTTTGTATTCGTTGAGGTCCACCCGCCGGAGCACCCAATGGACGGTCTCTTCGTCGAACCCTCTCCGGATCAGCTCTTCCGCGCCGAGGTTTTCCTCGACGTAGAGCCGCAGGATTTCGTCCAGAACCTCGTAGGGCGGAAGCGTGTCCTGGTCGGTCTGATCCGGGCGGAGCTCCGCGCTCGGCGGCTTCGTGATCGTCCGCTCGGGAATGAGTTCCCGGCGGGCGTCCGCATTAAGAAATTCCGCCAGCCTGTAAACTGTCGTCTTCGGAAGGTCGGAAATCACGGCGAGCCCGCCGCACATGTCCCCGTAGAGCGTGCAATAGCCGACGGCCAGCTCGCTTTTGTTTCCGGTGGTCAGGAGGAGGTGGCCGAATTTATTGGACAGCGACATGAGCGTGAGCCCGCGGAGCCGGGCCTGCATGTTCTCTTCGGTGATGTCCTCGGGCTTCCCGGAAAATGCCCCGCTCATCTGCTCCTTGAACGCGTCGAAGCTCCCGGCAATCGGGATCTCCAGGCACTCCATCCCGAGATTGGCCGCGAGTTGGAGGGCGTCCTCGAGGCTGTGGCCGGACGAGAATTCGGATGGCATCGCGACTCCTTTGACATTCGCCGCACCGAGGGCCTGGACGGCGAGACACGCGGTGACCGCGCTGTCAATCCCGCCGCTGAGCCCGAGCACCGCGGTGCGAAACCCGCACTTGGCCATGTAGTCCCGCAGCCCGAGAACCAGCGCGTCGCGGAGGTCGGCCATGTCCTCGCGGGCAGTGGCTTCTGAAGGCCAGGGGTTGAGCACCGTCACTTTTGGCTTGGCTCCGTCAACCGCATGGCCCCGGAACTCCACCTCGTGGTTCATGTCGCCGATATCGAGGACGAATGTGCCCTCCTGAAACCCGGGGGCCTGCACCCAGATCACCCCGTCGGCGGTTGCCGCGAGCGAGTAGCCGTCGAAAACTAACTGGTCGTTGCCGCCGATCGCGTTGCAATAAAAAAATGGCACGCGGTGGCGTCCGGCCTGCCGCCGGATCATCTCTCTCCGCAAAGCCGGCTTTCCGACCTGAAACGGAGACGCGCTCAGGTTCACGATGGCCGCCGCTCCCGCCGTCACGAGGTCGTGGACCGGATCGCACGAGTAGAGCCCCCTGGGGAGGTATTCCGGAGTCCAGATATCCTCGCAAATCGTCACCCCGATCCGGTGGCCGCCGATCTCGACAGGCACCGGAGCCGGCCCCGGCTCAAAATACCTCGCCTCGTCGAAAACATCGTAGGTCGGCAGAAGGGACTTGAACACTTTCCGCACCGGACGGCCTTTTTCGAGCACGGCGGCGGTGTTGAAAAAAGGCCGCCCGTTGCCCGAGGGATTCACGTCCACGCAGCCGATCAGCAGGGCCGCCTTGCCGACCCGGCGGTGAAGCTCGTCGAGCGCGGCCAGATTCCGGGGAACAAAATCCGATTTGAAGAGCAGGTCCTGCGGGGGATAGCCGGTGAGCGATAGCTCGGGCGTGAGAATGATCTGCGCGCCGCGGCTTTCCAGATCCTCCGCGGCACGGGCGATCTTGCGCGCGTTTCCCGCGAAGTCGCCGACAATCGTGTTGATCTGCGCAAACCCGATTTTCACCAGAACCCCCATTGGCGTGTTGTCATAATATAGATTCCCAAACCGAGATTCGTGGCCGCATGCGCCGCGACGCAAGCCCCCAGGCTCTTCGTGCGGACCAGCAGCCCGTTGTAGATCAACCCGGTCAGAAAGGCCGCCGGCCAGTCGGGCATCGAATGCACGAGCATGAACAGCGCGGCCACCCCGAAAAATGACCGCGGATCATACGCGCCCAGCGGGATCTGAGAAAAATCCTCGCGGATCAGATACCGCATCAGAAATCCCCTCCAGAAAATTTCCTCGAGCAAAGGAACGATGATGACCAAGCGGGCGAACCGCGCGGCCACCGTCAGCCAATACAGGATCGGGCTGCCCGAAAAAACCGTGGGGTCAAACCCGTCGGTCCGCGGCGCTCCCCCGAGCAGGACATGAGGCAAAATCCAAAGCCCGAGAGCCAGAAGTCCCGCCGCCAACGCCGCGAGCCACCCGCCAGCCTTTCCGAAATCATACCGCTTCCAAAAGAAAATCAGCGCCGCCCCGCAGACCAATGTCTGCAACGGATAAACCCAGTATTCGGGCTTCGAGAGGAGGAGTTCCACGGACTTCCCTCCCAGGGATCGGACGCCCCCGGCAAGTGCCAGCCCGCCCATGAAGAGCGCAAACGGCACCACATAGGCCGCCAGCGGGGACTTCTTGATTTCCTCCATACCCGCTTCCTCATACCTCAATTTCGTTGGAGGGGGAACACTTTTGCTTCCCGCATCACCCCCGTCTCTGGTAGTGTGCGCCCCCGTGACGAACAATCCCGTCTACCACTTCTTCCACACGCCGGGAAATGCGGGCCCCCTCGTCCTGCGGCTGGCCACAGCGGGAGTCTTCTTCTTTCACGGCACCCAGAAGGCGCTCGGCTGGTTCGGGGGAGCCGGATGGAGCCGGACGATCGAGACATGGACGTCTGCGGGCGGCCTCGGGCTCCCCGCCGTGATCGCCCCTCTGGTCATGGTTTCGGAGCTGCTCATTTGCGCCGGACTTTTTTTTGGCTTCTTCACCCGCCTGGCCGGGATCGGGGCCGTTCTCATCATGTCCGGCGCACTGTTTGCGGTCGGAAAAAACTCGCCGGCTTTTCTCGACATGGAGCTCCCGCTGATGGTTTGGGCGGCCGGCCTCGCGCTCTTCTGCCTCGGCGGAGGAGCGATCTCCGTTGACCGCGCGATCAGCAAAAACCTCCTTCCGGTCGTCGGTTGAGGGGTGCGCCGTGAAAAAGCCCGGATGGATCGCGGCCGCGGGCATCGGGGTTTTCAGCGCGGCGTTTTATCTTGCCGCATCATTTCTCCTGCGACGCTGGCTGGCGGACCGCCAACCGGAATCTTGCCCTATCCCCGACCCGGTCACCTTCTTCCGCCCGATCAAAAACGGCGAGCCGGGGCTCCGGAAAAATCTGGCGGTTTTTCTGTCCGCTCTTGAGCCCGGCGACCAGGTCATTTTTTCCGCGACAGGCCCGGAGGAATTGCGCCTGTGCGAAGACCTCGCCGTCGGGCACCCCGGGCTCGACATCCTCTGCCTGCACGCGGCCGAAGGAATCCACAGGAACCCCAAGATCAACAAACTCGCCCAAATGGAACCGCTAGCCTCCCGCGAAAGGTGGATTGCCATCGATAGCGACGCCATCCCCGATCGCGGGTTTCTGAGAGCGTTCCGCTCAGAGTGGCAGTCGAAAAACTCCGATGCCATTTCCGCTCCCTACGCCTCCGTTGCTGCCCGGACACTGCCATCCAGGCTGGATGCCCTCGGGACCGGGCTGGCCCTCTGGCCGGGCGTCGCGCTGCTCCGGTCAACCGGGCACCTGGATTTTCTGAACGGCGCCTGCATGGGCGTCAGGGCCGCGGCGCTGCAAAAGCTCGGGGGATGGAAAATTCTCGGGGAATCTTTGGCAGACGACCACGAACTCGGAATCCTCGTCGCCAAGGCAGGTGGCAGGGTGGATATCGCCGGTGCCGTGCTGGCCCTCGAAGCGCCCGACCTCACCTGGAAGGAATGGATCCTGCACCAGCACCGCGCGTTCGTGACATTTCGGGTGTGCAACCCTGCGGGGAGCCTCGGAATCCCGCTCACCCACGGCGCGGGGCTCTCGTTCCTTTTCCTGCTGCTCAACCCTCTCTGCCTTGGCCGCTGGCTCCTTCACCTGAGCCTGCTATTTCTCCGCGCCAAATCCGCCAATTCCCTGCCCGGACCGCCAAACAAACTTTGCGAAATCTGGCTCGTCAGCCTCCTGGAACCGTTCTTCTGGCTCCTCTCCTGGCTTCCCCTGCCTGTCTGGTGGGGCGGGCGATGGATCCGCCCGAGAAAACTTGAGAGTTGACCCGCCCACCAGCCGGCGTTAATTCTGCCCTGCTTTCGCGGGTATAGCTTAATGGTAAAGTTCCTGCCTTCCAAGCAGGCCATGCGGGTTCGATTCCCGCTACCCGCTCATATCTCCGCAATCCCTTTACCAGTAAGTATTTGCGTGCGTATAGCCTTCCCGGACTAGTAAAAAAATCGGCTGAAACTGCTAAAAAATGGCGATAATATCAGGCTTGTTTCGTCATGTTTCAAGACATGCACAAGGTGGGATAATTGTGCCGGTGGTTGACTGTTGAGACGAATCACTGGAAAAAGATTGCCCGTGATTCCTGCCCTCTGTGCGGCCCTTGGAATCCCGGCGAGTGATTGCGCCGGGGAGTCAGTCAAGACATGGGGAGGAGTTTCCCGCCCTCATCCGCACGGTCATCGAGCAAGGCTTCAGCCCCGGCATCGACGCCGTGGCCGAACGCGCGGGGGTCAGCAAGATGATCGCCCTCGCCCAGTATCCCACCCGCACGGGCCTGACCGTCGCGGCCCTGGAGCGCGTCGGCCGCGAGACGATAAAGAACCTGGAGGCGGCCATAACCGGCCCGACATCCCGGGATCCCCCTTCGACTGCGACATCAACAGAGTCGTGGACTGCCTCGCCGGGCAGCTCACCGACCGCGGCAACCCCGCCGGTTTCATCACCATGTGCCTGGCGGGCCACCCCGACCCGCGATCGAAGGCCCGCGCGGCGGCCATGAAGGAGCACGCGGCGGTCACCCGCTGGCTGGAGAATTTTTTCAGGATCCGGCGCGCCATGCCCCGGCCGGATAAGGCGGCCAACGCGCTGATGGCGCTGGTGCACGGGACCTACGCCGTCTTGCTCGGCAGCGGCATCGACGCCTGGAAGCCCATCGCCGAAACCGCCACGCTGATGAGATACATCCTCGCCGCGTGCTGGAGGGAGAAGACGGCTGTCCCGCATGTGCCGAAGCGGAAAGCGAGTCGGGCGCGGGAGGGCCGCAAGCGGGTGCCGACGGACCCTGATCCCGCGCCCGCTCACCCGCCGGGAGACCTGTGAGAACCCGATTTTAGCCGGGAGAGCGCATGAGAGTCTGTCAGTGCGCGAGTCCGTGAGCCTTCGCCGGCCGTACGGGCGGAAAAAGCCCGCCATTTGGTTGACGGGCTTTTTTTTACATATTGGCGGAATCGCGGGGCAAGGTAGGCGTTGAGTGTCCGCTCAGCCGTCCGCCGAAACTACACGCGTTTTGTGGAGCACGAACTCTGGCAACGGCCCCAGCCACCTAGAGCACTCGCTATGAGTGCCGACTACCCACGTATCCGCTCGGTTCGACTAAACCGGTGGGAGCGGCCCCTGCGAGCCACGGTCTGGACGAAATACGGCATGGTCAAGGTCGTCTGGAGGGACGTGGCCGGGGACCAGTGCTGGTTCGCCAGTGGCACCGGGGATGCCGAGCGGGAGGCTGTTCCCGCCATCGAGCACATCGAACAGATGTGCCAGACCATGCACTGAACCGTGCATCGTCGAAAAAGTCTGCCTGCACGCGGGGCAGGCTCTTTTTACCTGTCAGCGGAATGGCCTCATCCATGGAAGCCAACGAGAGATGAAGGGAGGTGCACCGAGGGTTTGATGAATTCCTTGAAACGGGAAAGAATACTGGGAGGCGTTGACGGCCCGCATGGTTCCCAGTAGCTTTCCTAGCATGGAATCCCTCGAATCCCTGCTGAGTCGGCCGGAAAGCAAAACGCTGGAATTCAAGCGTGATCTGAGTTCGCCGGAGAAGGTGCTCCGAACGCTCGTGGCATTTGCCAATGGGGCCGGAGGAATTCTCCTCGTGGGTGTAGAGGATGGCAGCAAGTCCGTGGTGGGGGTTGCCAATCCCACGAAAGAGGAGGAAAGGATGGCGAGCTTGATCAGCGATTCCATTCATCCGCCTCTTGTGCCGGAAATTTGCCTGCTGCCTTGGCGGAGCATTTCCGTGATCGCTGCGGAGGTTTTCCCCAGCGGGTTGAGGCCGCACTATCTCAAGTCGAAAGGAACTCCCGGAGGGGTTTACCTTCGAGTCGGATCGACCAACCGCTCGGCCGATCCCGCACAAGTGCAGGAATTGCAAAGATCGGTCCTCGGGCAGACCTTCGATGAGTTGCCGATGCCGGAACTCGACTCGGAAGCCATCGACTTCCGAGCAGCTTCCGAGTCCTTTGCCCCGAAAAGGAAACTGGCAAAGAGCGATCTGAAAACACTTCATCTCGTCGTTCGGCACCAGAGAAAGGAAACACCCACTGTGGGAGGAATGCTTCTCTTCGGAAAGAACCGGCGGGAGTTTTTCCCGGAGGCAACCGTCAAGGCGGCTCACTTTGCGGGAAATGACCGGACGCAAATCATCGACTCGGAGGAGATTGACTGTGCCCTGCCTGCGGCCGTGGAGGAAGTCTTGCGATTCGCCCGAAAAAACCTGGCCAAAGCGACGAAAATATCCGGCAGCCGCCATAGCGAAAACTGGGCGTTTCCTCTCGTCGCGTTGCGCGAGGCGATTGCCAACAGTTTGGTTCATGCGGACTACGCACTGAAGGGCAGCCCTGTCCGGTTTGCCATTTTTGGAAATCGCATCGAAATCGAGAATCCCGGTCTCTTGCTCCCCGGACTGACGACGGCGGATATGCAGCGGGGCGTTTCCAAACTTCGAAATCGGGTGATCGGCCGGGTTTTTCACGAACTCGGACTCATCGAACAGTGGGGGAGCGGAATTCAGAGAATGAATCAGGAGTGCCGGAACTCGGGCTTCCCGCTTCCGTTTCTTGAGGAGTTGGGGCAGAGTTTTCGAGTGACGTTCGGCCGGGCAAAATCAGAGCCCTCTGAGATCGACGCCAAAGACTCGAGAATCCTCCAGATCGTGAAGGAGACACCCGGCCTGACAACCGCCCGGATTGCCGCCCGGATTGCTCTGACCCCAAGGGCGACACGGGATCGGCTCTCCAAGCTCGTGGAAGCCGGAAGTTTATCCGTCGTTGCGACCGGACCACGCGATCCCAAGCGGGCTTTTTATCCGGCTCAATTATAATTGTTCAGGAAAATGAGCCGTGCCATCGCCTGGTGTGAAGACGAAGCTCGGGAGGGACGGGGGAGGAGTGAGTTTTCCACACTGCGCTCCGCCTCGGAATTCTTCAGTGGGTTAAGCAAGAAAAGAACTCGTCTTCGATCAGCAGGCAGATGGTGTGGTAAACGGGAAGGTGGAGTTCCTGAACCTCCAGCGTCCGCGTGACTGGAACGTGCAGGCAGAGGTCGCAGAGATCGGCCAGACGTCCTCCGCCCTCACCGGTCAGTCCAAGCACCTTGAGGCCCTTCGCCCGCGCGACCTCGGCGGCGGCACAGACATTAGCCGCATTGCCGGAGGTGGAGAGGCCGACGAAGAGGCTGGCGGGGCGACCGAGTCCCATGACGAGCTGGGCGAATTCCAGGGTCGGGTCGATATCGTTGGCGACTGCCGTGCGCAGCGCTGGAAAGCCGGTGAGCGGGATGCAGGGCACCGCCTGCTGGAGCTTGTCGGCCAACTCCGGGCGGAGACCGGCGCGCTGTTCCTGCGTCAGAGGACGTCGCGACTCGAAACCTTTCATGAGTTCGCCCGCCCAGTGATCCGCATCGGCGGCGCTGCCGCCGTTACCGGCGATGAGCGCGTTGCCTCCTTTGCGGAAGCATGCAAGAAATATATCGGCGGCATTGCGGATGCTGGCGGCGAGCGGGGCGAGCTCCGGGCGGCGGTTCAGCAGTTCGGCGATGTGGTCGCGGCGGGGTGATGAGGTGTTCATGATTTTCGCTTAGGTTTGGTGAAGCGGAGCTTCAATCGCGATGGCCAGGGCCGCGAAGTCGCCGACGGTTTCGCCGAGTCGGGATGGCAGAATTCGGCAGCGCCGTGCCGCACCGGGGAGGGCCTCGCGGGCGATGGCGGCCTCCATGCCAGGACGCAGCAGGCTTTCCTGCCTGGCAAAGATGCTTCCGATGACAATGGCTTCGGGGTTGAGAATATCGATGAGGAGGGCGATGCCGCAGCCCAGGCTGTCCGCCACGCGGGAAACAATCCGCACCGCACGGTTGTCACCGGCCGCAGCCGCCTGAAATATGCCGGCGGCGTCGGTGGGAAGTCCCGGACATTCGGATGCCATTTTTGCGATCCCTGCTCCGCTGCAGAGGCCCTCGAAGGATCCGTGCTTGCCGTAGCCGGTCTCTTCCCAGATGCCAAATTGCCCTTGATCGACATTCGCCCGCACGTCCTCGCTGCTGAGCCCTTGAAAAGCAAACTCCCAGTCGTGAATGATGCCGGCCCCGTTCGTGGCCAGAAGCGTGACCCATCCCCGCTCGATCAGTTGGATGAGCACGGGAGCCAGGCCGTTTTTGATCGTGTGCGCGCCGAAGGCCAGCATGGCCGGGCGGTCAGCCAGTCGGGCGGCGCGGATCTTGGCCACGCATTCCGCCAAGGCTTCCGATGCAGCAGTGGAAAGCGCCCGGGGCTCGGTCTCTGGCGGGACCGCATCCCGCACGATCTCCACTTTGCTGGGGCGGCATTCCAATTTGCGGATCCGCAGCCGGGAGCGGTCAAGTTTTGGATGGCTCATATTCAGCGTGTTGGCAGAAGGAGAAAGCTCCAGAGGGTTTCCCACTGAGAAAAGTCGGGAACGATCGCTTGGGCACCAGCGCGGATCAGCCGCGCCCGCTTGTCGAGATTCGGGCCGAAGCGTCGCATCTCATCGCTCGCGACGCCGACGGCATAGGATCCCCGCCGCATGGTCTCGCGCATCTCCACCGGCCCGTCGCCAAACGCGATGAGCTGTTCGAAGGCCTCGCCGACATCGTTCATGATGCGTTCGATCACGATCCTTTTGGCGTCCTTGGTGACCTCGCCGATCGAGCCGTAAATCCCGCCGTCGAAGACATCCGCATAGCCCAGGCGCTCGGCCTCCTGCTTGACGTCGTCCTCGTCGGTCCCGCTCGCAAGGTAAAGCCTCACACCCGCTTTTTGCAGCGCCCACAGAAATGGCACCGCCCCCTTGAGGGTGAAATCGCTGATGGACAGTTCCCTACGGTCCAGCTTCGCCAGGCGAAGGTTGACAAGGATTTTGAGCTCCTCGTTGTAGATGGCTTTGTATTCCGCCGGTGAAAGAATCTTATCCTCCGGCACGAGGCCAAACTCCCGGACAAGATCTACCAAACCGTGCATCTGGGTAATCGTCTGGATGCCGGTCGTGCGCTCGATGAATTCGCCCACGCGGTTCTTCACCCGGTGAAAAAGCGTCTCATCCGCCGTCCCAGAGCGGGTTCCCAGGACCGCCTTCATCATCATCGGCTCCATGATTTTCTCCCACCCCTCGCGCAAGGTCGAGATCGTGCCGTCGTGGTCGAAGATCGCGTGGCGGATGTCGAGAGACTTCGGAGGGTCCGCGATGACTTCGATTTCTGTCGAGGCGACCATCCTGGCGCGGTGTGGCGCTTCGGCGAGCTCCGGATGGTAGACGTAGTCGGTATTCGATCCGAGCTCGAGGATCTCCTCGGGGGTCGCCGTGCCGGTTTGAAATAGCTTCTGGGCGGTCACCGCCGCCGCGACATTCGCGACAAAGGCGGCCGCCGTGACGTTCGAGCCGGTCGAGGTGATTGCGGCAAGCGTCGAGACAAATGTGTCTCCAGCCCCCACCGGATCGGTGCGGCCGGGCAACTGGACGCCGAAAATCTGCCGGGGCACCCCGCCTGCCCGAAGGGGTGCATGTGATCTCACTGCCGCCTTACAGCCCGGAACTCAACCCCTGCGAGCAACTCTGGGATGTGATCAAAGACACCGGAGGCTTTGCCAACGCGCTCTTCGACTCCATCGATAAATTGCGGGCCGCTTTGCTTCCGGGTCTTCGCCGCTTTTGGGAGGACTCCTCTGCAGTGCTTTCCTTGGTTGGCCGCCCCTGGTTGCACGATCAAGCAAACGCTTCTGCCAAAACTTAACCTTAAAGAGAAGGTATTATTCCGATTGTCGTCGCCATGAGGCTGTCACCCACTGTCTGAGCCAGATGTCGCGGATCTGATACACCGGCCTTGCCTATCCACAAGGTGCCTACGACGGGGGAACGTTGATGACTTTCACGGCGAATCCGGAATCCGGATCCAAGCTCGAAATTTCGGTTGCTTGTCATGATATTACAGTGTATCGGCTCGGAAAAATGAACATGCGCCCATCCCCATTCTTACGCACAATTTTTAGCCGCCTCGGCCTGCTTGGAGCCGCTGCCCTGACGCTTGCCGCAGGGCTCCTCTCGCCGGCTTTCGCCGACGGCACCACTGGTTCGCAAGGATTTTCAGACATAGGCGCCCCCTCCGCCTCTGGGAACGGCAACGACATCAATACGGCCACGATACTCACCATCGGAAATCTGATCTCCACCGGGTCACAGAGCGGGTATTTTGCAGGGCTTTCCACTCAGATCTTCGGACCGCTTACATTCACCGTGTCGAGCCCCACAGGCCTTTCATTCGGCAACGGCACTTTTGGTTCCTTTGCTTCCACGTCGATCGTCGAAACACAAAACACGCCCGGAACCAGGAGCTTTTATGTTCGCGGCACTTTCACCGCGGGAACCTTCAACCCGACTCTCGCACCCGACCCTGCTCCTGCCAGCATATCGATTTCCTTCACCCAGTCGCCAGCGGGCAGCGGAGTCATCTCGGATTCGGCGACTCTCTCGATTCCGCCCGCTCCGACGCCGACTCCGACGCCGACTCCGACGCCGACTCCTACCCCGACTCCTTCTCCGTCACCAGCCGTCACCACTGGTTCGCAAGGGCTTGCAGACATAGGCGCCATCTCTGGGAACACCGCCGACATCAATACGGCCACGCAAATCACCATCGGAAATCTGATCTCCACCGGTGCACAGAGTGGGTATTTTAATGGGCTTACCACTCAGATCTTCGGACCGGTTTCATTAAACGTGTCGACCCCCGGAAGCTTTTCATTCGGCAACGGCACTTTTGGTTCCTTTGTTTCCCCGTCGATCGTCGAAATACAAAACACGCCCGGAACCAGGAGCTTTTATGTTCGCGGCAATTTCACTGCGGGATTCTTCAACCCGACTCTCACACCCACACCTGCCCCTGCCAGCATATTGATTTCCTTCACACAAACGCCGGCGGGCAGCGGAGCCATCTCGGATTCGGCGGTTATCTCGATTCCGCCCGCTCCGACTCCGACTCCGACTCCAACGC
>Ga0073936_10000704_pt1 | contig 52185 bp, 42 predicted proteins | sample AliMusrvi5mmetaG_FD_87041 | JGI IMG/M metagenome (GOLD analysis project Ga0073936, IMG submission 87041) | Freshwater lake bacterial and archeal communities from Alinen Mustajarvi, Finland, to study Microbial Dark Matter (Phase II) - Alinen... | ecosystem: Environmental > Aquatic > Freshwater >...
ATATATAGCATTAATGTGATTTAAACTATTTCGTCAATGCTTTAAACAAGTTGATTTTGCTTAACAAGTTGATATTAAGAGAGTTGATATAAGCTTTCTGCGTTTTCGCAAATGCCATATTTTCAATAAGTTAAACGTTTTACATGAGCGAAGCAGATAAATAATTTAAAAATAAATCTACATAATATTGAAAAGCTAACCTGACGAGTTATTCACTTCTTTCCGAATCGTGCGATCGACCTAATCTGTCATTTTGAACTGAAGATTCGTGCAATAGTATGCCCATTTGTAATGCTTATTTGTGAAAACGCCATTCGTTAAACGGACCATTCGGATAAATGCCGTTGTAAACCGGATTGTATTTGGATAGGGATCGAGGGGGTATGGAGAGGGTATCCCGTGTCTATATCTGTACTATGACTGATCTATAACTGTACTAAAATCTGGATCTTAGTACTTTTGCAAATCAATCATAGATTAATTTATCCGAAGCAAACACGACGCAATCCCCTCCAGGAAACATTCCGTGTAGGTGGAAAGCTGGTTCTTCGATTTCCTGAAAAACATTTGAATGGATAGAGAATTGGTGGTCCAAGTCAATAGGTTCATTTCTGAAACTTATCTTAAGTCTTTGGTATGAACTCTTTGAAAGTTTAAAGATAGAAATATTGCGGCAAATTAACAAACTGGATTTTAGTTTTCATCAGTTCCTGGTTGTTGATTTTATTTCTTTCAATACACCTTAAGGTTCGTCTGCTCTTTTGACCTGCTATATTTTAAATAAGGAATAATATCCTCGTTTTTAAAACCGGTGGTGCCGTCATATTCGATAGTCACCACCGGGATGCCTGTAATTTCTTCAATTCGTGACGACATGGCTTCGGTCACAAGGGAAGGGCAGCAATAGGATGGATTGGTCTGAATAAATAAGGAGATATCAGGATTCTGATGGATGAGTGCATGGATTTTCAGGATGTTTTCAACGGATTCGCCGGAGTGCAGCAGATTCAGTCCAAATTGGTTCAGCCAGTCTTCGTGTTTCATGCCTTCCATGTTCCTGGGTTTTCCGATGATCCTATAGAAATAGGGATTGAATTTATCTTCAACCAGGGGGATTAACGAGGACAGGAATCTGATTTTCGCGTATTCGAGGTAATGGCCTTCTTTAAATCTTCGCTCAACCAGCGTTCCGGCCACAATTTTCATGTATTCGCTGTAGGGGGTTGTAATGACTTCACCGCCATTATCTTCGATGGTTTTAATCAACTCCTGGTTCATCAGATCGTTGTCGCGAACATATAGATCGCCGAAGATGGCCACCTTGGGCCGGTCAGCGGGTTTAATTTCAATAGCTTCAAATGAACGAATGATCTGATCCAGGGCAGGTTCTTTGGGTTTGCCGTTTTTAAACAGGTCATACAGGGATGCATTGACCTTTTCGATTAACTGGTTCGTTTCCCCGGCATGGGTTTCATAGGGTCTGATCTTACACCCAATTTTACGGACATATCCTCCGAACATATAGGCCAAATAGGTATTAATGGCCGTTTGGAGTGATATATCATAGAACAGGCCGTCGCCAATGTAAACAGTAGTATTCTCCAGCCCTTTCCCGTAATTGTTCAGCAACTTTTTCATATAGTTGGGGAACATGCTTAAGTTGCACGAAAGCGATGATTTTGCCATCCACAGCGAAGTGTCGGAAGGATTCAGGTGATTAGTCTCGATGTATTCGATCGCATTTTGTACGATAATGTTCAAGGGAAGGCATTGACCTGTATTATTGCTCAGACTTCGCTGGATGGATTCGCTGGTACTGCTTACCAGACGCACATCGAACCCGCTGTTCAGGAGTACTCCTTCGAGCAAAGGACCGACACCCGGATCCCAGGAAGGCAGCAGCAGTGTCTTGTTCTTGAGGTTGTTTGCCCCTTTGAGAAATGAATTTGACAGATTATTTTCGGGCAGATTTGTTGAAGGAAGCGAAATGTTGAATTTTCGGATATCAATGGCATGGGCCCTGAGGGTATCATAGGCTTCATTCATCATCGACTTCATCTGTTTTTCCCACGAATTGTGATTTTCGGTGTTGATATCCTGGAATAGATGAGTCTTTACTTCATCATTGAATTCAGATGATTTAGACATTGCCGACATTTCTCTTTGGCGGTGGTTCCTGAAGGCCCTGATCCCAGCCTCGATGCGTGTTTCATAGCCTATGGCCGAGTCATGCTCATCGAGTTGGAGGATTAAGTAGGGCTTGTGGAAGGAATTCATGATTTCCTTAAAATATTCAATGACAAACGAATCGGGGGTACATTTAAAGGAGGTAATCAACACGGGATAGCAGTTTTTAGTTTTTGCAACTGTCCTCGCAGCATAGAGTATTTTGGAGGCAAACTTCCACTGGATGGTTTTTATTAAATCTTCAGATCTGGAAATTTCTTCCGGTTTATAGGGCAGCATATCCATATAGAAGGATTGGATACCGTTTTTCTCCATGATATCAGGAATGTGATGATTCATGGCAGGAGATAAAACCGTATAGGGCCTGCCAAGCAACATCATGTAAATATCGTTCGGGTTCTTTGTTTCTTCCTGATAAAGATTCTGCCATTTTTTCAGTAAGGCTTGTGAATATCTTTTTGCGTTCTCGTAAGCCATCGCTACCTGGTAAAGGCTTGTTTCCTTGAACCCGATGGACTTTAGCATCCGGTTTAATTCCAGCTGGATAAAAGGCTCGCCCTGGGAGGATTTAATAACAGGCGACAGAATTTTCTCTCTTCGTGTAAAATGCTTCTGTACTGAAATGACAGATGAAACGAATTGGGTATAATAACAGTAGAGCTTGTTTCTTTTTGTTTCGTGGGTCTCTTCTAGGTAAACCGGCAGGAAAATATAATCGGCCTTATTCATTAGATAATTCACATGCCCGAACATGGCCGCCATAGGTGAACAGAATTCGGCCTCACTGATGTTTTTTCCATCCTTTGCCGCCGTTGTACAGGCTTCACTGGTGACCGTATTGATTGCCAGCAGGTCGAAGAATTTCTGCCAGAAATGGATATCTTCATAGAGATGAAGCCCGGCTGGAAGTCCAATTGTAATTGACTTCTTGTTTGCAGAAGGCTTAAACCGGTATATTTCTTTTCTCTTAGGAATCAGCTGAAAGGAGAGTGAATTGTTCTTTACAAATTTATGAATGTGATAATCTCTTCCACAGAGGAAACCATAGGCTTCGGTTTCAGAGTCGATTTCGGCCACCTTCAGTTTACAGCTATTGGTACATAACTCACAGGTCTCGGAACGTACCGGTATTTCTTTTTTGTAAAGTTCAAGCCCGCGGAACCGGGAGGAGCCGGCATTCTTGTCATGTAATTCAAGCGCAGTGCCCAATGCCCCGGTTAAATGACAATATTTGGAGACCATGATGGGCTTTTGTAGCTTTTGTTCGAAGGCGGCAACCAGTGATTTGTTTTTTGCCGTGGCTCCCTGGAAGAATATGTTTTTGCTAATCTGACCCTTCAAAGCCACTTTGGTGAGGTAGTTATCGCGGATGGAATGAAGGACCGAAGCCAGAATTTCGTTTACCGCATATCCTTCATTGAGATAACGGTTGAGGTCACGTTCCATAAAAACAGTACAGCGGTCACTGGCAAGGGGAGCCCTTGTGTTTTCGGCACGTCTGGAATAATCACTTAATGGACATCCCAGTCTTTTGGCCTGCTCCTCGATGAAACTTCCGGTTCCTGCGGCGCACACATTGTTCATGGCCGAGAAGGTCACCATGCCATGGTCCATTAGGGTAAATTTTGAATCCTGACCTCCGATTTCAATTATAGTATCTGTTTCGGGATTCAACTCAAAGGCGGCCCTCGCATGAGCGGTGATTTCGTCGGGCATGATATCCGCTCCAAGGATCTTACCCATAAACTTTCTGCCTGAACCAGTGGTTCCGGCCCCGACTACCTTCAGTTTGAAATGCCGGGTTTCCTGCATATTACAGATGGCTTCGAATATTAGCTGAACTGCCTGCAATGGCTGACCCGATGTTCGGGTATATAAACCTGCCAGAACCTGCTTCTTCTGATCGAGCAGGACCGCTTTGGTGCTGGTTGAACCAATGTCAATGCCCAGATAAACAGGTGTAATCTTATTTCCTGGTGGCTTTATGTACAGATCGATTTCCACAGGTTTCATGGAAGGGAAAATCCCGGATTGAAATTCATAGTTCAGCAGGGACTTAAAATCAGGATAGTCGGACAACTTCAATTCCAGGGGGGGATAATAGGCCTTTTTATAATTCTTTTCAACTACGATGATTTGGTCAATGCTTGTTATCGGAGAGAGGATCGACAGATCATCTCTGGCATTTAAGGCTGCCCCGATGGCGCCATAGCAATTTGCATATTGGTCAGACACGATTTTTTGATGCGTCAGGTTCCCGATGTGCCGGATAACTGCTTTGTTTAAAGCTACGCCTCCTGAAGCAATCACGGAAGTATAGGTATTAATGAGGAAGACCGTATCGACGATGTTTTTCGCCAATCCATAGGATAGCCCATCACAAATTTCTTCCAGTGAATAGCCTTCCTGCTGGGCATGGATCAGATCGGTTTTTGCAAATACGGCACACCTCGAGGCGATCATTGGGAAATTTCCTTTATTGGAATATGCCAGTTCGCTGAACTTTTGAATGTTCTCCAGATTAAGCCTTTCGGCCTGCTGATCAAGGAAACTACCTGTGCCGGCAGCACAGGAGGAGTTTGATTTATAATTCAGGTACTCGCCGTTTTGATTAAATGAGATGAGCCCGAATTTTTCAGCACCAATAATCAAAAGGGCATTCATGTCTGGGTGTAATAACTTGGCAGCAGTGATGTATGCAACTCTTGAATCTGTAACTTTCCCCAACTTTAGTATTTGGGGTGTCGAAGAAGTATAGCCGATGGTTTTAATTTGGGTCAGATCTATACCTTTTAGCAGAACAGAAAGACATTCGACGATTTGTCCTTTATGAAAGGCATAGGCTGTTTGAATAATCCGATTGGATTCATCCATCAGGGCCAGTGAAATTGAAACAGAACCAATATCAATACCGAGAAAGTATATTTGCCATTTCATTGATTACTCTCCTAAAGATAAAGAAAATGCTCAACGATAACACATCTGTTGTTCTATAAAGTTAAGCAACTGTAATCAACTTTCAAGCAATTGGTGTGAAGAATCTTTCTTTGGGAATAATAAGTCTTTATATGCAGTTTTGTGATATCAGATGTCCTTTGGAATTTTATATCATTTCATCTCGGTGCATAATAGATGATGCATACCCCTGTTAACGCTATCGTTGCACCTATAATGTCATATTTGTCGGGAGTAAAATGGTCAAATTTCATGGCCCACAATAAGGACATGACAATGAAAAAGCCTCCGTAAGTGGCATAAACACGGGCAAAATTGGAGCTTTGCAAAGTGGCCACGACGCCATACAGAACGAGTATTGCTCCTCCCAGAAGTCCGTACCAAAGTGATTTGTCTTCTTTGAGCCAGAGCCACACCAGGTAACCTCCGCCAATCTCACAGAATCCGGCAAAGATGAATAGTAGAATCGATCTTGGAATTGGCATTTGCATTCGAAGTATTAGAAATAAGAGTTTTGCATTTCAATTTATAACTGGTCCCCGGACTTCCTCTGAACCGTCATGATAACGGGCAAAGCGTCCTTTTGAACGTGGATGAACCATGTCGCGTCTGGGCCATGGCCAGCCGCCAAATTCGGTTCGTTGATAATCAGCTATGGTTTGCTGAATTTCAATCTGGGAATTCATAACAAACGGGCCGTATTGGACAACAGGTTCGTTGATGGGCCTGCCCTGTAATAAGAGTAAATTGCTTTCTGAAATACCATTTTCGATAAGCACTTCCAGATCTGCCTTTAATTCGACTGACTTATATGAGTCGATAAATGTTCCGTTAACAAGGATGGAAGTTCCCTGGTGCAAATAGAGCATCCGATTGGCCTGAACGCTTGCCATTGGGAGTATCCATTTAGCGCCGGCTTCCATTTTAATTGTCCAGATGGCTACTTCATTTTCAGGATATGCAGCCCAGGAATCCGGGGAAGGGGCAAGGGGCTTTACATTACCTATACTTCCTGCAATAATCGTGACTTCAACCTCTTTACCGTTATCATCGGTATGTTTCCATTTTGGAATATCTTCAGCCCATAACATTTTGAAATAGGGTTTTGCGAATTTCTTTGCACTGGGAAGGTTAAGCCAAACCTGGAAAAGCTCTGCAGGATTCTCACCATGCTGATTCAACAGGGGGAACATTTCGCTATGTTGCAGTCCTTCACCCGCAGTCATCCATTGCACATCTCCGTTTCCATACCTTCCGGCCTGCTCTTGTGAGTCTGAATGATCCACCAGGCCAGTTTTTACAATGGTAATTGTTTCGAATCCCCGGTGAGGGTGGACCGGAAATCCAGGGATGGTTTCACCATGGTACATGCGCCACCCGTCCTTCAGCGTGAAATCCTGACCAATATCACGTCCTTTCAATGAGGCTGCCGGCCCCATTTCTTCATTTCCAGCAGGATAAAGATCTAGATGGTGTGCACAAAACAGAAACGGATTGGTAACCGGCCAGTTAAATCCGAGAGGTTTTATGCTAATAATGGTTTTGTTTTCCATCGTCCTAATTACTTAATTGAATATGAGATTCTAAAGATTACCTATGACATTTCTGAACGTGCATAAACAAATGTTCAAATTGGCATAGGGCTTAATTCCTTTAAAAGAATAACAGTTTACTCAACATCCACAGGTGATTATTTCACCCGCCTTCGCTTTCATCCCATGGGTTTCATATCCATCTCTTTTCCACCAATCAATTCCGCCCATTAATTCTTTCACTTTAAACCCCAATTTCACCATATTTAAGGCCCCCTTGGTAGAAGCATTACAACCAATGCCATCACAATAGGTTATATATAACATTTCTTTATCCAGATGTGAAGTATTTTCAACGGTCATGGTGAGGTGAGGAATGTTAATTGCCGTTGGTATGTGCTCATTCTCATAGGCATCGAATGAACGGGTGTCAATCGGTATAATAGGTTTACCATCTTTTAATGCATCAGCGAGATCCCATGAATCAACCTCAAACTGAAGTTTTTGCTCATAATAGGTCACTTGATTTTCCATCGCTTTCTATCTCTATTTAATTGAATTTCCTATACTGTATTTATCCATTCAACAGTTTGTGTCTTTTGATCTCTTTGCCTTGTCGGATTAATACTGCATGGTAGATACTTGGTACATCATTGGTCCAACTTTTTAGGATGAATAAAATGGCTATGATCTCAAGTCTGGAAATTATACCAACATAAAAACAAAGATTAAACAGAACGGAAGAATTGCAAATTAGAATCACTTGTATGATAGCAGCCATTATTGTCAAGGTCCACACCTTTGACATAAATGCATGAGTTGCAACTTCTTTTCTAAACCGTAGATAACTTACGAAATAGGTTAATGCTTCAACAATAAGGATTATTAAAAGTTTTACAGAATTGGCTTTAAAAAATTCAGGACAAATCATCCAGGCGCCAATCAGGCAACAAATCCAGAATGCCTGATCGATCGAAGAGTCCATCCGTCTTAACTTTTGCGAAGAAATATTTAATCTTCGTGCTATTATTCCATCAAAAATATCAGTTAGTAGGCCTAAAAATATGAGCGATACGATTATTATCCGAAAGAATGTTGTCTGAGAATAGGATAGGAAAATGATTAGAAAGCCCAATGCCAGCCGGATGTACATTAAACTCAAGGGGATTCTGGTTAGATTAGTATTAACTGTATTCATATATATGATATTAATCAGAGGATATGTTGGTAACATTTGATGTTATGGACAGTAAGAGAATGCAGGACTGTACTTCCTCTGCCGAATAGTCCTCTACCTAATACTTTTAATTGCACCTAATGTACCGAAACTCAAATACATTTAAAACGGTTTTGAAAGATAAATAACCTTAATCAAACCGACAAAGGCTAATTCATCCAAATGAAAAACTATAGAACCCATTGACAACTAAATCGAATAATGGGTTACAGCAAAGAATGTTGTGCAACAGAAACACCATGCCGAATAGGCTGAACTCATGAAATTCTTCTTATTAGCCAAAGCTGTTAATATCATTTTTTTGATAGTTAATTCTACTATGGCAAATTATAAAATCATTCTGTTTTTGCTATTATTTCACAGAGTCAACTTATTGACTTTTAAGTCTTAATACATGAGTGGTAGGATAATAAAGTCAAAAGGCAATATAAACTAATCTACTAAAGAGGAAATGACAGCCTTACAACCTAAGACATTACCTGTAAATGTGTGAAAGATGTAACTATTTTACAAAGTTTTGTAATACTTTCCAAAATAAGTAACACCACCTTTATACTGTAAAAATCTAGTTGTAATTTAATAAATAATAGAAATGAAAACAATTAAAAGTATAGCAATCATTTTTTCTTGCTTATTGGTCATGTTTATAGAACTGCCAAAGTCGTATGGACAAACGACAGTAGGCATAGAGGTATCAATACGTAATGCACCCCCGTCATTACCTGTTTATGATCAACCTCCATGTCCTGTCGATGGATATCTTTGGACGCCTGGTTATTGGGCTTATTATGACAATGATTATTATTGGGTGCCGGGTGTTTGGGTCAGTCCTCCAAGGCTTGGCTATTTGTGGACACCTGGATATTGGAATTTCAGTGGCGGGTCTTATAGATTTAATGATGGTTATTGGGCGTCGGACATTGGTTATTATGGTGGCGTAAACTATGGATATGGATATGGCGGCTCAGGTTATTATGGAGGAAGGTGGGAAGGCGAACGCTTCCGATATAACACTGCTGTAGTGAATGTAAATACAACAGTGATAAACAACACTTATGTAGACCGTACTGTCATCGTAAATAACACAACAGTTAACCATAGTAGTTTTAATGGACCTGGAGGAGTAACATCAACGCCGACAACCAATGAAAAAGCAACTATGCAGAAAACACATACATCAGCAACATTGGAACAAACATCGCATCGGCAAGATGCCAGAAAAGATAGAAGTCAATTTGCATCTGTTAATAATGGGCGTCCAGCCACTGTTGCAATGGAAAGAGTAAAAGGACAAAGAAATGACCCACAACAAAAGTCAGCGACTATTGCGACCTCGAAGCCTGTAAGTCGTCCGGCTGGTGTCGTTGTTAATAAGACTGCAATTCAACCTAATAGAGGCGTAGTTAATAAATCCCCAGCCCAATCTATAGCAAAACCTCAGACAGCCCAAAAGGCACCAAGCCAGACTGCACCAAGGACTCTGGCACCTCAAAAGGCTCAAAGCCAATCAGCACCAAAGTCTCAAACACCGCAAAAAGTTCAAACACAACATGTAGCTAGACCACAAGCACCTCAAAAAGTTCAAAGCCAAATTGCTCCGAAACCTCAAGCACCGCAAAAGGTTCAAAGTCTAACCACACCTAGGCCACAAGCACCGCAAAAGGTTCAACCCCAACCTGCACCAAAACCTCAGGCACCGCAAAAGGTTCAAAGTCAACCTGCACCTAGACCACAGGAACCGCAAAAGGTTCAACCACAACCTGCACCTGTACCTCAAGCTCCACCAAAGACTCAAGAACAAGAAGTGCCCCAAAAATAAAAAGCACGTCGATGCTAAAACTTTATTTATAATGTCTTAGCAAGTTAAAAAATAATCTAATAGATTTTAATAAGATAAAAAAAGAGCGACCCATAGGGATCGCTCTTTTAAATATATCACTTTAATCTATATTATTTCACAATAGCTTTGAATCTTGCTTCGTTGAAATATTTTGCAAACTCCATGTCGGTTGCAATTGTTTTTTTCAATTCAGGGTTCAGCTTAACAGCCTTTTCAAGACTTTCGTACATCAGGTTTTCTTTGGCAGTGCGGGCACCAACTACTCCTTTGAAGTATTCTTTCATATAGCAACCTTCCCATGTACAGTTTTCCAATGATTTCAATGCACCGTTATTGTCGCCTGTCAGGATTTTAGCCAATCCTGTATTTGGAGAGTCTGTATCACCAAAATATTTAACAGCTTTAGCATAGTCACCTTTGATGATGCTTAAAATGCCAAGGTTGTTGTTAACTGCATCGCCAGCACCTGAAGCGCCACCGAAATAGGTTTCAGCAGTTGCAAGATCACCGGCTTTCAAAGCACAAACGCCAAGGTTGTTTTTAATGATTGGCTCATTATTATTGAGCTTTTCAGCTTTTTCGAACAAGCTCTTTGCATCAGCATATTTCTGTTGTTTTACAAGAACCATACCTGCATTATTAAAACCTCTCCAGTCGTTTGGATATTGTTTCATTGCTGAATTATAAATAGCCAGCTGTTTGTTCAGGTCTTTGGTTAATGTTGCGGCATAGAGTAATTCTGCAGGGTTTAGTTTTGAAGGATCAGAATCAGCTAAAGCTGTAATTTCATCGTCTGTCTTTCCAATAAGGTCAATGGTTGTAGTGAATTTCGAACGACGTAATTCTGGTAGAATTTGAGCTGCAACAGCAACGAAAGCATTCGAAAGATTTTTGATCTCGCGGTTACGAACTTCAGGATCGGTGTACATAGATAATACGCGCAGAATCAATTCCTTGTCCTGAATGTTCGATTTACTCATTAGATCTTTGAACCCGTCCCAGTCTTCAGGAGTGAATTTGGTTTGGAATTGAGCTTCCACTTCACTTTTCTTAAGTTCTTTGGTCAGGAATTTTGAAGAAGCATCCTGACGTTTTGCTGCTAATTTAGAGTTGAAATCAAGTTTTCCATCCGGAGAAGCAAATGATGAAACTTCCATGCTTTTTAATTTCTTCCGTGGATCTTTAGCCAAAGCCTGGTTATATTCATTCAGTTTGGCAATATCATCTTTGGTCAATTCAGTAGGACGAATGTCTGCTTTGTTGATAAGATATTTAATATCTGCAGTGTAAGCATCAGGAACAATACGTTGGAAAACATCGATATTTGGATCATATTTGCCGGTTGTATTTTTCTCCCGTTGAATGCCAATCAGAGGTGTAGGCATGTTTACAACCAATGTTGGAGTAGCAATTACCCCAAGAGCAAGTTTAATTGGAGCAAAGTCTAAACTTTTTTTACCTTGGGAAGCAGTGATTCGGAGCTCAAGGGTAGATAAGCGCATGGCCTCAACATAAGGGATTGCATCTTTGTATGCAAAGCTTCCACCGGTAGCCTGAGTGATTACTTTGTTATTGGCATCGACCTTTTCACCCTGAAGAGTTACAGGTCCAAATGCTTTTTCTCCGCCTTCATATTTCAGAACAGGAGTAGCAACCATGGTGGCTTTTTTGTTGAAATACTTAGCAGGGAATTTCCCATCGATAGCAACATCAACTTTCCCGGCATTTGTTTCAAGAATTTCAGGAGTAGTTTTAAAGGTTATTAAGTTTGCATTCTTTTTCATTTTCTGCAAACTTGCACAGCTTGATAACATTAACGCTGCCAACGCAATAAGGGCTAATGGTTTAAGGTTAAATTTTCTCATAGTGATTATATTAAATTTAATTGTGTGTCCGTTTATGGTTAACACCCACAAAATTAGTAATGTTTCGTTTAAAAAAAAGCAAAAAAAGTGTTTTTAATCCAATAGAATGCGGGTTACTCCCTTACTAAATTGTTCGTTGAAGATGGTTTCCGTAATCTTTTCAAAATCTTCAGGTCTATTTACAAAGTCCAGGCTATTCGAATCGACAACCAGAACACGTAATTCTCGCTGTTGCCTGAAATAGCCAAAATATCCCTGTGCAATTTTTTCCAGATAATCCTTTGTAATATAGGTTTCGTAGTCCCGGCCCCGCTTTGCAATGTTCTCCAGAAGCAGATCTGAATCCTTATGTAGATAGACATACAGATCCGGCTTTGGCATTTTATCGTAAATGATGGTAAAGAACTGACGGTATAAATTATATTCGTCTGGCTGCAAGGTGTTTTGCGCAAAAATAAGGGACTTCATAAAATAATAATCTGACACCGTAAATGGGCTGAACAAATCAAAATGGCTGAGTTCACGGTTTAGCTGATTATATCGTTCAGCCAGAAAAGCCATTTCGAGCGGAAAGGAGTACTGTTCCTGATTTTGATAGAATTTTGGAAGGAACGGATTGTCGGCAAATTGTTCCAGAACAAGTTTTGCCATGTACTTTTCACTGATCATTTGAGCCAGAGTGGTTTTGCCGGCACCAATATTTCCTTCTATAACCAGATAGTTAATGCTCATCTTCAGGACATAAAAAAATCCCGGATAGTGTTTTCCGGGATTATAAATATACAATATTTTGTATAAAAAGAATGGAAAAAAGTCAGTAGTCATCAGAAAAATAGGAAAAAGGACCATCTCAGGACATTTCCTATTTTCATTTTCCTTAATTTCTTATTTATACCCAATCCTGGTTCGTTGTCTCTGAACGGTTGTTTGATTATCTTTTTGCAGCAGGTAATTGATGGCTTCATAAACATCCTCAAATTGTTTGTTATATAAGCTTTCAAGTTCTTGCAATTTCTCTGAAAGTTCTTTGTAATTCAAAGCAAATCGTTTGAGGGCGATAAAAGCTCGAACAACGGCAATGCTGGTTTGTCTGGCCTTTTTGCTTTTCAAAACATTGGCAAGCATAGTAACGCCATGTTCGGTAAATGCAAGAGGTAAAGCTGTTTTAGGTCGTTTGATTGGGTATGTCATCACAATTTGTGATGACATACTTTCCCATTCGGTTTTTGAAAGCTGAAACATGAAATCTTCGGGAAAAATGTCAATATTTCGTTTCACAGCCTGGTTCAATACCCTTGTCTCAACTTCGTAGAGTTCGGCAAGGTCAAAATCAAGCATGACCTTTTGCCCCCTTACTTCATAAATCTTCGTCTGGATTCTGTCAATTTCCATAAATGATTTAGACTAAGATTTTAGAGTTTCATTCCCAGATGGTAGAAAACAAATGACCAAACATCAGTATATTCTTCTATAACCTTGGCCGTTGGTTTACCTGCTCCATGACCAGCTTTGGAATCGATGCGAACCAGTAGAGGCAGTTTGTTCTCGGAATTGTATTCCTGTAACCTTGCCATGTATTTAAAAGTGTGAGCCGGTACAACCCTGTCATCATGATCTGCTGTTGTGGCCAGTATGGCCGGGTAGGCAACTCCTTTCCTGATAGTGTGGTAAGGTGAATAGTCATAAAGGTATTTAAACATTTTAGCATTGTCTTCGCTGGTACCATAATCGCCGGCCCAGGCCCACCCAATGGTGAATTTGTTGAACCGAAGCATGTCCATTACGCCAACCTGAGGAAGAGCCACTTTGAACAATTCAGGGCGCTGATTGGTAACTGCCCCTATAAGTAAACCTCCGTTTGATCCGCCCTGTATAGCCAGTTTTTCGCTTGATGTGTATTTCTGGCTGATCAGGTATTCTGCTGCAGCAATGAAATCGTCGAATACATTTTGTTTTTTAAGTTTGGTGCCGGCCAGATGCCATTCTTCGCCATATTCACCACCACCACGAAGGTTGGCCATCGCATATACACCTCCATTTTCAAGAAATGCTATACGGGAAGATGAAAAGGAGGGTGTCAGACTGATGTTGAAGCCACCGTATGCATATAACAGGGTGGGGTTATTGCCATTCAGTTCCAATCCCTTTTTGTGGATTATAAACATTGGAACTTTTGTTCCATCTTTACTTGCATAAAATACCTGATTTACTTCAAAGTCATCCGGATTGAATTTTACCTCAGGCCTGAAATGCAATGAAGATTGATTGCTAGTAAAGTCATACTTGTATATTTCACCGGGAGTATTGAATGAAGTATAGCTGTAATAAGCAATGTTATCTTCTTTCTTTCCTGAGAAAGCGCTCACTGTTCCGATTCCGGGAAGCTGAATCTCATGATCCAAAACTCCATCGTACGAATAGACTTCTGCTTTGCTGTGGGCATCAGTCATGAAATTAACAACCAGTTTGCCTGCAATCATCACTACTGCCTCCATCACATCTTTATTTTCGGGAATGACAACCACCCAGTTCTTTTCTTCAGGGTGATTCGCATTGATCTTAACCAGGCGGTATTTGGGCGCTTTATAGTTTGTACGCACGTAAATATCATCCCCTATATTATCAACCGGATTAAACTCATATTCGTATTGGTCCATCAGTGTGATAAAGCCACTATTGGTCTTGTTGAGATCTTTAAAATCAAGTGCATTACCGTGGGTACCAATACTTCTTGAAATCAAAAGGAAACGTTTATCATCAGTTAATCCGGCACCAAACATTTGTTTTGGATTTTTCGGATCGTTTACAATCAACTGATCCGCTTTCTGATCTGTTCCCAATTTATGAAAGTAGACTTTCTGGAATTCGTTGGCCTTGGACAATTCACTTCCAGCTTCAGGTTTATCGTAGGCACTGTAAAAGAAACCGTCTTTATACCAGCTGATTCCGGAGAATTTCACCCAAAGCATATGGTCTGGAAGCATCTCTCCGGTTTCAATACTTTTCACAAATATCTCGTTCCAGTCAGAACCTGATTTTGCAACCTGGTACATCAGGTATTTTCCGTCGTTGGATACTTCTATGCTTGTCAATGCTGCAGTTCCATCTGTTGACAGAGTATTCGGATCTAGCAGAACATTAGGCTCAGAAGAAAGGTCGCTGGTCATGTACAGAACATTCTGGTTTTGCAGGCCACTGTTTTTGTAAAAGAAATATTTACCCGCTTCCTTGAAAGGAGTACCATATTTTGGATAGTCCCACAATTCGGTCAGTCGTTTTTTAATCTGGTCACGGTATGGTAGTTTCGACAGATAACCAAAGGTGAGCTGATTTTGTGCTTTAACCCAGTCATCAGTTTCGGGCGAATTGTCATCCTCGAGCCATCGATACGGATCTTCAACTACAGTCCCGAAATATGTGTCTTTGACTTCTCCTTTTTTTGTAGGCGGATACTGAATTGGCTTTTCGGAACATGACATCATAAATGATAGCGCTAAAAATGAAATAATAACTCGTTTCATAGAGTAATATGTTTTAGTTTAAGTCGTAGGGCAAATTGGACAAATTGATTCCTATTGGTATTTGTTTGGGTAGTTCCATTACAAAGATGCATTAATTTCGTATCAGTTATCCGTCAGCTGAAGCAGACGGCAAAGAATATCACTTCTTCAATTAGCAGTTACCGCATTTCAATACTACATATCCTTTACCGTTCACTTTAGTGAACGGATATAAAATTGCTGATAAATGAAAAATGCCCGACATGCGGGCATTTTTCATTTATCTCAGTAAAGAGTAGTTAGTAAATTTCAATCAGGATTACCGACGGTCTCCGCCACCACGATTATCGCGGCGATCTCCGCCACGGTTGTCACGACGGTCACCGCCACCACGATGGTCACCGCTACGGTTGTCATCACGACGTGGAGGACGGTCATCATTGCTGCGTTCCGGACGGTCAGGCATTCCTTCAGGTTTTGGAAGTAAGGCACGACGCGATAATTTCATTTTACCGTCGCGGTCCATATCCAGTAATTTCACTTCAATCTCCTGTCCTTCGGTCAATTCTTCTTCAACGGTATTCAAACGATTCCAGCTAATTTCAGAAATATGGAGCAATCCTTCTTTTCCTGGCATAATTTCGACAAATGCACCAAACGAAGTGATCGATTTCACTTTACCCTTGTAGATTTCGCCTTTTTCTGGAATGGCAATGATCAGTTTTATGCGGCGTATAGCAGCTTCAAGTGATTCTTTGTTGACACTCGAAATCTGAACATAGCCAATATCGTCTCTCTCTTCAATCGAGATGACAGTTTTAGTTTCTTCCTGAAGTTTCTGGATGTTCTTACCTCCTGGGCCAATTATTGGTCCAATCATTTCTTTAGGAATCTGAACGATTTCAACGCGTGGTACATTTGGTTTGTAGTCTTCGCGTGGTACTGAAATAACTTTCAGGATTTCGCCCAGGATGTGTTCACGGCCTTGTTTGGCCTGAAGCAATGCCTGAGATAGAATTTCATAGGAGAGTCCGCCAACTTTAATGTCCATCTGGGTAGCGGTAATTCCTTTTTCGGTACCGGTTACCTTGAAGTCCATATCGCCCAGGTGATCTTCATCGCCCAGAATATCTGACAATACAGCGAATTTGTTGTTTGCAGGATCGGTAATCAAACCCATGGCGATTCCCGAAACCGGACGTTTCATTTTAACACCGGCATCAAGCATACACATCGTCCCGGCACAAACTGTAGCCATTGATGATGATCCGTTTGATTCCAGGATATCTGATACAATTCTTACCACATATGGAAATTCATCAGGAATCATTTTTTTCAGGGCACGTAAGGCGAGGTTACCATGACCGATTTCACGACGACCGACTCCACGTGGCACTTTGGCTTCACCAACAGAGAATGGAGGAAAGTTGTAGTGCAACAGGAATTTTTCAACTCCCTGATAAGTCACGCTGTCGATTTTCTTTTCATCCATCTTTGTTCCCAAAGTGATAGAAGAAAGCGACTGTGTTTCACCACGGGTGAAGATAGCCGATCCGTGTGAACCCGGCAGATAATCCACTTCACCCCAGATAGGACGAATCTGGGTTGTTGTACGGCCGTCCAAACGGATCCCTTCGTCAAGAATCATGCGGCGCATGGCTTCTTTCTCCACATCGTGGTAATATTTCTTGATTAAATTAACGTTGACACCAAGATTGATTTCTGCATTTTCTGCATTTGCAACTTTGTATGCAGCAACGTATTCTTCAACGATTGCATGGAAACCTTCGATGCGAAGCGCTTTATCGTTAAGGCGTTGTGTGGCCAGTTTGTAACAGGCAGGATAAAGATCTTCGAATACTTTTGCTTTCAGTGCAGCATCGTTAATTTCGTGGCAATAGGTACGTTTTGTTTTTCCAACCAACGCGGCCAGTTCTTCCTGAGCCTTACACTGGATTTTGATAGCGTCGTGAGCGATTTTAATGGCTGCGAGCATGTCTTCTTCCGAAACCTCGTCCATTTCACCTTCGACCATCATGATGTTTTCGTAAGATGCTCCAACCATGATATCGAGATCAGCTTTTTTAAGCTGTGAGAAGGTTGGGTTCACAATAAACTTTCCGTCGATACGTGCAACACGCACTTCAGAAATAGGTGTTTCGAAAGGTACATCCGAAACGGCAATAGCGGCAGATGCAGCGAGACCCGCAAGTGAATCGGCCATTACTTCAGAATCCGAAGAGATCAGCGAGATCATCATAGCAGTCTCAGCATGAAAATCTGCAGGAAATAATGGACGTAAAGCACGGTCGACCAGGCGGCCGATCAATACTTCATCATCCGAAGGACGTGATTCGCGTTTGAGGAAACCGCCAGGGAAACGACCTGCAGCGGCGAATTTCTCGCGATAGTCAACCGAGAGAGGCATAAAATCCACATCATCCTTGGCATCTACAGCAGCCACCACAGTGGCCAGTAACATTGTATCACCCATTCTAACAACCACCGCACCGTCGGCCTGTTTGGCTAAACGGCCTGTTTCAATGGTAATGGTGCGGCCATCCCCAAGGTCAATTGTTTTAATAATTGCTTGATTCATAATTTTTTCTAATAAATGAAATTTCTAAAAGGTACTACAAATGGGCGTGGTGGGGTATTTTATTCAGAAAACAAGTTTACTGAACGTTGCAGTCAGAAATATGGTACCGGCATATTTTTAACAGCGTATAAAAATAAGAAAAGGCAATAAAAATATTGCCTTTTCAGTGATAAATTATCGACGTAAGTTAAGGTCTTTGATAATTGCACGGTAACGGTTGATGTCTTTTTTCTTTAAATAATCCAGAAGACTTCTGCGTTTACCTACTAAGGTGATCAAAGCACGTTGTGTGCTGAAATCTTTTTTGTTTAATTTCAAGTGTTCGGTCAAATGGTTGATCCGGAATGAAAACAAAGCAACCTGTGCTTCTGACGATCCGGTGTTTACGGCTGATTCGCCGTATTTTTCGAAGAATTCAATCTTCTTTTCAGGTGATAAATACATGTACGTTTATTTTTATTTGTTATACAATGTTTAAGCAGCAGCATCGCTTTCAATAACAACCGCTTAAAATTAATTTTTACAAGCGTGGCAAAAATAATCAAATATCTTTGAAATTCAAGAAGGTAGGAGATTATTTTTTGGTATTCAATCAGCAAGGTGATTTATGTAGGGTCTTCTGAAAAACTCATAATATTCATTACTTAAATAAGATGACCACATTAAGCTTAAAATAGGTACAAGGAAATTTGAATTGAAACTTCAATCCCGATCGGGATGCAACGAACTCGTGTCGTGTGCTATGCCAAAATACTTCTTCCTAAAAATGCAATACGCTTCTGCGCTGTTATGTCGCCTTAAAAGAGCCTTTGGGCCTTCAAATTATTAGAAGATTATTAGAAGGTTATTAGAAGATTATTCGAAGATGGTTCAATTCTATTCTAATAATCATCGAATAAGTTTCTAATAATTAATGAATAAGTTTCAAATAATTTTAAAGCCTGTTAGATGGCCGGTATATTGGAGAACCAATCAACACCTTAACCTTGAACAGATAATGGTTTTTAGAATGAATACCATGGCAGGATGGAATCTGATCCATCAATTTCGGGAAATAGGAATAAGAAGCTGTCCTTAAGGTCAAAAGAACAATTTAAACGCCAGTATGTCAGGAGGTTAATTTAAAGTATTCAACCTGTAATCCTTTGTTTCGGTACTGGATATAAATTTCATGTTTTTATACCTCTTCAATTTTAACCGGTATTTGGATCGATCCGGTTTTTCAGCAGACCTTGGCTAGTTCTACGTATGAAAAACATTAAAAGGCTCTTTTTATAAATTCATCAAGAGTTTTACCCTTAAGCTTTCCTGCTTTGATTTCAAGAGCTTCTTTTGCCCCCTGCGCTGTCTGCTTAAGCAAAGGAGTTCCTTCCGAAGTATCTTTATTTTAGTTTTTTTACTTCTGCAATTTCCAATATTCTCCCTTTTTCCTCTGTTCACTGGAACTAATCCTTTTTCCTCATTCCTGATTCCTTTTTTCTGATCTATTATTTCTGACTTTCAAGTAAATTTCTGAATTCCTTGATCTGCAATGGTGAACCTAAAACAAAAAGCTGGTCTCCACGGCTCAGGGTAAGTTCAGGATCAGGATTGAAGACATATTTTGCCCCGCTGATTTTTATGCCGACAATGTTTATTCCAGATTTATCTTTTGAATGCAATACTTTTAAAGGTTTATTCACAAAATGGCCGGCCAGATGGGTACAGGAGACTTCCTCCAGGCTCACATCTTTACTTTGCTGAAGAAGTATATATTCGAGGAATTCTACCACATCAGGCTGAGTGACCAGCTTGGCCATCCTTTGCCCGCCAATGCGTTCGGGCATAATGACGTTGGTCGCACCAGCCCTTCGTAGCTTAGTAATGGATTCAATTTCTGAGGCCCGGCTGATGATTTTCAATCCCGGATTAATGCTGCGTGCAGTCAGTACCACAAAAACATTATCTGCATCGCTTGGTGTGGTGGCTATTAACGCTTTGGCGTGTTCAATCCGGGCCTGGAACAGTACGTCTTCATGCGTGGCATCTCCCTGGATGTACAACAGACTTTCATCTTCACGGACCCGGCTGATCACGTTTTCACGTTTGTCAATAACTACAAAATCAACTCCGTAATCGCGAAGCTCCATGGCTGCCTGTTCTCCGTTACGGCCATATCCAACAATGATGGTATGGTCTTTCAGTTTCATGATTTTTTTGTCCACTCGGTATGTTTTTAAGTAATCATTCAGTTCTCCGTCAAAAATAAAGCGGGCCAGACTGGATCCAACCCAGGCCAAACTTCCAAGACTGAACATGATCAGTCCGGAAGTGAATAGCTTCCCGACGTCAGAAAGCGGATGGATCATCCCGAATCCGACAGTCGAAATGGTAATAATGGTCATGAAAAAAGCGTCAATCAGAGGAAATTGTTCATGTATCCAGTAGAACAAAGTGCCGGAAGAAACAAGAAGAGACAGCAAGACAATTGCTGTCCGTATGGTTTTATTGGATGCTGCCTGAAACTTATTGAAGGGTTGACTCATCGTTAATGATTGACAGTGGTTATAATCTTAGCTCCCAACTGGCAATTTAAGCATTTTTTATTAGTACAGTACAAGTTTTTTAACTGGATTAAAGCCTGGGTTTCAAATGCTGAGCGACATTCAATTCCAAGGGCATTCCATTTACGTATGATTTGATTCGATTCGGGAGCTATTTTCTCAAGTAGCAGCAAGGCACGGTCCTTCATTTCCTGGTCCATATGATGGTCGCCATAAACAAAAAGCATTGGAACAACTGTGTTGATCACCAGATTATTGAAGGCAGTTTCACCCAATGTCTTTGTATGATTGTCCTTCGAGATTTTATTGAAATTATAATGGGTATTCCAATACTCTGAAGCTGATACTTCAAACAGTTTACGAAGCTCACCAAGGGTTTCGGTTTCCAGAATCCGCGAAAACAGTGCCGACGATTGATTGATCAATGCAGCCAGTTGGGCAATCCGGATAGTTGGGAAATTGATTGGTCTCAAGCGCATAAACTTCCAGAGATGGGATTCAATCCCTGCTAAATCGTACTTTTTATACAAGAAAGAATACTCTTTCCGGAGCGATAAAAAATAATCATCCCCCAATAGGGTTTCGTTCAGCAGGCCCGATTGGCCAAACAGCAAAGCTTCAGTCTGAAATAAATCGTTCTTGTGTTTCGAAAGGATTTGTAATGGAAGTGATTTGGCCAGCAATTCAAAGGGAAGTGCATTTGTTTTCATTCCGAAATTCCGGGCCAGCAATTGGTAGAAGGTTTCGTTCCAATTATTCTTATTTTGTTCCAGAATGGCCAGTATGGCTCCTGTTTTTGATTGAAGTCGTTCGACCATCAATGAGCTGAACCAAAACCGCAGGATAAACGGATCAACTTCAGACAACTTGTCTTCACAGGCAATCCAACGTTCCGATTTCAGAAGTTGTTCGTAATTTTCAAGAATATCTGCAGGATAGGTGATTACAAGTGTCGGTAGTTCGTGATTTTTAACCTTTACCGGCAGGTCATACGATTCAACAACATGAAGAATTACATTGTCATATGCTGCATCAACGTTGTGATGATGACGATACCAATGTGAGGATTTCTGATGAATCTCAACGTTGCCGGCCCAGGTTGTTTCATCTATGCGGATACGTGCATTGAAAAAGTCAGGTCCTGAATCAGTATTGGGTTGTCCCACGTGAATGACCTCCATCGGTTTCCCATCAACAGTTTTGAGGTTGTTTCGGTTAAACAATTCCTGTTTCCATATGAACTGTAAAAACTCTTCTTTCATTCGAATGGTCGGATTTATAGTGCTTCGGATTATATACTCCGTATATGCACAATAAATTTAACAAAACGAATCCAGATAACCGTGAGTTAAGGAATGATTTTTATTTGGTATCCCTGATGTAATTCATGACCTCTTTGAAAGTGGCACAATAAAAGTCCTTCCTGTTTTTACTGATGTATTCAAGGAGTTTCCGGTGTTGTTCGGCTCCAACATTGAGATAACCTCCACCCACGGAATGAAACATGAAGATTGCAATAGTGCCCTTATCCCTGGCTTGATTTACATAGGCGATCAAATCCTCGACAGTAGGTTCGTTCACTCCCCAGCTAGGCGTTTTATACCGGTTGTATCCATTCATGGTTTCCGGAATAGGTCCATCACTGCGTGCTGCGGTAAATATCCCTTTGATGGAATCTGTAAATGGAATTCCTCCAGCCGTAATATCACTGCAGGTATATCCGTAGGTGCGTTCTTCCTGTCCATCAATGGCTTTTAATAGGGTATTTGCAGTTTTAAGCTCATTGATCATTTGAGGCAGACTATAATTCGCCAAATCATATTCGGGCTTAACCCAGTCGGCTTTTGTGCCGTCAGGCCGTATTGCTAGGCAAGGGTGAAACAAGGTGTGGTTTCCCAATTCATGTCCGTTCTTTTGGGCAGTTCTCCATTCGTTCATTCTCTTGTAAAGGCAGAAGGAACTTCCGGTGCAAAAAAAGGTGCCTTTTAATCCGGCGGCATCCAACTGAGGGATTGCATAATCCAGTTGCCCATCCAACGCATCGTCGTATGTTAAACAAATAGCTGCCTTAGCTCCGTGAGGCCATTTAAACTGTGAATAACTGCTGTACGAAATGCTGCTTAATAGCAGGATTATCAATTGAATTCTAAAGATCGTTTTCATTGTGACTATTTAATAAGGTAACACAGATACCGAGGTGATTTAATTCTAAAATATGACCTTATACCCTTCTTTTTCAATAACTTTCCATCCATTGATGAAACTTGCTTCATCTGAAACTCTTATTCTGCTTTTTCGAAGAAGCTTTTTAATCGGTTTCTTCAAGGTCTTATCGAATTTGGTAAGCAGGGATGTCATATTCATTCTGACCGAAGTATATCCATGTTCAGGGGTATAGAAATAGTAGGTATAGTTTTTTTCGTAATCCAGATTTTTCAGGATTTTGCTATCATCCTTATACGGCATCGTTGTGGTTAGAATCACATTCCTGAAAGCCAGCAGATCAGTTTCTCCTTTTGACAATACTTCAAAATAACGATTGCTTTTTTTGAAATCATCATAGTAGTATTCCCTGAATATCCGGGTTTTACCAACTTCATCGGTAAATGTAAATCCATTCAGACTAGCCTTATCAATAACAATCTGAGCTGAAAGAGCCTTATTGTAATAAATTAATTCGTCTTTAAACGAACTGTATCGGAGGAAAAGGCTATCAGCAATTTCCCCGTTGGCAAATTCAATCTTCCCGGGCAACCAGGTATTGCTTAAAAATGCCATCCCCTGATAGGAAGGGTAGGGAACATAGCGAACCCCTTTGATTTTACCTGAATCCCAATTTTTATTCACGATTTCCTGGGAACAGACAGTCTGTGCAAAACTGTATGCCAGAAGAAGAATCAGTATAATGCTAATCCTGTTTTTCATATCACTTTACTTCGAATTGTTTTTCTGCAAATACAGTTGTTCCATTCTTCAGTTTTCCCCGGATAACCAGTTTGAACTGACCCACAATGGAGGAAGTGGTGCAATTTACTGAAAGGTTTCCTGATGGTACAATGGAAGGATTCCAATAAATAACCTGACGTAGATCAGGTACTGTTGATTCCGGGTTTCCGGGTTGAGCCAGAGTCACCGGCACCTGGATGGTCTCCAGGTTTATACGCACTAACTGATCAGATTCCGGAAGTTGGGAGTAATCAACCTTTGTCGTATAAATTGCAACCACGCCCGGAAAACGGAGGTCCCCGTAAAACCGTTCACTCTGGCATATATCAACACGCTTGATGTCAGCAGTCCCCATATCTTTTATCATATTCAGATCCCTTATTGGTATTCCGTCGATCAGAACTAATGGTTGATCATCGAAGTATAAGCGGGATGCGCTGTTGATAACCTTCATGGTAGGTTCGTTATTGTAATTTCTGAATTTTACCCCGGGAAGCAGTTCTTTTGAAACTTCATTAAAGTTTGGAAGATCAATAAACAAATGCGGATTGACAGTATTTGAAGGTTTCCCATAATAGGGATAGGTATCCAGTTTTCTTTTCGGAGCAGATAAAAGGGTTAAATTATTTTCATTGAAGATTTTTTGAAAAGTTACAGCATCAACCTTCTGTGCAATATCGCTTTTAAATGATTCAGTAAGGGGCACAACACTCAATTCAGTCAGTTTATCCGGTGGCGCGAAAAGATCATCCAGTTTAATCTTCAAACGTTGTGATGAAGAATTCCCGAAACACTGTACGACAGCCGGAACTGCTCCAAAGTAGTTATTCACAGAAAAATAGAATCTTCCGTCTGTCTTTGTCTGGTAATATTGAAACCCCGGGATAGAATCCGGAATGGTCAGGCAAACAGTGATTCCTGTAGCAGGAAGCATGGATCCTTTGTCTGTTACTATTCCCGAAATGATGATGCCCCTATTCTCATTTTGGCCTTCAAGCATAAGATCTGAATTCCAGACAAAAGCGGCCGGCATAAAATCAGGTTCTGTTTGAGCCACAGATACCATCATATTCCCATCCATCTCCATTAGAAGCTTTTCATCAACCTTGATCTTCGCTTCAATCTTCCCAGGTGTATGGTATTCTGATTCCAACTGATTGATCTCAATTTGTGCGGTAGGAAGATCTTTACATTTTACAAGACCAGCCAGCCGGTTCATATGGGACATTTTTTCCAAACCGTCAAAGCGGTTCGAAACCCAGATTTCCCGTATGACTTTATTCTTTCCTCCAGTATTTTTGAAATAGGTTCTAAGCAGATAAGTTCCTGAATGGAGTGAATCAGGTAATTGCAAAAAACCATCCGACTGATTGTTGCTGACCTGAAGTGATACTCCGCAAATCCGGGTCCCATATGGATTGACTATATCAAGGTAAACAATACGGGATGGATTATCCGCAGGTGTATATACTTTTGCCAGCAAGGTTTCGCCGCTGACATACACATCGCGATCGGTGAATAATCCAAATCCCTGCGTTTCCTGGGCGTTTCCTGTCAGGATGACTAAAATCAGGAGTATCGATAGGCTGATTTGTTTTTTCATTTTGTATAATTATTCTCCCAGAAGTCTGGTGGATTGTTTTTTTTATATCCCCGGTCCGGGATAGCAAAGAATTTGGTTAAACGACGCAATACGACCGAATTGTCGTTGCCGGTGCCCAGGTTTAGGTAATACCGGTATTGAGTATACGAATTCAAATCAAAAAAGCCCATGACAACTTTCCCAGGGTTTGTTATGCATTGGATATTCCCGTAAACCTGTGAGATCACCGGATCAAACAAAGTGCCGTTAGCAGAAAACTGCCGGTTCAGTTTATCATGAAAATCATAGGATTCCTTCGAAATTCCATACTGGTCAAGGATGATGATCCAATTATAGGGTTTCTGCTGAATCGAATCAAGGTATTGGGTAGGATTATAGGTCAGCAACACAATCGGATGATTTTCAAGCTTAGCCGATGTACTGAATTCTACAGGTCCGGCGATATTGTATAAACCGGTGTTGGTTTCTGAAATCCATCCATATAGGATGTGAGCCGAAGTGTCTATTTTTGTCTTAGGTGGAGTTGATGCCTCAATAATGGCATGCTTTAGTGTATCGACAGGAGTATAGGTCAGTGTTGAGTCCCAGTGTGTTCCCGATGGCGTATATTTCCATTGAATGATGGCCCGGTAGTTGAAACGGTAATATTTCAGATCGGGAGTGATGGGTGCATTAATTTCTATCTCACGTCCCGGTGATTCAAAAGTCTCAGGAACCCCCAGTCCATTCATTTGTATAACCTTCTCAATTTTATTAATGGTGTAAAGTGAATCAATAGTGGGAATCGGAGGCATAGTCACATAGTCCGATTCATAAATGTCGGTTAGATCTGAAATAACATCGTAAAATTTTGATATGCGAAGCTTGTATTTTATCCCTGGCTCCGGGACTGTAAGAAAGTTGTAATGACCAGGGGAGTCTTCTCTTGCTGTAGCGATCTTAAAGTTTTCTCCAACAAGTTCAACAGTGGCGCCGCTGACCCATTCGATGGCATTGGTGCTGTAGAAGCTTCTGGTCTTCGATATTTGAACGTAATTCTGGCTCAGATCGTTGGTCACATGTGAATCAACAACCAGAACCTGTGGCATTACGTCGATTGACGGTGTGTATTGCTCTTCGCATGCAACAAAGAGTAACGAAATCAAGACCAGTTCAATGAATAGATATGTCAGTTTCTTCATAAATTAATTAATTGTACTCCCAGAAATCCGGGCGTGTGCCATCAGTATGTTGTCCCTCCTCCGGAATTTCCAGATACCGGTTCAATTGTCGTTGAACGACCTGGTTATCCGGGCCGGTTCCCAGATTCAGGTAGTATCGGTATTGCCGGTATGTATTCAAATCAAAATAGCCGAGCACTAATTTTTCGGTGTCTGTAACACAATGTATGTTTCCATATATCTGTGTTTGTACCGGATCAAATAAGCTTCCCGAAGCAGATAATTGCTGGTTAAGCTTTACGTGAAAGTCATAAGATTCTTTTGTTATTCCGTATTGGTCAATAATCATTATCCAACCTGCAGGAATCTGACCATCGAAATCAAGGTATGTCAGGTCATTGTATGCAAGTGTCATCAGTGAATGTCGGTGAATATTAGCTGAAACCCTGAAATCCTTTGGTCCTGCCAGGTTAAACAGTCCGTTGTCATGTATTGATTTCCATCCGAACCATGTAGGTAGAGGAGGTCCAGCCGACGGTGGATTATAAACCCATTGTAATACGGCCCGGTCACTAAAGCGGTAATATTCAAGTGATGAAGTGATGGGTGCATCTATACAGATATCACGACTGGGTGTTTCAGTTGGGGTTACAGCTCCATATATATCCGTCTGGTATCCATTCACAAGCAAATCTCTTGTATATAGTGAGTCTATGTGTGGTAAAGGTGGCATGAGTACTGTATCTGATTCATAAATATCGTCATTATAGTCAATCCTTATCAGGTATTTCTTACCGGATACAGGAGTTTCGGGAAAGATGAAATATCCCGTAGTATTTTCGGATCCAAATATAATCTGACCACCGGTTTCAAGAAGCATAACTTTGGCACCCGTTAACTTCACTGCCGGATCAGTATTGTAAAAGCTATTTGTCATCGTAAGCTTCACAAAGTTCTGTAGCGGATCATTAGTCACATGCGAATCAACAACCATAATTCCTGGAACTACGTTGATTTCTGGATTATAATAATCTTCGCATGCACTTAAAAGTAACACACTCAAGACCAGCTCCGGGAATATGAAAGTTAACTTCTTCATATCTAATATAAATATTCCCAGAATGGTGGAAAGTCCCCAACATAGTATCCCTGGTCTGGAATTGCCATATTACGGTTTATGCGACGCTGGATTACAGTACCTAATTCGCTGTATCCCAAACTTATAAAATACCGGTATTGTCGGTACGAATTTAGATCAAAGAATCCAAGTGCTATTTTATCGGGATTATTTAAGCAATGAATGTTTCCAGTGACCTGGGTTAATATAGGATCAAATAAACTCCCATCAGCTGTAAATTGCTTGTTTAGTTGCTCGTGGAAATCATTCGATGCTTTAGTAATTCCGTATTGGTCAATGATCACAATCCAGCCCATCGGACTTTGCTTGATCGAATCCAGAAAGGACTGACTGTCATATGGGATAAAGAGAACCGGATGAGCCTTAATCTGATCGGTCGTAGTGAATATCTTGGGACCGGCAAGATTAAACTCTCCGCTACTGTATGTCGATAACCATCCATACCATGAAGGAGGTGCCGGGCCACCCTTGGAAGGAGGATTATATACCCATTGAAGAATTGCCCTCCAGTTAAAAAGATTATACTGGAGTGTTGACGTCATCTGCTCATCGATGCAGATATTCCGTCCAGGTGTTTCAACCTGGGAGGGGACTCCGTAAATATCAGTCTTGTAACTTTTCTCTATCGCGTTTAAAGTATAAAGTGTATCAATGGTTGGGAGTGGTGGCATAATTACAGTGTCCGATTCAAAGGTATCAGCGATATAGCTAATGCGGATCTTGTATTTTTTCCCCGCTATGGGAGTCCTTGAAAAGGTGAAATATCCCGCTGTGGATTCAGTTCCATCTACAATTGGACCTCCAATTTCCATCAGCTTAATCTGAGCACCATATACAGTTTCAAATTGTCTGGGACTGTAAAAGTTGGTGGTAGCCGTAAGCTTCACAAAATTATGTAGCGAATCGTTGCTCAGACTTGATTCAACGACTAACATGCTCTGACCCACATCCAATGACGGCTTATAATATTCTTCACACGACGTGAAGAATATTACAATAAAAGTCACAGGGATGAGTTCTTTTCGCATCAGAATTTAAAATTATAAGTGATTGATGGTACCGGAACACCGATAAGCGAAAGTTCATACAGAGAATAGGGGACACCGTTGGGATTCTGGATGGACTGGTCTTTACGGTAAAATACAGAATAAGGATTTTTACGTCCGTACAGATTGTACACCGAGAAGGTCCAGCTTCCTTTCCATGTACGCTTTTTATATAAGTTATCATCAAGAGTAATACTCACATCCATCCGGTTATAGAGAGGCATCCTGTATTTATTCCGGTCAGAGTAATAGACCACCTGACGTCCATCAAACATGTATTTCTGCTCAGGCAGGGTAATCGGCCTTCCTGACATTAGCACGAAATTGCCCGAAAACCTCCATCTTCGGCTGATCTGATAGTTCATTACGGTCGATAAATCATGAGGGCGGTCGTAAACGGATGGATAATAATTACCTCCATTAATCACTTCATCCGGGAAGTTGTTGTCAGTTTTCCGCATGGTACGTGAATAGGTGTAGCTGATCCATCCATTGAGTCTTCCCGCATTCTTCCGGGCATATAGCTCAAGACCGTAGGCATATCCGTCAGCGTTGATTATATCCGTTTCTATATGGTGATTCATCACTAACTCTGCTCCGTTCTTATATTCAAACAGGTTTTGCAGATTCTTGTAATAAACTTCAATGGAGGTCTCAAATAATCCTTTCTCAGGATTTTTAAACAAACCTATAGAAAACTGGTCGCTGATGAGGGGCTTAATATGCGAATCAGCTGATTTCCAGAAGTCGGCTGGTGAAATCACCGATGTGTTCGAAATCTGGTTCATGAACTGGTGGATGCGCTGGTAGCTCATCCGGATAGATCCGTCATCCCTGAGGTTGAATTTAAACGATATACGTGGTTCGAAGCCCTGGTAGGTTTTTGCTATTTGCCCCGCTTTGTATACCGTGGAGTCAATTACTGATCCCGAACTGAGTGATTGTTTTGGGTCATAGTTCATAACTGTTGTCGGTCCAAGGCTCATGAACCGGGCATAACGAATACCGATATTAGCAGAAACTTTGGGCGAAAGATCGATATCATCATCAATGAAGGCACCTAGTTCAATCGACTGTTCATTGGCAACTTTTTCGGGAATTACATTGGTCGGAGTTCCTGTAGGTTCTATTTTGCCGGGAGCAACCTGGTAACCAATAGTCTGGAAACCTGCATTTACCCGATGTTTCTCATTGGCCAGCCATGAAAGAATGTATTTCATGCTTCCGTATTGGAGGCCTGTAATCAACGAATAGTTGTCTTCCGTTAGACTGGGATCTTTTTGGTCAAGTTTAAAATCGTATTTACTGTACGACAGATTCAAATTGGATATCCAGGTTTTTGAGATGTTGAATTTCCAGTTGGCCGAACCGATGATATTCCCGTATTGATATAGCGAGGTTGTGTTCAGGTTGAAAACATCGTTGCTGACATAACCCATCAGTTTTAGGGTGTTGTTTTCACCAAGCACCAGGTTGAGCGTTCCGTCAACATCATAAAAATGAGCCACACTGTTCATGAACTGATCGTTTTTGGATTGTCTCATGATCCAGTCTGAATAGGTCGTACGGCCACCGATCATGAAAGTGCTCTTCTTTTTCTTCACAAACGGTCCTTCAAGCGTAAACCGACTGTTTATTAATCCAATGCCGCCATATAATTTAATGTTTTCGGTGTTCCCTTCCTTCAACTGAACATCCATGATCGACGCTACACGCTCACCATACGAAGCAGGAATGCCACCTTTGAAAAGGGTTACGTCTTTTACCGCGTCGGGATTAATCATCGAGAAGAACCCAAACAGGTGCGAAGTGTTGAAGACCGGAGCACCCTCCATCAACACCAGGTTTTGATCGGTGTTCCCGCCCCTCACATTGAACCCTGACGACATTTCACCAACACTCTGAACCCCGGGCATCATGATCACCGTCTTGATTATATCGGCTTCACCCATCATCACGGGAAGTTCCTTAAGCATCCTTGAATTCACTTTGATCATGCTCATTTGGGCCTTGGTTGCCTTTGAGTCTGCGCCTTTGACGGTTACCTCCTCCAGATTATGGCTTTGTTCAAACAGTTCAAAATTAGCAGTACCATCTTCTATTAGTTTTATTTTCTGGCTCAGAACTTCGTAGCCCATAAATGTGACCTTAAGGGTATGATCACCTGTTGGCAGGTCAAGTTCGTAATTTCCCGATGAATTAGTCGAAGTTCCAATACCAGTTTGCGGGTGAAAAACGATTGCTCCCATCAGTGGCTGGTTGTTTTTACCGTCCAGTATTTTCCCCTTTATATGTGCCGTGGTGTAGCGCCCGATGTTTAGGGGATCGCCAATAACCATCACCTGCGGTTCGTCAGTGCCTGTAGTAACTCGTCCATCGCTACCTTTCGGGTAGACTACTACCGAATTGTTCTGAAAAAAACGGAAAGTCAGTGGCTGTCTGTCAAAAAGCAGGTTGAGTGCCTGGATCAAGGGCATATTCTTAAATTCCTGATTGATGACATAGGTTTTGATCCATTCCGGCCGATAATAGAAATGTATCCCGTATTCTTTTTCAAGGGTACTGAAAAACTCCTGAAGGCTCGTTTTCTGAAATTTCCCGTTAATGATCTTCTCCTGTATATTTTGTGCTGAGATTGAATAATTCAGAAACAGGATAAGGGCGAAAGCATATATTGTTTTCAGGCTAGTGGATAGTTTATGATTCTTCACGGATTATCGTTCTGATGGTTTGATTGTATGGTGGTGTAAAATTAAATATTAAATGCAATTAAAGTGAAAATACACCTTGTTTTTAGGCTAAATAACCGGCAATATCTGTTGTCGTATTTCATTAATGAATAAACATTTTTGTCTCCATTTAAATCTGTCATGGAAAGTGGCAATGATAGGTGTTTTTTTAATAGCCTGTATTCGCAGATTATATCTTATTTACACGACTATACATTTATGGATAGAAATGTAATCCAATCTTCATTAATCCATTCAGGCTGAAACTCAAATTGTCTCACAATTGAATTTATTCAGCTATTTTTGATTCCTGAAATCAATTGCCCATGATGACGACTTCAAAGATTGCATCCGTTCAGATTAAGGCCAAAGCAAAAGAATTGGGATTCCTCGATTGCGGCATCTCCAAAGCCCGATACCTGTCCGAAGAAAAAGATCGTCTGCTTTCCTGGCTTCAAAAGGAGATGCATGGAGGGATTCAGTACATGGCCAATAACATAGATAAGCGGCTCGATCCAGGGTTATTGGTTGACAATGCCCGTTCCGTGATATCGGTATTGCTGAATTATTTCCCAGGTGATAAACAAACTGATGAGCAGGCGCCGGTGCTTTCGAAATATGCCTATGGAACGGATTATCATTTTGTGATGAAGGATAAGCTAAGCGAATTGCTAGGATTTATTCAGTCTGAAATTGCTCCCTGCAAAGGCCGTTGCCTGGTAGATTCGGCTCCTGTTCTTGACCGTGTCTGGGCTGCCCGTGCAGGATTAGGTTGGATTGGCAAAAACACAAACCTCCTCTCGTCCGAACATGGCAGCTTCTTTTTCATCGGTGAGCTGATCATTGATCTGGAATTACCTGCTGAGGGTAGAAAAGTTCATGATCATTGCGGAACCTGTACCCGTTGCATCGATGCTTGTCCCACTCAGGCGCTGGTTGCTCCCTATGTCTTGGATGCTCGCCGGTGCATTTCATACCAAACCATAGAGAATCACGATGAAATTGATCCCTCACTGAAGGGAAAGTTCGAAAACAGGGTATTTGGCTGTGACATCTGCCAGGATGTATGTCCCTGGAACCTGAAAGCTGAAGCGCATCACGAACCTGCTTTCATAGCTCACCCCAGGCTGTTGAAGCTCACCAAAGATGAATGGGCTGATATGGATAAGCCAATGTTTAATGAGTTGTTTCGCAACTCAGCAGTCAAACGAACACGCTTTGAAGGCCTGAAACGAAACCTGAGGTTTTTGGAGGAGGAATCGTAATTCAATCAACCAAATTTAACATTTATTCATGCTTTACTTCATTTTGATTTCAGGAGTCACAGAAGTTCATTTGATATAAGAATTTCATTTTACATGAAGCTATATTTTTCAGATGTATTTAGGGTCTGCTGAAAAACCAGATGGATCCAAATAGTAGTTACAATTGAAGCGATATTAAAACCTGAAATTTCAATCCAGGATCGAAATAAACGATTAGACGTTGAATGCTATGAATTAGCTTTCTGACGTCCTGACGTTTAAATTGTTCTTGTGACTTTGAGAACAGCTTCTTATACCTATTTCCCGAGATTGATAGATCAGATTCCATCCTGTCCTTTTATTGATGCTAAAAACCATTATCTGCATTAGGTTATAGTGTTGATTGGTTCTCCCATTGACCAGCCATCCAACAGGCTTTAAAATTATTAGAAACTTATTCATTAATTATTAGAAACCTATTCGTTGATTATTAGAATAAAATTGAACTATTAACGAATAACCTTCTAATAATCTTCGAAAAACCTTCTAATAATTTAAAGGGGCAAAGGCTCTATGAAAGCGATACAACAAGTCAGAAGAGCTTCACATTTTTGGTAAGAAGTATTTTGGCATAGCACACACAAGAGGTCGGTGCATCACGAGGCCTCGGGATTGAAGTTTCAATTTAAATTTCCTTGCACTTATTTTAAGTTTAATGCGGTCATTATATTGAAACACTGAATATTATTAGTTTTTCAGCAGACCCTGATTATAACCTCTAATCAGCGTTCAATATCCATGAGAAATGGGCAAGTGCTGCTGGCTAAAAATAACAAAGGGAAACAAATTGTTTCCCTTTGTGGTGCCACCTGGATTTGAACCAGGGACACATGGATTTTCAGTCCATTGCTCTACCAACTGAGCTATGGCACCATTTATAGTCCGGTACGGACTTTTTCGGAAGCTTGCGAATGTTGCTTTTGGCTATTCCGTTTCGCTTTCGGGTTGCAAATATAGCCCAAATATTTAAACTACAAAAAAAAATGAATTGTTCACTGCATTTATTTTGCATAGGATACCGAAGCCTTTCTTTTTTAGGAGTTTATATTTTCAGGAAGGGTAAAAATAATTCACGGCTGCTTATGAACGATATTTCATCACATAGGGTTATGAAATAGCTATAGCTGAAATTATTTTGGCCCCATTGCCCTCGAAGTCATGGGTATTTCCTATTTTTGCACACCAAAAATTTATATTTATTTTCAGGAAAATGATGCAAACCTTCGTTTTAAAGAATGGAATCCGAATCATTCATCAGGAGACAAAATCACCAGTTTCCCATTTTGGAGTGCTGATCAATACCGGGTCCCGCGATGAGGAAGCTGACGAACAAGGCATCGCTCATTTTATCGAACACGTGATTTTTAAGGGGACACAGAAACGGAAAGCCTTTCATATTTTAAACCGCATTGAAGATGTCGGCGGTGAATTGAATGCCTATACTACCAAGGAAGAAACGGCTGTTTATGCCACCTTCCTGAGTGAATACTATCAACGTTCGATGGAGCTGATCAGTGATATTCTGATCAACAGCACCTTTCCGGCTAAAGAACTCGAGCGCGAAAAGGAAGTTGTGATCGAAGAAATTAACTCATACAAGGACAGTCCTTCGGAACTTATTTTTGATGAGTTTGAAGAGATTCTCTTCGATGGACATCCCATTGCACGCAATATCCTGGGCACTCCTGAAATGATTAAAACCTTCAGTAAGAACAGTATCCTGAAGTTCATGGACGAAAATTACCATACCGACCAGATGGTACTGAGTTCCGTGGGCAATATTACTATGGCCAAATACATTCGCCTTGCCGAAAAACATTTCGGACACTTCCCTGAGAAGCTGCGTACCAAAGAGCGGTCGAATACCTACAATTACAAGCCGGAGAAACGGATAGTACAGAAGGATACCTTTCAGGCACATTGTATTATTGGAAACCTTGCTCCTGACATCTACAGTCCAAAACGGATGGGGATGGTATTATTAAGTAATATATTAGGTGGACAATCGATGAATTCCCGCTTGAATATGGCGCTTCGCGAACGAAACGGAATGGCTTACAACGTTGAGGCAGGATATACGGGCTATTTTGACACCGGTGAATTCAGCGTGTATTTTGGTACCGACAAGGAAAACCTCGATCAGGCCCTGTGGCTGGTGAACGAGGAATTGAGGAAAATGAAAGAAGTACAAATGGGGGTTGTTCAGTTGAGCCGGGCAAAAAAACAGCTGATCGGACAACTGGCCATCTCGACAGAAAACCATGAAGACCTGATGCTCTCCATCGGGAAGAGTTATTTGTTTTTCAACCAGGTCGATCCGCTGGAGTCGATCTTTAAGAAGATTGAAACGATCGGGAGCCAGGAAATACTAGATATTGCCAATGAGATATTTGATGAATCGCAGAACAGCATATTAATCTACCAGTAGAATGCCTGATCCGGTTTTACTCGACCAATACATAACGGGCCATATTTCGCCTGAAGAGGATTATTTGTGGGAACTCGACCGCGAGACCAACCTGAAGACGATACGCTCGCGTATGTTGTCGGGACATCTGCAGGGACAACTTCTGAGTATGATCAGCAGCATGATCAGACCAAGGTGTATACTTGAGATAGGCACCTTCACAGGCTATTCGGCTTTGTGTCTTGCTAAGGGACTTGCAGAGGGTGGAAAACTGCACACGATCGAAATCGACGACGAAGTTGAAATCATCGCACAAAAATACTTTCTGAAATCGGGTTTGGCAGACCGCATTGTTCAGCATATTGGTGATGCACGGACAATCATACCAAATATTCATCAATCATTCGACCTGGTATTTATTGATGCTGACAAACGCGAATACTGCGACTATTACAAACTGGTTATTGACCGTATTCCCCTGGGTGGTTTCCTTCTGGCAGATAATGTACTCTGGGACGGCAAGGTGGTTGATCCGGGTGCCTGGAGTGAAGATCAAACCAGAGGCATCCTTGAGTTTAACGATATGGTGCAAAACGATCCGCGTGTCAAAAACGTCATCCTGACAGTAAGGGACGGCATTATGCTGATCCAAAAGATTGCTGAATAAATCAAACTCTTCTCTCAAAATCGAAGACAATATTATTGGTTTTTTCCTATAGGTTTGTTTTCTGTTAATTAAAGTTGTTTTGTAGCATTAAAAAGTCTGCAGAACGCTATGGTTAATTCCTTTTTTTTCAGAACTTTATCGTTTAAACTTAAAACCTATCCGTTATGAATAAAGTTGTATTTCTTTTAGGCACCTTATTGATTTCTTTTGTACTTACTGCACAAGCTATTGATTTCTCCGGAAACTGGAAACTGAATCATGAAAAAAGCAAGCTAAACGCACAGTTCAGCATGGCTCCCAAAGACATGATTGCTACTCAAAGCGGAAATGAATTTAATCTTGAAAAACACTCTACCTTTCAGGACAATGATTTTACGATCAACGACAAATTTACCCTGGACGGAAAGGAATGTATAAATACAGCATGGCAGGATTCGAAGAAGAAATCGGTTGCCGAATGGTCAGATGATAAATTGTCCCTGAAAATTACGACGAAGTTCCCAATGGGTGATAGCGGTGAAATGACCATTGTGGAGATTTACAAGATGGATAAAGACAACCTGGTTATTGAATCAAGTGCCTCTTCATCATATGGTGATGTGGCCGAAACCATGGTTTTCGACAAACAATAAGTTCCTGTAAAAGGATCAAACCCTACGACCAAACCCTACAACCTATAACCATGAAAAATCGTGTACGTATTTTATTCGTATTATTAATTGCTGTATGCTCATCTTATAGCTTGCCGGCACAAGACGCAAAGCCCTGGTTTAAAGACGGAGCGTGGCAACGACCAGTGCAAAATCCCAAAGCCAAAGTGCTTCCACGTATAAGTGTGAAGGGGAACAAATTTGTAAATCCTGAAGGCGAAACCATTCTTTTTAAGGGATTGGCTATCTCTGATCCCGATAAAATAGAAAAGCAAGGTCACTGGAGCAAAAACCATTTCGAAAAGATAAAGGAAATGGGTGCAAAGATTGTCCGCATCCCGGTTCATCCGGTAGCCTGGAGAGAACGCACTCCTGAAAAATACATGGTGTTGCTCGATCAGGCTGTCGAATGGTGTACCGATTTGGGGATGTATGTTTTGATTGACTGGCATTCGATAGGCAACCTTGGCATGGAATTGTTCCAGAACCCCATGTACAATACTTCTAAGACGGAGACTTATCAGTTTTGGAGAACCATCGCTCAGCATTTTAAAGGGAACAATACGGTAGCATTTTATGAACTGTTTAATGAACCAACCGTATACAGGGGCCAACTGGGTACCATTAGCTGGGAAGAATGGAAAACCATCAATGAAAATATGATCAACCTGATCCGTGCTTACGATACAGAGACTATACCCCTGGTGGCAGGTTTCGACTGGGCTTACGACCTGACTCCAATCATCAATGAACCAATCAATGCAAAGGGCATTGGGTATGTTTCACACCCGTACGACAATAAGCGTAAGCAACCCTGGGAACCCAAGTGGGAAGAGAATTTTGGTTTTGCAGCCGACAGGTATCCTGTTGTTGTGACAGAATTTGGATTTAGTCTTCGTCCGGGACAAACGATCGATGCCGATCATTATGGCAACCGGATCATCAGTTACCTCGAAGGAAGGGGCATCAGTTGGATCTGTTGGGTTTATGATCCGGAGTGGGGGCCAAGCCTTCTGAAATCATGGGATAGCTATGAACTTACAGGGAGCGGGGAATTTTTCAAGAAAGCCTTACATGGAGAGCTTGAAATTCAGAAGAAGAAATAAATTTACTTAAACACAACCATGAAGATTAAACAATCACCTACAAATTTCCTTGTATTGGTATTTCTGCTAATCACCATTTCAGGAGTGAGGGCCGTTGAACCAGTCAATCCAAAGGCAACGCCAGAAGCCAAAGCTTTACTCGAATTGTTTTACCGGATCTCAGGAAAGTATACCCTTACAGGTCAGCACAATTATCCGAATTCGAAAGATCAAAATACCCGGTTTGCGGCTCAGTACATTGGTAAGACACCAGTTATCTGGAGTTCTGATATGGGTTTTGCCAAGCTTGGTGATAAAGATTGCTACCTTGCCAGGCCCGACATTGTGAAGGAAGCCATCAGGCAACATCAAAAGGGATCGATTATCACCATTTGCTGGCATGCCGTACCCCCCACAGCTGATGAGCCAATCACTTTTCAGACTCAGGGTCCTCCGGTTCCGGGTGCATTGGCAAGCGTACAGGGAAAATTACTGGAAGAACAATATAAAGAAGTTTTAACTCCGGGGACGATGTTGAATAAAAAATGGGCTGCACAAGTGGATTCTATTGCCGTATACCTAAAGAAACTTCAGGATGCAAAGGTTCCTGTTCTTTGGCGTCCATATCATGAAATGAACGGTGATTGGTTCTGGTGGGGTGGGCGAGTAGGTGCAAACAGTACAGATGATTTGTACCGTGCTATTTTCGACCGTCTGGTCAATTATCATCATCTGAATAACCTGATCTGGATGTGGAATGTTGATCGTCCAAGTATTCCTATACGGAAGTTCTCGAATTTTTATCCGGGGGATAAATTCCTCGATATTGCTTCGCTGGATGTATATGGGAGTGATTTCAATCAGGCTTATTACGACAGTTTGAAGGTACTGGCAAAAGGGAAACCTATACTTTTCGGCGAGGTTGGTAATCCGCCATCACTTGATGTATTTGAGCATCAGCCAGACTGGTGTTCCTGGGTGGTATGGTCGGGCATGGTCAGGAACACTACGAAAAAACAATACCAGGAATTGATTAACAGTCCGCGGATGTTAAGTCTGGAAGATCCTGCTTATTGGGCAGTTGTAAATCCTTACCGCAAAGCCTGCGGATTACCACCGCTTCCGTTGAAGCAGAAATGTCCGGTGAACTTCTCAGGAAACTGGAAATTCAATGAAGAAAAGAGTGAGGTAGGGAAAAACGGCACAGGAAATATTCCTCGTGAAATTGCAATTGATCAGGATGGGGACTTGCTTCATGTGAAAAAGGTTTTAAACCAGGAATGGGGAGAAGACCAGACCACGAATGAAGATATCCCGTTGGATGGCTCAGAAATGAAGTCGGAAATATTTAATTCACCGCGCATATCAACAGCCTCGTGGAACGAGGATTCCAAATCAGTGAAGATAAGTTCATCGATGAAAATCACAAGAGCTGGACAAACGACTGAACGTAAAAGTAGTGAGGAATGGAGTTTGACTGAAGGCAGTAAGGTCTTAAAGATTGTGCAGACAACAAACGGGTTCAGGGGAGGAGAAACGACCGTTTCTCTGATTTACGAGAAACAGTAAGCCTGAAAGAGTTTCCTGCAACAACTATTGAAAACCGGTGGTTCTGAATAAAAGTTCAGGACTACCGGTTTTTATTTGAGCATATTATTACTTTAGCAGCGAATATACCAGAGAATCTGCGGGATTAAGCAATTAAAGAGCAATATTTTGTTTTTTTTAACTTAAGTTACAAAGTATGAAACAACAATGTATAGGCCAAATCGTTATTAGTTTGTGCACCCAATTCGTTATATATGATTATTAAGAGTCCGTTTTGCATGTTCTTGTTCATTTTGATATTTTCTTCGGCTGTAAGCGCTAACTCGGGTTTTGATAATACAGATAAACCGAAAACTGTAATTTTAAGTGGTTTTGTGCGTGATGCGACTACCGGAGAGACCTTAACCGGTGCAGTGATTTATCAGAAAGGAAAGCCTGAAGTGTCAGTTTCGACCAATTCCTATGGTTATTTCTCCCTTTCATTGTCCCCTGGCTCCTATGAGGTTGCCGTTCAGTTTCTGGGATATAAAAACAAAGTTATTACATTGGATCTTAAAGGTGATGTTTCCATATCGATTGATCTGGATGAGCAATCTATATCATTAAACGAGGTAACGGTTACCGGCGAGAAAAACAATCATAATGTGGTTTCGTCAGAAGTGGTGACCAAACTGAATGTGAAGGAAATACAAAGTATTCCGGTATTGTTCGGGGAGAAAGATATACTGAAGACCATACAGTTATTGCCGGGGATATCGCCAGTAGGAGAGGGAAATTCAGGCTTTTATGTTCGTGGCGGAGGATCGGATCAGAACCTAATCCTGTTGGATGAGGCACCGGTATATAATCCTTCCCATTTGCTTGGGTTCTTTTCCACTTTCACTTCGGAGGCCATAAAGGATATTACCGTTTATAAAGGTGGTTTTCCTGCCGAATTCGGAGGGCGTTTATCGTCAGTCGTTGATATTAAAATGAACGAAGGCAACAACAAGGAATTTCATGTTTCAGGGGGCATCGGGCTTATATCTTCACGTCTGGCTATCGAAGGACCCTTATTTAAGAAAAAAGGTTCATTCATGATTACTGGCCGAAGAACCTATGCGGACCTGTTTCTTAAACTTCTTCCAAGTAAGGGGGCTGATTCAACAGCAAGTAAAACCACGCTCTATTTTTACGACTTAAACATGAAGGCGAATTATGAATTTTCAGCAAAAGATCATGTATATTTTTCATGCTACCTTGGAAGGGATAATTTCAATCTGGGAAGTTCATTTGGGTTGAATTGGGGAAATGTTACAGCTACAGCGAGATGGAACCACATCATCAATAATAACATATTTTCAAACACTTCACTGATCTTCAGCCGGTATAGTTATAATTTCAATGTGGCCGTGGGAACCAAATCGATGAATGTGCTTTCGGAAATTAAGGACTTTAATCTGAAACAGGATTTTCATTATTATCTGAATTCAAAGAATCTCATCAAATTTGGGTTTAATTCCATATATCATACGTTCATCCCAAGCAAGGTGGACAGTACGACCTTGTTTCGGGTAAGACCCATGGACAATAGATACGCGTTGGAGAATGCCATCTATATTTCGAACGAACAAACGTTTTCAAAACATCTGAAAGCAAGCTACGGATTGCGATATTCGATGTTTAGTTCCATCGGGCCAGGGACAATATACACCTACAATCAGGTTTCAGATGTAGTGGATTCGGTCAGTTATCCAAAGGGCAAAATATATAACACCTTTGCCGGTTTTGAGCCAAGGCTTCTTCTCAATTACATCATCAATGATTCAAGTTCGATCAAAGCCAGCTATGCCCGCACACGGCAATATATACACCTCTTATCCAATACCACCTCATCGACGCCTTTTGACCTGTGGGTTCCCAGCAACATTAACATCCTTCCCGAAATAGCGGATCAGTATACTTTAGGTTATTTCCGGAATTTTAAAAACAATATGTTTGAAACATCGGTGGAGGTTTATTACAAGACCCTTCAGAACCAGATAGATTATCGAAACGGGGCCAACCTGATTCTGAATAATAAGGTGGAGGCGGAGCTTGTCTTTGGGAAAGGCCTGAGCTATGGGGCCGAATTTTATGTCAGGAAAAAATACGGGAAGCTCACCGGCTGGGTAAGTTATACTCTATCAAAAACCACACGCCAATTTGATGCTATCAATAATGGCAATACATTTCTGGCCAAGCAAGACCGGCCAAATAACATCGCCATTGTCGCTATGTACGAAATCAATCCACGGTTGAATTTTTCAGCTACCTGGGTTTATTATAACGGAAATGCGGTGACCTTCCCCAGCGGACGTTATATGGTTGATGGGAATGTTGTTCCTTTATATTCATCGCGCAACAGCTATCGCATGCCAGATTACCACAGGCTTGACATCGGACTTACCTGGATAAATAAAAAAACTGCCACGTTTGAAGGAAGCTGGAATTTCTCGGTATATAATGCATATGCACGGGAGAATGCCTATGCGATCAACTTTCAGGTAGATCCAAACAATCCGGCAAAAATGCAGGCGGTACAATTGTCGCTCTTTCGGATAGTGCCATCTATTACTTATAATTTCAAATTTTAAAGCGAAATAAGGATGCAATCCATATCGAAAATAAGAGGTAACATTATCCTTTCGGTCTTTCTATCAATGATCACAGCATTTGTTTTCTTTGGCTGCCAGAAAGTAATTAACGTCGATCTGACGGAAGCAACGCCATTGCTGGTTATACAGGGTCTTATTACCGACAGCGTTGGTCCATACAAGGTCAGTCTCAGTAAGTCAGGAAGCTATTTTAACCAACCGGTTTTACCTCCTGTCTCACATGCAGTAGTGATCATTTCAGATAATGTTGGAACGGTCGATACGTTGAAGGAAAAGGTACCGGGACTTTATTTTACTTCAAAGATCCGGGGAATTCCGGGTAGAACTTATACACTGGTGGTCTTTTCTGAAAGTAAAACTTATACTGCTACTTCAACCATGCATACTCATGTGGACATTGATTCACTGAAATTAGAGAAGAATCAGTCACAAGGCATCGGATTTGGCGGAAGGGGAGGAAAGGAGAGCCGTGTCGATATTCATTGCATTTTTAAAGATCCGCAGGAAAAGAATTTTTACAGAATAAAGGTAACCACGAATGACACAATCGATATGGCGAATTTCAGGTTATATGATGATCAATATACCAATGGAGAAGGAACCGATCTTCAGGTAGGAAGGGTAAGAGTTGGAGATGTCAGCCTTGTTGAACTTATTTCGCTTGATAATTACACCTATGAATATTACAGAACTCTGAGAGACATTCTTCGCTCAAATCCAATATTTGGATCAACACCTGCGAATCCAAATACGAATCTGACAAACGGTGCTTTGGGTTATTTTGGAGCATGTGCTATTTCATCAAAAACAATCTTTGTCACCGAATCACTATTCAATGCCGCTAAATAATTTTCGATTAAATGAAAGGGAGGAATTTTGTTTTTAGAATGGCATGAATAATTTATAGGTCACTTCTTTGATCTTACACTATATTAATGGAATAGGATATCAAATCGTTTTTGATCTTCTTAAAACGCGGATTTAATGTAAACTTTAAACAGGATGTCAATCGGAAAGGGGCATTCTTCTCCGGTATTAGTGCATTTAGTGACAGGTCATGAATAGAAAATAAAATCTGATCAGCTGTAAATAATTCTACACTAGGCTACTAAAATTATCAAAATAATTTGTTTTAATGAACAATTTCTTTTTTCAAATGTAATATGAATGAAAATATAACTACTTTTGAGAAATATATTTATCCATTAATTAAACAGTTATTATGAACATTTTTGTTGGCAGCCTTCCCTTTAAAATTGAGGAAAGCGAATTACAGGAAATTTTTGAAGAATACGGAGAAGTAACATCCGTAAAAATTATCACAGACAGAGCTACTGGAAGATCTAAAGGCTTTGGTTTTGTTGAAATGACGAACGAAGAAGAAGCTAAAAAAGCAATTGAAGAACTGAATAACGCTGAGATTGAAGGCCGGACAATTGTTGTAAATAAAGCTGAAGAGAAAAAAGAAGGTAGCCGTCCAAGTGGTGGTTTCCGTGGTGGCAACTCTGGCGGTGGCGGTGGCTTCCGTGGAGGCAATTCAGGTGGCGGCGGTGGTTTCCGTGGCGGCAGCACTGGTGGTAGCGGCAGTGGCGGCTATCGTGGTGGTGGCACTGGCGGCGCTGGCGGCGGCGGTGGCTTCAACAAAGGTGGCTTCAACAAAGGTGGAAGTACTAGCGGTGGCGGCAACAGAAGATCTGAATACTAGGATATTTCCTGTTTTTAATGTGCTATAAATGTAAAAATTAACTGGTTTAGTTTTTATAACTACATAAAGGCTAATAAACAGAGGAGAGTTAAATCTCCTGGTTTATTAGCCTTCGTTTATTTAGCGATAGATACCTATCTATTGGTAAAAGTGAGGTAAAACTGTAAATCCTGAATTTAAGCTTTTTCTGGATGAGAAGATGGATTTCTTTTCTCTATTCTGATTCGTGCATCTACTGCAATTAGATTCTCTCCGTCACCTTGTAGCGGGTTAATATCCAATTCTTTAATTTCCACGGCAAATCGCAATAATGTGGACAGGCGAACCATTATTTCTGCAAACTTGCGTTCGCTCACTCCGTTTTTCCCCCTGTAGCCTTTTATTATCTGGTAAGCACGGAGATTCCTGATCATGGAAGCCGCTTCGCACATGGTCAATGGAGCAAGTCCTGAGGTAACATCTTTAAATACTTCCACGAAGATTCCACCGATGCCGCATAGGATAATATGACCAAATTTGTCTTCATATTTAGCGCCAAGGAAAAGTTCAATTCCTGATGCCATATCTGCCATCAAAACTGCTGTTGTATCCTTAATCTGAATGAGTCTACTGAATTCACGCTGAACGGTTTCCATGTCCTGAACTTTCAATACCACTCCGTTAACTTCTGTTTTGTGAATGGGGCCCACCACTTTCATTACCAAAGGGAACCCAAGCTTTTGTGCCGTCTCCATGGCAAGTTCTTCAGATGCAACTGTAATTTCACGAACCATCGGGATTCCGGCAGCGGCAAACAATTGATGTATGATTTCGGGAGATTGGTATCCATTTTCTGCCTGATCAATGATTCGTCGGATTTCAGGAATATCCACCTGATCAAATGTAATCTTTTCGATCGAAGGTCTCGGTGTTTTCAGAACGCTTGTTAGGGCCTTCCCAAGCAACACTTCATCCGGAAAGTATACATTGCCTTGAGAGATGAAGTAGGCGACATCATCCTTCACATTGATGACTGATGGTAGAATTGGGAAGATTGGCTTCCGGCAAGTCTGCATCTTTTCATTCAACAGCTGATAGACATCTCTCACAGGAGACAAACCCGGACTGCCAAAAATAACAGCCATCCCGTCAATTTCATCAAACTCATTTTCACAGGCATCAATAATGACAGCTAATTGTTCCGCATTTCCAGTAGCAAGGAAATCAATCGGATTTTCGACTGAAGATCCGGGGAAAAGCTTGCTCTTCAGTCTCTTCTTTGCCTCTGAATCCTTGATGACAGGAATGTGCAGACCCCCGTTTTCAAGGGCATCAGTCAGCATTACGGCTGGTCCCCCTGCATGGGTAATAATGGCCAGTCGTTTGCCTTTCATTGGATTACAATGGAATACATTGGCAACTGTAGTCAATTCTTCACGACCATAACAACGCACAATTCCCGCTTTACGAAAGAGCGCCTCTACTGCCAGGTCGGAACTTGCAAGTGCCCCGGTATGCGAAGAGGCAGCACGGCTTCCTGCCTGACTGCTTCCTGCTTTAATGGCTGCAATCTTACAGCCCTTTCGGATGAGCGAGGTGGCATGTTTCAATAATTTATCAGGATTCTTTATACTTTCAATATAGAGCAGTTTTACCCGTGTACTGGTTTCCGGATTAAATACGTCATCCATAAATTCCAGAATTTCTTCCACTCCATTCTGTGCAGAATTGCCTACCGAGAAGACACTTGCAAAATGCAGCCCTTTGGGTATTCCCGATTCCATAATGAATACCGCAGTAGCCCCTGAACTTGAAATGAGATCACAGCTCATTTGTACAAGCTTGGGTATGGGGGTAGTAAATACGCTGGTATGGGCATAGGTGATAATGCCAATACAGTTTGGACCGATGAGGCTGCCATTATTGGCTTCAATAACCTTTACGATCTTCTCTTCCAGCACTCTTCCTTTTTCACTTTCTTCGCTGAATCCTGCCGATATGATGATAAAGCCCTTCGTTCCTTTTTTTGTAGCCAGAATTTCTACTGCATCCAGACAAGCTCGTGCAGGAATAGCCAGTATTGCCAAATCAACCTGGGGTAACTCTTCTGAACTTGGAAATGAGGTGATGCCCTGAACTACGGACTCATTCGGATTGACGACCCACAGATCACCTTTAAAGTTGTTGTCGATCAAATTTTTAAGGAGTTTACCCCCTGGCTTTGAGATATTGTTCGAAGCTCCTATTACAACTATACTTCGTGGGGAAATCAATTCTTTGGTTATCATCTGCAGAATTTTATATTCGTACACAAAGTTAGTAAAAGCATTTTCAGGAGTACCTGACTTTTTACCGTGTTTCAGCTATGATCATCATTCACAAAAATCAGTTAAGTTTGTATCCGGTTCAACAATACAATAACAGGCCTTATGCCAAACAATTCCGAACAGAAAGTTGTGGTCCTTTGTGATTTCACAGAGCAGATGAAAGATGTAATCGTTCATGGTGCCCGTATGGCTGACATTCTGAAAAAGGAACTTTGTTTGCTGGCTTTCTGGAAGGATAAGGCTCATCGGATTCAGGTCCTGAAAAAGATAGAAATAACCACGCATAATTTAAGATCCAATCTTCCTGACTTTCCTATTTCCAACCTGATACTGTGTGGCTCGCTGAAAGAGAACATCGAAAAAATGGTTAATGAATATGAGACAGTTCTGATGGTATTGCATCAGACGAATATTAAAATATTCATGAGGGCTTTCAGGGAAAGCAGCATTCCATTTTTGTTTGTAAGCGGTACTGAACCTGATTATTTAAGATATAAGAATGTTCTTGTTCCGGTCGACTACCGAAAGGCATCAAAGGATACATCGCTTTGGGCTTCTTATTTTGGCCGCTTTAACAAATCGCAGATTCATGTCGTTTATGCACATGAAACGAATACCTATGAGGCTGAGCGGGTGACCATCAATGCGAATTTCTTCAAAAAGTTCCTGTCCAGCTTGTATGTCCACAATCAACTGATTCCAGGCAAATCTTCCAGTTGGGGCATTGTTCAGGAAACATTATCAAGAGCCAAAGAGTGGGAGGGTGATTCAATGATCTTTTCAGGAAGCAGTTCTATTACGCTTATAGATCTTCTTATTGGACTTCCCGAGAAAAAGATTGTCCGGCAGGCTGGCCCTTTACCCGTCATGCTGATCAATCCACGAAAGGACATCTGTATGATGTGCGATTGAAGCCACATTCCTATTTCACCACTACCATCTCGTCGATTAAGTAATTTGCTTTGGCCAGTTTGTCAATGATAAAGAGGGCATAGCGAATATCGAGTGAGATATTACGGCAGCGGTCAGGATCGAACATCAGGTCGCTCATAGTCCCTTCCCAGGAACGATCGAAGTTTACCCCGATTAGATTTCCATTGGCATCAATAACCGGACTGCCCGAATTTCCACCAGTAGTATGGTTCGATGCGGTAAAGCACACATTCATCTTCCCGTTTTCACCATATCGCCCATAGTCTTTCTTATGGTACAGGTCGCGCAGTGCCTGAGGTACATTGTAGTCGTAAATGGACGGATTGTCTTTTTGCATGATGCCGTCTACGGTGGTATAATAATCATAGGTAACGCCATCCATGGGTTCAAAACCCTCCACCTTTCCATAGGCCACCCTGAGCGATTTATTGGCATCTGCCCACAACGGCCTGCCTTCGTGCATCTTCATGATCCCTGCAACATAGGTCTTCAGGTTCCCGTCAATCTGTTTCTGAATGGAAGTGTAATTCGTTTCCACATTCTTTTCATAAAAGGTCTTCAAACTTCGGAATAGTTTAAAGGCCGGATCATGACTAATGGTCTTTAGCTTTTTAAGATTCAGCTCAGTAGTCAATGCAGTAAGCTTTATAGAGTCCGAGAAGATGGATTTACGGTATATTTTACTGATCAGCTTTTCAGGACTTGTATTTTTCATCAAGGCTTTGAAATCCTCAGGCAGAAACCGGGGATCCATATCTTTGTAATACATTGCAATCAAGGCTGCAAAAACCTTCTCGTCTGTTACACGATTGTACTCTCTGAAGTGATCCTTAAGTCTCTGCTGGATTGTCTTCAGACTCTTAGCCTGTTCTTCCGGCTTTAGTTTGGCCCAGCGTGTCTCGAGTGATTCAAGAATGGCAACAGCAGCAAACAGATCGGTACCTCGCTGAACGATCTCCCCGTAATAGTCATAGGCCTTTGCATAGGGAGAAAGTTGTCCGTATAACTTATCAAAATTCGGCAGCACTTCACTATACCTATTCTTTCGATCCTGATCAGCTGCCAGCCACGTTTTAAATTCGTTTTCAAAGTTTTGTTTGGTGGTAACAGCATTGAGCCGTTTGAGACCTTTCACTTCGCCCTGCCATTTCTTCCAGGCATTGCTTGTGGTTGCGTATTTGGCTGCATACTGAATCCGCACTTTCGGGTCTTTATCCATATCGGCAGCAAGCAGACTAAGCTTGATATCCCTGATTTTAATCTTATCCGGATCGCCCTGTACCATAATCTGACTGATGGCTTGCGAAGGCAGAAACTCCTGTGTCCTTCCAGGAAACCCATAAACCATGGTGAAATCTTCAGGTTGTACACCCTTTATGGATATCTTAAAAAACTTCTTTGGTTTATAGGGAACATTGTTTGCAGAGTATTTGGCAGGTTGATTGTCTTTATTGGCATATATCCTGAAGAGTGAAAAGTCACCTGTATGGCGCGGCCACATCCAGTTGTCGGTATCTCCGCCAAACTTCCCGATCGAAGTTGGAGGCGCTCCTACCAGGCGTATATCTTCGAAAACCTGGTATACATACAGGAAATATTGATTGCCATAGAAGAGAGGCTGGACCACTGCTTCAAACCTTCCTTTTTGTGATGCTTCAGCTGTGATGCGTTTGGAATTGCGTGCAATTATGACCGCAATCGAATCCTGAGGTTTCCCCTCACTGCCTGCAAACACTTTATCCGAAACATCATCCATCCGATCCAGAAAACGAACACTTAATTGTGGATTGGGAAGTTCTTCCTGATGATTTTTTGCCCAAAACCCATTGGTCAGGTAGTCATGTTCAACCGTACTGTGGTTTTGTATAGCATCAAACCCGCAATGATGATTAGTAATCAGCAACCCCTGATCCGAAATCAGCTCACCTGTACAGCCACCGCCGAAAATCACAATAGCATCTTTCATGCTTACCTGGTTAACGCTATAGATGTCTTCCGCTGTAAGTTTGAAGCCCATTTGCTTCATCTCTTCGATGTTGTATTTATTAAGCAATGTGGGAATCCACATGCCTTCCTTGGCAAACAATGAACTAAAGGCAAGCAGGATTAATCCGGTAAGGAGCAAACGATTTCTGATCATCAGGTTGGTTTTTAGTATGCGTTGCAAATGTAATAAACTGTTGCAACAGGGAATCAGAAAGTCTTCAGATGTTCGTATAAACTTTGAACAGGCAGACCCATAACGTTAAAAAACGAACCTTCGATGTGGTGAATGCCGATGTAGCCGATCCATTCCTGTATCCCGTAGCCGCCTGCTTTATCGTAAGGATGATAATTCTGAAGATAATAATCTATCTCTTCATCGCTCAGCTCCTTGAACCACACGTCGGTTGAAGCATAAAACGATACTTTCTTTTCGGTTGACAACAGACAGATGCCGGTCAGAACCTCATGTTTCTCTCCGGATAAGGCTCTCAGCATCCGGAAGCCATCAGCATAGTCGGTTGGTTTGTTAAGCACTTGTCCGTTTAGCCAGACAATGGTATCTGCCGTAATGACCAGCTGATTCTCCTTTAAATGCGGAATAAAGGAATTGGCCTTCAGTTCAGCCAGGTAGATTGGGATTTCAGTCATTCCCATCCCTTCAGGAATATCTTCGGGAATATCCATCGATTTTACCCTGAATTTTATTCCTAGATCACTGAGCAATTGCTTCCTTCTTGGCGACTTGGAAGCCAGTATGATTTCGTATTTCTCAAGATTCTGAAGAAAAGAGATGCCTTTCCCTTCCTCCCCCAAGGGTAGGGGAGAAGAACTTAAATTGTTATTTGTATAGTTTCCCATTTCCGGGTACAATGTATATTTCTATTATTGGGTCTGTTATGACAAGTCAATTTTAACGCAAAGGCGCGAAGCCACAAAGATTTAATATTTATAACACAAAGATATTCAATATTCTTTATTGCTTCGCGACTTTGTGTCTTTGCATTTAATATAGATTGGGGATGGGGCTTTCAATCTGCCTTTATTCCAGTGATTTCCTGACCTAACCATTTCTGCTGCGAACGCATCACCTGTTCAATCACATCGCGTACACAACCTTGTCCGCCTTTTTTGTCCGAGATGTATAGTGCAACCGCCTTGATTTCAGGAACTGCATCAAGCGGACAGGTCGAAATGCCCACTTCCTTCATGATGGCATAATCGACCAGGTCATCTCCCATGTATAGGATTTCATCTTTAGTAAGTCCTGTTTTGGCACAGAAATCAGCAAGGCATTCAGTCTTGTTGAACGAATCCATATAAAGATGTTCAATACCCAGTTTTTGGTAACGAAGTTTTACTCCTTTTGTATTTCCCCCGGTGATGATGCCCATCTGGAATCCGTTTTGAATGGCATATCGAATGGCGAATCCGTCTTTGATATTGGCTGTTCTTACAGGATCTCCATTTTCGTCGAGCGGAGAGGTGTCCATCGATAATACCCCATCAACGTCAAAAATGAGTCCCTTAATCGTTAATAATCTTTCTTTAAAGAAGGTCATGGTTATGTTTCTTGTGAGCCTGAAAAATGCTTTCGGTCACAAAGCTATAGATTTTCTGAAACTCAGGTCTATCATGCAGCATTTTTAATTGGGCATTAATGGTGGGTTGATCATTTCGTTTGGCTGGACCGGTTTGTGCTTCAACGGGATCCATCTTCCCGATCTTGGCTGCAGTTTCATTGATCAGAGGCTTTAGGAGATCGAAGTTCAGCTTTTTATCCTGAAGTATCTCCGCACCTATTGTGTATAAGTGATTCACGAAGTTATTGGTAAACACCGCTGCAAGGTGAAGGGTTTTCCGTTCATCTGAATTAATCTGATGCACCGAATCCGAAAGCCTGCCTGCAAATTCCTGAAGAGCAATCAGGTTGGAGGGGTGATTGGCTTCAATACATATGGGGATAGACGAGAAACTGATTTTCCGGTTTTTCGAGAAAGTCTGCAAAGGATAGAAAACACCATAATTGAGAGTGAATCCATCGAGCACATTCATCGGAACGCCTCCTGCGGTATGTACAATCAGTTTGTCTTTATCAAGATAAAGGTTTTCCAGTATCGCCTGAATGGCAGAATCTTTCACTGCAATCAGGTAAATATCGGCTTCTGGGATCAGTTTGGAGAGGTCATTCGTGTACTTACATTTCAATTTCCCGGCAAGTTCCTTTGCAGATTGGATGGTTCTACTGTAAACCTGTTTTACCCGTATGCCATTTTCGTGCATAGCCAAAGCCAATTGTGTGGCCAGGTTCCCGGCTCCTATGAGGACTACGTTTTCAATCATGATCGTTATTTTATTTTTTCTATCCTTTTGATGTGAGTGGAGTGTCGGCTTGCATGAATAATATCCAAAATTACTACTTCGTCAAGATTGACTCTGTATATAATCAACCAACTCAGACATACAGCTTTGCGGTAGATTTTATTTGGAGTAGGTATCTCTTCACACTCACGAAATGCAAAAGGATTCTTTCCAATTTGATCAATGGTTTTATATATCTGTTCTCCTACACTTATGGTATTGAGAGGCTCTTGCATAAATATTGCAATGTAACCAATGATTTGATCAAAGCTTCTGAAAGCCTGTCGGGTAATCCTTATCGAATAAGATTTTCCAGTTTCTTCTTTTGTTTGGCCCATTGCCGTTTGGCTTCAGTTAAGCTAATCGAAGGAGAGTTCTCTGCCTGTTCAATCCATTTTCTGAAATCTTCATCGGAAACAGGATTACCTGGAAGTGCATATGAATTCGCATCAGGCTCATTTACAATCCTTATAATTTGCCGACTTTCCAATTCCTCCAAAGCCTTTAATGAATCAGTATTGATGAGTTCTATTCGTAATGTTAACATGATCTGGAACTTTATTTTTTAAACGGCTTTCGATTGTGATAATTTAAATCAGCCGAACATATGTTTCATTTTTTACAAAAATAGAGAACGCCAGCCATTAACACAATTAAATTATAACTTTATTAAGCGGGTGACCTGAAGTCATCCGCTTAATATGCTTACCTGTTATCGTACCGTTTACTGACTGTGTCCCAATTAACCACTTTCCAGAAATTATCCACATATTCGGGTCTCCTGTTCTGGTACTGAAGGTAATAGGCATGTTCCCACACATCGAGGCACAGTAGGGGAGTCCCCTTCTTCTCCATCACATCCATCAACGGATTGTCCTGGTTCGGACTGCCGGTAACAAATAATTTCCCGTCCTGGCCAACCACCAGCCATGACCAACCGCTGCCAAACTGTTTCTTGCCTGTATCGGCAAATTCCTGCTTAAATTTATCCATCGAACCGAAGCTCTTATCGATTAGCCCGCTTAACACCGCCGACGGGGCTGTTTTATTGGGAGTCATATTTTCCCAGAACAACATATGATTGTAATAACCACCACCCATGTTCCTCACTGCAGGAGGAAACTTGCTGATTCCTGCAAACAGAGTCTTTATATCCAATTCTGCTGCCGGGGTATCCTTGATGGCGGCCAGAAAGTTGGTATAATAGGTTTTGTGGTGTTTCGAGTAATGAATTTCCATAGTTTTAGCATCAATGGTTGGTTCCAGCGCATTGTATGCATAGGGAAGTTCTGGGAAAACACTGTCGATGGCTTTTTGTGCCGGCATTTTAGTATTGTATACACTGGACCATACCGGGGCAGCTACAAGAGAAGTTCCGACAAGAGCAATAAAATTTCTTCGTTCCATGATTTCTGAATTTTAAATGTTTAACTGTTTTCCGAACCACTAAATGTGAACCTATGAAACAGTTGGACGTTTCCTTTTGTTTAAAATTCGTCAGTTAAATCACAATTGTAATCTTTTACAAACGATAAAAGATTTTCTTATTTACATTTATATTATTTACAAAACCTTGCCGATAGGAATCAGGGCAAACGCATTTAGAAAATACCATTTTGCCACAAGCACCCCTGTGAGCTTTTTCCCCTTACAGATTTTTAAGGAATAGATATCTATAGTGTCAATTTTCCCTATTCCCAAATCCGGAAGCTGGGAAGTG
>Ga0073936_10000711_pt1 | contig 52005 bp, 40 predicted proteins | sample AliMusrvi5mmetaG_FD_87041 | JGI IMG/M metagenome (GOLD analysis project Ga0073936, IMG submission 87041) | Freshwater lake bacterial and archeal communities from Alinen Mustajarvi, Finland, to study Microbial Dark Matter (Phase II) - Alinen... | ecosystem: Environmental > Aquatic > Freshwater >...
CAGTTCATCCGGGCCACATAGAGCGCCAGGTCGCGCCCGCTGTCGCCCTTCCTGTCGGCGAACGCAGTCCACGCCTCACCCTTGACCGTCTCGACGGCCTTCACCACCTCCTCGAACCGCAGCAGCCGGCGCCACGCCCTGGCGTTCGTGTCGCTCCGGGCCGACGGCGGAACCTTCCGCCGCAAACTCTCGACGAAGGCGGCCCCGCCGATCGCGACGGCTGCGGTGATTCGCTCAAACGCGCCCTCCCCGACGCCCTGCCTCAAATAGTCCTCAAGATAAAGCCTGTAGGCAGCCTTGGCGTCTCCGCCCTTTTCCGTTCCGGCCCGCCACCAGAGCCTCTCGCACGTCAGCCACTCCGGCTTGGGCGCATAGCCCGCGTAGGCCGGATACGAACTCCAGCGGTGTCCCCTCAGTTTGGCCAGGCGGGCCTTTACCTGCTCTTCTGTCGGCCCCGCCGGCAAAAAACCGGCCTTCTCGCGCCCGCGGTCCTCTTTCCCGAGCCCCAGCGCCTGCACGCGCACGGGGTTCATGTGGACGTACACGCTGCACGCCAGCGCCCACGAGCCTTCCCCGTCGACGGGGATGCCTTTGTAGCGCTGCTGAAACAGAGGCCCGCAGCGGCCGTGCTTCGCGTTGAACCACGCCGCGTAGCTCACGTTCAGCCACTGCAGAGCCCGGCTCGCGTTCGCGTGCGGCGTCTCAATCAGCAGGTGGTAGTGGTTCTCCATCAGCACGTAAGCGTGAAGGACGATCCCGTACCGCTCCACCAGCCCGGACAGCAGCCCGATGAAATGCTCCCGGTCGCGGTCGTCTTCGAAGATCTCCCGCCGCCCCATCCCACGCGCCGTGATGTGGTACCACCCGCCCTCGGCGTTGTGCCGGATTTGCCTTGCCATGTTTTAAATGCTACCGGATCGGCCATTCCGAAGCAAGCCTGTCTGTCCGTATGTCTCGATACGACCCCTGTCGCGATTCGACCCCTGTCGCGATTCAGGCGCTTGCTACCGTTACGCGGTTTTCTTGATGAAGGAACGGCACGGAACTAAACATCCGGTTTGAGGCGGCGGAGGCGGCGCAGTTCAAGGGCGACGGCGAAACAGGTGAGGGCTGATGAGAGAGTGTCTGAAACAGGGTTTGCCAGCCATATGCCTGTAACGCCCCAGACATGGGGCAGAAGAAGAATCAGGGGCAGCAGGATGATCATTTGGCGGAGCAGGCTAAGTAGAATGGCAAACTTGGGCAACCCCACCGACTGGAAATAGGTGATCGTCACGACGGAAACGCCGATCCCAGTGAACGCGACGCAGAAGATGCGCAGCCCGCGCGTGCCAGCCGCCAACAAAGCAGGGTCGTGCGTGAAGCAGCGCAGAATGGGCCACGCGAACGTCCAGACGATCACGGTGGACACGAAGCAGAGCAGCGTCGCGACCTTCATGGTGAAAGTGTAGGCCTCGCGGACCCGCTGGAAGCTGTTCGCCCCATAGTTGTAGCCGACAATCGGCTGCATGCCTTGCGTCAGCCCCATGATCGGCATCAGCAGCACGAACAAAAGGCTATTGACGATGCCCATGGCCGCGATTTCCACGGTGGCCGCCTGCGTGGAGGAGGCCCATTTCACAAAGGTTTTATTGTAAGACACGTTGATCAGGGCCGCCATCATCTGAATCGCGAAAGGCGAGAGGCCGATGGCGAAAACACGCATGAGCATCCGCGGATAGATTCGGATGCGCGCCAGCCGGAGCCGGACCACACTGTTTTTGGAGAGGTAGTGTTGGAAGGCATAGACGCATGAGCAGAACATCGCGATGTTAGTTGACCACGCGGCACCCGCGACCCCGAGGTGAAAACCGAAAATAAAAATGGGGTCGAGGATGGCATTGAGAACGGCTCCGAAAATCATGCAGCGCATGGAACAGCGGGCGTTTCCCTCGGCGCGCATGAGGTTGCTCAGTCCGAAGCTGAGATGTGCGAACATGTTTCCGAACAGGACAATCCGCAAAAAGCTGCGAGCGTAGGGAATGGCCTCGGGCGTTCCGCCAAACAGCGGCAACAGGTCATCCATGAAATAGAGCCCGATAAACGGCACGGTCAGTCCGAAGATTATTTTGACCGCAACGCACTGGCCGAGAACTTTTTCGGCGTCCACCCGGTTGCGTTCTCCCAGCTTGAGCGAGAGCAACGCCCCCGAGCCGACGCCGATCAGCGTGCCGAAGGCAATGAGGATCACCATGAACGGGAAGGAGAGCGCTACGCCTGCGAGGGCGTCCCGTCCGCAGCCCTGTCCGATGTAGAGCTGGTCCACCACGTTGTAGAGCGCATTGACGAGGGTGGCGATAACGGCTGGGACAGAAAACTCCTTCAGGAGTGATCCGATGCTCTGTGTACCTAAGCGCTCAAGTTTACTCATGGTGCGACCGGCCGCGAATTAAACCACAAAAGACGGAGCCTTATAAGTGCAAACTCACGGGTGTCCGACCCGTGATCACAGTGACGACATCTCGCAAAATCAGCGGCCAGACAGGGGCGCTAAGCGCCGGTCACTGAGGTCTAAAATAACATCCCCAAGGTCGTGAAAATGGACGTCATTCAAACATCTGTGCCGGCATTCGTACGAGCCAATGTCCTCAACATGGTAATTCAAGTCAAGCCGATATTGCCCCGGAAAAATATCCATTGGAACGATGAAGATCCCCAGCCGCTTCGAGGCTCGAAAATGAAAAACCCCGTTTGCGCCTGTCGTGTCAGAGGCAACAACAACGCCATTGGTGACAACGACATTGGTTCGGCTATCCTCATAACAGCGAATCTCGCGTAAACTGACTCCAGCCCCTGAAACGGGAAGCCTGGAGTCGGCGTACAACACTCGGCCGGAAAAGCCTGGATATCGGGTGTAAAGAACTGGACAGCACCCCGACAGCAACACAGCAAACAGACAAAGAATCTGTCGAAGTTTCATTTCGATTGGGGTTGTCGCCTACGGGTGACGGTCTCCGAACAGCCTCACCACGACCAGTTGAACATGAGCCGCGGACCTCTCAGGTTCTCTTGCATGAACCGGCTGAGATTGAAGTTCAAGCCGATGCCGGGACGCGCGAACAGATCCATCAGCGTGACCTGTTCGTCATACCGATACACTTTCACCGCATCCGTTTCCAGAAGCTCCGCGATCTTTTTTTGGGCATCCTCGCCGTAACCGATCCCGTCGATCAGCTTGAGACGGACAGCCTCGTCTGCCACGAACACGCGTCCGTCTGCCAGCGGCAGCACCGTCTCCCTCGGCAGTTTGCGATTTTCGGCGACGAGCGTCACAAAACGGTCATACATCGAACCAATGACTTTCTGCAGCATCTCCTTCTGCTCCGGCTTCACCTCTTGGAACGGATTCAACATGTCCTTGTTGGCGCCCGACTTGATAGTCACGTCCTGAACCCCCAATTTCGCTGCCAACTCCTTGAAATTGTAGGACTGCATGATCACGCCGATCGAACCGGTCAACGTGGTCGGATGCGCAAGGATATAGTCCGATGCCAAAGCGATGTAGTACGCGCCGGACGCCGCAACATCCCCCATGATCGACACCACGACACGCCCCTTCTGGGCGGCCTTGAAGTCCAGAACCGCCTTGTAAATGATGTCGCTGTCCGTGATGCCGCCACCGCCGCTGTTGATCTCCAGGATCAGGCCCTCCACTTCAGGGTCGTGGGTTGCACGGCGAATGGAACGTAGCGCCGAGTTCGCGTTGCCCGAGTACCACGAGTCGTTCCCCAGCATGATCATCCCTGCGATCGGAATGCGGACAACCTTGACGTCTCCGTTTCCGGAAGACCATGTTTCGACCATGTAGGGCGCCTCGTCTTCGCCCACGTCTGCCTCAGCCTTGCCGTGGTGGAAAAGGCTGCCCAAATGCCAGCATTGCTGCGGCTTGTTCAACATACCTAAACCGCTGGCCAGCAGCACCGCCAGCAGAAGTCCAAAGCCGACAAACAATCCGACCATCAACATGCAGCCGAAGCCGCATCCGCGCCCTTTTTTCACATTTTCCTGATTCTCAGACATCCGCGCCCCCTGGGTTTTGAAACAGTTTTTTTATGATAGCATACCCCCTCTCCGATTGCCACTCTGTCAGAGGAAATGGGCAACTCGGGCTTTAACACCCCTCAGACACAGGGAATGCAAACTGCGGCGAGGATCGGCTCAGCTCGACAGACCGGCCGCGGACAGGCACTTCGCAAGGACAGCGCCGATTGCCGCGTCGATGGGAGACGCAGAGGTTCTTTCACCCTCTGTGGAAAGATGCGGCTCACCGCCCGTCACCCCGGCTCCGGTCAACACGCGAGCGAACGGCTGGATAACGCCATCCACCTTCTGATTGACGCAGCCGATGCCGATCCGAGCAGCTGGATGCCCAGCGCACGAATTGGGGCATCCAGAGATGCGCAGTTCGTCGGCAACCATCTTGAGCAAGGCGAGCCTCTCCGGCGTATCGGGCGGCAGATAGCTGTCCAGCGCCGCTGCAATCTTGTCAGCCACTTCAGGAGCGTTCACCATACCGATTTTGCAGACTGTCGAACCGACACACGTCGTGAAATGTCCCCGGTACGAAGCGAACATGAGATCGACGTCGACAAACTCTTTCCGCAGCCGCTTATACAGGCTGGGCAGCGCGGAGCGGTGGACGAGCGGAATCAGAATGTCTTGCGTGGTCAGCAGGCGGACCGCCGGCGAACCGTATCCTTCCGCCAGCGCAGCGATCTTACGCAGTTGTCCCGCATCGAGACGGCCGTAGGGAACAAAGAGGCGAACCGATTTGACAGCGTCTCCGAAACGCGTAGGCAGCACCGCGATCTGTTCCCATGAAGCGAAGCCCGCCATCGGCTCGATCGCTCGCCCGCGCTTCAACCCCTTGATCAGCACGGGGAACGGATCGTCCGCACGCAGGTTGACAAGTGGAGACTCCGTCCGCGCAAAATACTCCAAATAGAGCCGCTGAAACGCCACCGCGCCCAAGCGCTTAAGCAAAAACCGCAGTCTTGCCTGACTCCGGTTGACCCGGTCACCGTGATCATAAAACAGCTCCGTCAAAGCCACCGCAGCCCGAACGATCTGAGAGGCCGGAAGGAATCCGAAGAGCTCAAGTCCCACCGAACTTTCGCGCCCCATTCCACCCGCGGCAAAAACCGCAAAACCCTCTTGCCCATCGATGTGTTTTGCGACAAAACCCAAATCCTGAACCGAAGCCAGCAGCCGGTCGCGCTCGCAGGCAAAGATTCCGATCTTGAGTTTTCGCGGCAGGGAAAAGGCCTTCTCGCACTTCTGCATCGCACGGTTGAGCACATGGGCATACGGATAGACATCGAACACGCTTTCGGAGGACAGACCGCTGTCCGACCCCACCAAAATGTTGCGGTACGTGTTGCCGCCGCCTCCCTTGAGCGGCAAGCCCAGTCGGTCGATAGCCACGACCACGTCCACAACGCGCGCTGCCGGAATGTCGTGCAGCTGGATGTCCTGCCGGGAGGTCAGGTGCGCATGCCCGCCTGAAACGTCGAGAACGCCGGCGAGTCCAGCCAGCCTCTCGCAGGCGATCTCCCCGCCGTTGACCCGCACGCGCACCATAAAATGGGCGTTGCGCTGCTGGTAAATGCCGAACGGCGCAGATACAGGTTTGAGCACTTCAGGCGACACTTCGCCAGCCATGAATCCGTCAAACGCTTCCTTCAAAATGGCATACTGACTTTTCATCTCGTTCCTTTGCACATTTGAAGTATTGCACAGATTCACTTGGTTCTCAACCGGATGATGCTCCCTCTAAGCTATTTAATATCCAGCGGCCACTGCAAACCACAGGGCAAACAGCGGTCCCCACCTCCAAACTCGCAGACCGGCAAGACAAACAGGCAAGTCAGATGCAGTACTCCGGTATGACGCGCTGATCGGCCAGAAGTCCCAGCACGGCCTCCACATTCCGGTCGATTGGAGCCGCTTCGCCGACGGCAATTGTAACGGGAACCGTCTGTGTCAGAAGTTCGCCCAGCGCAACTACTAAGAGTTCCTTCGGCTGATTCAATACGCTGAGCCGCTCGATCGTATAAGCGTCAGCCGATGGCAACGCCGTGATAAAAATGAGCCCCGCATCGGTCAAAATGCGCGCCAATTCGCCGAGACGCTGAATCTGCGCGTCGTGCTCCGAGCGGTTGTCACGCACGTCCGACGCCAAACCCCGCGACAGACTTGAGAAACCCAGGAAATACGAGTTCAGGTTCAGCCGGAAAAGCCGCAGTTCCAGCTCCTTTCCGAATGCATGAACCGCCTGCGCAGAGGCGCCGGTGATGATCACCGCCTTTCCGATATGGCGGTTCCGGATCAGGCGGTCTTTGGCCGAGACCAGCCCTGTCTCCCAGTGGAACTCGCGACGCTCGACATGATCACGCAACAGGACGGCCGCATCGCTGACAATTCGCGGCGTGTCCTGATCGACGAACACCGTATCTGTGATCATGGCAGCACCGGCCGTCGCGTTGCTGATCGGGTCAACAAAGATCAGACTACCCGTCGCGCGGTTCTCGGAGTAGGAATCGAAGAACAGCGGCAGTGTCGTTTCAACAACCACGCGGCCGATGCCGTTCAACGGCAATTCTTGCACCGATAACTGCTCCATGGTGTTGACGTCGATGGCGTAGAGCAGGGTCTCGACACGCGCCTTGACGAAGCGGCCAGCATGACGGATCAAATAGTGCGCTCCGGCCCGCAACGGCGTCTCATTCATCCAGATCACAACCGCCTCGAAACGGTCTTTCACTCGGGGCTGATTGATGTCATGGACAATCATGTCGCCGCTGCTGACATCCACCTCATCCTCCAGTTCCAAGGTCACTGCCTGCGGTGCCGAAGCGTGCGGCAAATCGCCATCCGACGTCACGATCCGTTTGACCACCGACGTCTTCTTCGACGGCAAGACGTGGATCTTATCGCCAGGTTTGATCACCCCCGAAACCACGGTGCCAGCGAATCCTCGGAAGTTCAGATCCGGGCGCAGCACGACTTGCACCGGAAAGCGGAAGTCGCGCGTGTTAATGTCATGCGAAATGTCGACCGTCTCGAGCAGCTCAAGCAAGGACGGCCCCGTGTACCACGGCGTCAACTCGGGTGAGCGGCGCACCACATTGGCACCCTTCAAGGCGGAAATCGGGACAAACCGCACATCTGGAATGTCGAGCTTCTGTGCGAAATCGCTGAAGCTCTGGCGGATCGCGAGAAAAGTCTCCTCCGCATAGCCACCGATGTCCATTTTGTTGACAGCGACAAGCATGTGCCTGATCCCCAGAAGCGATGCGATGAACGCGTGTCGCCGGGTCTGCGTCACAACACCGTAACGCGCATCGATCAGGATAATCGCCAGGTTCGCGGTCGACGCTCCGGTGGCCATGTTGCGCGTGTACTGTTCGTGTCCCGGCGTATCCGCAATGATGAACTTGCGCTGCGGAGTCGAAAAGTAGCGATAGGCCACATCGATGGTTATTCCTTGCTCGCGCTCGGCCTTCAATCCGTCCAACAGCAGCGCGTAATCGACCTCACCGGCGCCCGTCGTGCCGTTTTTTTCGCTCGCGTCTTGAAGCGAACTGAGCTGGTCTTCGTAGATTAGCTTGCTGTCGAACAGCAACCGTCCGATCAACGTCGACTTACCGTCGTCGACCGAACCGCACGTGATGAAACGCAACAGGTTCTTGTTTTCGTGTTCGTCCAAATAGGTGTCAATCGTATTCACGGCGCCCTCGTTTCTTTCTTCCTGCTGATCGGCTGTCGTCCACAGCCGCTCCCGCTAGAAATACCCTTCGCGCTTCTTCTGCTCCATCGACGAATCGCCGTCGTGGTCGATCATGCGCGTCGAACGTTCGCTCACACGCACCTGCAGCGTCTCGGCCACGATCTCTTCGATGGTCGTCGCAGTGGACTCGATTGCGCCTGTCAGCGGATAGCAGCCCAGCGTCCGAAACCGGACCGCCTTTTCAACGGGACGTTCGCCGGGGTTCAAGCGCATCCGCTCATCATCCACCATGATCCATTGACCGTCGCGGGCCACCACCTGCCGCGGCGCGGCGAAGTAGAGCGGCACGATCGGAATGCGCTCGATCCGGATGTACTGCCAAACATCGGTCTCCGTCCAGTTCGAGAGCGGAAAAACGCGCACACTTTCATCGGGGTTCACGCGGGCGTTGTAGATGTTCCACAGTTCAGGCCGCTGGTTCTTGGGATCCCACTGCTGGTGCCTGTCGCGGAAAGAGAAAACACGCTCCTTGGCCCTAGACTTCTCCTCGTCGCGGCGCGCCCCACCAAAGGCCAGATCGTACTTGCCCGCTTTCAGCGCCTGTAGCAGCGCCTGCGTTTTCATGATGTCGGTATACTTCCGGCTACCGAAATCGAACGGATTCACGCCTTGCGCGCGCCCCTGCTCATTCGAATGCACGATCAGCTCAAGCTTCTGTTCCGAGCAGAAGCGGTCGCGGAATGCGATCATCTCGCGGAACTTCCAAGTGGAGTCGATGTGCAGGAGCTTGAACGGCAGACGTCCCGGATAGAAGGCTTTCTGCGCCAACCTGACGAGCACGGAGGAATCCTTGCCAATCGAGTAGAGCAGGATCGGATTCTGCGCCTGGCTCACCGCATCGCGAAAAATATGGATGCTCTCGGCTTCAAGCTGTCTCAGTTGACTGAGTGTGTGATCGCTCATGATACGACCTCCTTTGTGTGAAAGGGTTCGGCATTCAGTTTTCATGGGAAGGCTCGACCGCCGGGCGGGACGCGTGCAGCCCGCATTCCTTATTCTCGGGCTGCTCCCACCACCACCGCCCGGAACGCACGTCCTCCGTGCGTTTGACCGCACGTGTGCAGCAGGCACATCCGATGCTGGCAAAGCCTTGGTCGTGCAGCGGGTTGTAGGGCACCTGCCGCGCGGCGATATAGCCCCACACCTCTTGTTCGCTCCACGCCGCAAGCGGATTCACCTTTACCAACCCGTTGGCGGCGTCGTCCTCAACGACGTGGATCGCGGCGCGAGTAACGGATTGCGCGCGGCGGAGACCGCTGATCCACGCGTCGTAGGGCGACAACGCACGTTTCAGCGACTCGATCTTCCTCACCTGGCAGCAGCGTTTGCGATTCTCGATGCTATCGTAAAACAGGTTGACCCCTCTTTCAGAAACCAGCTCTTCGACCTTGGCGCTGTCTGGAAAGAGTATCCGGATCTTGATCCCGTAGCGCTTTTCGGTCTCCGCGAGTAAAGCGTACGTTTCAGGAAAAAGCCGCCCCGTATCCAGTGTGACAAACGGAATCGGCCACCGGTTACGTGCGATCATGTCGGTGATCACTTGATCTTCCGCTGCCAGCGAGGTCGCGAAGACCAGCGATGAGCCGAAGGCCTCCCATGCCAGTCGGATGACTGTCTCGGCATCCGTTCCTTCAACTTCAGCTCTCAGCTGCCTCGTGCTCATCGTGTTGCCCTCCGTCATGAAATAAGCGCTGAAGTCTAAGCGTCTTCAGCTAAACGACTTCTCTAGATCACATACTCAATGCGCTCGTTACCGCTTCCGTAGAGTCTAGATTCTCTGGGAACTAAATAGACTTGCTGACCCGGTTTCACTGGCGTCATCCGGTATACGTCGTGCGGCACATGCACTTGAACCAGATTTTTTTCACCGCTCAGAAGTTCGATCTTCACCAAAGGGCCCACCGTCAACACGCGATAAACCTGTGCCGCCAGGCTGATGCCGGTTCCCGGATACGACTGCACGGTCAGATCGTACGGCCGCACAAGCAGCCGCACAGTGTTCTCGTCTTTTAAGTCGTCGTTGAAAATAGGCGTCTCGTTGCTGATCCGTCCGTGAAAGACATTTACATCTCCCAAGAACTTCATCACGAACTCTGTGGCGGGATTCTTAAAAACGTCGTTCGGCGCGCCTACTTGCTCAATGCGGCCCTTGTTCATCACCACGATGCTGTCTGCCACTTCCAGCGCCTCCTCCTGGTCGTGCGTCACGAAGATGCTGGTCACGTGGATCGTATCATGCAGGTGACGCAACCAGCGCCGCAGTTCGGTGCGCACCTGGGCGTCCAGCGCTCCGAACGGTTCGTCCAGAAGCAAGACTTTCGGCTGAATGGCCAAGGCTCGCGCCAAGGCGATGCGCTGGCGCTGTCCGCCCGAGAGCTGCGACGGAAAACGCGACACCAACTGCTCGAGCTGGACCAGTTTCAACAGTTCAAAAACGCGGCTTTTGATCGCTTCGTTCGATGGCCGCTCGCCGCGCGGTTTCACTCGCAGGCCGAAAGCGATATTCTCAAAGACGGTCATATGGCGGAACAGCGCATAGTGCTGAAAGACGAAGCCCACCTTGCGGCGGTTGACCGGATTGTCAGTCACCGGCTCTCCGTCGAAAAGGATCTGCTCGCCCGAACCTTCGTCCGCACTTTCGAGTCCGGCCACAATTCTAAGCAGCGTCGTCTTACCCGAACCTGAAGGCCCCAGCAGTGCGGTCAGTTCGCCTGAAGGAACCTCCAAATGGACATCGCTCAGCGCCTGAAAGGATCCGAACGTTTTGCTGATATTTTTGACCGTAATGCTCATGGCGCACCTCTATTGCGCGGTGTCGCGCGCACTTTTCAACTCGACGAACGTTTTCAGGATCAGCGTCACAATTGCCAGACCCGCCAGAATCGAGGCGCAGGCAAAAGATGCCGTGAAGCTGTATTCGTTATACAGCACCTCCACATGCAGCGGCAGTGTGTTGGTCTCGCCGCGGATGTGTCCCGAGACCACGGAGACCGCGCCGAACTCGCCCATTGCCCGCGCGTTGCAGAGGATGATCCCATACCATAATCCCCACTTGATGTTGGGCAAGGTCACTTTGAGGAAGGTCTGCCACCCCGAGGCCCCCAGACTCAGCGCCGCTTGCTCCTCCTCCGAGCCCTGTTCCGTCATCAGCGGAATCAGCTCGCGCGCCACAAACGGGAAGGTCACGAATAGCGTCGCCAAAAGGATGCCCGGCACAGCAAAGACGATCCGGATATGATGATCCGTCAACCACGTACCCAGCCACCCGTGCCGGCCGAACACCAAAATGAAAATCAGTCCCGCGACCACCGGTGAGACAGCGAAGGGCAGATCCACCAACGAGAGCAGCAGGCTTCGCCCTTTGAAGCGGAACTTGGCCAACGCCCAGGCCGCAGCCACACCGAACACCGTGTTTATGGGCACAACGACCGCGGTGACGCCCAGAGTCAGCCAGATCGCCGACAGTGCATCGTGATTGTTGATGCTTTCCGCCCAGAGTTTAACGCCGCCCGAAAAGGCCTCCTTCAAAACCACGAACAAAGGCAACACAATGAATGAACCCACGATCGCCAGAGCGAGTGCGCTCAGGACGAAGTTCTCCCAGAAGCCCGTTTTATGTTTCGCTGTTTTCTTCATGTGGTTTTCCATCGGCTGCGTCTTCACGCATTTCCCAAATACCGTGCCGTCCGCGCTTGAAACACATTGATAAGTAAGATCGACAGGAGCGACAGCGACAGCAGCGCAACCGCAATCGCCGTGGCTCCCGCATAATCGAACTGCTCCAATTTCGTGATGATAAGCAGCGAAGCAATTTCAGTTTTCATCGGCATGTTTCCCGCGATGAAAACCACCGAACCGTACTCGCCCAGTGCCCGCGAAAAGGCCAAGGTGAAACCGCTCAGGACAGACGGCGCCAACAGCGGAAAGACGACGCGCCACAGGGTCTGGAAGCGTGATGCGCCGAGGCTGCGCGACGCCTCCTCCAACTCTTTGCTCAGGTCAGCCAAAGCGGGCTGAACGCTGCGAATCACAAAGGGCATGCCGATAAAGATCATCGCGATCGTGATGCCGGTGGTCGTAAAGGCTACCTTGATGCCCAGCCTGACTAAAGCCGCGCCAAGCGCGCTGTTCGGCGCGAAGAGCGCAGTCAGCGCAATGCCGCTCACCGCTGTAGGAAGTGCGAAGGGCAGGTCCACCAGCGCATCGACCAGTCGCTTCAAGGGGAAGCGCCCGCGCACCAGAAACCATGCCACAGTCACTCCAAGGAACACATTGATGAGCGCCGCCTTGAAGGCCGACAAAAAGGTCACCTCGAAAGACGCCAACACGCGCGGACGCAGGATAGTTGCGATGAAGCCCTCGAATCCGAGCTCGCTGCTGCGGAGCACCAACGCGCTCAGCGGCACCAAGACAAGCAGCGACAGATAGAAGACGGTAAAGCCGAGGGACAGCCCGAATCCCGGCAGAATACTCTTTTCTTTCAGCCTCAGTTTCACGGTTGCCTCCGTCGTCTGTCTGTCCCCACCCGCTTATTCATTTTGAGCAGTCGCACGCGCGCTCACCTGCTTGGCAAATAGATCTGATCGAAGATGCCGCCATCGGCGAAGTGCTCCTTTTGAGCCTTTTTCCAGCCGCCGAACACTGCATCAATGGTGAGCAGCTTAACCGCCGGGAAGCGAGAGATATCAGCCGGATCGGCATAGGCGGGTATGCGTGGACGATAGTAGTTCTTGGCGGCTATTCTTTGACCTTCCGGGCTATAGAGGTACGCGAGATACGCCTCGGCCACATCGCGCGACCCTCGCTTGTCCACCACCTTATCCACCACAGTCACCGTCGGCTCGGCAAGGATGCTGATCGGCGGAACAACGATGTCGAGTTTGTCCTGGCCCAACTCGTTGATGGCAAGGAAGGCCTCGTTCTCCCACGCCAGCAACACGTCGCCGATGCCGCGCTGCACAAAGGTCGTGGTTGCGCCGCGTGCGCCGGAGTCGAGCACCGGCACGTGCCTGTAGAGCTCGGCAATGAATGCGCGCGCCTTGGCTTGAGCTGCCGCGGACTGCCCTGCGAACTCGGGCTTGCTCAGCTTAGAGAGATCGCCCCCCAGCTCACGATCCAAGACATAGCCCCAAGCCGCTAGGTGATTCCACCGCGCACCACCCGAAGTTTTGGGGTTAGGCGTGATCACCTGAACGTCCGGTTTGATGAGATCATCCCAATTCTTGATCTGCTTGGGATTCCCTTTTCGCACGAGAAAGACGACCGTCGATGTATACGGAGCGCTGTTGTGCGGCAGTTTTTTTTGCCAGTCTGCGCTCAGCAAACCTGACTTCGCGGCGACCTCATCGATGTCGTAGGCCAAGGCCAGCGTCAGCACATCCGCCTCCAGCCCGTCAATCACGGCCCGGGCCTGCTTTCCTGAGCCGCCATGCGACTGCTTGACTGCGATTTTCGTGCCTCCGCGCTCCTTCGCATACCAATGGCTAAATGCCTGATTATAATCCTTATAAAGTTCGCGCGTCGGATCGTAGGAGACGTTCAGGATATCTGTCACGTCTGCCGCCAGAAGGCTTGCGGCCGTCAATGCGATAAGGCTTGTTCCTATGACAGTTTCAATGCGGTTGTTGTTCATGCTCGCTCCTTTTGTGGCTTGAATTGGGCGATAGATTACCAACCTGATTAAAGTAAGTCAATAGACTTTGTAGATATTATGAAGATTGAACCTCTTTTTCGGATCAGAGCCTTAAAAAACGTCACACTTTCGACGAACTCAGCCGGGCAGCAGCAAAGCCATGTCGGCTGGCAAAGGGGCCGTCACTTCGGTCAGTGCACCGAATCGCGGATGATGAAATCTCAGATAATCGGCATGAAGGGCCTGCCGCCGCAAGCGCAGACGTTGCTGGTCCTCGACTGTCAGGGCATCCTCACAGAACCGCAGAAACAGTGTTTCGTCCACACCGTACAGCTTGTCTCCGACCACCGGAAAACCCAGTGACAGCAGCGTCGCACGGATTTGGTGCAGCCGGCCCGTGCGCGGCAGCGCGGTCAACACGCTAAAACCATCGCACAAGCGCACCCGCTCGAACACCGTCTCGGCCCACTCGGCCTCTTTGCACGGCGCAGCGCCCCCCACCGCAGCCACGGTGAACCGCCTTTTCTTGCGGATCACAGACAGCGGATCAGCCGACAGCCAGCCCATCGCTTCAAGCCGTTCGGGAAAGGCTCCTTCGACAAACACGGTGTAGCGCTTCCCGACCTTGTGTGCGACGAACTGCTTCCAGAGATTCTGCGCAGCTTCAGGTGTCTTACCCACGATCACCAACCCAGACGTCTCGCGGTCGATCCGGTTCACCAGCACGGGATCTTTCACACCGTAACTCTTTTTCAGCATCGCCCAGAGCGTGTGGTTGAAATACCTTCCGCCCGGATGACACGGCAGGTTGCCGGACTTGTCCACCACCACCAGCAGCGGATCGTCCGAAACAACTCTGAAAGACGCATCCACCGGCGGCTCAGGAATGTCGGTCGCATCGTAGCGCAACGCGTCGCCCACACGCAGCTGCGCTGCGGGCATCGAGACACAACCGTTCACATGAACCCGGCCATCAGCAATCAGCCGTGTCCACTCCGCCTCAGTGTGATATGTGAATCGGTCGACTAAAAACGCCGCCAGTGCTTTGCCGGCATCTTTTTCACGGATTGTAAAAGTCATTTCACGCGTCATCGTTTACCTTTGGCGTTGAACCCGCACGTAGCCCCGTGTTATAGTTGCCCGAAATTTATCGGGCCCATAGCTCAGTCGGTCAGAGCGGAGGACTCATAATCCTTTGGTCGCAGGTTCGAGCCCTGCTGGGCCCACCACCCTTAACCCCCTTAAAACACCATGTTTTATTGGGGTTTTTTCACTATTTGAACTTCTTAACGGATTAATGGCGTGTCTCCACTTTCCCTCGTTTTGCCTAGTTCAAACATCGTTTTTTACAACAATTTTACAACAGTCGATTTACCACCAATTCTTTGCTGTCAAAGAACGAACACGCACGGTCAGGCACTGGCGGGTCCAAAGTCGACTCTATGTTCTGCGTTACCAGGCGTCCAGCCACGTTACAGCCAAAAAAACCACCAGTAACTTAGCACGCACCGCACCATCACGCAAGGCCGATAAATCAGACAATATCCACGTTAAAACAAACAGGCGGCGAGTATCACCCCGCCGCCCGTTTTTTCGCGCGTCAGCATTGAGCGGTGAGCCTACGGCGCCGCAGCGGCATTGTTGACGGTAGTGCTGGTATGGTTGGCGAGACCGCCGCCGCCGAGGGCGTAGCCGAAGAAGGCCCAGGGGCCGAGGGTCTTGACAGTGTCCCACGCGCCTTCCCAGAAGGTGGGCTCGCGGGGGATGATGTTCTTCGGGGGAACCGGCGTGTTCATCGTGAAGGTGCTGAAGTTCTCGAACGTCACCTTGCCGTTGCCGTTTGAGCTGGTGACGGTCCAGAGTTCCGCGACGTTGGCGGAGTTGTAGTAGCTGTCGGCGATCTTGCCGGCGGCGGGATCTTCTTCTCGCTTAACCCAGCACAGCCGGACGCGCCGAGCATGAGGGCGCAGAGCAGAATGCAGCCCGCGCCTCAGCGGGGATAAAAAGGCAGACTCCCGTGACAATAAAAACCACGCTCTCGTACGTTCGTCAGTTCCATACTCACCACGGCGGCAGTTCCTTTGCTGTCCGGGGTTTCCCGCATGGCCGCGCTAAACACTCTCCCAATCTCTCCTTTCTTGCTTGAAGATGGGTGTTGCATCAACTATCAAATTATTATAATATTTAAATTTCGAAAACGGAGTTAGGCTCAAGGAGGCGGAATCATGGAAACGAAGAAGCTTGTGATCATTGGCGGTGTGGCCGGAGGAGCCAGCGCTGCGGCGCGTGCGCGGCGTTTGAGCGAGGAGGCGGAAATCCTTCTGCTTGAGCGCGGCCCCTATGTCTCGTTCGCCAATTGCGGCCTGCCCTACCACGTCGGCGGCGAAATAGCCGACCGCAGCCGACTGCTCGTCACCACGCCCGAGAACCTTCGCGCCCGCTTCCGCATCGGCGTGCGCACCCGCAGCGAAGTCACCGCCATTCACCCCGCTAAAAAAGAGGTAGAAATCAGAAACATCGAGAGCGGCGAAGTCTATCGCGAGACCTACGACGCGCTCATCCTGAGCCCCGGCGCCGAACCGGTCCGCCCGCCGATTCCCGGCATCAACAGTCCGAACGTGCTCACGCTCCGCAACATGGAGGACATGGACCGCATCATCAAGGCGCTCAATGGCAAGACGCACGCTACGGTGATCGGCGGCGGCTATATCGGACTCGAAATGGCCGAGGCGCTGCGCCGCCGCAAAATCGCCACCGCGCTCATTGAACTCGCGCCGCAGGTGATGGGCCCGGCCGATGCCGAAATGGTTTCCATCCTCCATCAGGAACTGACCCTCAACGGCGTCGACCTGCGCCTCGGCACCTCCGTCACCGGTTTCAGCGAATCCGCCAGAGGGCTGACCCTGACCCTCAGTTCCGGTGATAAGCTCGAAACTGGCATCGCCGTGCTCGCGATCGGCGTCAGACCCGAGACCTCGCTCGCCAAAGCGGCGGACCTGACTCTCGGCCCGCGCGGCGGCATCCGGGTCAATGACCGCATGCAGACCAGCGACCCGTCCATCTACGCCGTCGGCGACGCCGTGGAGGTGACCGACCTCATCACGCGCCAGCCCGCGCTCATCCCGCTGGCCGGGCCCGCCAACCGGCAGGGGCGCATCGCCGCCGACAACATCTTCGGGCGCGACACGCGTTACCGCGACACGCAGGGCACCGCCATTTGCAAGGTCTTCAACCTCGCCATCGGCATGACCGGCCTCAGCGAAAAAGCGGCGAAGCGCGAGGGCATCGCGTTTGAGAAAGTGTATGTCCATCCCGCCAGCCATGCCTCTTACTATCCCGGAGCCGCTCCGCTCAGCCTCAAAATGCTGTTCGACCCCCAGTCCGGCAAAGTGCTCGGCGCACAAGCCGTCGGTAGCGACGGCGTGGACAAGCGCATCGACGTCTTTGCTGTCGCCATCCGCGCGGGACTGACCGTTTTCGACCTCGAAAACCTTGAACTCTCCTACGCGCCGCCGTTCGGCTCAGCCAAAGACCCCGTCAACTACGCCGGGTTCGCCGCGGCCAACGCGCTGCGCGGCGATGTCAAACTCTGCCATGTGGAAGACGTCGTCAACCCGACGGCGGATCAGAAGCTTCTCGATGTCAGCACGCCCGCCGAGGTTTCCGCCGGGACGATTCCCGGGGCGAAGAACATCCCGCTCGACGAACTTCGCGACCGGCTGGGCGAGCTTTCCAAAGAGAAGGAATACTTCGTCTTCTGCCGCGTCGGACTGCGCGGCTATGTGGCCTGCCGCATCCTGTCACAGGACGGCTTTAAATGCCGCAACCTAACCGGAGGCTACATCACTTACCAGCGGACGGCCGGATTGCCCGCGGCCGAAATGCCCCAAAACCATCATCCCGAAAGCGATTCCGACGATCAGAATTCCCAGCCCTTGGGAAAGGAGACCCCTGTGAAATTTGTCAAAACCGTTGACGCCTGCGGCCTGCAGTGCCCCGGCCCCATCCTGCAGCTCAAGCAGGCCATAGATGAAATTAAAGTCGGCGAGGCCGTCTGCGTCACAGCAACCGACCCCGGCTTTGTCGCCGACGCGCCCGCGTGGTGCAACACCACCGGCCATGAGCTCGCCAGCCTGGAGCCGGCTGAAAAGGGCAGCTATCGGGCCACCATTATCAAACGGTCGCCTGCAGTGTGCGGCAACGTGCAGCAGTCCGGCAAACGTGCCATGACCAACGTCGTTTTCTCCAACGACTTCGACAAGGCCATGGCCGCCTTCATCATCGCCAACGGCGCCGCCGCGGCGGGCTATGAGGTGACACTCTTCTTCACCTTCTGGGGCCTCAATATCCTGCGCAAATCCGGCCCGGTCGCTGCCAAGAAGAACCTCATCGAAAAAATGTTCGGCGTCATGATGCCGAAGGGGCCTGACCGCCTCACGCTCTCCAAAATGAATATGGCGGGCATGGGCTTGGCCATGATCAAAGGCATCATGAAACACAAGAACGTCATGTCGCTTCCGGAACTCATCGGCCAGGCGAAGCTCAGCGGCGTGCATCTGGTCGTCTGCACCATGAGCATGGATCTCATGGGAATCAAGAGCGAAGAACTGATCGACGGCATCGAAGAAGGCGGCGTCGCCATGTATATCGACCACCTGAGCCGCTCGTCGGCTGGCCTGTTCATTTCATAGTGTAAACCGCTTCACTGGACAAGCAGCACACGGTAGAACAGGCGAGGCGCGTTGGTGGTGACGGGGCCTCGGAGCGGCAGTGATGTGCCCGTGCCGAAAACAGCGTTCGTATAGCCGCTCCAGTCGGGGCTCTGAAGATCGGAGGTTCTCTGAACCTGATAATAGCGCTGCAGGAGCGAGGGGAACGCCAGTTGGAAGTCCTGGTCAGCAGACACCACGCTGAAGGCGGTGATCTTCAGGACGCTGTTGCCGTTGTTCGGGATTGTGCCGGAGAGGTACTCGTTGAGGTTACTCATGCCGTCGTGATCCGGGTCGGCCCCTGCCGCTGCATTGGTTGAAGAGGCCCTTCCGAAATAGAGAACCTGCCACGCGTCTGGCAGACCGTCGTCATTGGCGTCGGCCGGCGCGCCCGACTGGATCACCGTGAAAACCATGCCGGCGATCGCGAGGGTGCCGGTCCTCACGTTGCTGTCGGCGTTCCTGTCCAAACTGTAGGTGACCGTGCCGGAACCAGAACCTGGCAGGGCGGAAGAAAGGATGCTCAACCACTGGCTCTCGCTGGCCGCAGTCCAGTCACAACCCGCTCCAGCCGTGACTTGGACGGAGCCTACCTGACTCAGTTCGCTGAATGTCTGCGAACCGGGCATGATCACGTAACTGCACGATCCCCCTGCGACCGTCACCGTGGCGGAACCGAGGTTCGAGTCCGTCGAGCCATCCCAAGCCGCGAACGTGAACGTGTCTGAGCCCGCAAACGCTGTATCCGGATAGTAGGTGGCCAAAGATCCGGACAGGCCGACACGCCCGTGGGAAGCCTGTTTGACGATTCGGAATACGAGCGGGTTCGCATCCGTAACCGGCAAGCTAATGGCGACCGGCGTATTGATTCCCGTACTGGCGCTGATGCTCTGCGCGACCGGAGCGAGATTCGGATTATGGTCTGTATTTCCCGACCCCTGGTGGCAGGTATAGCAGCCGATCTGCTGACCGCGGAAGAAGTTGTAGGTATATTGACGGTCAAAGATCGAGACAGACCAACTCAACTGAGACCGAGAGAGCACCGTGCCGCGCTGGTCGGCGCCGTGACAGGCAGTGCAGTTCGCAGGGGTCTTCCCGGGAGTCTGGTGACCGTTGGATCCAAGGGACGCCGATAGGGTGCAAGCCGTGCGGTCCGCCGTTTACGGTAGATGGACTGGACTTATGGCATTGGGTGCATTCGGAGAGCATGCCCTCATGGCCCTGGAACTGCAAGCTCGTCACATTGTCGTTAGCGAAGGCGCTGGGGAATTCCGCGTGCGTTGAACCGTGGCAGGCGGAGCAGTAGAGGCCTCCGTGTCCACGCGAGAATCGGAAAAGAGAGAGCCCTTCGGCAGGCGCATTGGTGTTCGTCGCGAACCGTTGATTAGCAGCGACGCGGTAGTTGCCGTTCGTGAAAGAGGAGGTAAACCTGATCTGGCCGTTGTTGCTATCCGCGTCGCCGCTGTGGCAACTTTGACAGGTCGGCTCGTTGAGCCAGCCGGTACGGGCGGGGTTGCCGACCACGCTCATGACGCCGTGACAGCTCTGGCATTGCATCGCCAAATCGCCGTTCGCGGCCACAGCGGTGCCCATGACGCCTCGCAGGCAGCGCGTGTCAGAACCGGGATGGCAGCGGTAACAGGAGGAGCGGTTGCTGCTGGACTCGAGCGTCAGGTGGCTGATGGGGTCGGTGACCGAGGCGTGCAGACCATGCACGGCGGTCGTCAGAGGCGGAACGCCGGCATACCCCGTGCCCGGCACGGCTTCGGAAAGGTGGCAGGCAGCGCAGAAGACCGGTTGGCCGTGCTTGACCACAGAGGAATACAGGCCGTTCGTCGTGAACCCTTTCGCAGCGAGAATGACGGCGTACTGGGCCTGCATTTCTTGATACCGGATCGCATCGTGAAGGCGCAGGATGTTGAGGCGATAGTCGCGTGTCGGGTTCGGATTCCACACCCAGCCGGCAGGCGGCAGGGCCGCCGGACCGGAGCCGGAGGCGTGACAAAGGCGCAGTCCATCTCATCCGAGACGGGCAACACAATGTCCGCCATGGCGACCCGCGTGTTTCCGTTGCTGGCAGATAGGCGCATCATGGGATAGGCGTTCTTGCGCATCAGATCATCGTACGGTGTGATCGGAACCCCATAGGCGGCGAACCAGCCATAACCAGCCTCGTAGGTCATGCGCTTGGGAGCATTATTTGTTCCCGGCATATAGGATTGGGAATAACCGGCAGCCGACAAGTCCACGCCCGCATCTGGCGGGAGTGCCTGACCGAGCAGGAGCGGGACATAGGTCCAGAAGTTGCCCTTGCCGACCGCGGTCGTGTTGACGGATCCAGCGGAATCCGCGACGTCCGCGTAGGAGACAGCATAGCCGGTTCCGTTTTTCACCAGGTGGGCCGTGCCGTTCAGGCCCCAGACGATCTGCGCTTCAATCGTATTGTAGGGCGGCAGGATAGAGAGGACGGAATAATCATTGTCCATGCAGTGCATGCCCAGATTGTTCCAGCCCATCACGTGCCAGTTAGTCTGCGCCGACGCAAAGAGTGGGATCGGAAGCAAGACCGCGAAAAGGGCTGTAAGCCTGCTTTTTTTTCAATTGAGTGACGTAACCACCCACAGGTCTACAGTGACATACCATACAACCACTCCTTTCCGTTAAAAAATCACGCAACGAAACGCGCTTTCTTTGTCATTAGGATGGAAACAGATGGGGTTGTCAATCCCGTTAAAAGTACCTGTAACTCGGCAGCTAACGGATGGGGCTTTGAGGGTCAATCCACTCATCAAGTTAGGGGCCGGTTTGCAGACGGAAGAACCGCATCGGATCTTTATCGTCCAGTGGATAGGTCATCGTTTTATTGGAACTGACAGAGCAGGTGTCAAACAAGCTCCATCCGTTCAAGAGATTCGTGGACGAGAGAATCCGGTAGGTGCGGTTTGAAACCGCCTCCCATGCCAGCTGGCCGTCCTGCCAGCGAAGATCGAATCGCGACGCGGCATTGAGAGGATCTGTACCCGCCAGACATTCGTCACCGTTCGTCATGCCGTCGCCGTCACAGTCCGCCTGTGCGGCCGACGCATAGCCGTTGGTGGCAAACCCCTGCGCATCCAGCCAGGCATACGGAACCCCGGTTGCGGTTTGATCCGGCCCGATGCAGATCACGGCGGTCTCCGGCGGCGTAAGCGTTGCCGTCAACACCAGCTCTCCCTGATTGGTTGCAACGGTGCCTGGGAAAGGCTTGAGCGTCAGGCTGTCCGTGATCGCCTGTTCATACTTCGGAAGAAGCGTTGCCAGAAATTCCTGTTCCGGAGAGAGCGTGCTGTTTGTCGTCATGTTCCGAACCGAAGCGAGTTGCTCGGGCACGGCGGAAAAGGCGGCGTTAAGCATGCCGTTCTTTTCCAAATCGCGCCGGATTAGGTAATGAACCGCGTTGGTGTCATTCAGTGAAGTCCACAGAATCTTGTCGCCATCGTTAACGGATAAAAGTTCCTGCGGGATGCGAAGCGTAACGGTTTCCGGCGTGTGATTGGTCCGGTCCGGATTGAACACCCCCGCCAGAATCCAATTTCGGTCTCCGCCGCAAATGGCTACCGCGCGAACCTGCGTTCCCGCATCGGCGGGCGGCTCCGGTTCCAGCACAACAGCTTTGCCGCCTGCCGTGCGGTCCAGCACCGCCAGGAACCAGCCGTGACTGGTCAACAGCTTATGCAGCCCGGATGCCGAACGAAAGGAGTCGAACACGCCCCAGTGATACCAGCGGCTGAGGCCGCCTTCACGATAGCGGGACATCGTTTGAAAATCCCAAGCGGCACCGCGCGCACCCGGCTCGTCTGTGGCCAGGTTGCTCTCGCAGTTCAAGATGCCGAATTCATGAACCTCCCACGAAACCGGCCACGGCAACTCGGCCTGTACCTGCCTGAAATATGAAATGTCGGCGTCCGCATTGCTCTGCGGGTTGTGCGGATGATTGGCTTGTGCGATGTAATCGGAGATTGAAAAGAAATCGAACGGCGAGCCTATCGTGCCGGTTGCGGCGTTTGTTCCCGACGCGCAGTGCCGGGCCAGTTGCAGCATATCCACATTGTTTGCCTCCGCCATGTTGAACGGCCCGAATTTCGCGCCCGGCAGAACGCTTTTGATGGCTGTGGCCGAATGATCGTAAATTTTGAAATAGTCCTCCTGCGTACCGGCGAATCGCGTTGCCGAGCCCGCCTCCGTGCCCTGCCGGAAACGGAACTGGTTGGCGGTGTCAAAGCCGTACAGATTGACCAGCGCCACGCAGAGATTGGAAACGAAGGTCTGCCATTCGACAAAATGAGCGGGCGTCGCAACCTGCCCATAGGATTGCATGATGATGTTCGAAGGAAAGCAGTAGGGAATGTTGTCGAGCACCAGCGTCAGGTTGGTATAGCCCAGACTGACATAGGGGTTCAGACGGAGAGCCAGCTTATCCCATCGGTACTGAAGATTTCCGTAGGCGTCCTTATAAACCAGATCGGCGACATCCGCCGGGATCGGCTTCTCGGCGCCGAAATTTACATTCCAGCCTCCGATCAGCCGAACCACGTTCAGATTGTCGGCATAAGGAACTTCCATCGGGAGCAGGCGGGTCTGGGTGGCGAAAGAGTTCTTCCTCTGATAATCGGTGATGACGTCCAGCCCCTGTCCGCCCGCCAGCCATTCGCCCGCTAAAGGCATGCCCCGCCAGAAAGGCGTCCATTGACCAATGTCATTCAGCGAGGAGACCGAAACGTCATCCAGTGCGATCGCGCCATTGCCGGTGTTGTTCAACGTCAGAAAAGACCAGTCGGCCGCCCCGCTCCACGCCAGTTGATTGGTCACCGCAACACCGCCTCTGCTCAGATTCTTTACTGCCGCAGAGGCCGACCGACGGGTCATGTCCACCATCAGCGAAATCTGCAAGGCATCGCCTGACACGAACGCGGGGATCGCCGGAGAACTGAAACTGCTGAAGGCAACGCCGTCCACCACAGCCGCCAACTCAACTTCTCCGGAGGAATTAACCCGGACAAAGAGATGATCCTGGGTCTGACCGTCCATAAATACCGCCTGGGGTAGTGCGGACTCAAACCCGACATACACCCCGCTCGTTGCACCGGATGATGCGGCATCATAGCGTCCGGATGTTTGGGCGATTGCAACGCCCGAAAACGGGCAGCTTACACGAACCGCCGTACCGCTGCCCGACAGCGTAAGCATGCCCCCTCCGACACCGGACGTCCCTGAAAAAACGGCCTGTCCTGCGGCTGTTTTCCATGCCGTCAAACCGGCGGCCTTCAGCCCGGCGATAGACCGTCCGGCAGTTATGTTTACCCGGCCTTCAACTCCCGCGCCCCAGTCGAAGGTGTCGCGTATCCCGCCTAGATCTGACCGGCATTCGACGTAATCCAGAATCGCGGTGCCTGCCGAGTGGTTGACCGTAAAGGAAGTCCAGGCCGGGATAGCCGACGAGGTCCAGGTGACGGTCTGGGTTTTAGCATTCGACAGCCCCGTCGTTATGAGAGAGGCGGTTTTATTCGCGACATTCACGGTCAGCGCCAGGGTCACAATATCGCCGGGAGTATAACTAAGCGTGGCGTTAGCTGCATTATTGGTCTGCCCGCCGACAATCGATTTCAAAGAGACCACACCGCCATTGCCCAGTTGGGCGAAAAGCTTGTCGGTCTTTTGGTTCGTGATCAGCGCGCTGTCGGGATTCGCAATCTGAAAGCCAAAATACAGCCCCCTTGTGCCGCTCGTATTTGGAAAATAAGTTCCGCTGAGGGTTGCAGTTACAGCGCCATTGGCCCAGCCGCCCACAGGTGTAAAATGAATGGTTTCAGTGCTGTTTCCTCCAGATAGCGACAGCCGTCCGCTTCCGGCGCCGCCGTTTCCGCTAAACACGGCATTTGTTGCGGTGTTCACCGTCCACACGGGGCCACCCGTCTGAGTCTGTTGTCCGTCAACAGTCATGCCGGCTGTAATCCACTCACGTCCGGCAACGCCTGCTCCCCAGTCGAAACTGTCCTCAACGAGCACCCCAGAGAAAGCGAGCGGCGCAATAAGGAAAACGGCCAGAGAGGATAAGAAATAACCTTCGGGCCGGCACCGGCCCGCGTTGACCGGAATCATGCCTGAACTACCATCGAACACGGCCTTCATCATAATTGTACAACTCGATGCGCTTCGGAACTTAGGCGTCATCGCACCCTCTTCGGCGTCCTTTTCACTCGCGCCGACAAGAGCTTCCAGTCGCCGGACCGGATCGCCGTGCGGCTCGTCGATGTCCCGCACAGCAGCAGAGCGCCGTGCAAAGTCTCTGCGCCTTAAATAATCGCATAGAGTCTGTTCATGGACGGCTTCTGCCTTTTGTTTTGATCTCTTCAAGCTTTGCGGACATCGCGGCGGCGATGTCGGGATGCGCGGCGGCGATGTTCACCGTTTCGCTCAAATCGTTGTCTAGGTTGTAGAGCTGACCGGTGATGGGCGGCAAATCCTTATCGGCGATCTTCTCCGCCGGGTTTTCAAGTTCTGCCCTGCGCCTGGCTGCCTTTCCTTTTTTGGCACCGTTGCCGGGAATGAATTTCCACGGCCCTTTTCGCAGCGCAAGCGCGTTGCCTAAGTTGTCCTGTTCGATCAGACACTCGCGGCAGGGCTTGTCGGATTTCTCGCCGAGGAGCGCGGGCAAAACATTGAAACTGTCAGGGCCGTCGGCTGGGTCAAGCCACTGTCCGGTCAGCGAAGCGAAACTCGACAGCATGTCCGCCTGGCAGACCAACGCGCCGGACGTGCCGGGCTGGATGCGGCCCGGCCAGCGTGTGACCAGCGGCACCCGCGTGCCACCTTCCCAGATCGAGCCTTTTACGCCACGTAGCACGCCGTTGAAAAGATGACCGTTGTTCGATTCGACGGTGCCGCCGTGCTCCTTGTCGGGACCGTTTGAGTCGAGAACGCCCCCGTTGTCGCTCGTGAGGATGACCAGCGTGTTTTCTGCGATCTTCAGGCGTTCGAGCGTTCCGAGCACCTGACCGACGATCCAGTCGAACTCGGCGATGGTGTCGCCGCGCACGCCGCACTGGCTAGCTCCGCGGAACTTCGGATTCGGCACGCGCGGCACATGGATGTTGTGCGTCGCCACTTCGATAAAGAACGGCTCGGATGCGTGCTGCTCGATGAACGCGCAGCTTTTCGCCGCAATGACGGTCGAAATATTCTCGTCGTCCCAGAGCGCCGCCTTGCCGCCGCTTTGCTCGCCGATCCGCGGGATGCCATGGATGAACGAGCGCGGCTCGCCGCGTTTCACGGAATAATCCAGTTTGATCGGATCAGCGGGATCTAGGCCGACCACGCGGTGATTCTCCACCCAGATGCACGGTGTGCGGTCGCCCGTCGCGGGCATAATCCAGGCGTAGTCGAAACCTATTTCCAACGGACCGGGCTTGATTTCGCCGTTGTAGTCTGTGGGCGTCGTACCCAGCCCGAGATGCCATTTGCCGACGATGCCGGTCGTGTACCCAGCCCGCTTCAGAAGCGAAGGCACAGTGGCTCTGCCAGGTTCGATGAGCAGACCGTCAATGCCGGAGGCGATGCCAGTGCCCTTCTTGCGGAAGGCGTATTCGCCGGTCAGGAAGGCATAGCGCGACGGCGTGCAGACCGACGCCATCGCGTGCGCGTCGGTAAAGCGCAAACCCTGCGACGCGAGTTTGTCCACGTTCGGCGTCTTGACCTTGGTTGCGCCGTAGCAACCGAAGTCGCCGTAGCCGATATCGTCCGCAAGGATGTAGACGATTTTGGGGTTGTTAACTGGCTTTGGCATATCGGCGGCGTGCAAAGCAGCCAGCGGGCCCAGCAGCAGTGCGGTCATCGCAAGCAAAAAGTTGCGTTTCATTCGGTGTCTCCGTTCAATTCCCATCATTGGAACTTTTCGTGCTCTCCTTATCCAACCATTGGGAGCGCAGCGTCATGTGGCGATCATTCGTCCGGCGCATTCGCGTTTCCGCCGTCGTTGTTTTCGGCGACCCGGCCAGCGTTCCTTTTGCCGGCTTTCTTTTTGGCCTTCTTGCCGCCGCCATTGCCGTGGCCTGGCGCGACTTTGCCGCCGGCGGGATCAAGCTGATCAAGCACGGTTTTCAGATGCTGGCGGGCGGCGATGGCTTCGCTATCCTTCGTGTCGGCGGGGACGAGCGGCTCGGCATACGGCGCGTTTCGCATGTCGAAGAGTTCGCTTGACTGGTTGAATTTCCACGACGCGTCGCGGTCATACCAATTCCGGTTCAGTTCGACGAAGATCCAGTCGCGCGGCCAGCCGTCGGGTTTTCCGCGCAACTGCGCCGCGAAACCCTGCCCGTCAATCGTCACGCCCACCGGCAATTCTGCGCCCGCGACATCGGCGAACGTCGGGAAAAAATCGCAGATGTTGATGAGGCTTTGCGTAACTTTGCCGACCGGCGTCGTGCCCGGCCAACTGACGATGCACGGCACGAGCGCGCCGCATTCCAGCATGGTCGCCTTGTGGCCGGAAAGGTCCTTGCCGCCGTTGATCGTGCAGCGCTGATACCACTGGCTGGCCGTGCCGTTGTCGCCGGCGAAAACAATCAGCGTGTTGTCGCGCAGCTTCAGCCGGTCGAGCTCGGCGATCAGCTTGCCGACGAGCTTGTCCATGTACGCGACATTGTCCTGATATAATTTGAACGGATCCTTTGTGCCCGGCGCGCTGTCCGGCGTGGGCAGAATTTGGGCGTGGACGTGCGACATGGCGTAATAAAGGTAGAACGGTTGGTCCTTATGGCGCGTGATGAAATCCACGGCGAATTTTTGCATCGTGTCGGGCAGATATTCGCCATCCCGCAGCGGCACCTCTTTGCCATTGACGGTGTAATTTTGGGCCTGCTTCTGCGTGTTCCAATATTTTCCACTGCCCTGGAAACGCAGATATTCATCAAATCCCCAGTCGGCCGGCTGGAGCGGCAACTGGTTCCACTTTCCCACCTGCGCGGTCACATAGCCCGCCGGCTTCAGCACCCGAGGCATCATGATTTCGTTTTCCGGTTTCAAAAGCGAACCGGTCCCGTTTCCAGTCATCCCCGTGTGATACGCATAACGGCCGGTCATGAGCAAAGCCCGCGTCGGGCCGCAGAGCGGCGAGGCATAGCAATGATCGAAGCGGATGCCGCTGCCGGCGAGTTTGTCAATATTCGGCGTCTTGAAATGGTCCGCACCATAACTGCTCACGCAGCCGATGCCGAGATCATCCGCGAGGATGAAGATGATGTTCGGCTTCGAATGGGCCTGCGCTTCGGCAGCGTGGAGCGCAGCCAACGGCGCCAGCAATAGAGCGGTGAGGAGTGTGCGGTTGTCTTTCATGGCTGTCCCTTTCGTATTCATTTGATTCGTCAGTTCCAAGCATTGGAGGTCTGCGCACCGCAGTTTTCAAAGGTGAAACAAAAAAAGACGGCTGGATAGCCGTCTCTCACAGGGAGCCTGCCATTACTTGTTCTTCTTGCCCTTGCCGCCCTTGCCTGCCTTGACAGGCTTGTCGGCTGGCTTGGAGGACGGGATGGCGGCGATTTCGGTGTCGCTGAGCTTTCCGTCCGCGTCGCTGTCCCACACCTTCAATGAGCCGGTCTTGTCAGCCTCGAAGTCTTTGCGGATGGCGGCTTTCTCTTCGGCGCTGAGAATGCCATCGAGGTTGCTGTCATACTTTGCGTAGACCTCTGACCGGACGGTTGCCGGAGCCGCGTCGCCCCCCTTCTTGCCGCCCTTCCCGGCGAACGCGTCAGGTGCAGTGAATAATCCCAGCAGCCCCGTTACACATGCGAACATCAAAGCCTTCTTCATCGTTCTGCTCCCTCTTGCTTTGTTGTGACCAACAGGTCTTTTGTTATGAACGGGCTATTTCGGCTTATATTGCTTTATTCATGATCTTTGGCGAACAAAATTGCTGTGCCTCGAAATTATTCATTTTCTTCTTTGCTTCTTGGCCTGCTTGTTCGCTTTCTTCTCTTCCTCGCCATTCCAGCGCCGGTCTTCCCAGCGGGGCGGCTGCATCGTGGCGTTCCATTTATCGAAGAGCGCCTGCAGTTCCAGTTTTTTCGCCGGATTCTGACCGGAAAGATCCGTCTGCTCACCGCGGTCAGCGGCAAGGTTCACAAGCATCGGCTCCATGTCTTTCGACGCTTTCACGAGCTTCCAGTCGCCCTGTCGCACGGCGTATTGGACGCCGAAGCGGAAGTAAAGTTCACGCGGCGCAAGCGTGTCGGTCTTGCCTTCAAGCAAAGGCATCAGGTTCACGCCGTCGAGCTGCCACTCCGGCTTTACTTCCACTCCGGCTGCGGCGAGCATGGTGGGCATCACGTCGAGCTGAATGACCGGTTCGTGCGAGACGCGCCCGCCGGGCACGTGCCCCTTCCAGGCGGCCATCCACGAGACGCGGATGCCGCCCTCCCAGCAGAGCCACTTATGCCCGCGCAAGCCGCCCATTTCGGCATTGGCGTAGGCACCGCCGTTGTCGCTGATAAGGAAGATGAGCGTGTTCTCCTCCAGCTTCAGCTCCTGCAGCTTCGCCATCACGGTGCCGACGGCCTCGTCCGCCTCGGCGACCAGCGCGGCATATTGGCAATCGTGTTTCGGCAGATCCTTGAATTTCGCGAGCCACTTCTCGGATGCGACATGTGGCGCGTGGACCGCGTTGAACGCGAGATAGAGAAACCACGGCTTGTCCCGGTTCGCGTCCATAAACTGGACCGATTCGCGCGCGTAAATCGGCGAGGTGACCGGAGCGCCCGGAGGGTCGGGAATCGCCTCCAGCCCGCGATAAAAGGTCGGCCCTTGATTTTCTCCGAGATTGCCCATCGTGCCGAAGGAGGAGTCGAAGCCGCGGGAAGCCGGCATGAACTGCGGGCCCGACGTGCCCAAATGCCATTTGCCGACAATCCCCGTTGTGTAGCCTGCGGCCTTCATGCGCTGCGCCAGCGTCGTCTCGGTGAGCACGAGTTCCGAGCCGGGCCTGTTGGGATTCCCATCGTGCCCGCTGCGCGCCTGATAGCGGCCCGTCATGAGCCCCACCCGGCTGGGCGAGCAAATGCACGCGGAGACATAGCCGTCGGTGAACCGCACGCCGCCCGCGGCCAGCGCATCGATGTTCGGCGTCGCCGCCATCCTGCCGCCGTAGCAACCGGGCTGAGCCCACCCCATGTCATCCACATAGATGACGAGCACGTTAGGCTTGGCGGATTTGGGTGCCCCGGCGGCGTATAACGCGGCCAGCGGCGCCAGCAGAAGAAAAAAGAATGACAATAGTGTGTGTGTTTTCATGATGGGTTTGATTCCTTGTGCTCCCTGTTTTAACTGAATGGTCGCTTATTCGGTAGCGTCAAAAGCCTGAGAGAATGAGGGCCGATGGCTCCGCAGCATGGGCACCCGCCGGGCCTGTGTCGCCGAAGGGGAAGAGGTCAAGGGCGGCGTTCATGATATTCGTCCCCTCATCCATGTACCCGCCGCCAATCAGGATCGGGCCCAGTTGGAAGCTTCGCTTGGAGTCCTCTTTGAGCGTATAGTGAGATGGCGTCCCACGGGTGGCGTGTTCCGGGCGTGTTGCGCGAGTGTTGGGTTCGGTCATCGGCGCAATGCATGTGAACGCAAAGGCCTGTGCCTTCCGCAGCGCGGCGTTAAGCTTCTCATCGCGATACGCGGCATTAAATTTCTGCAGATCCATCAACTCTCGCGTCGTGAGCATGAAGTATCCGAGCACATCCTTGTCCTTCGGATCGTTGCCCGAAAGGCTGTAGTGCCAGAAACCGTCCGTCTCCTGTGCAGGTATGACCTGGCTGTATATGCATGTGTCGGCCTTGTGCTTCAGTCGCGCCGAGAGTTCGGGGTCTATCTCGCGCACATAGGTGCTGATCATCCCGGCGGCCTTGGCAATGGCGGCGGTCTTATTGATCGGCGAAGGCTTGGCTGTCGGCTCCTTGGGTTCGCCGGTTGTCACGTCGATGGTCGCCGCCCACCAGCCGCTCTCGTTCCACGGGTAACGGTCGAGGACGTTGGCGATGTAATGGAGATCATCGTTTCTGCTGCCTTCCTTGTGCAGGATGTAGGCCACGCTCGCCGCATATTCTCCCAGCGCCGGCGGACCTCCGCCGATTATCGTTTTGCCGTCCGGCTTCTCCTTTTCCTTGATGGGAAGCACGCCGAATGTTGTGCCCCGCATATCTTTTAAGATCTGGTCGGCGAGACAGATCCCGGCTTTTCGGAACTTCTGCTCGCCTGTGAGCTCAAACATCAGATAGAAGGCCATGGCTTCGCTTCCGTCGGCGGTCTTACCTTTCAGTGAAACGACCGAACCGTCGGCATTGAGCAACTGGTTCAGATGCCCGGTCACTGTCGTCTGCAGTTTCGCTTTGAACACCTGCAACGCATTCGAAGACTTCGGTATGTCGGCGGCGTTCAGCGCGGCCAGCGGCACCAGGGCTGCGAGCGCGAGCATAGGGAGTGAGACTTTCATTAGGATCATTTTTTGAGTCGATTTCCGTGTCATTTCTTTTTCCTTTCCCCTGTTATCACATCTGATTTCTGATACTTGAATCCGCTCACGGTCACGTTCTCGACTTCCACCTTGAAATCGGTGGCTGAGTTGAAGACGGCGGCCATGGATGGTCCGCGATGGCTCTCGCTATCTTCGGATTCCGCCTTGATGAATTTCACCAACTCAGGAGGCATGTAGCCGTAATGCTTTTGCTTCAGCTGCGCATTCATTCCAAATGTCGCCTTCACGTTCTTCACATAGCCTCCGGGAGCGAATGTTCCCGTCGTCAGACCTGAATTAGAATATTTCTTCGCGATGTAGCCGCCCTCGATCCGGACGCCGAAGCCGCATCCAATGGACTTCACCCCGTCCACCGCCACCACGCCATTGTGCATGGAATGCGGGGAGATCATCACGGCGGCATTGCCATCGGTGCATTCGATGTTCTTTCCGTAAATCCTGTCGATGCCGCCGATCTGGGCATCGTTCATTTGTTTGGACCCCGTCTCGATTCGCAGTGTCACACCACCGGTGCCAGACAAATTTTCAAAGAGAACCGACTCGCCCGCCTGGATCTGCACCAAGCCATATCCGTAAGCGGCTCCAGTGACGTTGCAATCGGCGATGGTGCCCTTCATGGGCCGCCACACACCGTCTTTATCCTGGAGCCCGCATCCGAATTGAAAACAGGCAAACTTGGTCAGGTGCTTTTCGATGTTGGCGTCGGAAACCCAAAAATTTCGGACATGCTTGAAGGCGCAGAAAATGATGCCCGGCTCATAGACAGGAACTTTGACGGTGTAGCGACCGCCGACACCCCGGATGCTCACGTTTTCAATCGGTTCACGGGCGCTGTCACCTGTCAGATTGAAGATGGCGAAGTGCTTCCCCTGCGCATTTTTTTTGCCGCTTCCCGCGCCATTTTCGATAGACGGTTCGATCACCGCGTCATGCTCGATCTCCAAATGGACATTGGATTTGAGGGAAACCTGCTTGAAGGTGTAATTTCCGGCGGGAATCCTCACGACGCCTCCGCCGCGTCCGGACAAGTCATCAATCGCCTGTTGCAGTTTCTCACTGTCGCCGGTGCCACTTTTCCCAGTGACGCCATAGTCGGTTTTCAGGTTTTTTGAGAGCCTGTTCGTCTCGGACGAAGCATCATAAAGGCGTTGGCAACGCTGCCGCCTTTGGTGAAGTCGGACATCGGTATCGCCGTTCCTTTGGCCGCGGCCAAAGCAGGAACCAACGCGGCGATGAAGGCGGCGAGTGCGAGCTTTTTCATTTGGCGCTACCTTTCCGTTTCTTGGCGGCCTTATTGCTCCCTGTCCATTGCTTCATAAAGGGTTCACCTTCTTGTGCTCCCGATCCTTAGTCTTGGCCCTTTTCTCCTTCTCCAAGGCAGTGGAAGTGCCAGGAATAGGCAATGGCGACACACCGGCGATAACCGGCACCACCGGAACGTCCTTTTCCCACGCTTCACGTTGATCAGAGAGGTCTTTCAAGATGGCGGCATAAGCGGGATCGATGGCGAGGTTGTTGGTCTCCAATGGGTCTTTGATCAAGTCGTAAAGTTCATACTCGCTGCCGCCCTTGCGCGACTCCTTTTTGGCGTTTCGGATCAACTTGTATTGCGGCGTGCGGATCATTGAGCTGCCACGTTCGGCGAAGGCGCGGTTCTTCCAGCCGGCATCCTTGCCGGCGACGAGCGAGGTCATGCTGCGGCCCTGAATGCCTTGCGCTGGCAGCGGAACGTTGACCATTTCGCAGAGCGTCGGCATCACGTCGATGTTCTCAACGATGTTGCTGACGACAGCGCCGCGATTGAACTGCGCCGCGAATGGGCTTGCGGCCGGAGCCTTCATCATCAGTGGAATACGGGCCGAACCTTCATACATGACGCCTTTGAACCAGCGGTTATGGTCGCCGAGCATGTTGCCGTGGTCGGCTGTAAAAACAATCAGCGTATTGTCAGCCAGCCCCCACCTGTGTAACTCTTCCAGCAATCGGCCCACGTTGTCGTCCACCATCGTCACTTTCGCGTAATAGGCTGCGGTCATGGCTTTCACGATTTCGGGATCATTGACCTCGTGCCGGTTTGCGGCGGTCTCCAATGGCCGGCCGGGGTCCTGTTTGAACGTCGGCGGCAACGGGATCGTCTCAGAAGCATACTCGTTTTTATACAGGTTCCAATACGGCTCGCAGAGGTGCGATGGACTGTGCGGGTCGAGGTAGCTCACGAAGAGAAAGAACGGTTTTTCCGGATCGCGCTGGTCAAGGAAGTCGAGCGCGCGGGCGGTGATCCAAGACGTTTGCGAATCTTGATTCGGATAAGTGAGCTTACCCAGATCGTGGCCGAGCTTATCATCTGGGAAGGGCTGGACTTCCAAGCGTTTAGACGCCGCTTTGCCATACTTCGCCTCAAGATCTTCCGGCCATGACGGCAGCCTGCCTGGCCCCTCGTGTTCATACGACCAGAAAAAGTCGAAACCGTAGTCGCAGTTGCTGGGGCTGATGAAGTGGAGTTTGCCGCTGATGGCCGTCTGGTAGCCATGCTGTTTGAGTATGGCGGGCAAAAGAAGTTGCGGCTCGCGCGGCGGCGTATCGTTGTCGGTTGAGCCGTGGACGTGGGCATAGCGGCTCGTGAAGAAACTGTAGCGCGATGGCGTGCAGATCGGAGCGACTGTGTAGGCCGTGGCAAAGCGAGTGCCTTCGCGGGCGAGCTGATCGAGATGCGGCGTCTTTACGATCGGGTGGCCCGCGCACCCCATCACGCTCCACATCATCTCATCCACCATGATGAAAAGAATGTTCGGTTTTGCTGGATTTTGCAGATTGGCACCGTGCAGCGACACAAGCGGTGCCAGCAGCAGGGAGGCGAGAAGTGTGAGGGTGTGTTTCATGATCAATGTTTTCCAGCTTTCACGAATTCATCTTCAGTCAATGTGCCGTCGTGATTAGCGTCAAATGTCGGAAAACGACGCCGCCCCTCGGCTTCGTCGGGAAATTTGTAGAGATACTCCTCAAGCGTGAGCTTGCCGTCGTGGTTCGTGTCCTTCTGCTTGAAGATCGCGGCCCGATCAAGGCCGGGCTTTTGTGGCTGCGTGGCCGGCGCCTTCTTCGCACGCCCGTTATCCTGCGGTTTTCCGGTCGCGGCGGCCTCGTCACGCGCCGGGCTCGGCGGCAATGACTTCGCCCACGCGAGCGCCTTGTCAGTGAGTGATTTCACAATCTCAGGATTTGCTGCGGCAACGTCGTGTTCCTCGCCGATGTCCCGCGGAATGTTGAAAAGCTGCGCCCCGGTGCCGTTGTGATTAACGAAAAGCTTCCAAACGCCATCGCGTACCGTGAGCATGGGCGGCGTGTAGTCGTCGCCCCACACGCGAAAAAGCCATTCCCAAAACAGCGGCTTAGTCCGAGCACGCGACTTGCCAAGCCAGATATCGCTCACGTCCTCGCCGTCGGGCCGCACAGCCTCGGGTACGCTGACGCCGGCGATCTTGCAAATGGTCGGCAGAAAATCCACACTCGCGACCACGTTTGCCTCGTCCCTATGCCCCGCCGCCACATGCCCTGGCCAGCGCAGCAGGCCGAACGTCCGAATGCCTCCCTCGTACATGCTGCGCTTGCGCGCACGCAGCGGGCCGGTGTTGCCGACTCCCGCATTCGTCGCATTGTTGATGCGATAATCTTCTGCGCCGTTATCGCTGGAGTAGAAAATAATCGTATTGTCCGCGAGACCCATTTCATCGAGCGCGGCGAAGAGTCGGCCGAGCTGCGTGTCCAGATCCGTAAGCGAAGCGCAGAAGACCTGCATCTGGCTCTTCAAGTCCTTCGCGTTCGCCAAACACTTCTGCATCCACGGACCGAAACCTGGATCGTTCGGCTTGGGCGCAAGTCCGCCATACGCCGTCAATTGTTCCGGGGTCGGCTTCAGCGGCGCGTGCGGCAACAGCGTCCACACATTCACATAGAACGGCTGAGCCTTGTGTTCTTTGATGAAGGCAATCGTCTCGTCCACGATCAGTCCCGTGGATTTTGCCCTGAAGTAGGGATCTTTTGCCTCGGCGAATTGTTTACCGTTCGAGTCGACCGTGCGCGAGACATCAATGCCGTAAGCCTCGGGCGGCGGTGCGCTCGCTCCGCTGCCGAGGTGCCACTTTCCAAAATGAGCGGTGGCGTAGCCAGCCGACTTCAGCAGCCCCGGCAGCGTGGTGACCTCCGGGTCGAGCCAGTCCGGCATCGAACGGGCGGCGTTCTGGTCATGCGTCGCAAAATGTCCATGCACGAAATGTCGCGCCGGAACGTGCGAAGTCATGAACGCTGCCCGGCTCGGCGAACACACCGTCGCCGCGACATAGAACTGCCGGAACCATGTGCTCTGCGTCGCGAGCTTGTCGAGACACGGCGTCTTCACATACGGATGTCCGGCGAAATGCGCGTCGTTCCAGCCTTGGTCGTCGGTGAGGATGAAGATGACGTTGGGGCGTTTGCCGGGCTTAGATGAGTCAGCGGCATCCAATTCGGCCAGCGGAGCCAGCAGCAGTGCCGCTAGGATAAGTTTTGTGACTTTCTTCAGATTCATGATCTGTTTACTCATATTTCGACGAATGTTGAAAGATGATCCTGATCGTTTTGTGACCGTCTTATTTCGGCTTTTTTCCCATATTGATGAACTCCCCGCGTGCTAAGAAACCGTCCGTATCACTGTCCCATTTTTTAAAATTCGCCTTAGCGGCCTCTTGGTCAGCTTGACCGGTCAGAAACTCTTCCTGACTCAGTTTGCCGTCATGGTTCTTATCCTTCGTCTCAAACAGCGCCCCTCGATCTTGCGACTGCTTCCTGCTGTCAGCAGCCTTTTTGCCCGCACCGGACTTGCCGGACTTGTCAGCGGGCGGGTTCGCGCGGGGTGGCAGCGGCGCACTCCAGACGCTCCATGCTTTCTGAAGTTTCGCAATCAGTTCCGGGTTATCGTTGGCGAGATCGTGTTTCTCGCCGATGTCGTCGGCGAGGTCGAAGAGCTGCAACTTCGGCTGCCACGTACTAATGACGAGCTTCCAGTCGCCCTGCCGAACCGCACCCTGGTCACCGTTTTTCCAGAACAGGATCTCATGCGGCGCCCCGGTTTTCTCGCCGCTCAGATAAGGCAACAGATTGACGCCGTCGAGCTTTGTGCCCGTCGGCACGGGCGAGCCGGAGGCAGCGCAGAACGTGGCATAGACATCCATGGTGCTGACCGGCTGGCGATAGGTTTGTCCAGCTTTGAGTTTTGCGGGCCAGCGCAGGATGAACGGCTCGCGGACACCGCCTTCGAAAAACTGCGCTTTGTGACCGCTCAGCGGGCCGGCCGATCCGACGAGGATTTCCTTCGGCCAATTCTCCGGCCAGACTTTGATGGCGGACTTTCCGAGCGCCGGGCCGTTGTCGCTGACAAATACGACGATGGTGTTCTGATCAAGACCGGCCTCTTTCAGCTTGGCGAGCACGCGCCCGACGTTCTCGTCGAGCGACGCGATCATCGCCGCATAAAAGTTGAGCGGCGGATCTTTGATGTGCGCGAACTTCTCACGGTCCGATGTCTTCGCGCTCCACGGGCTGTGTACGGCGTTGAAGGCGAGATAGAGAAAGAACGGCCGCGCTTTGTGCGTGTCGATGAACTCACAAGCATGTCGGCCCATACGGTCGGTGAGATATTCTTCGCCCGGCCGTTCCGGCCCCCAGACACCCTGAACTTTGCTGGAACCTGGTTCGGCAGGATTGTCCACACCGTGGTAATGGCCGGTTGGGCTCGGAAAATAGTCCGATTCCCAATCGATCACGTCATGGGTCTCGTCGAAACAGCCCGCGATATCCCTTCCAACATTCCATTTACCGATATGGCCTGTGACATAGCCCGCCGCCTTCAACGCCTGCGGAAGCAGTTTGTGTGACGCGGGCACCGAGTAGCCGTGGCCAGCATTTTTATATTGGTCTTCGTTCCACTGCATGCCGAAACGCTGATTGTAAGCACCGGTCATGAGCCCGCAGCGGCTCGGGGCGCACACTGGCGCGGTGACATAGCCGTCGGTGCACCGCACGCCGTCGCGTGCCAGCGAATCGATCTCCGGCGTCGGCGCGAGCTTGCCGCCGTAGCAGCCCAGGTCGCCATAGCCCATGTCGTCCGCGAGTATGAGGATGATGTTGGGGCGCGACTCTGCGCCAACTACAGGCGCTAGAATCAGCGCGGTGAGGAACGCGAGCGCTAGCTTTCTCATTTAGTGTTACCTTTCCGCTTCTTAGCGGCCTTATTGCTCCCGGTCTCCGTGCCGGGCGGCTCTGGGATGCGACCTTGATCGTTGCTGTCCTCGATCCATTTCTCCAGCACTCCGCGCAAGCGCTTCAGCGCCGCTTCCTGCTCCGGCGCGGCGGCGAGGTTGTGTATTTCCCACGGGTCGGTCTGAAGATCGTAGAGTTCCTCTGCCGGCATCTTGGGCTGGCAGAGGAACTCCTGCGCGGGCGTCAGCTTGCCGGCGGCGTGGAGTTCTTTCAGCAGATTCCAGACCGGGTATTGCCGCTCCTTGTACGCGTTGGGCGCGAGAAAAGGCGTGTCGGGCGTGAAATTACGGATGTACCGGTAGCGCTCATCGCGCACGCTGCGGATCCTCATCACCGTCTCGTCGCAACGGTCCCGGTATCCGAAGACGTACTCGCGCGACGGCTCGCAGCGGTCGCCAAGAAAAACCCGGCCCTGCATCTTCGGCGGTTTGGCCGCTCCGGCGAAGGCGAGCATGGTCGGCGCGAGATCGATGCCCTGCAACAGCCGGTCATCCACGCTACCCGGCGTGAATTGCGCGGGACCTGGGAAGCTTTTCGGCCAGCGGATGAGCAGCGGCACCAACTGGCCCTCCTCGTAGCAGAACTGCTTTCCGCGAACCTGCGACTGACCGTTGTCGCCAAAGAAGACGACCACCGTGTTGTCGGCGAGGCCGTCCGCTACCAGTTGCGCCAACACGCGGCCGATCTTCTCATCCAGTTCGCTCACGTCGTCGAGGTATCCGGCCCAGTCCGCGCGGGTGACCGGGTGATCGGGATAGTACGGCGGGATTTCGACTTTAGCGGGATCGGCCAGCTTCGGAGCGTGGTAAGCGCGGTGCGTTTCCTGAAAGTTGATTTGAGCATAAAACGGCTGGTGTGACTTGAGGTCGTCCCAGGTAGCGGAGTCGAACGGCTGGCCTGCGTAAGAGAAGTTCCAATCGGTTTTGCCGGTGCCCTTGAACCCGCAGGCTGCGGGCAGATCCTTGATGTTTGCCGTGAAATAACCGGCTGGCCGCAACCAGTCGGTCAGCACGCGCACACCGTCGGGCAAGGGTTTCTTGTTCACCGTCCGGTGATTGTGGGCGCCGATGGTGGTGGCGTACATGCCGGTCATGAAAGCGGACCGGCTCGGCGAACAGACGTGGTCGCAGAAGAACCGCGTGTAGCGGACACCGTCGCTGGCCATTCTGTCGAGGTTCGGCGTGCGAACCTCCTTCGCGCCGTAACAGCCGAGGTGCTGTCCGAGGTCCTCTGCGATCAGCCAGAGAATGTTCGGCCGGTCTGCGGCGCAGAGCGCGGCCAGCGGTGTCAACAGCAGGGCGGTGAGGAGTGTGAGGATGTGTTTCATAAATTCAATATTCCGGTGCGTGCCACGCTTCCTGCATCAATGTCTCAAGGCGCTTCACGATTACAGGAAACTCCGCCGCCACATTTTTTTGTTCCGCGGGATCCGCTTCCATGTTGAACAGCTGCACCTCCATCGGCTTAGCAGTTGCGGCCTTGCTCTTGGCGGTTTTCTTTGGCGCTGCGTCCACGATGCCTGTGTTCAGATGGATGAGCTTCCACGGCCATTGAAGCACAGATTGTTTGCCACCTTGCTCCAGGAAATTCCAAAACAGATACGGATGCTGCTTCTGCCCGTCCTTCTTTCCGAGCAACGCCGGCACAAACGAAATGCCATCGCACTCCGCAGTCACGCTCGTGCCGGCCAGTTCCGCGGCAGTCGGCATGAGATCCTGAAAGCCGCTGACATGTTCGCTCACGCTGCCAGCCTTGATCTTGCCGGGCCACCGCGCGATGAAAGGCTCGCGCAAGCCGCCTTCGGTGAGGTCGCGCTTCTTGCCGGTGAGCCCGTCATTGGACTGGAAGAACGCGACGTGATGCAACCCCTCTTCGTGCGGCCCGTTGTCGCTCGCAAAAAAGACAATCGTGTTATCATCGAGCCCGAGCGCTTTCAGCTTCGCGAGCACTGCGCCAACTTGGTCGTCGACGAATCGCATCACGCTGGCAAACCCCTTTTCCACATCCGGCCAGTCCTTGCTCGCGAACTCGCCGTAGCCGGGCGACTCCATCCCGTGGCCAAGCGGCGACCGCACATTGCCCGCCTCGTTGTTCGCGTGCGGCAGATTCAGCGCGTAGTAGAGAAAGAATGGTATATCCTTTTCCTTGCCGCGATCATCGAGCCAGTGCTGCACATCGTCAGCGATAAGCTGCGGCGCCCACTGTTTGCGACCTGCGCGCGTCGCCACACCGGTGCCTTCCACGTTGCCCTCGGTGCCTGGGCTGATTTCATTGTTCAGCGGCACGCGTTGTCCGTCGCGGATGAGGAAGGCCGTGTAGCAATTGTGCGCGTGCGCCGTGTCCACGTAGCCGAAGAAATGGTCGAAGCCCTTCCTGTTCGGATCATCTGCCGGCAGCGGCAGGCCGAGGCCGAATTTGCCGATGCACGCCGTCGTGTAGCCCTCGCTCTTAAGCAGCTTCGGCACCGTCAAATCCGCATCCGGCACGAAGCCGGGACCGTTCCCGCGCACGCGGCAGTGGCCGGTGTGCAGCCCCGTCATCAGCACGCAGCGTGACGGCGCACACACCGTACAGCCCGCGTAGTGCCGCGTGAATCTCATTCCCTCCGCCGCCATGCGGTCAAGGTTCGGCGTGGTAAACGTCTTCTGCCCGTAGCAGCCAAGATCGCCATACCCGGCATCATCCGCGAGGATGTAGATGATATTGGGTTTCTGTTGTGCAACGTCGGCATGCAGCGAGGCCAGCGGCACCAGCAGCAGGGCGGCACCCAGGGCGCTCAGTGTCTTCGAGTGGATCAAGCGCTCATTCATTTGGCTTTGGCTTTCTTGCTGTTTGTTGTCCCGGCCTGAATCACCGGATCGTGACACCGGTGACGAAAAGCAGGGCATCATTCGGGACTGTCTGGCCTTTTTTCGAGCCGCAATACATGCCCCAGCGGAAACTGATCTTGTTGTCTTTCGCCTGGGTGAAGGAGCCTTTGGTCACGAGCTTCCAGGGACCGTCACCGAGCGGCGCTTTCTGATAGACCTCATAATCCACGCCGTTCGCACGGACTTTGACGCTGAGGCATTTGCCCACCATGTTTTGGGCCAGGCCGATTTCCCGCTCCGTGCCGGGCTCCGCTCTGCGGCGGAGGAAGTAAAGGTCGCCTTTTTCGGACATCTCGATGTGGAAGGGCCACAGGCTGCCCTCGTGCATCAACTGGAAGATGCACGCGCGGACCGGCTTGAGGACCGTGTAAGTCCCTTCCCACTCGTGCCAGGTTCCGGGAGCGCCGGTGAGGGTGTGCGAGAAGGCCTCGACGCGTCCCGGCGAACCATCCTGTTCGGCACCTCCGCGGACATTTTGTTCACCTTTGAACAGGCGGAATATCTGGACGTTACCATCCTCCTGATACCAGCGGGTCCATTGGGCGAAATCCTTGCGATTGATGCCGCCGCTGAACTCGGTGTGGAGGCCGAGGTTCTTGGGTATGGGTCCGGTCTTGCCGACCTGCTGTTCCAGCAGCTCGTAGTTCACATGGATGCGGGAGCCGAGGGCGCCTCCCCGGTTGAATTTCTCGCCTGGTTTTCCGCCACTGCTTTCCTGAACGGCAGCGAAGGACGGGTCGGCACCCTCTTGCGTGTAGAGCGGCTCAGCGGCCGGCAAGCTGACAGAGAGGAACGCTAAAAACAGGGTAGTTTCTATGATTTTCATGGAGAGTCACTCAGCCTTTTGTCTTGACCGGCGTGCTGAGCACGAGCAAGACTCTGTGGAATTTGGGTTTGTCGCCATGGGTGCGATCCTTCTCCGGGAAGGAGAAATAGACGATATTCCCCGTCTCGCTCAGATATTCCTGATTTGGGTGAAATGGCTCGTAGGGCAAATGGAGCTTCGACACATCTACCCGTTCTGAATCGTCCTCCTCATTTTCCTCCTCGGGTAGCTGAGTCTGATCGCCGGCAGGGGAGCCTGCGTTCTTTGATTGCTCAATCCATTTTCCACCTTCCAAGACCATGGTATGACAACCGGTCTTTAGGTCGCAGGCTTTGACGACCGGACGGTTCTTGGAGTCAAAGCTTAGCCCTGGCATGAGCCCCACCCATGGTAGCGGCCCGTCATGTCTTGAGTAAACGACGTCAGCCTGATGCGGCCCGGCCTCGGCACGCATGGGCAGCTGGATCCGCGATCCGTCGCCGCGGTTGAAGGTTTTTCCGCCATCGTCGGAATAGGCGTAAAGCACGTCGCTGCCCGTGTGACTGCCCTTGGAAGAGGGGGTGTTCTCGTTAAGGAGGACGAGCGCCAGATGCATGCGCTTGTTCTTGTCCCAGCGGATGACCGCATGCGGTTGTGTGTAGGAGAAGTTGCCGCCTTCGCCATTGTCCTCCCAGGCGGTCATGGGTTTTCCTGGAGCCTTCTTAGAACGATTACCCTGTGAAATATCGGCCTTGGCCACATCGGCCCCCAGCATGGTCCAGGTCTGGTTTTTGACATTCAGAACGCTGATGCCGATTCCCCAGACGGGATCGGCGCAGCGAATGGAATGGAAGAGCGTGCCATCCGGGCTGCGGAACAGGTGAGGGTAGGTGACGTTGAATCCTTGAGGCCGTTTGTCGCCGCCCAAGTCCGATGTGTAAACGAATTCAGAGATGTCTTCTGACTTCTTGGAAATCCAATGCTTCACATGCGCAGACGAGTGCATGTCGCCGACAACATGAATGTAGCCCAGCGCATCCGCAGCGATGGTGTAATACCGGTGGGGATCGGCCCCCGTCACGTGGCCGGGCATGAGCGGAAACATCTGCGCTTTGCCGCCATTGAGCGGCACCTTGACGATCATCGTCTTATACTCTGGCAGCAGGACCCACAGGTAGACATTGCCATTGTAGACGTGGGAGGTGAGGCGCCTCATGAAGCGGTCTTCGAGGCAGCCGCTAAAATCCCAGAGGACTTTTGTCTCGTATTTCTGCTCTCCGGAGTCAGTTGGAATCGAATCTGAAGGCTTCTCATCCTCATGCTTTTTCCTTTTGGCCCAGGCCGGTAACGCACTCCCCAGCACCAGCGCCCCGACGGGCAGCGCGAGGGTACGGTAAAATTTGCGGCGGGATATTAGTTTCATAGTTGCCTGTGTGTAGTGCGCAGCGAGAACTGTTCAGTCGAAGTCGGGCTTCAGCGCGAGTGCTATTTCCTCCTTGGACTTCTTCCCTTTTCTTCCCTTATTACCCTTGCCGGGGCTAACTTTGTCCACGGACATGTCCACGTCGTTCTTCTGCGGGGCTCCAAGGGTGCTGCGGCCATCGGCGATGTAGCGGCGCATGAGGGCCGTGAGACGCTCGACAACATCCGGATTCGTTTCGGCGACGTTTTGCTTCTCGCTCAGGTCGGTTTGCAAATTATAGAGTTCCCGTCCGCCGTCCTTGAGAAAGATGAGTTTCCACGGACCTTGCCGGATGGCGAGATCCTGGTGGGGCGACTGATGGATCGTGGCCTCGCGCACCGGCCCCTTCGCCGTGCCGAGCAGATCGGGCAGGATGCTCACGCTGTCCTCACCCGCGTTGTCGGGGAGCTTCGCGCCGACGATCTCCGCGCAGGTGGCCATGAGGTCGTTGAGGCAGATGGTGTCTTCGCACACCGTGCCGGCTTTGATCTTGCCCGGCCAGCGGACGAGGAACGGCTCGCGGTGACCGCCCTCGTAGATGCTGGTCTTGGCCCCGCGTAGCGGCGCATACGCGCGGCCGGCGGCGCCGTTGTCGCTGCTGACCATGATGAGCGTGTTGTCGGCGAGCTTGTTGCGTCCGAGCGCTTCGAGCACCTCTCCGAGCACCCAGTCGCCTTGATACAGCCAGTCACCGTAATTACTCTCTTTGCCTTTGGTGCCGCTTTTTCCGACGAACTCCGGCGCGGGCACGATCGGCGTGTGCGGCGGGCACAGGGGAAGGTAGAGAAAGAACGGTTTATCCTTGCGCGCGGGATTGTCGAGGAACGACACCACCTTCTTCGCCAGCCGAGGCTGGGTTTCCGCCTTCTCGACGTTTGCCTCCACCCTGTCCTGCTCGATGACAGTCCCGATGTTCCGTGCATGGGTGTAACCGTAAAAATAGTCGAAGCCGGCGGCGTTCGGACTTGTCACGAGCTGGGTGCCGACGGGGATGGTCTTTTCACTTCCCGGCTTGCCGCCCCAGTCCATGCCGAGATGCCACTTGCCGATGCACGCGGTGTCGTAGCCGTTTTGTTTGAGCAATGAGGCGACGGTCAGACGCGTCTTGGGAATGATGGGCAGCGAATACGTCGTGAGCACGCCAAACTGCCCGATGCGTGAGGGATATCGGCCCGTGAGCACGCCATAGCGCGTCGGCGTGCAGACGGACGCCGCCGAGTGCGCGTCGGTGAAGCGCATGCCTTCTTTTGCGACCCGGTCGAGGTTCGGCGTCTTGAACTCCGTGCCCTCGCGATAGCACTTCGGCTGGCCGTAGCCCATGTCGTCAAAGAGAACGAAAACGATGTTGGGCTTGGCCGGATCGGCAGCGTGCAGCGCGGCGAACGGCACCAACAGCAAGGCGGCACCAAGGGCAAGCACGGGCTTTGAGTGGATGAAGCGATGGTTCATTTGGCGCTAGCTTTCTTTTTTGATTTGTTTTTCGCCGACAAAGGATCCCATTCGGCGTGTGCCGGGTTAGGCACGATGAGCGGATAAGTGTCGTCGTTGCGCTTCATCTCGGCCTGGAGCTTCTCCATCATTTCGGCGACCTTGGCGGCATGCTCGGGTTTCCCGGCAAGGTTCGTCAGCTCGTGCGGGTCGGCATGAAGATCGAAGAGCTGGGTTTTGTTGATGAGCGGATACCGGATCAACTTCCACCGGTCATCGCGAATCGAACGCTGGCAGTTTCGGTAAGCGTTAAACATGTAATCGCGCACTTTCGGTTGCTTGCCATGGATAATCGGCTCGAGGCTCTTCGCGTCCAACTTCGCTGGCACGGGAACACCGGACAGCTCGCACATCGTCGGATACACATCGTATAAGTACGCGAAAGCCCGCGTCTCGCCCTTCGGTATCCCCGGCCCGGCAAAGATCAACGGCACCTGCATCCCGCCGAACTCATAAAGGTTCTGTTTTCCGAGCAGCCCGTGCTCGCCGAGCGATAAACCATTGTCACCGGCCACTACGAAAAGGGTCTTATCGAACTGCCCGGCTATTTTCAACGCATCGATGATGCGGCCGGCCTGCTGGTCGAAATACGATACGGAAGCATAGTAACGCGCCAGCTTGCCGGTTACGTTTTCCCGTGTGCGCGGCCACGGCAACGTCTGCTCGTCACGGACGGTCATCTCGCCGTTGTCGAACGGATGAAACGGCAGGAAATTGACTGGCAAGGAAATGTCCGCAGGCTTGTACATTTGGTAAAACTCCTCGGCTGCATGCTGCGGGTCGTGCGGCTCGTGCGGCGCGAAATAGAGGAAGAGCGGCTTCTGACCGGCGTGTTCTTTGATGAAGGCAATGATGTTGTCGGCATTATCCTTGGCGTCATTGCCGCCATCCACATGCTCGTCAAAATCCTTGTCCATCTCGCTCGGGTTGTTGCCATGCTTCCCGCTGCGGATCGACGCAAACCCGGCTGCCTTGATCGTCTGCGCCAGCGTCGGTGTGGTGCGGTTTTGGCGCAGATAGCTCACTCCGGTCTGGATCATCGTCCGACTCGGCATGCAGACAGCGCCGGAATTGGAGCCGAGCACATAGGTGTTGCGGAATATGAACCCGTTGGCGCACAGCTTGTCGAGGTTCGGCGTCTTAACGACCGGATGACCGAGCACGCCAAGGCAGTCCGGTCGCAAATCATCAGCAAGCAGGAACAGAACGTTGCATTTCGGAGCTGGCGGCGCTTCGGCGGCATGCAACGCAACGAGCGGAGCGAGGAGTAAGGCGAGGACGACTGCGGATTTCATTTTTGTTGCCTTTCGGACAATTTACTGACGCCTTAACCAACTCGGAGAAGTCCTCCGCCCTTTTGGAAATCCAGTGATTGCCAAATGGGGCAGGGTGCGAGCGAGCTGGCGGCGAGTGAAGGTGGAATTCAAATTCAGGCGGTTCGTTTTGGTCTCCGTCTTGGTTGGATTTGGATGGATTGCGCAGGATCATCTAACGGTGACCGAGTCCACGCGCGGAGGCAACCCACAACCGTAGAAAAGGCGGCCGAGGTAAACAAAAGTAAACCGGAGTTTCTGTTTATCATACCGGTTACGCCTTCTTTTTCTTCGGTCTCGGGCCGTCCTTCTTGGACTTGATCGGCCCAGCCTCTTCAGCGGTGGCCGTTCTCCATTCCGCCAGCAGGGCTCGGTGGCGGAGCAACTCATCCGACAGATCAGCCGACCCGGCCAGGTTCTTCATCTCGCCGGGATCAGTGTCCAGATCGAACAGCATCTCGTTCCGTTCGGTGCCGGGAAACACCATGTATTTGTATTTCTTCGTCCGCACCATGAAACTCCGGCTCGCACCCGGGTTTTCGCCGACAACCATTTCAGAGACGACGAAACCGTGTCCTGTGCTCTCCGGCTTCTCCAACACGGGCCGCAGGCTCTGGCCGCGCACCATCTCCGGCGGCTTAACCCCGGCGTAATCACAGAGGGTCGGCAGCACATCCACGGTCGATACCAGATGCGAGCGGTCGATCAGCCCCGCAGGCGTGACGCCTTTCCAGCTCACGATCAGCGGCACGGCCGCCTCCTCCTCGTAGAACATCATCTTGCCCGTCCGGTGATGCGCCCCCTGCCCTTCGCCGTGATCGCTGGTGAAGACGACCAGCGTGTTCTCCTCCTGCCCGGTCTGTCGGAGCGCCTCCATGACCCCGCCGACCTGCCGGTCCACGTCCTCCAAAAGACGGTAATACGCGTAACGGTAGGACCGCCAATCACCCTCGTTCCATTCCTCATGCTTCAGCTTGCGGGCCACAAGATCCGGCTCGCCCTGCGGCCGGGCGAAGTTGGCCGGCAACGGCGGCAAAGAGGCTCCCGCGGCGGGATAGTACCGCTGCCGTAATTCGTCCTGCAGCTTGTCCTTCGTACCGTCACCGGCCAGTTGGCAAATGTCATGCGGATTGATGAACGAAGCGACGAGGAAAAACGGCTTCTCGTGTTTGTGCCGGAGGAACTCCACGGCCCCGGCCAGAGTTGCTTCGTCAACGTCATGTGCCAGTTTATTTTTTCGCTCGACCGTGTTGAGCACCTCGAACCCGGCGATCCCGTCATTCGGGTAACTTACTGGCAGATGCCATTTCCCGACATAAGCCGTATCGTAACCAGCCGTCCGGAACATCTGTCCCGACAGCGGGACATCCGGAGCGATCGGCAGTGCGTTGTGATTGACGCCCGTCTCGTGCGGCATACGGCCGGTGTGCAAGGTCGCACGCGAGGGGCTGCACAAGGGATAGGAACAGTAGGAGTTAGCGAAACAAACCCCATGGGCCGCAAGCGCGTCCATGTTGGGCGTCTTGACCCAGGCGTTGCCCATGGCGCTCATCGCGGTGACACACTGCTGATCGGTGGTGATGATCAGCACGTTGGGGCGCTTGCTCACTTCTGCTGTGCCGCCGCGCACACCGAGTGTCCAAGCGCACAGACCGGCTGTTCCGGCTTTCAAGAAATCGCGTCGCGAGGCTTTGTTCGACATGGGCAACCGCTCCTCCCGCCGCGTTCATTCGCCTACATGAAAATGCAAGCAAGTCCACCTCACAAGGTAAAGCTGACACGGCATATCTAACAATAACGGAAAAGTCACTTGCTTATTGCTTGACCGCCCCGCATTCTCTTATCTTGCTCGTGGTCGTCTGTCCCTGTCCGCTTGAGGGGAATGAACAGGAAGCCGAATATGATGGCGAGCCCAGCCAGCCCCAGCCCGATCATGACCCACGCCCTTCTTGCGGCTATCACATTCTTGATGAACGCGAAATTGAGGACCATGTGGACAAAGACTAGAAACAGTAAGAAGTAGGCGGCCCACAAATGATAAGTCCCCCACTCATGCCGCGACAGCCCCAGCACCGTCAGACCCCGCCCTCCCATAAAACCTGGAACCAGCCTGAAGCGAAGCAAAAGTCCCGTGCCAGCGAGAAAGCACATAGCCCCATACATCAGAACATCCGTCAGCGTCCGAATCGCCTTACTCATTGGGCAAATCTCCTTACATGAAAACAAGCCACTTCTGTCAACCGCATGTCCAACTGAGAAGACAACTTTGCACAAACACGCAGCCTGATCAAGCGTTTCACGAAACACCGGTTTTCACCGCGTTGACTTACGCACGCGTGAGGCGTAAACTAATCCGAAACTTGCACCGTGTTGTCCCGGCCGCGTGCGAACAAACAAACGAAGGAGATTCATGATGACCTCACGCCGTACGTTCGTCGCTTCCATGCTCACCTTGGCGGCAGTTCCCCTGCTGTCATCCGGCCAGACTTGCTGCGCCGCAGCCAAAGCCGACAAGAAGGAGTGCCCCCCCACGACCGGCCCTAAACTGAATGCGACCGGTGCCGCCGTTCTCGGTGGCTGCCCGAAGAAGACCAAAATCAAAATCACCTGCGCCAAATGCGGCAAGACGGAGGAGATCACAATCGACACTCCCACCGCCGACAAGCCTTACACGCAAGACTGGGCCTGCCCCAAGTGCGGCAACAAGCAGAAGGTCACGGTCGAAGTCGCCAAACCCGAATAATCGGCTCACCCGGCGAGATCTATGCTTACAAGCTTCAAAGCGGGTCTTTCAAAACGCTGGCGTCTCCGCCTGAAGGCGGGGGCGCTGGCGCTGATTTTCTCCGCCTTTTTCCTGTTGCCGTGGATGCACGTGCTGACGCTCGGCTCCAGTGTCGGGCACAGGTGCTGCCATCAGGACTCCTCGACCTCACCCATCACGCACTCGCCAGCCATCGCGCAAGAGGTTGCGGACTCGCCAGACACCTGCTGGGTATGCCAGAGCCTCGTATCGTTGCTTCAGCACGCGGATTCAGCCAGAGACCCTCTTTTCGTCAGCGATGCCCCCTTTTCAAATTTTCTCGCGCGTGCCCCGCATGCGCCGGGTGTCGCCCACATTTATCCCGCCAGCCGCTCGCAGGCTCCGCCTGCCCGCGCCTAACATATTCTGGCAGTGGCACGGCGTTCCGCCGCCTGCCTTTCCTATGACATGAACTCCGCGAAACGGGCGCATCGTGCCCACTCTCGGAAATGTCGCATTCCCTAACGCTTCAGTGACCGCGTACGCAAGACGTGCCGGCACACCTCATTCCCAAAACATGAAAAACACTTGTTCATGTGCGAAGGCTCTCGTGGCGGGAGCCGCACTATCCCTAGCCGCCACTCTGTCGTCGGCCCAGACCGGCGATGAACGCTACCAGAAACTCGAAGACGAAGTGAAAGCCCTTCGACAACAGGTAAGCACACTGCAGGAGCAGCACACCCGCGAGATCGGCGAACTCAAAGCGGCGATCCAGGCGCAGGCCGCTGCCTCGTCCAAGCCCGGCGCGTCCACAACGTCCGCCCCGGCCGCGCCGCTCTCGCTGTATGACACGCTGAAACAGTCCCTGGCCGGCTCCGTGCCGCAGTCGGCCGCAGGCAAGGGCGCGGACCTGGACCTGTCGGTCATGTTGGACACCTACTTCTATCACGACACCGCCGGCGGCGGGCTCGCCTCCCCCCGCAACCGCATGAGCGGGTTCGACAACGGCAGCGGCTCGGGGCCGGACAACGGGTTTAACCTGCGCGAGGTGGAAATCGGGCTTTCGGCTGAGGTCGACCCCTATTTCCGCGCCTGGGCGACAGTCTCGGTGAACGAAGAAGGCGCGGGCTTCGAGGAGGCTGTCCTTCAGACCACCTCGCTGCCGTACGGGCTGACGCTCAGCGGCGGCAAGATCAAGAGCGGCATCGGCCGCCTTAACCGCCAGCACGCTCACGCCTGGGACTTCCTCTACGCTCCGGTGTTCTACCGCGCGATGTTCGGCGACGAGGCCCCCTCCGGCGACGGCGTCAACCTCACCTGGCTCGCGCCGACCCCCTTCTACCTGCTCTTCGGCACCGAGGTGTTCAACGGCGACAACGAACAGTCGTTCAACGTCTCTGACGCGGCGGAAATGCCGCAGCACGACGCGCCCCGGCTGTACACGGCCTTCCTGAAGACCGGGCCGGATCTGGGGCCGAACCACGCCCTGCAGTTCGGGCTCTCCGCCTTGTCCGGGCGCCATCAGGTTTGGGACGAGGACGCAGAGGCCGGGGTTTCCGGCGAATCGCGGATCTTCGGAACGGACTTCGTTTACAAGTATGACGCCAAGCGGGCTCACGGCGAGGGAGATTGGACCGTGCAGGGCGAGTACTTCTACCGCGACCAAAACCTCGGCGACACGGTTGGCGCGTGGCAGGACATGCCCACGTGGACCGCGCAACAGGACGGCTATTACGTGCAGAGCCTCTACGGCTTTCTGCCGCGCTGGCGCAGCGGTTTGCGCTGGGACCAGGTCGGACTGATCAACGACGTGCGCAATCCGGAGGAAGGGTCTCTCTCCTGCGGCGACTCCTACCGCCTGACGGCTGTGCTGGAGTGGAAACTCTCCGAGTTCTCGCTGCTGCGCGCCCAAGCCGGAAGGGGCTGGTACGCAACCGACGACGGCCGCGAGGACGCCTTGGAATGCGCCCTGCAGTGGGAAGTCACCTTCGGCAAACACGGCGCTCACGATTTCTGACATGGCTGTTCTTCAGCTTCCGTCAATCCTGTCAATCCAGTCGAAAGAATCTCCAAAGAAAGACAACCCAATGAAAACACTCACGCTCATGCTGTTGGCCGCTGCCTGCCTGACGAACGCGCAGGCTGCGGGAATCAAAATAGTGACCACGACCACGGATCTTGCGGACATCACACGCGCCGTCGCGGGCGACTTGGCGGAAGTATCCAGCATCACGACCGGACGCGAAGACCCGCACACGCTGACCGCCAAACCCGGCTTCATCGTGCGTGCGCGCGACGCGGACGTATGGATCCGCATCGGCATGGAGCTGGAAATCGGCTGGGAGCCGGTGATCCTGCGCGACGCCCGCAATCCGACTATTCGCGAGGGCACGCCGCATCACATCGACGCGTCGGCTCACGTCCTCCGGCTGGAGGTTCCGACCCAGCGCGTCACGCGCGATCAGGGCGACGTCCATCCGGAAGGCAACCCGCACTACTGGCTGGACCCGCTCAACGGCCGGCTCGTGGCAGCGACCATCTCCGAACGGCTGAGCGCCCTGTATCCGGAGCACAAGGCCAAGTTCGAGGAGAACCTCCGCCGCTTCGAGCGCGACCTGGACACCCGCATGTTCGGCGCGACGCTGGTCGAATCCCTCGGCGGCGAGAGTCTCTGGAAAGCGGCCGCCGAGAAACGTCTTGAGGCGCTCCTCGCGGAAAAGGGTGCCACAGATAAGGCCGGCGGCTGGTACGGGACGATGCGCCCGCATCAGGGCAAGACCCTCGTGACCTACCACCGCAGTTGGGTGTACCTGACGGAACGTTTCGGTTTGCTGGGTGACCTTCAGTTGGAGCCCAAGCCCGGCATCCCGCCCTCCGCCAAACATCTGGCCTCGCTGGTTTCAGAGGCCGAGGCCCGCAAGGTCCGCGTGATCCTGCAGGAGCCCTTCTACACGCTCAAGGCCGCCGAGTTCGTTGCCTCGCGCACAGGCGCGAAGGTCGTTGTGGTCCCGACCATGACCGGCGGCGCAGCGGAAGCGGGCAGCTATCTTGAGATGCTGGATAACGTGATCCGAAAGGTGAGCGCGGCCTTATGAACGGAAGCCCTGTCATCCAATGCCGCGGTGTCACCGTCGCATACGGCCGGGACATCGTGCTCGACCGCATCGACCTGACGGTCCCCCGCGGCACCCTTCTGCCGTTCGTCGGGCCGAACGGCGCGGGTAAGACCACGCTGCTGAAAGCGTGCCTCGGCCTGATCCCGCACCAAGGCGGCGAGATCATCTGCGATTTCGGAGACCACCCGCCCGCCTACGTGCCGCAGCAGAAACAGCTCGACCCGATCTACCCGGTGTCGGTCCGCGACCTCGTCTGCATGGGGCTCAACCCGGAACTCGGTTGCTGGGGACGGCTGGACAGAGGCCAGCACGCGCGCGTGGAGGCGGTGATCGTGAGGTTCGGGCTGGAGCCCCACCAGCACAAGCACTTCGGCGAACTCTCCGGCGGGCTGCGCCAGAAAACCCTTCTGGCGCGCGCCGTGGTGACGCAGGCGGAGGTTCTGGTGCTTGACGAACCCACGGCCGGGCTGGACGCCTCATCCGAGGCCGGCCTTCTTAAGCTGATCCGGACGCTCCACGAGGAAGAGGGCAAGACCGTGCTGTGGGTCCACCACCGTATGGACCAATGCGCGGCCCTGGCCCTGCAGGTGTGCCGGGTTGACAAAAGGGGCGTGCGCCTCGCCGACGTGTCGGAGGTGGCAACATGAACCTCATTCAGGATGCGGTGTCGTTCACGAAACTTTTTCCCGAGGCGGTGCTCTGCGGCACGGTCATGGCGGCGGTGTGCAGCGCGTTCGGCGTGTTCGTGGTGCTCAAGCGGATCGTGTTCATCAGTATCGCGCTCTCCGAGGCGGCGACGTTCGGACTGGCGCTGGCGCTGGTCTTCCACTTCTCGCCGCTGGCTGGTTCCGCGCTGGTGACGGGCGCGGTCGTTTTCCTGCTGACCCTGCCGGAGAAACGGCAGCACCTGCCCAAGGATGTGGTGCTCGGCACCGTGTTCCTGTTGGCGTCCAGTGCCAGCGTGCTGCTGGTGGCGCAGAGCGGGTTCGGCCTCGAAGAGATTAAGGCCATGCTCTACGGCGACCTGATTGTCAGCAGCCCGCGCGACCGCTGGGTCTTGCTGCTGACGGGCGTGCCGTCGCTGGCGGTCTTGCTGCTGTTTCTGCGGCCAGTGCTCTACGCGTTTCTGGACCGCGAGGCGGCGTGCGTCATGGGCGTCCGCTGCTGGTTCTGGGAAGGCCTGTTCTTCTTCCTGCTGGGG
>Ga0073936_10000713_pt1 | contig 51912 bp, 31 predicted proteins | sample AliMusrvi5mmetaG_FD_87041 | JGI IMG/M metagenome (GOLD analysis project Ga0073936, IMG submission 87041) | Freshwater lake bacterial and archeal communities from Alinen Mustajarvi, Finland, to study Microbial Dark Matter (Phase II) - Alinen... | ecosystem: Environmental > Aquatic > Freshwater >...
AGGTCCACCTGACGGTTGATCCGTCCAAGTCTGGAGCGAAGATCGACCGTAACATTTTCGGCCAATTCGCCGAGCACCTCGGCAGCGGCATCTACGAGGGCATCTGGGTCGGCCCGGAGTCGCCGATTCCGAACACGCGCGGGATCCGCAACGACGTGGTGACGGCGCTGCGCGCGCTGAAGGTGCCGAACGTGCGCTGGCCGGGCGGGTGTTTTGCCGACGAGTACCACTGGCGCAAGGGCGTCGGCCCGGCGGAGAAGCGCACCTCGACGCTCAATCCCAACTGGGGCGGAGTGATTGAGCCGAACACGTTCGGCACAAACGAATTCATGGATTTTCTCGATCAAATCGGGAGCGAGGCGTACCTCTCGGTGAACGTGGGCTCGGGCACGCCGCAGGAGGCCGCCGAGTGGCTGGAGTACTTGACCGCGAGCCAGATGACGACCCTCGCTAAAGAGCGCGCGGCCAACGGACACGCCGCCCCGTACAAGATTGCCTTCCTAGGCATCGGCAACGAGAGCTGGGATTGCGGAGGCAACATGACCGCCGACTACTACCTAAGCCAGCTCAAGATCTACAGTCGTTTCGTGCGCAATTTCAACCCGGCACAGGTGGGCAATCAGCAGATGCTGAAGATCGCCGTCGGACCGGGCGATGCGAGCACCGAGTGGACCGAGACGATCATGAAGGCCTACCAGAACCGCCATTGGAGCTGGGACATCAACGGGCTCTCGGTGCACTCTTACACGGTAGTCAAGTGGCCGCCCTCTTATGCCTCGGTGGGTTTCGGCGTCAAGGAGTACAGCCAGATGCTGAAGTCGACGCTGGAGATGGAGGATCTGGTCACGAAACAGTCCGCCGTGATGGATAAGTACGATCCGCAGAGGAAGGTCGCGCTGGTGGTGGACGAGTGGGGGGCGTGGCTGGCGTCGATGCCGGGCTCCAACCCGGGCTTTCTGGTGCAGCAGAACAGCCAGCGCGACGCGGTGCTGGCGGCGCTGAACCTCAACATTTTCGCGCGCCACGCCGACCGTGTGCGGATGGCCAACATCGCGCAGATGATCAACGTGCTGCAGGCGATGATCCTCACCAGCAAAGAGAAGATGATTCTCACGCCGACCTATCACGTGTTCCGGATGTACGTGCCGTTCCAGAACGCGACATTCGTGCGGGTGACTTTCGACGCCGGCACCTACAAGCAGGGCGAGATCATCCTGCCTAGGGTGGACGCTATCGCCGCCAAGGACGCCTCCGGCAAACTGTGGGTCGAGATCACCAACGTCGATCCTGACCAGAGCGCGGAGATCGAGTTCGAAGTGGCCGGAGTGAAAGCGAAGGAGGCCAGCGGGGAAACGCTGACGGCACCGAAGGTCGACAGCGTGAACTCATTCGAAGCGCCGCAGACAGTGGTGCCAAAGCCGATCTCGGCCAAGGCGCAGAACGGGAAGCTCACAGTGAGCGTTGAGCCGAAGTCGGTGACGGTGATCTCGATCGAGCAGTAACCGGGACGCGGTGCCGCGGAAGACGGCGCGCCGGGTGACGTCAAACGGGATATGCTTCCCCGCAGGCATCAGAAAAGGAGACGATATGCGATTGCCAGTGTTGGCCCTGTTGGCCGCAAGCCTCTGTGCTGGCCAGGCGGCGGAAGAAGGCAAGCCCGCCAGCTCAAACATCATGAACGCGGAGTACCCGAAGGTGTTCGCGGATCTGAGCGTGGCGTTCCGTCTTAAGGCTCCGGAGGCGCAGAAGGTCCAGGTGGACATCATGGCCAAGAAGTACGACATGACGAAGGGCGCCGACGGGGTCTGGACGGTGAAGATTCCGCCGCAGGTGGTGGGGTTCCACTACTACCAATTCTGGGTGGACGTCGTGTCGGTACCGGACCCGGGCAGCGATACGTTCTTCGGAGTGGGTCGGCAGTTCAGCGGCATCGAGATCCCCGAGGCGGGAGTGGACTACGACGTGGTTAAGGACGTGTCGCACGGGCAGGTGCGCAACTTCCGCTACTACTCGAAGACCGTGAGTGCATGGCGGCGGGCATTCGTCTACACACCGCCGGACTACGACAACAATTTGAAGGCGCGGTACCCGGTGCTGTACCTGCAACACGGCGGCGGCGAGGACGAGACCGGCTGGCCGAAGCAGGGCCGCGTGGACCTGATCCTAGACAACCTGATAGCCGGGAAGCAGGCTGTGCCGATGATCATTGTCATGGACAAGGGTTACGCGATGAAACCGGGCGAGCAACCGCCGCAGCCACCGGGGCCGGGGCGGCCGTTCCGCTTCGTCTTCACAACGTTCGAAGAGGTCGTGACCAACGATCTGATCCCGGCGATCGACAGCACGTTCCGCACGCTTACCGACCGCGAACATCGTGCCATGGCTGGCCTGTCAATGGGCGGCATGCAGACGTTCCAGATCACGATGGCACACCTCGACAAGTTCGCCTGGATCGGAGGGTTCAGCGGCTCAGGCGGTATCGGGCCCGGCGGACCCTTCGACGCCAAGACGGCGTACAACGGAGTGTTGGCGGACTCGGCCGCGTTCAACAAGAACGTGAAGCTGGTGTGGATCGGCATTGGCACCGAGGAGCCAGAGATGATGTACAAGGGCGTGCACGCGTTCCATGAGGCGCTGACGCAGGTCGGCATAAAGCACGTTTATTGGGAGTCGCCGGGAACGGCCCACGAGTGGCTCACTTGGCGGCGCGATCTACACGAGTTTGCGCCTCTGTTGTTCCGCTAGCGCGCGAGGAGAGGCAATCATGAGAACGATATGGATAGCGGCCGTCGCGACGCTCGCGCTCGCGACGGCTCTCGCGCATTCGGTGAAGGTCGCGGGCGGGCTGGTGGAAGGCACGGCCGAAAATGGTCTGACGGTCTACAGAGGCATCCCCTTCGCGGCGCCACCGTTGGGAGGGTTGCGGTGGAAGCCTCCGGAGCCGGCCGCAAGCTGGCAAGGGGCGCGCAAGGCGGATAAGTTCGCGCCGGGCTGCATGCAGTCGATGGGCGGCCCGCCACCCAGCGGTCTGAGCGAAGACTGCCTGTACCTGAACGTGTGGACGCCGGCGAAGTCGGCGAAGGACCGGCTTCCGGTGCTCGTGTGGATCTATGGGGGCGGCTTCAACGGAGGCGCGACCTCAATCCCGGACTACAGTGGGGAGCGGCTAGCCAAACGCGGCGTGACCTTGGTTAGCATCGCCTACCGCGTGGGGATCTTCGGCTTCTACGCGCATCCGGAACTCAGCGCCGAATCCGCTCAGCACGTCTCCGGCAACTACGGTCTGCTCGACATGATCGCCGGGCTCCGGTGGATTCAGCAAAACATCGCCGCGTTCGGAGGCGACCCCAAGCGCGTCACGATCTTCGGTGAATCTGCGGGCGGCATTGCCGTCAGCATGCTGTGCGCCTCGCCGCTTGCCAAGGGGCTCTTCATCGGCGCTATCTCGGAGAGCGGCGGATCGTTCGGTCCGGTGAGTAAGAACCCGTCGCCGGGAGAGAACATGCGCGTGCTCGCCGATGCCGAGGCGTCGGGTGCGGAGTTCGCCAAATCTGCGGGCGCCGCGTCGCTGAAGGAACTGCGCGCACTGCCTGCCGACCAGATCCTTGAAGCCGGGCGCAAGCAGCGCGGCATGGCCTGGCCGATTGTTGATGGCTGGGTCATCCCCGGCGACCAACACAAGCTTTACGAGGCTGGGCATTTCAATGACACCGCCATCCTGGTCGGCTACAACTCGGACGAAGGCTTGAGTTTTTCCCACGACCGCACGGCCGAGGCCTACGTCCACGGAGTCAAAGCTCGCTACGGCCCGTGGGCGGATCAGCTGATCGCTGCTTATCCGGCGAGCGGTGAAACCGTTACGAAGACGGCGCGCGACCTCTCGCGCGATTCGGCATTCGGCTGGCAGACCTGGGCCTGGGCCCGCCTGCACTCGGCCAAGGCCAAAGTCAAGGCATATTACTACTACTTCGACCAACATCCCGAGCACCCAGCCAGTTCGCCCGAGGCGGATCACGGCTCGCCGCATGGCGCAGAAGTCATCTACGTCTTCGAACATCTCGACGACCTGCATCGCTCGCCGACTGAAACGGACCGTCGCATTTCCGATGCGATGGCGACCTATTGGACGAACTTCGCCAAGTACGGCAATCCCAACGGCAAGGGCGTGCCGGAATGGCCGGCGTTCAGCGACAAGCAGCCGGTCGTAATGTACTTCGGGGGAACCGCCCACACTGGACCGGTTCCCAGCGAATCGGCGCTGCGCGTGCTGGACGGGTACTTCGCTTGGCGCCGAAGCCCGGATGGAGCACAAGTGAAGGCACCGCGGCCGTTCGGCGCTAAGTGAAGATCGCAGCGTTAGAAATCGAGACGTTCTGACGAGCCCGAAGGAGCAGTGATGAGAAGTTTCGCGATACTACTGATCCTGGCGCTCGGCCTGTGTTGGGGCCAAAGCTCGGATGAATCGAAGCCCGCGAGTTCCAATGTCATGGGCACCGAGTACCCGCGTGTTTTCGCCGACGGACGCGCAGCATTCAGGCTGAAGGCGCCCGAGGCTCAAAAGGTCCAGGTTGACATCATGGCCAAGAAGTACGACATGGCGAAGGGCGAGGACGGCTTCTGGACCGCCACGATTCCGCCGCAGGTCGCCGGATTTCACTACTACCGCCTGGTGGTCGATGGCGTAAACATCAACGATCCCGGCAGTGAGACCTACTTCGGCGTCGGCCAGCAGTTCAGCGGCATCGAGATCCCCGAGCCAGGCCATGTCGACTACTACGAGACCAAAAGCGTGCCGCACGGGGAGGTGCGCCAGCGCCGCTACTGGTCCGCCACCACTCAACAGTGGCGCAGGTGCTTCATCTACACGCCGCCGGATTACGATGCCAACCAGAAGGCGCGCTATCCGGTGTTCTACCTGTTGCACGGCTTCGGCGAAGATGAGCGCGGCTGGGTCACGCAGGGCCGACTCGACAACATCATGGACAATCTGATCGCAGAGAAGAAGGCCGTGCCGATGCTGGTCGTCGTCGACACGTTCGTCGCCGCCAAGCCCGGCGAAGAACCGATGGTGATGCGGCAGGACGGCCGGCGGCCGAACATCGGCGGCAACATCGGGGAGACGTTCCGCGAGGTGCTGCTGAAGGAACTGATCCCGATGGTCGACTCCACCTATCGCACGCTGAGCGACCGCGAGCACCGCGCCATGGCGGGTCTCTCGTGGGGCGGCCTGACGACCTACACAATCGCACCCGCCAACCTCGACAAGTTCGCCTATATCGGCGGCTTCAGCGGCAGCACCGGCGGATTCGGCCGCGGCAATGTCGATGTCAAAACCATGCAGAATGGCGTCTTCGCCGACGCCGAGACCTTCAATAAGAAGGTGAAGCTGCTCTATCTCAGCATCGGCTCAATGGAAGGACCGGGAGCGAAGAACTTCCATGAGGCGCTCGAGAAAGCAGGCATCAAGAACGTCTACTTCGAGTCGCCGGGAACGGCCCACGAGTGGCTCACCTGGCGGCGAAGCCTGAACGACTTCGTGCCGCGTCTGTTCCAGTGATCATGAAGCGGGTCGCGGGCGGCACGAGGAGATCGAGTCACATGGCACTCCCGTAACGTCGCGGCCCGAATTCCATCAAGCTGCGTCACCCGCTCCACGAGGTGGCGCTGACGTCGCAGTGCGGATCAATGCGAGCGGTATGATGGCTCGGACTGTACAACACCGACTCAAGTCAAACTGGGAAAGCACGTCGCCGAATTGATCACTCATGCACATCTCTGTTCTGGCCCTATTCGCCAGAGCCCTCGCGAACTGCACCACGCCAGATAGCGCACTCGATCTCTGGTATAGGCAGTCGGCGCACAACTGGGATCAGGCACTGCCGGTCGGCAACGTCCGCCTGGCTGCGATAGTACTCGGCGACGCCAAGCGCGAGCACTTTCAACTCAACGAGGATTCCATCTGGGGCGGCACCAGGCACGACCGGGCCAATCCGGGAACTTCCGAGGCGTTCCGGAGGTTCGCCGGCTGAACGAGTAGGGTCACCCGGCGCAATCCCCGGAGATGATCGACCGGACCATGCTCAGAATTCCGCGCACGTCGCCGGTCTACGAAACTGTTGTTCTCGGAAACTCCGACCAGATTGATGAACTGAGAGTTGTCTCTCCTCGTCCGATTGCCATTCTGGCCTTTATTCACGGCCCCGTTCGCTTCCCTTTCCGCCACGCTCCGAGGCCGTGCCGCGCTTCAATTGGAGATTCGCCTTGCGCCATCAGATCGGCATCCTGCATCGCTCCGTAAAGCGGCCAAAACTGACGCGCCGATCGATTCCTGTGGGCTTGGCGCTGTACTGTCTGGCGGGATTGGTGATCCGTTGCCGTCCTCATGAAGCCCGGTACGGTCATGGGTTGGCAGCGCAAGGCTTTCGCTTGTTCTGGGCCTGGAAGATTCGACGCGGCAAGCCGGATCGACCGGCGGTTCCCAAAGGACGTGCGCGAGTTGATCCGGACGTTGAGTCGCGAGAACCCGATTTGGGGTGCTCCACGGATCTACGGAAAACTGCTTGGACTCGGCATCGAGATCGGCGAAACCAGCGTGGCCAAGTACATGGTTTGGCGGCGAACACCGCCATCCCGGACCTGCAGGACCTTCGTCGACAATCACCTGAAGAGTATGGTGTCGGTCGACTCTTTCGCCGTGCCGGCGATCTGGTTCCAGATCCTGTATGTATTACTGGTGCTGGCGCATGATCGCCGGCGGATCTTGCGTCTCGCAGTCACGGCGCATCCAACAGCGGACTGGATTGCTCAACAAATGCGCGAGGCCTTTCCATGGGACACTGCACCGCGCGATCTGATCCGGGATCGGGACCGGATCTTCGGCAATGACTTCGTCGACCAAGTGAAGGCAATGGGGTCAAACAAGTGCTTTCGGCGCCGCGGTCGCCATGGCAGAATGCCTATGTTGAAAGCGCGATCGGCACCATTCGCCGCGCGTGCCTGGATCACATGATCGTATTCAACGGGCGCTGCTTGTATCGACAACTTCAGAGCTTCATTGCGTACTACCGTCGGAGCCAGACACATTTAGCGTTGCCCAAGGATAGTCCAGAGCCCCGATCGATTCAACCTCCAGGCTTGGGGCGGAACTTCGCAAGACAGGAGGTGGGCGGATTACATCACGGGTATGAGCGGCGGGCCGCCTGAACCGGCTTCGTTCGAATCAACTGTCACAGCTTGCTGATCCTTGAAGTTGGCCGTGTGCTCGTCATCCGAACCCACTCGGTTAGCCTATGCCGTGCCGCTTCGCGCACTCCCGGCCAACGATCTGCTAACCAGACGATTGCAGTCGCCCATCCTCGCCATGGTGTATTTCGCCGCCCAGTGAGTCGTTGACAAGATTTTCGAGAACGACAATAGCAGCGTGGGCAGTCCTGCCACTTTCTAAGAATGCGCATGGCTGCCCAGGGGAGCGAATCTTGGCCAGTCATTCGCGCCTGGCATAAGGCGAAAGCTCGCGCACGGATTCCGGTGTTCCGCAAAGCGGATCATGCGCTGCCGCCGGCCAAGCCCGCCGGGTATACTTCTAAGATTCAGTGGCGAACCGAAGGGCCGTGCCCGCCATGGTGCTGCAGACTCCTGGTAACTCTGAAATCTACATGGACGCGGGCGGTAATCGATGACAAAGACCAACTTATGTTTCTTGATTCTCACGGCAGTCGGCATGTCGCTCACCTGTGCACCGGCGATTTCCGCACAAGCTGGCGGAGAATCGCCGGCGTACCTCGACGCGAAGCGACCAATCGCGGAAAGAGTTGACGGCCTGATGAGCCGTATGACTCTGAAGGAAAAGGTCGGTCAACTCAACTTGCCGTGTGTTTACGTGGATGAACTGGGGAAGGACATCCCATCGAAGTTGTTGGGCTGCCGGAAGTTCGCCGCTGGAACCTACACGCATGAGATTGGTCCTGGTTGTGGTTTTTTCACGCTGGCGAATGAGATCTTGCGCAAAGGCGCGCGGCAGCAAGCGGAGTATTTCAACGAACTGCAAAGGATCGCGCTCACTGAGACTCGTCTGAAGATCCCGCTTCTCGAGGACGAGGAAGGCACGCACGGCGCCATGTTCCCGGGCGGAACCATTTTCCCGGAGGGTCTGGCGATCGGTAGCTCTTTCGATCTGGATCTGGTGAAATCCGTCTACGCGGCAGCGGCGGCGGAGGCGAGAGCCGTCGGCATCCACATGCTCTCCACTCTGGTGCTGGAGTTGGATCGCGATCCTCGAATGGGCAGGAATGAAGAAGCGTATACGGAGGACCCTTATCTCTATACGCGCATCGCGGAAAGTATTGTGCAAAGCACGCAGGGTACCAACATCGCGGCACCGGACAAAGTTGTCGCGGTGCTGACGGATTTTCCGACTCAAAGTGAACCTTCGAGCGGATTGGAGCGCGGTGCCATCGAGTTATCCGATCGCGCATTGCGCGAGAATTCCCTGCTTCCTTGGGCCGCCGCCATCACCAAGGCCGGCGCTCTCGGCGTGATGGCCGGCTACCCGGAAATCGAGGATATACCGGCGCACGCTTCTGAGAAGTGGATGAACGACGTGCTGCGGAAGGAATTGGGATTCCGGGGAGTCGTGGTGAGCGAAGGTGGTGGATTCGGAACGCTGATCTCCGAGCATCTAGTTCGAACGCAGAAGGAAGCCGGCGCGCTGGCCTTGAAAGCGGGCGTGGACGTGAACATCAGCTATGAGCCTGCCTATATGGGCCCACTGATTGAAAACGTGCAGGAGGGGCGAGTCGACATCGCTTTGGTGGATCGCGCGGTCCGAAGGGTTCTGGAACTGAAGTTCCGTCTCGGTCTTTTCGAGAACCGATTTGTCGACGTGGAGCGCGCAGTGCGTGTTGTTCACTCACAGCCGTATCAGGATCTCGCACTGCGTGCGGGTCGCGAGGGGATTGTGCTGCTCAGGAACGAGCGGAACGTGCTGCCGCTCAAGCGGGAACTGAAGTCGATTGCCGTCATTGGCCCCGACGCGGAGAACCTGATGAACCAACTCGGGGACTATTCGCCGAAGAGTGTCTTGCAGCACGTTACCAGCATTTTGGAAGGGATCAAGAGCAAAGTCGGACGAAATACTAAGGTCGTCGCGGTGAAGGGCTGTCAGGTATTGGGCGCTGACAAAAGCGGGTTCGACGAGGCGACGCGTGCCGCGAGAAACGCTGACGTGGCGATCGTGGTGGTCGGCGAGAACCAGGGCCAGAACGATGTGGACGAGGCGCGGGACCCGCCGACGGACGGAGAGAGCCACGACGTAGCGAGCCTCGACCTCACCGGCGTACAAGAGGATCTTGTGAAGGCGGTTTACGCAACGGGAACGCCCACCGTCGTCGTGCTGGTGAACGGTAGACCCCTGTCCATCCGCTGGATTGCCGAGCACTTGCCTGCCGTCGTCGAGGCATGGCGGCCGGGCGAAAGAGGCGGGGAAGCCGTTGCCGATGTCCTGTTTGGCGATTACAACCCTACTGGGCGGCTCTCAATTACGATTCCCCGCCACGTGGGCCAACTGCCGGCCTACTACAACTACAAGCCAGGCAAAGCCTATTTCACAGAGCAGGGCAAGCGCGGTTACGTCGACATGCCATCAACGCCGCTGTACCCGTTTGGCTATGGCTTGAGCTATACCCGTTTCGAATACTCAAATCTTCGCATCGACCCACCGCAGGTCCACTCCGCGGGGATGGCGCGCGTCAGTTTGGAAGTGAGGAACGTCGGTGACCGCTCAGGAACGGAAACGGTGCAGATGTATATTCACGAGGCGACGGGTCCGGTTGCGACGCCCGTCAAGCAGCTACGCGGGTTCGCTCGCGTGGACCTCAAACCAGGTGAGATGAAGAGCGTCAGCTTGACACTCACGCCAGAAGACCTGCAGTTGCTCGACCGCGACATGCAGTGGCGTGTGGTTCCGGGCGACTTCGAGGTAATGGTCGGAAGATCCTCTGAGGACTTGCCGCTCATGGGAGTCTTGAAGGTCCTGCCTTAACGCCGGAGAGACAGCACTTGATGCTCGTCAGCGCCCGCCCAAACTCAACCGGAATGGTCCGCAGGCTCCTGCCTCGTTTTCACCAGCAACAATTTGACACGGGTCGATGTGTTTTCGCCTGGAGTCGCTTGTCGCAGCAAGACAACTTCGCTCGTTGTTTCGGACTGAGGTAGGGCGACTGACCGGCTGCTCGGCCAACCATTCGCAAATGATAGGCCACGGACGCACATGGCTTCTACGGGCAAAGACGGGCCGGAATGTCCAGTACTCCATCGGTGGTGTGCGGCTTCCCGCAGTGCTTTCCATTCGGGATGCACGATTTGCTGGGTGGCACGGGACGTTTCGTTTCCTAGCTTCACGGGACTTCCCGCTGCACGATTGAGAGGCTCCGGGGTTGTCTTGGCACAACCATCATCGCCGGAGAAATCAACCTGTTTGCGTGATCCCGCCGGCATGTATTCCGATCCCACGAAAGGGTGTTACAGGTTCCACCAATACGTCCACTTCAACACGAGGGCGCGATCGCGGACCGAGAACAACCCGGGCACGTTTTGTCCCGGTTGCAGATACTCGGGCACGTAGTTGTCAGTCCAGACCAGGAATACGTCGGAAGCGGGTTTGTAGCGCCACTGGAGACGCGTGTTGACATTCAGGTTCCGCTGTTGCTCGTTATATTGCACGAACGTTGTGAAATAGAGCGTCTTCGTGAGCGTCACATCGAATCGCGGACCTACCAACCAGAATTTCGTGTGTCCCCATGGTTCATCCAGGCGAATATCGTTGTAGCTGACGGCACCGGCCAGGCTGACATAGGGTTGGATTCTATACCCTAGCGTGCCGGTCCAGTTGAGGCGTGTACCGCCGGCGTAATAGCCGCCATAGAGTGTCGAAAAGCCATAGCGGAACACGCTCTGCGGCTTGGAGTCGAACTTCGTAGTCCAGAAGTCCCAGCGGTGCTCGCTGCCTGCCTGCAATTTCTCCCGGCCTGAGTTCGTCGGGTCAAAGGGCTGCAACAATCGCACGTAGTCGGAGCCGGCCGACGCCGAGAAGACGTCCTGGTTGCGCAGTGTCACGGTGTAACCCAGCGTGGTCTCATAATCGCTGAGCTTGCCCGACCAATCGAAAAAGTTGCTGCTGTTGAGCGTCGGGCCGTGACTCAAAACGGGCCCGCCCGCCGGCAGAAACGTATAGCCGATCGTGACCAGTCCGCGATGGTACCCGTTTCGCGGCACGTAGCCCACCTCGGCGCTGTACTTCTCGTCAACATTTTCCACCTGGCCGCCGATCAGCCAGCGGCGGCTGTTGTACTGCAAGTTACCCGCGTAGACCGCGCCGTTGCCCTGAGTGCCGGATGAGAACGACCTCAGATAAAGCAGTTTGCCAGTCCACAAATTGTCCGCCGTCGCCAGGTTGTATTCGGCGCCTAGGTTGCGGCTGTAGCTCGACGGCGACAACGTTATTCCCGTCGGCCGGTAATTTGCGGACTCTTTGTCTATCACGATCACACCGATGTTTGAACGGGAAAAGATGCGGCGCTGCAGGGCGATGGTGGCGAAGTTCTGCGGCGGGAGGCCTTGATCCTCGGCCTCCCCGGTCTGCATGTCCATCACGCCGATCCGCCAGTCATTGTTCAACTTCCCGCTGAGACGGGCGCCGAATCGGATGGGCACTCCTCCTAGTCCGATTCGCCGGCTGAAAAACGGGCGGATGGTGGCATAGCCGAAGTTGGCGAACTGGTCGCCGTTTTCGAGAAAGAACTGCCGCTTTTCGGGGAAGAACAGCTCATAGCGGTCGAGATTCGTCACTTGCTGGTCGACGTCAACCTGAGAGAAGTCGGGGTTCACGGTCAAGTCCAGGTTGAGTGCCGAACCGAGGGCAACCTTCGCATCCATTCCGACGTCATGCCGGGCGCGCGACGGCGCATTAGTCAAGTAATCGTGGCTTATACCGCCCAGCCCATAGGGGATCAACGAGATGTTGGAACGCTCGGAAGGTGGAGCCTCGTCCCACAGAAGATCACCAGTCAATGCGAGTGAAGCCGTCGGAAACTGGCGTCCTATCGGGGTCCATGAGGACTTCTCCGTCGTCTTTAAATCCAAACGACTGAAGTTGACGCCCCACCGCGTGACGCCGTTCTTATAGCGGATGCTCTTGAAGGGGATGGCAATTTCCAGTTCATAGCGGTCGTCGTAGCTCTTCACGGCCGAGGTCCATTTGTTATCCCAACTCAAGTTCGCTTTGCCGCCTTCGTACAGCAGGCCGTCCCATTGTGCTCCAGCCGCATTCACTCCGAAAGTGAAGCCGTTTGTTTGGTCATCGAAAGTGTCGAGGAAGAATATGAAGTTGTCGTTGTTGCCAAAGGCCCAGTCCCGTCGGAGCGACTCCACCATATACGGTCCCGGAATGTCGCCGAAATAGCAGATAGCGCTGAGGTACAGGTTGTGATCGTCGTAGGCCATGCGCACATCGGTTCGCACTTTGGCGCGGCCGGTATCCATCGGCAGGACCATCCAGAAATCAGTCGCGACCTCAGCCGATTGCCAGGCGGGTTCATGCGCGCTGCCATCGATCACGATGGGCGACGAGGCCCGGTGAATATGCAACTGATAGGCGGCGTTCTGCTTCTGCGCCATGGCGTTCACCGTGGCAGCAAGCAGGCACGCAAACACTGCAAGGGCATAAGTGGTTGCTCGCGCGGCCAACCTCGGACTCCGGCTTGGCGCACTCAATTTTGATCGCTGCTCCCGTGACGGAGTCGCGATACCGGCTTCCTCAAGATTGCCGGTACTGTCATCGTGCGGAAGAGCGATGCGGCTGTGGATCTTCGTTCGATCGCACTTTAGTGCTGCCGGGATCATCACGCGCTAAACCTGTTGAGCTGAGACCGAGTTGCTGAAAAGGACAGCATCGATGTTAACGTCCACTCGCTTTCATCGCAGCGTCCGCGTTCTGATCGCCGATTCGCTTCCGCATGCGGCGTGGGTTCATTGCTCATCATCACTTGAAGTCGCGGATTCACTCCGGCCCGGGGATCACCGTAATCTCGAGCGCCCGGCGGGTTGCCGGGGCCGATGGATCCGGGATGCGGTTTCTCAACGTAGTCTGCCCCGGCCCCAGGGAAATCCACCGGAAGGGACAGGATACTCCCCGGCCAAAGACGATGAGGCCAGATGCATCTATCCATTGATATCATGCGCTTGCTTCCGTCCGGATGGATGTCTGCCCGCGGGTCGAACGGCAATCCACGACGGTACGCACCGGACCTCGTCCTGAGTTCGAATCCGCGCGTGAATAGCTGTCTATTTGTTTCTCTTTCTAGGAGGTTTGGCGTCGCGCTGTAGAACGACGCCGTCCAATGGCTCCAAAGTGACCCATGACGCGGCTTCACCGTCGTTGTAGCGGGACGCGGATCGCACCCAGAGCGCGTCGGCGATAGCGGGTCCGCTGCCCTGGTTGCGAATCCTGACGCTGGCGCCATCCGCCGCTTTGAGCGGTGCTGTGAACAGAGTATGCCACTCATCGCCTCCGGTGGATTGATCGACCGTGGCAGCAGCGATTACCTTCCCTCCGTTGACGAGTTCGAAGACCACGCTCTTGCTCCAGGCTGAAGCTTCTGGAGCCGCCGCCCACCACGCTGCGACCGTATACTCATCGTCCGCCTGCAAGCCCAAGTCCCAGGAGGCGAGTCCGCAGCTTGCGTCGCATTGGTGGCACCCCGCACCCCACTGGTGGTAGTAAGGTCCGCTCGCCTTCCACAGTCCGCTGTCGTACTGCGCGGCGCGCCAGTCGTTAGCTGCTTGGAATGACGTCCCCGCGTCGTCCAAAATGAACTCAAAGCGGGCAGCTTGTGGGCCGGTCAAGCGGCGATAGCCTGCGCCCATCCTGATCTGCTGTCGCTGCCGGGACGTATTCAACAGCACGGAGCCATGATCGAAATCACGGCGCATATAAGTTGGCGCAGCCTTGCGGAGTTCGACCCCGTCCAGCCAGAGCTTTCCTATCTGCGTGCCTGCCAGGAATTGCAAACGCGCATCGTTCACGGTTTCGAGCGCGGTGAACGGTACGGCAAACCGCTGCCACTCCGTGCCTACTGTGACCTGTGCGCTGAGGCCGTAGTTACGCCAGTCCGGACTTTGCTTACTAGCGTTCAGTGTGAGGCTCCGCGTGCCGTCAGCCTTGGCGGAGAAGCTCAGTTCGTAGTCCTGGCCTTGCGTCAACTGCAAGTTGTATTGGTGCAGATCGACTTGCCAGTCCGAGCAATTGCCTGACGCCGTGATCGCGATGAGCGCCGAAGCCGAACCCGACGTAGCGGCGCCCATGTCCTGCGTCGCCGTCGCGGCGCATCCGGCGCTGGTGTCCACCCACAGGCCCCATGTGTTTGAAAAGGGCTCTTCGAAGCTGCCGTTTGCAACGAGATTCACGGAATCCACCGTGCCGTTGACGATGCGCTGCGCCGCCCCTAGCGGGTAGCCGAGATTGAAGTCCAACTCGTCGTACCACCAGTCGTTGCCGTGGAACGTGTCCCCGATCTCATGCGCGAAGAAGCCGTCCTGCATCAGCGTCATCGCCAATCCGAAGCGCGCGTAGGGGTAATAGGTGCGTGCGAACTCAATTGTTGACGCCGGCATGTTCTTCAACGGGTCATACCCATAGCCATAACCGATCTGCCAGGCTGGAGCAGACTCGATCATCATCACCGTGGGCGACCGCCCGTGGTTGTACCATTCGCCGTAGGCGCTCCACAGGAAGTCGAATGAATTCCGGCCGTCCAGTACACCCGGCGAGAGGAAGCCGAAGCTATCGCCATTGAACAGCTTCAGCACCGCCGGATCTGGCGGGCGGTAGTGATGGCCTGAGGCGAGCGCGTAGGGCATCATCCTCCTCCACGTCTCCATCTCGTGGATCACTCCCGCGCGCCAGGCAGCGTCCAGCGTGGCTGGATCGTCGGGCTTGCCGTCTTCGTCGGCATCCAGTTGCACCGCGTTGCCGTAGATATCGTTCTTCAGCCACGACTCGTCGAGGAAGAAGTTGTCGAAGAAACAGCCGTCGTAGATCAGCCCGCTGTCCAACATGATCCTGTATGCGTACATCGCCTGGTACTCGGCAACGTAGGTCTTAGTGAGATTCAGCCGGTAACTCCCTGGCCATACTTCGATGCGCTTGCCGTGAATGTCGTGCAGATAGTAGTCCTCTGGCAAGCCGAAGTTCTCCACCGTGTTGATGCTGGTGAGTATCAGTGCGTTCGGGTTGTACTTGCGGATTTGCGCAATCTCGGAGGCCGAGTAATCGGCGCCGAGATGCAGGTCGACACGAGCGGCGTGTTCCATTCCTCCCAGGCGCAGCATCGCGGAACCCCACAGGTTCCCCTTTCGCGGGAACGGCGCGTCGCCGCGCGGCAACGAGCGGTAGAGCAGCGTGTGCAGATAGTCGGGCGCCGAGGTGCAACGCAGGTAGACCTGGTTCACCAACGCCGGATCAGGGCTGAGGCCGCTGACTATTGCTGACAGCATCGTCGGAGATGCCCCTGCCGTAGCCAGTTGCATCTGGTCGAACGGGGTGCCGCGTTGTAGGCTCCAACGGCACTGGTCGGCCGTTCGCGTGGTCACTGACAACGCGACTGACGTTGTGCCCGGACTCAGCAGCGTGCTCGGCGGGTCGACGTTGACAATCGGGATCCCGGGATAGTCGTAAACCGCACTGGGGCAGGCAGTTCCACCCTGAGGTGTGAACTGGAGTTGGATCTTATCGCCCGCCGCGCGCTCGGCCAGCGGCAGCGCCAACTCAAGCGCGGGAGCGGGAGCCGTGCGCTGAGCGCTCCATCTCACTTCATCCGCATTTAGCGCGCGGCCAGTAACGCGCACCTCGTCCACCAAATAGGCGGCCGCTACCCCGTTGAGCGTGCCTCCGATTGCGAAACGGTCTCCGGCTGCGGAAGGCGCGACATAGCGGCCTTCATTCGTGTCGGCGGCGAGAATTCCATCCAGGTAGAATTTCATGCGGCTCGAGGATTGCGACCACGAGAACGCAATGTGGTGCCACTCCCCAACTGCCCAGGTACGCGATTCCACCGAGCTGCTCCAGGCGCTCTGCCATTGCCCGTTCGTCACGCCGCCCGCGTAGATGACACCCTGCGCCCCATCCTGTGTGATTTGGAGAGAGTCTCCGTCCGATGCTTGATACGAGAAGAGTGCCTGGCTCACCCGGTATTGTGAATCCTGGCCGGAACCGCCCAGTGCAACCCACATCTCCAGTGTTCCTTCGGTCAGGTCGAGGGTACCCGCGGTTGCATAGGCCAGTTGCCCGTGCGGATCCAGTGCAAACGCCGTTCCCCAGCGCCCCGGCTGATAGCTGACGCCGCTCTCCACTAGCGGCGGCTTGCCCTCGATCGAAGTCGCGCTCCCGTCGGCGTGCAGTAGCAGGGTCTGCCGGCCCGTGAGTGGGGCCTGCGCCGAGCCGTTGATCACCCAGCGCCAGGCACCAGCCGCACTGCCCTGCGCAGCGGCGATCAGGAACGAATAGTCGGACTTCGGAATCAGCGAGACTGAAGGGCACGCGCTTTGCGCGCGGCATAAGGCACTGAACATCCAAACCGCCGTGAGAGGGGCTCGCCTGCCACTCGGACGTCTTCGGTGCTGCGTCATCTGCGAAGAGCTTATCATCCGCTCGCGGTCGTGGGCGAAGCTGGCTGGGATTGCCAATTCAGTAGTACGCATGAATCGGCGACTCCGCCGATCGCGCCGGCCCGCGCGAGAGTTGATGCCAAACCGGCCGGTCCATGCGATTCCCGAAGATAAGTCATCGACCGACGTCGCACTGAGTGATGGGCCAATCCAGTGGCGGCCGAATCGTGCCACCGGGTGGCCTGCCACGAGATCAGGGCTCGTATTGCCCGCTCCACATGCCACAGCGAGATATCGGGAAGTTCGCGACTCACCTGTCAACTTGACCAGAGGCCGGGGTGCAACCAAAACAACGGCGGATCGAATCGTCCTTGACGAGGTGCTGTGTTGCCCACGCGGCATCAGTGAATCAAGACCGGCCGGAAGGTCAAATTCCCGGCCGGTGGTTTGCGGGGCCGCATTCCGGCGTGCGGTCCGATCTCCTAAACAGGGGGCAACAGCCGGATGACTTACCCCGCTCACACCGATCGATGCGCGGGCCGGCAACGATGTCCGTCCCGGCCGCGATCGTTCTCCGCATCCTCAAATGAGCCGCGCCGGAAGCGCTAACGCACTCCTATTCCGCACGTTGCAACAATTGGACCGCGCCGTTCAACGCCAACCCTGATTATTGGTGGCGTATGCGGTGAACGAGGCCAACCACGGCGAGACCGGCGAACATCATGGCGAAAGAGGCCGGTTCGGGGACCTGGCCCGGCAATTCACCGGAGCCAAAAGCCTGCAGTTCAATGAGCGCGCCCCAATCGGATCCTGACTCGCCTATGGTGCTGTAGCGGATATAGCGCATTTCCTCTCCGGCGGTGGCGAAACTGAAAGTCCAGGAGGGTCCGGAACCAGTTGTCTGCAAGCCGATAGGCAACCATGTGGAGCCGTCCGTGCTCCACGACAGCTGAAATGTGGTGTGGTAGCCTGGGCCGTCGGCATTGAACACCGCGACATCATCTATTGGAACGATCGCTCCCAAGTCAACTTGCCACCAGGCATCCCACCCGCTCGCTACCCACGCCGTGGTCATTAACCCGTCGTTCCCGTGACCAATCCAGGAATCCCCGTAGTAGGAACTGCTGGCTGTGGCGGGCTGGCCAACGGCGTAGTTGATAGCGGCGCCGCTGGCGCAGGGTGCCATCAGGCACACGGAAGCAAGGGCGAGGGCAAGGTTGCGGCCAAGTGTTAATAGGGCGGTCCCTTCGACAGGACGCGATTTCATATGCATTGCGAATCTCCTTTTGCAGGTGCAGTTATTACGGTGAGATTGCGTTTCTGAACGCCGTCTCCTCAATCAGTATGGGGAGGAGGTCTTCGCGCGTTAGGCGACAAGGTGCGACATGTCGCTCTGTCTGGTACTGACGCAGTACTGGCCGTAGAGGGTTTGCACCGGGGGTACCAAAGAGTTGCCTTGAAACGAGCAGGGCTGATCCGGTTCGGCGAGCGACCCGCAGGTGCGTGGCCAATTCCTGGGAGGCTACTCCGCCGTAGTCGTTAACACGCGGAGTTCGAAATGCATTTTGGGCTGCCGGTTAGTACTTCCAGAACCGCTTCAATAGCGGGCTATTGCCGTCGGGGGCCCAGCCAAACGTCACCACGTCACCCATCGACGCCTCCTCGACCGCGTCAAACTCGTGGTCGAGAATGCCCTGATGGAACTCGCGATCATGAAACGGCTTGAACTCGCCCGAAAAGCGGTACTCCAGCGCGCGCAGGTGGGAGTCCAGGTAATACACTACAGAACCTGGTGTCTGCACCAGGATGCGGCCGTACTGGTCCACGCTCATTGTCGCAACTACCCCCAGGCGCCCCTGCGACCGGCAGAAGTCGGCCAGGGGAAATAGCGCGTAGGTAAGTTCGCCACCACCGGTGACGGGCGGCAGAGGGTCCCCCGCCTGTGAAACTTGGCGAGGCGCCTTTGAGAAGGGCAGTTTCAAAACGGCCACGCCGGGATGTCCCAACCCGTCACCCGGATTGTTGATGCCACCCAGCAAGGCCTCGGGCTGCCCGTCGCCGTCTATGTCGTGGATGACGCAATGCGACAACGCGCCCGGGTGCCAATACTCCTCTACCACCCTGCCGCTGGTGGGATCCAATAAGGCGACTTGCGCCGGATACCAGATGTGGTGGTTGGCGACGGTAAGCAGCAATCGCCTACCCCCGGCTACCACGGGTTTGACAAAGACGCCGATATAGTTCGCATCGAACCGCCGCAATCCGAAGGTCCGGGCCGCGCCGAACCGGGTTTCCCACCGCAAACGCCCCCGGTGGTCGAAGCACATGAGCCGGCCGGCCTGTTCAGGGCCGGCTGGCACATAGCTCAGCAGCGTTTCCTGGCGGCCGTCGCCGTCAATGTCCGCAATCACAACCTTGTCGCTCACTCTGGCTTGGAAAGCCGCACCGGGCGGTGGAAGAGTCCTTTGCCAGCAGAGACGCTCGGCGGAATCGAGCACGCGGAGTGTTGAGCCCTCGAGCGTCCACCGTGCTGGAATGGGAGTGGCAGGGAACACGCCTGTGCGCCAGAGCAAAACCGCCGCGAGTGCGACTGCCGCGACTGCCGCTCCAACGGTCGCCCACGCCTTGAGCCGGAAATGGTCGCGCGTAGGTGTTGGGCTGGCCACGGTCTCAGTTTCCGGCTCTTGCGCCCGCAGACCGTCGGCTTCCAGCCACTGCTTCAGTTCTAACGGGTAGGCAAAGACCCGTGCCTTGTGTCCGTCACACTGGCGATAGACCGGTAGTCCGTCACACTCCCAACGTTGCACCGAGCGGACGGTGACGCCCAAAAATGCCGCGATCTCTTTCCAGGATTGGAGGACTTCCGGTTTAGGCACGTTGATCCCAGACTGGTGAATGGCCAGCCGAAAACTGAAGTACACCCGAAGTCTACTTCATCTGGTCAATCACTCCACGGAGGGCCGGAGGGGACGTCCGGGCGTGGGTTCGGCGACGATCTTCAACTCCCGACTTCCGCTACCCGGCCGATGCCGCCTTTATCGTGTTGGCACCGGCTGCTGATCAGCACGAGCCCGACACTCTTCCTCCCGCGAAGTGAATCCCTACTGCCAGGTGCGGGTTTCGGCCCGGGATTGCTTGCATCTGCCAAGGTCGGCGACGCCACGAATCCTCCGGTATTGGGAGCTCAAACCCGAGCCGTCTCTGGCTCTGGTCGCGATGGCAAGGCCGTCGCCAGCAGGACCAGAGGCGCTCAGTCATGGGAGCGGAGTCACGCAGTCCAACCGGCGGGACTCGCGTTTTGGACTAACGCATTCTGGCTCTGCTTTCTAAACGCTTCCGGCGAAGCTGCCTCGGGTGATATCCCAACCGCTGTCGATATAGGCGCGTAGCTTGGCTTGCAGGTCCTTTGCGACCTGCGGATAGGAGTCGACGACGTTTCGCAACTCTTGAGGGTCCTTGCGAACGTCGTAAAGCTGGGGCGCAAAGGTTCCCGTGTACTTCTCCGGGTTCCAGACGGCGACGTAGGTCCATATCGGAGTGCGGACGGAAGCAATCCAGCCAAAACCTGTAACGATGTGGTCCCGGTTGGTTGATTCCTTCTTGGCGACGTACTCCCACAGGTCTTGCCCGGTCGCGCGCGCAGGAGCTTTCAGGTTCAACCGCCCGAGCAGCGTCGGCAGGAGGTCAGGATGCTGCACAAATCCACTAACCTTGGCCGAAGATTGTCCCGGCACACGGACCAGGAGCGGGATTCGTGTCACCTGAACACGCTGCCGCTCCGCGCCCTTGGCGAATTGCCCCTGTTCTCCGAGCAGAGCGCCGTGGTCGGAAAGAAATACGACGACCGTATTGTCCGCGAGTCCAAGGTCGCCGAGCGTTTCGACGATCTTTCCGAACCAGTGATCCACATTCGAGGCCTCCCCCGCGTAGTTCGCGCGTAACCGCTTCACTCCCTCAGGCGGAACTTGGATGTTCGTATAGGGCGGCTCAGGCCAACTGGGCGTCGCGGGACCGGAGTAGTACTTGCGCAGGAAGTCTGCGGGCGGATCCCAAGGCTCGTGCGGATCGAAGGACTCGATGTGCAAATAGAACGGGCCTTCGTCGCGGTTTTGCTTGAGCCAATCGATAGCGCGGCGCGCGGTTTGTTCGACGATTGAATCGCCGTTCTTGAGCCAGCGCTTCCGGTTGGCGGTGTATTGATTGAGGAACTTGCGAAAATCGCCACGGCCTCCATCGCCGTATTGCTTTTCGACTTCATCGATATAGCCGGCCGGGAACAAGTCGCTGAAATCCGGCGTCTTCCTGGGTGCCAAGGCATAGTAATCGGTCTCCTGGCCGCGAATCCATTCAAAGTACTTGTAGCCGCGGTGGAAGTTGCGCCCGGGACGTTGGAGGTGGGGCAGATCGGCGATCAATGCCGTGGAGTAACCCGCTTCCCAGAGCACCTCGCTCAAAGTGACGTCTTCGTGATAGAGATGATGCCACCCCGGAGAGGAGCCAAGTTCGCCCAGTTGTGCCACATGGTAGGTAGGCACGATGCGGCGGCCGGTGTAGAGTACTCGGCGCGCTGGAATGGTCGGCAAGCCCTCGGCGTAAGCGTCCTGGAATACTATGGATTGCTGCGCAAACCGGTTCAGGTTTGGAGTTTGAACCCAATCGCTGCCATACGCTTCCAGGTTATCGGCCCGAAAGGTGTCTGCGACGAACACAAGGAGGTTCAGGCTATTGCCGGTTTGCTTCGGGGGGCGCTCCCATTTGGCGCTGCCCTGAATGTCGTGCCCTTGCGGGGCGGCTCCAGCTTTGCATCCGGTTGCCATGGCGGCCGGCAGAGGCCCGGCGAGTTTCAGAAACTGGCGGCGTTTATTCTCACTCATAGTGCTTTCTCCTGAGGGTCCTCGGAGCTAGAAGCTCGCCCGCAGCGCAAACTGCAACTGGCGCTCGGGATTCACTACCGTGCTGATGACTCCTGCGCTGGTGGTTCCGATGGTGGTTCCCGGAAGCCCGAATTGCGGTGTGTTGAAAATGTTGAATGCTTCGGCGCGAATCTGCAGCGCGACGCGCTCGCCTGGCCTCAATGTTCGGGCCAGCCCTACGTCGGAGTTGAACTGATTCGGCCCGCGCAAGATGTTCCGGCCCGAGTTGCCGAAAACGAAACCGGATGGCGCGATGAATGCGCTAGTGTCGAACCAGCGGCGCACGCCGCGGACGTCCGACGCCAGGGAACCGTCGGCAAGGCGATTGGGGCGGCCTGTGGTTCCTGTGTTGCTCGGATCGAAACCCAGGACAGGGGTGAATGGCAGTCCTGTCTGATAGCTCGTGATTCCGGATAATTGCCATCCGCCCAAGATCGCCGAAGCCAGTGCGGAATGCGCCAGAAGTGCCTTGCCTCGCCCGAATGGCAACTCAACGCTGTAGCTGGCAACCAGTCGATGCCGCAAGTCGAAATTGGAGCTGCCCCGGTTGGGCGTTAAGTTCCTTGGATCCTGGGGCCCGGTATCCTGCTCGGCATTGGCGCCAGCGTAGTCGATAGAGTGGCCGTAGGTGTAACCCAACAGCACGCTAATGCCTCGCGCAAACCGGCGTTCCAACTGCGCCAGCAGCGCGTTGTAGCTGGAGTTTACCCATGGTGCCAGAGCGTAGACGGCGCTGTAGCCTTGGATCGGCCGGCGCGGATTGATCGCTCCCGGGCCCGGCGTGGGCAGGTTCAGATTCAACGGCGTGTAGAGCCGGCGAGCACCCGAACCGACATAACCAACGTCGGCTACAAAGCCGCCGGGCAGCTCCTGCTGGAAATTGAAATTCCACTGCAGGACGTATGGCAAAGGCGTGTTCTTGCCGTACGAGTTTACGTCCGGGTTGACGACCGAGGCTGGGTCCAGCGCACTGGCGGGGAACCCTGTCCGTAGCAGGATCGCCGGGTTGATCTGGTCGCTGGTATAAGTCTTTTGGATGAAGTACGGCGGGTTGTTCGTAGGACGGCGGGCCACTGGGATGTTCTCGTCGCGGCCATAGAATACGCCGAATGCACTGCGGATCACGCTCTTCTGAGTCGTCTTGTAGGCGATCCCGAGGCGCGGGGCGAAGTTGTTCCAGTCAGGGTCGACGAACGAGCGGCGGTAGCCATGTGCAGCAGCCTGCGAAGCATCCAGCACCTTGCCGTAGAGTGGACCTGGTTCCAGGATCAGATCGGAGTAGTGATCCGCCGTTTCATAGAACGGCAGTGCCAGTTCGTAGCGCAACCCCGCATTGAGCGTGAGCCGCGGACCCACTTTCCAGTCATCCTGAATGTAGCCCTGAACGATGTGCTGGCGGCTTTCACTGAGCGAGCGGGTAGATACGGTAGCGCTGCTGGTGTAACCCAGCAGGAAGTCCGCGTACGCGGAGCCGGTTCCTGCGCGCTGTTGAGGATTCTGGGTGTACACGCCGTTGAAGCCGAAAGCGGGCCGCGCCGAAAGCGTCGAGTTCGCATACAGCGTGACCTGCTGGAAATCGGCACCCACCTTCAGAGTGTGCTGTCCCCGGACCAGCGAGAGATTATCGGAAAGCTGCAGCGTGATGCCTTGCTTGTCGATCGGGAAATTGCCGGAACCGGTGGCCGGGGTGGGAAGCGCTGCGGGTCCGGTGGAACCGAGCGTCGTGAGCCCGTTGACTGCGAAGGTCGGCAGTCCGCCGACGTAGGGTAGGTTTGGCGCTCCGATGATGCCGTACTCTTCGAATAGCCGCTTGGTGGCGATATGCTGCACGAGGCGGGTCTCCATGTACCCGAATCGAAATTCGTTGAGCGTCACGGGATTCAACGTGTGCGTTTCGCTGGCGGCCCATGAACGTCCGGTGGGCTCGGCGATGCTGGGATCGTTGGCGGGTGGCGGCAGCGTCGATGGCAGGATATTTGTGTTCGCAGTCGAGGAGTAACGCGCAAAGAAGCTGTCGTTCTGACCGAACCGATGGTCGACCTTGATGTTGTATTGGTCGTTGCTCACTCGCTGCCGTTGATTCGAGAAGAAGTTGGAACTCGCCGCCGCGGACAAGGGATTTGGGTAAAGACTCGCCAGCTTTGCCGAGACTGGATCCCACCGGCTCTGCGGTACGAGGTTGCCGCCGAATAGATCGCGCACGTAGGTTTTGCCGTCCGGTCCGAGTCGCGTACTGGCCGGATCGAAGGTGGGTGTGGAGAATTGGCCCGCGCGCTGCGCCACCGTAGGAACCGTAGCCAGTTGGGGTGCCGCGTTGACTTCCCGCTGACTCTGCCAACTGAAGAACGCGAACGTCCGATCCTTGATGACCGGACCTCCCAGCGTTGCCCCAAACAGGTTTTGTATGAACTGCGGGCGAACAGAAGTCGGCTGGAAGTATGGCTTGGCGTCGAGCGCGGAGTTTCGTATGAATTCGTAGGCGCTGCCGTGCAGTTGGTTCGTGCCGGACTTGAGCGTGACATTTACCACCGCGCCCGCCGATTGGCCGAACTCGGCGCTGAACGTGTTGGTCTGAACCTTGAACTCCTGAATCCCATCGAGCACCGGCTGAATCACCTGTGCCGACGAGCTATCGAATCCCACGATCTTGTTTTTGTTCTCGATGCCGTCCAGGAGATAGCTGTTCTGAATGGGGCGCGCTCCGTTGGCAACGAAGGTGTCCCGCTCCGGGCCGCGGCGCGATGGCGAGGTGCCCGCCCCCAGCACCGCAAGTTGTGTGAAGTTGCGGCCGTTCAAAGGCAATTCCTGGATCGCACGATCCTCCACAACGTGTCCCAGCGAGGTCGACTGGGTTTCGAGAAGTGGGACCTCTGCAATCACGTTAACCACAGTGTCGTCGCTGGCCACCGCCAGGTCGAAATCAAGGGGCAGATGATCCTGCACCCGGACCTGGATATTCTGCCTGCGCGCTGTTTGAAATCCAGCGGCGCGTGCCGTGACTGCATAGACTCCAGGGCGCAATGCCGGTGCGGAGTAGAACCCGTTGTCATCGCTGACCAGGCTGACTTCCGCGCTGGTTCCCGTATTGACGATCTTCACGACGGCCCGGGGAACCACGGCGCCCGTGGCGTCGTGAATGGTCCCGCTGATGTTTCCCGTATCGATTTGTGCCAGCGCGCCGGAGGCCGCCAAGACCGCGAGTAAAACCATTGAAGTCGATCGAAATGTTGCAGACATGTTTCTTCCTCGATGCCCGGGAAGCGTGTGTCGGAACGCACTTCGGGCCGGGTCCTTAGGTGAATTTGAGTGAAGTAAAGCCCGCGGCCGACAGTGCCGCGGAACGAAAGGAAATGGCCCGAGTCGCTTATCTCGGGATAAGCAATCGGACCTGCGTACAGCAGCGGAAGTGGGGGGCGCTAGAGTTCATCAATCTTCGCTTGTGGGGACAAAAGTAGCCTGGATTCTGTGCTTTGTCAACGGGCTCAATTCGAATCGGACGTGGAATGACTTCATAAGATAATAAAAACACAGGACTTATTTTTTATTGACAAATCTCCTCTAAGAATATGGACTTGACGGTCTTTGCGTCGAGGCTATACAATCCGGTTTAATCTATGGACAACCGCATGGATCGCAGGAGCTTCATGACAACCGCGCTGGCAGCCAGCGTAGGTGCCGCTTCCAATCTCGCTGCCGCAGGCAATCGCCCCCCGAATGTCGTGCTCATTCTCTGCGACGACCTGGGTTACGGCGACATCGGCAGCTACGGGTCGAAGATCCGCACCCCGAATCTGGATCGTCTGGCCTCGGAGGGCGTGCGGTTCACGCAGTTCTATTCGGCCAACCCGGTCTGCTCACCCTCTCGCGCTGCCTTGCTCACCGGTCGCTATCCAACTCGAGTGGGCGTGCCGCGTGTACTGTTCCCGGGCGATCAAGGTGGAATGGACCGGTCGGAACAGACGATCGCGTCTCTCCTGAAAGACAACGGATATAAGACCACCTGCATCGGCAAATGGCATTTGGGCCACACTGCCGATTACCTGCCGACCAGCCGCGGATTCGACGAGTACTTCGGCATTCCATACAGCAACGACATGACGCCGCGCCCGTTGATGCACAATCGCGACATCATCGAACCCACGGCAACACTCGAGACCTTGACCCCGCGCTATACCGAGCAGGCGTTGAAGTTCATCGAGCGTTCCAGGAACGATCCGTTCTTCCTCTATCTGCCTCACACCTTTCCGCACATCCCGCTGGCGGCATCAGACCGGTTTAGGGGTAAGTCCCCTCTTGGGATTTATGGCGACGTGGTCGAGGAAATCGACTGGAGCACGGGACAGATCATGAGCGCGCTCAAACAGCACGGGCTCGATCGGAATACACTGATCATGTTCTCCAGCGATAATGGCCCCTGGTATCAGGGCAGTCCCGGCAAGCTGCGTGGTAGGAAGGGGGACACTTACGAGGGAGGCGTACGAGAACCGTTCATCGCGCGCTGGACCGGGCGCATCCCGGCCGGTAAAGTCTCAGCCGGAATAGCAGGCACCATCGACATCCTCCCCACTCTCGCACGGCTGACCGGGGCAAAACTGCCGCAGAAGCCGGTCGATGGCATTGACATATGGCCCTTACTTTCCGGCGAGAAACCAAGTCTGGAGCGGGAAGCACTCCTCTACTTCGACAACTGGAACGTGCAATGCGCGCGCTGGCAGCAATGGAAGCTTCATTTCGCCCGCTACACTAGTGGCACATACAGCCCGGCTCCTTCCGGCGGCCGCGTTAATCTGCCGCTAGTAAAACCTGAGCTATACAATCTGGTTGACGACCCAGACGAGAGCTACGATGTTGCCGCCCAGCATCCCGACATAGTGAAGGAGATCAGTCAGCGTGTTGAGAAACTCGTGACTGGCTTCCCTGAGCCTGTCCGCAAAGCCTTCGAGGAAACCAAGGCCAGGCGTGTGCAACCCACGCCCGCCGGCGCACTCCCGCGCCCTGCCGCCTGAGTCGAATGATCTTACGCTCGCATCCCATATCCCCGCCCCGCACGAAAGGCGCCACGCGAGCTTGTAATGAGTAGCAGTTCAAACATGAACCACGGGTTTAACATTCTTGCGAAACCGGTTGGGCCGATCTGCAACCTGAACTGCAAATACTGCTTCTACCTGGAGAAGGAAAAGCTTTATCCGGACGAGCATAAGTGGCGCATGAGTGACGCTGTGCTGGCAGAATACATCTCTCAGTACATTCAGGCTCAGCCGGGCTCTCGGGTAGATTTCGCATGGCAGGGCGGGGAACCCACACTTCTCGGTGTGGACTTCTTTCGCAAAGTGGTCGCACTGCAAAAGCAGTATGCGCAAGGGAAGCGCATATCGAACGCATTGCAGACGAACGGTGTTCTTCTAAACACGGAATGGTGCCGGTTTTTTGCGGAGCACGGGTTCCTGATCGGGCTCTCGCTTGACGGCCCGCGAGAACTTCACGACCGCTACCGCGTGGATAAGAGCGGCAATTCGTCGTTTGAGGATGTGGTCCGCGGGCTTGAACTACTGAAGCGGGAAGGAGTAGAGTTCAACACTCTTACCGTCGTGCACCGGGAGAACTCGCAGCGTCCTTTGGAGGTGTATCGGTTCCTGAAAGAAATCGGCAGCAAGTTCATTCAGTTCATTCCTCTCGTCGAGCGGGTGGCTCCGCCGGCGTTAAAGGTGCTCGGCTTCGGACTGAATGAACCCCCTGACCCGGCTGGAAACCAGGCGCCAACCTCACAGGTGACATCCTGGAGCGTGCCGGCAGAGCAGTACGGCAAGTTCCTCTGTGCAATTTTTGACGAGTGGGTTCGGCGGGACATCGGCAGCGTATTCGTTCAGCTCTTCGATGTGGCGTTGCAGAACTGGATGGGGCTCGGCTCCTCCCTTTGCGTCTTCGCGGAGAAGTGTGGCGGCGCGCTCGCGGTGGAACACAACGGGGACCTTTACAGCTGCGACCATTACGTCTATCCCCAGTACCGCCTGGGCAACATCTTGAACCGCGGCCTTATGGAAATGGTGAGCTCTGCGCAGCAGCACCGCTTCGGCGAAGACAAGTTAAACACGCTGCCAGATTACTGCCAAAAATGTGAGGTGCGGTTTGCCTGCAATGGCGAATGCCCCAAGCATCGCTTCATGCGAACGCCCGACGGAGCCGCTGGGTTGAACTACCTGTGCCCCTCCTACAAGCGGTTCTTCAAACACGTTGATCCTCACATGCGGGCCATGGCGGAACTACTGCGAAACCAGCGTGCCCCGGCTGAGCTGATGGAGCTACTTCGACGGGAAGATCCAGGCGCGCTCGCGCCCAAAATGCCAGGTCGAAATGATCGATGCCCCTGCGGGAGTGGTCGTAAGTTCAAGCAGTGCTGTGGTGGGACCTGAGGGCTAGCCCGTAACCCGATTCGGGGCTTCGACCGGCCCAGCGCACTCCGCATGAGCCCGATTCAAAGAACGTAAAATCCGGCATTCCGGCCTCGGGCAGACTGATTGTCCAGCATGCCTCGATCAGCACGAGTGGTAGCGCCGGGCGTGGCGCACCATATCGCGCAGCGTTGAACCGACCGGCAAGCCGTCTTCCACAGCCGCACCGACCACCTGACTTACCTGCGCCTGTTGCGCGCACAGGCCGCGCTGGGTGGACTGTCTATTCTCGCTTACTGCCTGATGCGCAACCACATCCATGTTGTGGCAGCGCCGTTTCAGCTCTTGCGCGCTCGGTCCGGCGCATTCGTGAGCGGCGCTGCGATACGCGGAAATGAACCAGGTCCGTGCGGGACCGGTGCAAGTGCCGGGGCCCATCTATCAGGCTAGGACCGGCTCGCGCGGCATATTGTGGTCGGACAGAAGCGAAAGCGTCAGGTGCGGCTCGGAGTCCAATCCCGGATAGTTGCGTGCGAGATCACGAGGACGAAAGGCCGGTGGGAGATGCCAGCACTTCCCCTTCCCCCTTTTTGGCCGTCGCGGTTGCATTAGCGCAGTTTCGGCACAGAGGTAAATCCGCCGGCAGGGTTCACCCGCAAGCCGATGCCCGTAATAGCGCTAGTTGTGAGTGCCGGGGTCAGCAGGGTCCCAGTGAATTGGACAAAGCCCCGGTTGCCAGCCGCTGCCGGGATCATGTCGGTCAGATTGAAAGAGGTGTGCCCATCTTGCGCCAGATTGAAGCTTGCGCCGGTCAGTGCCACGCCATTTTCGTCCACAATCGAGACCACTACCGGCGTCGCGTTTCCTAAATTGGTCACTGCTACACCCAACCCGAATCCGTTCCTGCAGTCATAGGGCAGCACGAAGGTGGGTCCAGCTGCGGAATCCAGCGTAACGGTCCCCTCGGACTCGACGCCAGCGGGCGAAGTGTAGTGGAAGACTTCGTAACCGGCAGCGCCATAAGCGTTCAACCTCGCATAGCCGGTCAACGGCGACGGCGTCGGCGAAGTCTCGATGAGTACCGTTGAATAGGGGTTGACAGGACCAGCGGCTGTCGACGCAGTCAGCGTCCGCACATCGCCATTCTGAGACACCGTGAGCGGCAACGCGAGCGGCCCGCCGTCGCCGAAGAACAAAACCCCATACCCAACCAGGTTTGGTGAAGGATTGACCATGTAGATCGAAGTCTTCCAGCCGCCGCCCGAAGCTACTTGCGCCAGGATTCCAGTCCTGGAAATCGTCCGTAGGGCCGGTGTGGAAGTAAAGCCGCCGGCCGGGTTCACACGCAGTCCGAGGCCAGCGAAGTTCGGTCCCACCAGGTAGGAGCCCAGGGTTGAGGTGAACTGGATATAGCCGCGATGCCCTGTTGCGGCCGCCATTTTGTCGGCTAACATGAAGGACGTATGGCCTCCCGCAGGAAGGTCCGCGGGCGAGGCCGATAGGCTTGAGCCATCCTGATCCAATGCTTCCGGAACGATTGTGGTCGAATAAAGTGCCGAGAGATTGGCTAGAGCAACTCCCATTTTGAATCCTCCCGCAGCTTCGTAAGGAAGCAGAAGGATGGAGGACGTTGACGTGTCAAGTTGAATCGTCCCCTCTGACTCTGTCCCTGCAAGTGACGTGTAGTGAAAGGCCCCGTAGCCCGACACCGCCGCACTCGTGCTGAATACCTCTGCCCACCCCGCTTGCGGCTTCGATGAAGGCGCGCCGCTCTCGATCAGCAGTGTTGCATTGGCTCCAATCGTCGTGGTGAACGTCGCTGCGGGGTGTGACTGTGTGCTGCCATTCTGCGCTATAGAGAGCGGCAAAGTGAGCGCCGTGCCGCCATCGCCCCAGAAGTTCAACATGACCTGCGCAGGCGAGGCGGAAAGATTAATCAGGTATAGCGAGGTTTTCCAGCCGCCACCCGAAGCCACTTGGGCAAAGACTCCTAGGCGTTCCAGGGAGCCTGCAGTCTCACCGCCATGGACGACCAGGAACTGCGCCCCTGCGTAGGCAGTAGCGCTTAGTTGGTCCGCGGCATAGACGGCGATCTCGAAGGTACCTGCCTCGGTCGGTGTCCCGGAGATCACGCCTGTAAGGGCGTTGATCGTCAAGCCAAGTGGCAGCCCTCCAAAGTTCGATTGCCAGGTGTAGGGCGGCGAGCCTCCGTCAGCGCTCATTTGGTACGAGTAGTAGACGCCGACAGTTGCGTCTGGCGGCGCTTTGGAAGTGATTGTGAATTTGGGCGCCGAGGCTTTGAAGATCGAGACGAAGAATTGCGCCGTTGCCGACAGCGCAGGATTGGAGCTATCGGTTACCGTGAATCTCACGACGAATGCTTCCGGGACGGCTGGTGTTCCGCTCAACACACCTCCGTTCGAAAGAGTAAGCCAAGCAGGCAATCCGACTGCTGTCCAACTGTAAGGCGGAACGCCTCCGACGACACCCAGTGTCGTCGAGTAACTCGAACCGACGTTTCCATCAGGCAGAGGCTGTGAGGAGATGACAGGCATTGTCGATGGGAGGCAGGGGAGAATGACGATGGACATCTGCTGAGTCGCGAGTGTGCCCAAGAAGTCCATAACTTGGACGGTGAAGGTGAAAATGCCGCTCTTCGTGGGCATCCCAGTGATTTGGTCAGATAACATCATCAGGCCGTCAGGCAGGGAGCCTGCAACGATCGACATGCTCTCGTGCAGTTCCGCCATATACTGGACACCGATCGTGCCCGCAGGAAGCGAAATAGCTGCGAAGCCGGGAGTAATCGAGGGCAGGCTGCCGAAGAAGGTGTCGAGGCTTGCTGAGACAGGGGGCGAGGAACTGTCTATGACCGTGAACGTCAAGTGTCTGATGGAGTCGGGGGCTGTGGGGGTTCCACTCAGGATGCCGCCGCTAGATAGCGTCAGACCGGAGGGTAAGTCTGTCGCCGACCAGTGGTAGGGGGGAGTCCCACCGCTGGCACTCAAGCTCGCGCTGTAGTTGAAACCCAAGACTGGGAACGGCAGCGCTGTTGTTGTAACTGCAAGCACCGGCCCGATAATGAAGAAGCTGTGGCTTGCAACGGATACGAGCGGTGGCGTCGAACTGTCCTGGATGACCGACTTCCAAGTGTAGGTTCCGGCGGACTGCGGCGTTCCGGACAGGATGCCATCCGGCGAAAGCGAGAAGCCTGGAGGAAGTCCGATCGCCGACCACGTGTAAGGCGGCGTTCCCCCGGCAGGCTGTAGAATCCAGGCATAGGGGAGACCGCAGCGCACCTGGTAAGGGAAATCAGGTGATGTCAGATTCCCGATCCCCAGAATGCTGAGCGTCACGGAGCGGCTGGCAGACAGTTTAGGCGTGGAACTGTCCGTGACCTCGATGATTGCCGGGTAGGTGCCGATCCTGCTCAGAACTGGGGGAGTCAGCGAACTGAGGTGGGCCGTTGCGCCAGAATCTGCTCCCGTGCTGAGATCCACGCCTGAGTTCCGTCCAGTCCAGGTCCAAGTGTACGGCGGAGTGCCGCCGCTGACGGCGAGCGGCGAGAGGTAATCCTCACCCAGGACGCCCGGGGGGATAGCGGACGGGGTCAGCGTTAGTTGTTCGGCATCCAGGGTGAAGCCGGCATAGACAGCGACGGTAGGTGTAGAGCTGTCCTGCACCATGATCTGCGGAGCGTATGCGCCAGCAGCGCTGGGCGTGCCACTCAGCAAGCCGCCTGAAGAGAGGGACATCCCTGGAGGCAAACCCGAGGCGCTCCAAGTGTAAGGCGCGCGCCCACCCGAGACCGCGAGCAACTGGGCGTAGGGTGTACCGACATGCGCCTCTGACAGTGAACCTGGGGTCACTGTCAGTCCCGTCGCGCGTCCGACTACGTTGGTCGTCGAGGCCGAGGGATCCTGCTGGTAGCTCCCGGTAAACCAAATCGCACCGTCGGCACCGGCCGCCACGCTGTATGAATGGTTCTGGCTGACGGCTGGGTATGGATAGCTGACTTCGATGCTATCCGCCGTCAGTTTGCCGAGCATTCCCGTGCCGGACTGGACCGCGTGCCAGACTGCGCCGCCGGGACCCGACGCGATGCCGGGACCCGAATCGAACGCAGCGCTGTAACAAAAAGTGCCGACGGCGCCGCTGCGCGTGATCTGACCTAAAACACAGGAATCCACCTGGGAATGGGCAGTGAACCAGAGGTTGCCGTCCGGACCCGTGGTGATGCCATCCGGTGCCGACGCCATTATATACGGAGGAAACGAGTATCCGGTTATCACTCCGTTCGGAGTTATTGATCCGAACGGGCTTGTCGCTGAGCCCAAGTCCGTGAACCAGAGATTCCCATCGGGCCCAGAAGTAATGCCGCGAGGGCGCGAAGACAGCGACAATGGAAACTCGACAGCCAGGCCATTGATGGAGATCCGTCCAATCGCGTGCCCGTTGAACTCCGTGAACCAAAGGGCGCCATCTGGCCCGGCCGTGATGCCCCAGGGACCGCTGTCCGGCGTAGGCAAGCTGAACTCGACTATTGTGCCGCCCGGCGTGATTCGTCCGATCTGGCCTGCGTTCGGTTCTGTAAACCAGAGGTTGCCATCTGGTCCAGCAACGATATCCTCAGGTTGGCTATTGGGCGTTGGAACGGCGTATTCGGCGAATGCTCCGGCGGTGGTGATGCGCCCGATCTTGTTGGTGGCGTGCTCAGTGAACCACAACGCGCCGTCCGGGCCTAAGGCGATGCCATGCGGAACGCTGCCGGCGGTCGGGACCGGAAAGAGCTGAAAGCCGACGACTGATTGCGATTGCGCGTGAGCGTTCATTGTAAAGCCGATCGACAAGCCAGCGAGAAGAAGACTGCGAAGGCGGCATGAAACTCGAGAACTTGGGGCAACGCCTGAGTTTGTTGTTCGCAAAAGGGTTCTCATGGTGTCCGATGAGCCAGTAGGAAACGAAGCACGAAGCGCAAATGGAACTTTCACTATTCTCATTGAACGCTGGAGTCGCCCCGCTGCGGCATGAATTCAGTCTATGCCGCAAAGTCCAACACGGGCTTAGAAACCTTGGCCGCTGGAACTTGGGGCCGGAACAGCCAGATCCGCCTCACTGCACAAGTGTTGGAGATTAGACGTTTTAGCGGGAACTACCCAGTACGGGCCAGCAACAACGCGTTTCCCTCCCACACTTTGGCGGTGAATGTTCTGTAAGCTTTTGTGGGGTAGAACGCGCCGGTGTGCCCCGGTGCGAATTGACGGAGTTTTATCCGGCCTCGGGCAGACTGATTGTCCTGCATGCGTCGATCAGCACGAATGGTGGCACCGGGCGTGGCGCACCACATCACGCAGCGTAGAACCGAACGGCAAACCGTCTTCCACCGCCGCACCGGCCACCTGACTCAACTGCGCCTGTTGCGCGCACAGGCTGCGCTCGGCAGCCTCTCTGGCAGGGGTGATGCAGCGCACCACGGCCGGTACGCGCAGTACCCGAATTCCCGGCGAGGGCGCTGCGGGCACTTGTGGCAGAACCGTTTCAGCTCTTGCGCACTCGGTCCGGCGCACCTCTGGGCGGCGCTGCGATAAGTGGAAATGAACCCGGTCCGTGCGGGACCGGTGCAAGCACCGGGGCCCATTAATCAGGCCAGAACCGGCCCGCGCGTCATATTGTGGTCGGACAGAAGCGAAAGCGTCAGGTGCGGCTCGGAGTCCAATCCCGGATAGTTGCCTGCGAGGTCAACAAGGCGAAAAGTCGGTGGCTCCGATCCGTTAGTGGCAAGTCCGTGCATTCGCGTTGCGCAGGCAGATCGAGCGACTCTGAAAGCCGCCCTCTCCACCCGGACGCTCGCGCATTCCGGAATGTTCGCCAAGCTCAGGGTGAATTTGGCGGTCTACGCCGGCGCCAATGCGACTGGCCGGATCCTCATGTACGCCCCTATTCATACCAAGCCGACTCCTCGGTTTGGCACTACGAGGTCAGCGCGAGTGCGAATCAACCAATGGAACCAGCCATCAACTCCGGCCTTACCGACGAAGTCAGATTGCCTAATGACCTGACCTTCCTGCTACTAAAGAATATCGGCTGGAATTGATTCTCCCGGGGGGCGGCTCTCCGCCGGCCGCCTCCCTCGCCGAATCGTCAACGCTTTTGCCCTCGCAGCAACTCGGCGGGCGTCTCCCTTACCTGGCTTTCCCTGGAATCGTGGAGTTGTTTCTCGCATTGCCGTTCGGCTAGGCGTCGCAGTCCGGATTCTGGGTGGTGCAGCTTACCGACTTGTGCGTGTGGCACTGGCCTCGAGTCGATCTTCAGACAACCGGGATCGGGCCCAAGGACGAGGGCGCTATTGCTGGAGTAACCGGATGATCGCAGGCAGCAAGGTATCCACGAATACCAACCGGTGGCGGGACCATCGCCCCGGATACGGCAGGTGGGTAACCGGGCACTGCCATTCAGCCAGGGCAGCGGCGCGGGCCACGTTGCCCTCAATGGAGCGCACTACCGTCGCAATCGCCGGCGGCTGAAGCCGGGCAATCGTCCGCGAGAGGGGTTTCTCGCTGGCGCGGCATACTGCGCGCCGCTCGCTCGCATCCAGGTGATCGACGGGCTCCGGACAAAGATCGATCAGGTAGCAGCCTGAGGATTGAAAAGTCTCCAGAAACGTCTCGGCCGTGATCGCGGCGTCGGCCGCGCTAAACGTCTCGAGCATTGCCCGGTATAGCCCGGAGTCGCCTTGATAGAAGAACCTCCCTGAGGCTGGAGGCGACTCGCCCACAAGCAGCAGCCGCAACCGAACCGGCCGGAAGCGGCGTCTCAGACTTTCCCGCCTGATCCGGGCTGTTTGGCTAGGCGAGAGCATCCGCCGTCGCTCCGGATCTCACCAATTTGACTTCTTGCTTCACTTGAATCGTGCCCCCTCTCAGGACCTCGCAATTCAGAGCGAGTTTGCCGCCAAATCGATTTACGATATCGCGCAGGACGTTCGGGTCGTGGTCTAGTGTATCCGGGTCGAAGGTCGTCATGATGCAGCGGCCGCGAAGGTCCGCAATGCCGATCACCACATCGCCGATGACGAGTTGGCTGCCGGGCCACGTGCGTTCGTCGAGTCCGCTCACGCCCCCGACAACGATGTTTGGCCGGAGGCGGCGCCGGTCCCGTCCAAACGCGGCAATCGCGCCATCCGTCGCTACCAGCAGCGGAAGGATGTCGAATCGATCCAGACTCTCGTCGCGGACTAGTTTCACTCCCGCTCCTGCGGCTTGCCGCACGGCCGCTGCTACGCCCTGATCGGTCCATGGCATTCCATCGACCAATGGCAAGCCTTGCCGGTCCAGGCTGGCCCGGTGCCCAAGCAGGCCAGGTTGTGTGCGCGAGGTGATAGTCCTTCCGCGCGCATTCCGAACCTGGATAACGCGATCACCCTCGATTCCAGACGATGTGAGCCTGGCACTTTGCAGTTGCTCACCCGCCATGGACTTCACCGGGTATCTCCAGATCTCCTCAACGTACATTTCTGTCTCCGTGTTTCGAGTGGATCAAAGTATGCGTCGGTCACTGAACGTAATCGGCTCGTCGTTAATGCTGGCGAGGCGGCGCCGCATCAAGCCTTGCTCGTCGAATTCCCAAAGCTCGTTTCCGTAGGAGCGGTACCACTGGCCCGATTCATTGTGCCATTCGTATTCAAAGCTCACCGCTATCCGGTTCTCGCGGAATCCCCAGAGCGTCTTCTTTAGGCGATAATCCAGTTCCTTGTCCCACTTGCGGCATAGGAATGACTTGATCTCCTCGCGTCCGCGCAGAAACTCCGTGCGGTTGCGCCACTCGGAATCAGCCGAGTAGGACATTGCGACGCGTTCGGGGTCCCGCGAATTCCAGGCATCCTCTGCCATTTGGACTTTCCTAAGGGCGCTCTCAAGCGTGAATGGAGGCGTCACTGGTTCTTTCAATGCCATTGTCTAAGGTCTCCTTTGATCCGGAATCTTCGGATTGATTCCGGTATTCCTCTATGTACTGCCAGTTTCGTTCCGGTCTTCCTGAACAGCCGAAACATACACTCGGGCCTGTTACCATGCCGGCTCCTCTGCCCTGTCTGAAGGTCCGAAGCTCCCACATCCCAGTCATATCCGTTCGATCGGTGCCTCGCGTGCGTGGTGCCGCCGAAGGTCCACTCCCTCGCCGGCGGGCTCGTGGCCATCAGCCCGCCAGGTCCCGGGTGCCACTATGGCCATCCGCCGGAAATAGGCGGGCGTGTCCTCCGGCGCAGTGAACGCACTTTGCCCTGGAGTCTCAACCTGCGACGATGACGTTCTGCATCCGCCGGTGTTCCGCCTAGCCGCTGCCGTGCTGCGCGACTTGTCGACCGACCGCGTCAGAAACCCGCATCCGCGCTATTCAAGCGGGACCGCCCGTTCGGCCCCGCCAACAACATTCGTGCTGAACTACCGCATCGCTTTTTTCACGCCGGCCACTTTCTCCTTGTAGAACTGGTTCATTCCTTCAGCAATCTCGGTGAGTGAGTCCTCGACTGCGAAGTGACCCGCAGTCAACCTATGCATTTCGGCTTCGGGTAGATCCCTCAAGTACGCCTCGCCTCCTTCCGGGGTGAAGAAGACGTCGTTCTGGCCCCAGAAGATAATGGTCTTCGGCTGCCGCTCTTTCAGAAATGCCTGCCATTTCGGGTAGAGCTCGACGTTCTTGCGGTAGTCGTAGAAAAGGTCGAGTTGCACGCGCTTCGCATTCGGACGCTGCATGAACCCGGCGTCGGATTCCCAATTGTCCGGGCTGATTAGTTCGGGGTTCTTTGCACCGAAGAGGTAGATGCTCTTAATGGCGTCGGGCTCCAGAAAGGCTGCCAGCGGCTTCTCCGTGTCTGGGCTTCGGTTCTTCCATAGGGCTCCCCGGAATCCGTCCCATGCTTTCGTGAACCCGATCTCATACGCGTTTGTGTTCTGAATAATCAACCAATCGAGCGCTTCGGGGTGGCGCATTACGATCCGGAAGCCTACCGGCCCGCCGTAATCCTGGACATATAGTCCGTAGTGGTCAAAGCCGCGGTCCTTCAGGAATAGTTCCACCACCTCTGCCAGTTTGTCGAAACTGTAGGAGTAGACTGCCGGATCTGGCATGTCGCTATTCCCGAACCCCGGATAATCGGGGGCGATCACATGGAAGCGGCTGGCGAGTGCCGGGATCAGGTCGCGGTACTGGTGCGAGGAGGCTGGAAACCCGTGCAGCAGAACCAGTTTGGGGTTCCCCGGATCCCCCGCCTCGCGATAGGCAATCGTGAGCCCTTCGATCTTGGCCGTCTTGTAGGAAGTGGTTACTGCGGCGGACACGCTGGCGATAAACGCCAGGCCGCTGAGCAAACTGCGCAAGTAGTGCAAATAGTGGTTGTTCGACATTTTGATTTCTCCGGTTGAATCAGTCTAGGACGCTGCGGTTGTACCCATCCCCAACGAGACGCGAGGGAAGTCCACCTCGGTTTGGGCAATCAGATTGAAGTAATTGGTGAATATATTGATAGCTACGTTGGCGATGATCTCCGTGATTTCGCCATCGCTGTACTGGGCCCCGCGAACGCCGGCGAGCGTGGCGTCAGACAACTCCCCGCGCTGCACCACGATGGCTTGCGCGAACCTGAGCCCGGCGTCCCGTTTGGCGTCGGCATCGTGCGCTTGACGGCTGCTCGCTAGTTCCTCCGCGGTCAAACCCACCATCTGCCCGATCGCGGAATGCGCCGCCAGGCAGTACTCGCAGTCGTTCGCCTGCGCAACGGCGACGGAAATCTGCTCGCGGAACTTGGCGTCCAAGTGGCCCGTTCCCAGCGCGGACGTAAAGTTCAAGTAGGCTTCGAGTATCGCTGGCGCCGCGGCCAGCGTCTTCATCATGTTGGGCGTCATGCCCAGTTTGGCTTGAACGCCATCGAGTAGTTTCTTGGTTCTTCCGGTCGCGTCGGCCGGGTTAACTGCCTCTATTCGCTGCATTTTGTCTTGGCTCCTGTTGTGAGTCGCATTGATCGCGACACTACTACTAAGGCAGTCACAAGGCCAAACCTAGTTCAATCCTAAGTGCTTAAAAGCAAAGGCTAAACCAATTGCACGCGGGTCATGAGAATTCGCGATTCCTGACTTCTCGCAATCAAACTCATGAAGCCTCGGGATATCATGGACCATGAATCTGGCTCCCCTTCCGTCGATCATCCTGGCGATCGCGGAGCAGCGTTCCCTCAGCGCCGTCCTGTCGACCATCAGCGGCGTCATCGCGCAGCAGTCACATGTCGCCTTGGTTCGACTTTGTCTGCGGCAGCCTGACTTGAGTTGCCCCATTTGTTCCCGTGGCGCCCATTGCCAGGAAGACGCTTTACACCTGCGGGCCAGTGCAGGTAGCCCTCAAGTGGCTGGCGCGGACTGGTCGAGAACCGGCGGACAATTCCATCGAATTGCTTTGGGCCGAAGTGAGCTGAAGATCTCTCATATCGGCTCGTCGGGGGAAGCAGTCCGGATTCAAAGGCTCTCCGAGGACCAGTCGTGGATAAGAGATCGTGAGTGGGCCCGGAAAGAGGGCTTGGTCGCCTTCGCCGGACATCCGATCGTGTCTCGCGGGGAGGTCTTGGGAGTGTTGGCTGTCTTTCGCCGGACTGAGCCCAGTGATGCCTGTTGGGAGTGGTTGCGTGTTCTCGCAGATGCTGCGGCCGTGGCCATTGCTAACGCGCGTGCATTCGAGCAGGTAGAGGCCCTTCGCCGCGAGGTCGAAATGGAGCGGGACTATCTGCGCCAAGAGGTCGAAGAAACCGGTTCGTTCGGTGAGATCCTCGGCAGGAGCACGGCGTTGAAGCGATTATTGCGCCAGGTTGAGATGGTCGCTGCCACGGATGCGAGCGTTTTGATTCTGGGTGAGAGCGGCAGCGGGAAGGAGTTGATCGCCCGTGCGATCCATCAACGCAGCCGTCGCGCCCGCAAGCCGCTGGTCAAGGTAAACTGCGGCTCCATCCCACGCGAACTTTTCGAGAGCGAGTTCTTTGGGCATGCCCGCGGTTCATTTACCGGTGCCATCCGCGACCGCGTCGGACGATTCCAATTGGCGGACGGCGGCACGCTGTTTCTCGACGAGGTCGGCGAGATCCCGCTTGAACTTCAATCCAAACTGCTCCGCGTTTTGCAGGAGGGAGAATTCGAACGCGTCGGTGACGAGACGACCAGGCGGGTCAACGTACGTGTCGTTTCCGCTACCAATCGTGATTTGAGAAAAGAAGTCGCTGAAGGGCGTTTCCGCCTTGACCTCTTCTATCGGCTCGGCGTGTTTCCGCTGGAGGTACCGCCGCTGCGCGAACGGAGCGAAGATATTCCGGAACTGGCTTCCTATTTCGTGCGGCAGGCATGCGCGCGCTTTCATGTGCCCGAACCTCGGTTGATCGGGCGGGAGTTGGAGCGTGCCGGGCTGTACCATTGGCCGGGAAATATCCGCGAGCTTCAAAATGTGATTGAACGCGCCGTGATTCTCGCCCAGGATGGGACCCTGACGCTCGATCTCCCGCATTTGGACCGGCCGCCTGCTATTGCTCCCACTTCCGCGACGGACGTAATTCCGGAAGCAGAGTGGAGAAGACGCGAACGTGCCAACGTTCTTGCCGCGATGGAACGATCAGGGTATCGGGTATCTGGGCAGGGTGGCGCAGCTGAACTGCTGGGCATTCCCCCCGGCACCCTGGCATCACGTCTGAAAGCGCTCGGGATTCAAAAGCGTGGTTAAGCGGCTTCCGTCAGAGCGAATTCCGGAATGACGGAGCTATGCGTCCCTTGCGTCCTGGCGCGCTGAGAATTTCGCGGGGCTGGTCCAGGCTTTGCTTTGCCGATGACCTTGAATCGCATAGAAAAAGCTCCTTTGGGTTGATCGTTGGGTTGGTGGTTTGTTGTCAAGTCTAGCTATTCGCTAGCTAACCGGTGAACTCAGATTGAGAGCGCAGTTGGATCGCTGTTGCCCCCTTTCCTGCTGACGCTCTGCAGATACGTCGAAATGGGGATGCCCGAATCGACACGAGAACGGAATCTAGTTAACTATTGTTCGGAGGTGCGTGTGTGGTGCCTGGCTGGAGGGATGCACCCCACGGCGTTCCCTGTGCAGTGCCTGCCCTGTCTTCAGCGCCACATCGGGAAGGTGGCCTTTTCGACTAGTGCGTGCTACTAGAGTTCCACCGTCAGCGAGACAGGACGCTATCGCATACAACGCTCGCACAGGGAGTCGATGCGCCGCGCTGCGCGAGTAGGGTAGTAGTGCGAGCGGTCGAAGTCATGCTTACTCGCCCTGCTGCTTCGACCGCTTACTCGCCCTGCGGAAATGATTGGCGGCGCGCCACGCTGCGACGGGATGGCTGTTCGCAGCGTTTGTGGCGGGTAACGAAGACGAACCGGCACTACCGCTGCTGCCGGGTTCGCTGCTGCCACGCTGACAAAAATAGGCGGAGGCCCAAAAGCCCCCGCCTGATTAAAGGGTCACACTACAAAATCAGCGAACGCGCAAAGCGGGTTCGCCAAAATCGTTGAGATCGACGGCCGCGGCCTGCTCCGCCTTCTCGATCGAGGTGTTGCGGATCGAGAACACGAAGAGCACGAAGATGAACTCGCCGATGGCGAACAGGGTGTCGCCAGGCGCTCGCATCCAGCGCAATTGCTGCAGCAGGGGCGTGCCCAGGAACTCGTGCGAGCGGGCGTACCAGTAGCCCTGGTCCACTGAGGCCCAGGTTTGCAGCAGTCCGATCGGCAGCAGGCTCAACATGCACATCGCGAACAGGCCCGCATTCATGGTCCAAAAGGCCCATTTAAGCCAGTTCTCGTGCCATTTCGCGTTTGGCACCAGCGCCCTGAGGCAGACGAGCATCAGACCCATGCCCAACATGCCGTACACCCCGAACAGAGCCGCATGGCCGTGCAGGGGTGTCGTGTTCAGCCCCTGCATGTAGTAGAGGGCGATCGGCGGGTTGATCATGAAGCCAAACAAACCAGCGCCCACCATGTTCCAGAACGCCACGGCGACAAAGAAGTTGATCGGCCACTTGTAGCGGGCGGCCCAGGGAGCCAGTTTGCCGCGGCGGATGTCGTCCCAGGCCGCAAAACCAACCAGCGTAAGCGGGACGACTTCGAGCGCGCTGAACACCGAACCCCACGCTAGCGCCACCGAGGGCGTACCCGAGAAATACAGGTGGTGGCAGGTGCCGATGATGCCGCCGGCTAGGTAGATGGCCGCCGAGAGCAGCGCCGAGCGCGCCGCAAAGGCGGGCTTGATCAGACCAAGGCGGGTGAAGAAGAACGCGATCACGGCCGTGGCGAACACCTCGAAGAAGCCCTCCACCCACAGGTGGACCACCCACCAGCGCCAGTACTCCACCATCGAAAGGTGTGTGTGCTGGCCCCACATCAGGCCCGCGCCGTAGAACAGTCCGATGGCGCCTGCCGCCATCAGAAAGACGTAGAGCAGGGGCTTGGACTCGCCCGCCGCCTTCAACGCCGGGCGGATGGAACGGATCACCAGCGTCAGCCAGATGCACAGGCCGGCGAACAACAGGATCTGCCACACGCGGCCGAGATCGACGTATTCGTAGCCCTGATGGCCCCACATGAACGACTGCTCGTCGGTGAGTTTGTTCTGAATCGACATCCACTCGCCTGAGAGCGAGCCAGCGACGATGGCTAGCAGCGCGCCGAACAGTACGTTGACGCCCAGCCGCTGGAACTTGGGTTCGTACTTGGAGACCAGCGGCGCGATGAACAAACCAGCCGCCAGCCAGGCCGTGGCAATCCAAAAGATGCCCGTCTGCACGTGCCAGGTTCGCGTGACGCTGTAAGGCAGGATCTTGGCCAGCTTGAAGCCGTAGAAGCCGTCGCCCTCCACGCCGTAGTGCGCCGTGACCACGCCCATCAGCATTTGCACCAGGATTAGCACGGCGACCACCCAGAAGTACTTCAGCGTCGCCCTTTGGGAGAGACTGGCGCGCCAGTGGCCCAGTGGGTCCTCCTTGGGCACATTGTGCGCCTCTTCCTGCTTGTCCTGGCTGGCGTACCACCAGATCATGGCCGACAGGCCGCCCAGCAGCATGATGATGGAGACGCCAGTCCACATCACTGTCTCACCGGACGGATTGTTGCCGATTAGCGTCTCGTGGGGCCAGTTCTGGGTGTACGTGACCGTATCGCCGGGGCGATTGGTCGAGGCCGACCAGGCGGACCAGAAGATGAACGCCGCCATGCTTCGCATGCGCTCGGACGTCGAGATCGTGCCGGCCGGGATCGCGTAGGCCGTCTCGCCATCCATGAACACTGCGGAGTAATGGCGCAGATTGTCCTCGAAGGCGCGGGCGCGGACGGGATCGACCACGATGGAGTTCGACGCGGGATCGTACGTATTCGTTTTGTAGAGCTTCTGCAGGCGGCCTCGCAGCCCGGCTTGCTGCTCGGCGCCAAGCTGGTCATACGGCTTGCCGTACTGCGCGTTGGCCCATTCGTTCAGGATGAAGACCAGTTCGCGGTGCAGCCAATCGGCGGTCCAGTCGGGGGCCACGTAGCTGCCGTGCCCCCAGATCGAACCCGTCTCCATTCCGCCCATGGATTGCCAGACGTTCTGTCCACGGCCGACCTCGCCGGAAGCGATCACGGTCTGGCCCGTCGTAGTCACCACCTGGCCGGGGATGGGTGGCATCTCCTGGTAGATGCGAGTCCCGATCCAGCCCAGCACGGCGAAGGAAAAGATGAGGATGGCGGCAAAGGCGCCCCAAAGCTTCTTCATGGAAACTTAACTCCGTTGTATAGTATGTCAAACTGCGGCATGGATTCCACTCCCCACCAAAGGTCCCATGCGGTGCGGAGTAGAACAGTGACTGCGGTCACACAGGGCGGGGAAGAGTGCCGGCTTTGGGGATGGAACTCAATTCAGAGGTTCACCACGCCACAGCGTTACCTTTTAAAGGCAATTCCAGCCGTGCGCGGTCTCCTCGATTGAAGAGTCTTGGTTTGATCTGACCGGCTACGCCGCGTGGCGTACGGCCAGAGGAATCACGGGACTGGCTTTTTGAAAAATGGCGCCGACACAACTTGGCTAAGGACCAGGGACGGCACTTCGGCCGCCGTTGGGCAGTGCTAGAAGGCAGCCACTCCGTTCACTGTGCCGACCACTGATCGCGCGCCGCCAAGGCACTGACCTGCCGTGCCCGCGCGTTCGCAATAACATGTCGGCGTCTGGATACTATTTCGCTTGAAGTAATCCTGTACCGTGTTATATACTTCTTCCCTTGGCATTGCTGGTATAAGGATCCGAAGATTGAAGATAAGGATAACATCCATGAGGAACAAACTTCTGGCGGTGGCGGGAACCATTGCTGTGTCCGCCCTGCTTGGACATTTTTATGCTAAGCCATTGCTCGCACAGGTCCGGGCGGTATTGATCCAGAACGAGGACGAACCAGCCCGGCATGTGTGGACGTTTAACGGCTACAGCGCCTTCGAAAATAGTTACACAGTCCCAGCGGGCCAAACGCTAGTCATTGAGGAGGTGGGATCTCTCTGCGGTGCTTCAGTGTGGAGCCTTGCCATCGACCCATTGAGTTCGACGAACCGCGGGTACTTCTATTTTGCAGCGGGCAACAGCCTCGGCGCACTATCGCAACACACACGGATCTATGTGCGGGCAGGCCAGACGTTCACTATTAGTGAATTTACCGATAGAGGCGATCTTCTCAGTCTTCACGGATACATCATCAACAATTGAAAGCAACGTTTATAGTTCTATCTCCCAGGTCTAAACTCACCGCCGTTCAGCCAACCGCGCGTTGGTAGGGCGGCCCCCCCCACTCTGCGCGGGATCTCCAGGTCCCGCTCCCGGACGGCGTCCGAAAGGCCGCGCCGTGGCACGCCGGCCAACTAGTCCGACGTGCGCGCCGGCAGAACACCTGAGGGATGGAGGGCTGGGACATCCTAGGGATGTAGCTCGACCGGACACCCAGTCATGACCCTAGGCGGGTTGATGCCCAGGGAAATACGACACCCGCGAAACGGGGATGCAGGCCAGGGAACCGTGAGCTGAGCGCCCACTACCTCCCGGCGTGCAGTTCCTTCCGCTTGAGCCAGTTCGCAAGGAAGAGCGCGGCGATGACGAAGACGGGGCCGGCGATGAAGAGCGCCGCGCTTTGCCGGCCTTGCGGCGACAGGTGCTTGGGCATGTTGAAGAGGAACAACACTGCCACGCAGGCAAAGGCGGCCGCGCCGATCCATTCCCGGCGCCAGGCCAGCGCCAGGATCAGCAACACGACGAAGACGGGGATCAGGTGCATCGATAGGGCCAGCAGGGTCCGCCAGAAGCCCAGTCCCTCCCCAAAGACGTCCATCGCAAACAGGCTCAGGAACGCGGCGAACGCGAGGCAAACGACGCGCGGCGCCCAATACAGAACCCTGTGTTGCTTGGCTGTCATTCGAGCAACTTCCTTTCGGCTGCCAGCATGCCGCTCCAGTGCCGCGAATGTGCCTTCGGATCAGTTTCGGAATGCGCGAAGGGTTATTCGCGTCCCGAAATCAAATGCCTTAGGCGACGGCCAATCCGCTCGGCCGCCGCACGTGCCATTGTGAACGCCCCGCCCTCCGGATCCCCCGCCGGGCAATCGTAGTTCTCCTTCCTGATCAACGTGCCCGAGTGGGCATCGCTCAGCGTCACCTTTAACGGGATAGACCCTCGCGGTGTCAACTCTTACACGCCGGTCAATGTAGGCTATGCCTCGGCGGTGGCCACGCCTGCCAGCGGATCGAGTCTCGGCTCCCAGGTGATGATCGGGCCGCTGACCTTGTTTACGTCCACGACTGATCCGATCACGGTCACCACGACGGTTCCGTCATGCGCGAGCTTCACTTACGGCTATGCGATCACGGTGAGCCAGCTGTACTGACGCTCACGTTTGCATACGGTTGCGGCGTCGTAAGTGGCTCCGCGACGAAGAATGCGGTTCGGGTTGCAAAAGATGGCGCTTCGGTTCATGCTGATTGATCTGTGTCAATCAGAGACGGAAACTCGGGCTCTATCATTTGGCATTGCAACTTGTGATGGTTCCGGCCAAGGCGCGACGAACGCACGCAAAGTAACCACCCCGCTGCTTGAGCCATGGCTCCGGAACGGATTCAAGAGTCATGGGCGCTCGATGCTCTTCATGGTGAGCTCACGAATAAGGAATGGAGATATGCGCAATTCTGTACTGTCAACGACTCTCTTGGCGTCCGTCACCATTGCCGCGGCCGCTGTCTCGGCCCAAAGCGCCATCGAACAGCTCAAAACCTACACGCAACCTGCACCGGCGACAGGCAAAGCGGGTGGGCCAAATGCAGCGGCGCCCGCGGCGCCGCGCAATGGGGAAGCGACGGGATTCCCCGATATCGCCGGCCTACGGATCGGAATGCCCCTGAGGGAGGCTTTCACACTCCTACAGTCTGCTCACCCGGCAGTGAAGCTGGGAATGTACCCGCTTGACATCCCAGGAATCGATAAGCCCGTACTGGAAGGATTCTCCTACGGGTGGGAGACGCTCGCAGCACACCCCGAGCGAGTTATCGTCGATGTCACGCCGCCCCCGAATCAGCAGGTCGTGTGGAAGGTGCGGCGCTATCTGGCGCAGCAGCAGATCTACCGCGCCAACGCCCTCGCCAGCCTGCGCGAGAAGTACGGCAAGGAAATGGCAACCACGCCGGCGGTGGCCGATGACCAGCACATCTCGGATATGTGGTGGGTTTTTGACGAGCAGGGGCATCCGGCAAAACTCCCGAACCCGGGCCCGAGTTGGCCGAGTGCGGATCTGAAGTTGGCCGAATGCGGGCAGAAACTCATCTATGGCAATGACCCGGGCAGTTCCTGGTTTGCACCCAATAATCTGGAAGGTCAACTGAAGAATCTCGACCTGGCCGAGTGGTGCATGTCGTCCGGAATTGCCCTGCACGCCTACATCGGCCCCGGTGATATCGTCCGAATGCTGAATGTGGACATGTTCCAACTTCCGCTCGCCATCCGGTCGGCATCGGCGGAGATGAAATTCGTCAACGAACTCGCCAAGCGCCAGCAGCAGCAACAGATCGACAAGGCCAAACAGGCCAAGCCAAAACTATGAAAGCCAAGATCTGCTTCTACGGGTGCGCCGTTATCGCGGGGTGCCTGCTCGGGCTGCACACCAACGCAGCGCAGGCGCAGCCGGCCGCGACAGCTCCAGCAGGCGCCGCTGCCGTCTCGCTGGACGTGGTCGGAATCAAGCCAGGGATGACCATCAAAGAAGCGATGCTCGCTCTGAAGGCGGACAATCCGCGGCTGACAATCGTGCCGTCGGTCCAGCACCATGAGGGCTTTGCCGAGCCCCTCATGCCCGAAGTGATGGGGTCGGAGAAAGCAACGGCCGGAAGAGACTCGATTCTGCGCGGGGCCGAGGACGTAGAGATCCTCTTCACCATGCTTCCCAAGCAGGAAGCGGTCTGGGGTGTGAAGCGCAATTACAGCTTTGCCACCGCGGAGCGGCCCTCCTTACAAAACACGCTCGAGGCGTTGCACAAGAAGTACGGTCCGGAGAGTCTGCCCCCAGATCCCGACCCTAGAGGCATCACCAAAGCGATAGCGTGGGTTTACGATAGCCAGGGCAGGCCATTGGGGTCTCGCGGTGCGCAAGTTTACCGGACTTGCGCCAGCATTAACAATCACTTTGGAAACGGCGACCTGGCCGCCGTGAACGACATCCAATCGGGCGGCCAACCGCCGGCCCCCGAGTGCCGGTCGCTCATCATCGTGGAGGCGAGCGTTCAAGCCAACCGCGACCCGGCAGGCTCCCAGCTCGTGGTCAACACCCTGATCGTGAGTCTGGCCGACGCGGGCCGATATCGAGCGTCGATCGAGGCGGTGCGAGCAATCATTCTCAACGCCCAAAAAGCGCGAGAGAGGAAGCAGAATGAGGCGGTCGACAAACGCGGAGGTCCCAAACTCTGAGACCCCGGGGCAACCCGCACAAATAACGTTTCTTGCGGGTACTTTGGCGCTGCACTGACCGTTTGTGACCGGTCTTGAGTATTCGCCGGACGATTTGTTACTCACGCCGCTCAATCGAATTGCATTCGTCCAGAACGCGAAAGAGCCCAGCATCGCTGCTGGGCTCTTTCCGCGTTTAGCTGCCCTTCCTACTTGCTGATGGCGTAGACCCGAGCCTGATCTCCTTCCCGGCGCATGCTGGTGATCACGTGGTCGTGCTTGCTGGCGAGCGTCGATATGCAGCCGCGAACGGAGTGTTTTGCCAAAGCGTTTCTGCCAGGATCTCTTCCAAAGTTGCGCCGCCCTCGCGTTCCAGCAGAGCGAACACCGTGGCCCTGCGCGCATGCTTCCTGCGGATCGTCGCGCCCAGCCAAACCGCCTGACCTGACTGTTTCGGACATTCATGGACGCGGCGGCCCCGGGCCAGTATAATTATTCGCTGACTGGAATCGCCTCCTGGGAGATGAATATGAATGGCGCGAGTTGTGAATATGACCGCAGGCGCTTTCTGAGCGCGGCCGCCGCCGTCCCGGCCGGTCTCGCCGCATTCACTATGATGCCTGAGCCAATCCTGGCAGCCGACGAGCCGATCAACGTTTTAGGCCCAAGGCGGGGGTACCCGCCGCAGATCGGGACCCTGGTGTCCATGCTCACGTGGATGCAGGCAGCCATCCCGAGAAACGTGAAAGGCCTTTCGCCGGCCCAGCTCGACTACTTGCCTGACGTGAATGCGAACACGATCGGCGCGCTGTTGCTCCATCTGGCTGCTACCGAAACGTATTACCAGATGAACACGTTCGAAGGAATGAAGTGGGGCAGTTGGCCTGATGCGGTGAAGCGGAAATGGGATGCCGCTATGAATCTCGGAAAAGCGGGCCGCGAATCAATCAAAGGACACGATCTCGATTACTACATGAGTGTCTTGAAGGAGACGCGTGAGAAGTCACTCGCTGAGTTCCAGAGGCGCGATGACGCTTGGCTCCTGACCATCGACAAACAGTGGAGTTGGGGACCAACAAACAACTTCTGCAAGTGGTTCCATGTCTGCGAACATCAGTCGCACCACCTCGGTCAGATCGCGTTTCAGAAGAAACGTCTTCCAGGCTCCAAACAGGACGGGGAGTAGTTGGGATCCAAGAAGACATAGCCCGATTGCAGTCACATACATACAGCCGCTCGATCCGGATCCCGGCCCGGATCGCACCTGGACGCGTTTTCAACTTTTAGTTTCCGGTGCTCACGACGATCAATCGAATCGCACTTACCCGGAACACGGAAAGAAGCCGGCAGTGATGACGGGCTCTTTTCCTGTTCCGGCGCTATTTGCCTGGTAGTGGCGTAAACCCGAGCGGGATTCCCTCCGCGGCGTGTGCTGGTGATCACGTGGCAGTGCTTGCTGGCAAGCGTTGAGATGCAGCCGCGTACGGAGTGTCTTTGCCAGTTTGTCTCGGCTATTTTCTCCTCCAAAGTTGCGCCGCCCTCGCGTTCGAGCAGCGCGAGCACCGTGGCCTTGCGCGTTCCTTGGCACTGCTTGGGCGCGGGCGCGTTGTCCGCACCGGTGGCCTCCTTGGGGTTGCTTTCGACTGGGCGGGCGCTTCGGCTGCGGCCGTGCGCGCGGCGTTCGCCGGTTTCGTCGCGCTCGCCGTCTCCTGCTGGGCCCGGAGCATGTCCTGCTCCGCGATCCTCATCTCCTCTTCGAGCGTCTCGCCCAGGCGCTGGACTGCGTTTCAGATTCTCGACGGCGCTTTTGCGGTCCGTGAAGCGTTTGGTCTCCTTCAGTTCCATGAGGGGAGGCGCGTCGGCCAAGCCGTTCCAGACGTCTACCGGGCGGCCGGCGGGCCAGTCCGCTACTGCTTCCCTGAAGTCTGCCTCTGTGTCAAAAGCGCCAGTGGGGTCGGCCTCTTTGGTGGCGGCACCCGCGTCGGTATGCACGGCCAGGTTGTTGTCGCCGTCGAGGCGTATGTGGGCATGTGCCGTTCCTTGGCGCGGTGAGGTTCGTTCCTGCGCAGTACGACTCATCACTTCGCCCGCGGGATTTTGCCTGGGCTTGTTCCGCCTTCGGTTTTGGAATCTTCAACCTAAGCTGACGCTTACGTCGCGCGGCAGCATTCCGCTTGGTTTGGTCCGACGACAGCGCAAACTGGACTGCACAAGTTCAATCCTTCTCCCGACTGGGGAGCCAGCGCGGAAGGACGCTACTCAAGGATTGCAGGCTCAGCGGCTTTGAGATGTAGTCGTTCGCTCCAGCGGCGAGGCAAAGCTCCCGGTCACCCTGCATCGCGTGAGCGGTCAAGGCGACAATCGGTACCCCGTGGTTCCGCACATTAGACGCCAAGCTCCGGATACGGCCTATGGCCTCAAGTCCGTCTAACTCCGGCATCTCCATATCCATCAACACCAGATCGTAGCTGCCGGATTCCAGGCAGGCGAGCGCCTCCAGACCGTTTGAAGCCGTATCGGCTTGGAACCCGAGTTTCTCCAGCATCTTCAGAGCCACGTGCTGGTTGATCTTGTTGTCCTCGGCCAGCAGGATGCGCGCCGGATGAAAGCGTCCGGAACTTGCGGCGGACACGGCCAGCGTCCTGGAGCCGGCGGGGCGGGTGGGAGGATGAAGAACCGCACGCAGCGTGCGCAACAACTCGGTTCCACTGACTGGCTTCTGCAGCGTCGCGTGGAAACCGAGTTTGCGGTAGAAGCTAGACGGTGCTTGTACAGCCATCGAAGTGAGTAAGATCGAGCGCAGCGAGGCGAGCCGCCGGTCGGCGTGGATCATACGTCCGAGAGAAGCGCCGTCCATGCCTGGCATTTCCATGTCGATCAGAGCGATTTGGAATGGCTGCTTCGACTCCAGTCCTTCGTAAAGTGCCTGCAGCGCGGAAGGTCCGCCGGCGGCGGACTGGGGCCGCATGGACCCTGCCTCCAGAAGTTGGGAAACGACCTCCCTGTTCGTGGCGTTATCGTCCACCAGCAGCACACGCAGGCCGGCGAGCTCACTGACCCACTCCTCCGGCTGGGCGGAGCCCGAACCCTGGAGGCGAAGGCGAACGGTAAACGTGAACTCGGAGCCGCTCCCGAACCTGCTGGATACGCCGATCTCGCCGCCCATGAGTTCACAGATCTGCTTTGAGATGGCGAGGCCAAGCCCAGTGCCGCCGAACTTCCGTGTGGTGGAGGCGTCCACCTGGCTGAACTTCTGGAAGAGCAGGCCGAGTTTCTGCTCTGGAATGCCTATGCCGCTGTCGCGCACGGAGAAACGCAGCGTGACCTGGCCGGTCTCGGCCGCTACCGCTGAGACTCGCACGGCAACTTCCCCGCGCTGGGTGAATTTGATGGCATTGCCGGCCAGGTTGTTGAGCACCTGGCGGAGTCGCGCCGGATCACCCCGCAGCCGGTTAGGCACATCCGGGTCGGCCGAGCAGATGAGTTCGATGCCTTTCTTCTGCGCGTCTAGCGCGTGGGCTGCCGCGAAGTTGTCGAGCAGGGAGTTGAGTTCGAAGTCGATGTTCTCGAGTTCGAGTTTGCCCGCTTCAATCTTGGAGTAGTCAAGAATGTCGTTGATAAGCGCGAGTAGCGTTTCTCCGCTGGAGTGCACCACCTCGGCGAAGTTGCGCTGCTCCGCCGTGAGGTCCGTTTCCAGCAGGAGTTGCGTCATGCCGAGCACTCCGTTCATGGGAGTGCGGATCTCGTGGCTCATGTTGGCCAGGAACGCGCCTTTAGCAATACTGGCTGCCTCGGCGAGGTGTTTCGCATTCTCCAACTCCCGCGCGGCGTTGCGGACTGCGGTGACGTCCCGGATCGTCAACAGGTGCGCCATGGGTTGGCGGCTTTGGCCGCGCAACCCGGAAAGGTGAACCTCACAGATGCGCAGTTCGCTGCCGGAGCGGACTTCGACGTCTCCGTCCTGCCGCGTCACTTCCGCCAATTCGACCAATCGCGGATATGTTGCGAAGGCTTCCCTGATCGGCCGGCCGATAATCTTCTGTCCGGTGAGTTCCAACAGTCGCTCAGCAGCGGGATTCAGCGCCAGAACCCGGTTCTCTGAATCGAACACCAGCACACCGTCCCGCATATCCTCGAAGACTCGGCGCCAGGCGACCGGAACGATGGCTTGAAACCTGTAGCGGAACATCACCCAGGTGATGCCGGCGGCAGTCAGAGCGAAGGCGGACGGCGTGAGATCGGGAGACCCCTTAGGCGTAAGGCCAAGCAACACTAAAACGCTGACGATCACAGGTGCCAACGTGGCCGCGAAGAAGATGACCGCCTCTCGCCTGCGTAGCCCGGTGGAGCGCAGAAGCTGTCGAACGATCAGAGCATACGCCGCGGTGGCCGCCGAATAACCGTAAGCCGTTTCGAACCAGAACGCCGGGCCCCAAATCACGCGGGTGAGTTGGAGCGAACTCGACGTGTCAATCCAGATTCTCGCCCAGTACCACTCGGGTCTGGTCCAGGCTATTACCTGAATTGCGGCGGGCACAATGAAGAGCGAGACCGAGACTCCCCGGGACAGCCGGGCGCCGGTATACTGGACGGCGACCAGCAGAAAAAAGATGCTGACGGCCGTATAAGGCGGCATGTCGAGCCGCATCCAGAGCAGGCGGTCGTCGATGCTGGTGCCATACGGCTCGAAGGCGTACGTGATGCACCACAGTGCAAGCGCGACCAGACAGCCGAGCAGCGGCGGGGCTGCGGGTACGACCCTTCGCTTCCAAACGTAGACGGCCAGGATGGAGAGACTGACTGCCGTGACAAGCAGGTGAGCCGAGAAGACTAGCCGTTGAAACATCTGGAGATCCGGCGCGTCGGGCGCGTCAAGCATTCTGTGTAAACGGCCTTCGTGTTTTCTGATTTTCATCCCTGGTAGACTGAACGGACCTGAGCGGAGGGTAGGGCTCTGCGGAGACGCAACCCGAGCGCCGACTCAG